>Ga0164243_10010963_pt1 | contig 12972 bp, 13 predicted proteins | sample OricompcompostOP_FD_108781 | JGI IMG/M metagenome (GOLD analysis project Ga0164243, IMG submission 108781) | Organic Plus compost microbial communities from Emeryville, California, USA - Original compost - Organic plus compost (OP) | ecosystem: Engineered > Solid waste > Mixed feedstock >... | reverse complement strand
CTGTGTTTCTCGTCGATGACCACGCGCTGTTCCGCGCTGGGGTGCGCACGGAACTCGAGTCGATCACCGAAGAGGTGCGGGTGGTGGGCGAGGCCGGTTCGGTCGCCGAATCGGTGGCCGGGATCGCCCGCACCAAACCGCAGGTGGTGCTGCTCGACGTGCACATGCCCGACGGCGGCGGTGCCGAGGTGCTGCGGCGGGTGCGGCCCGAACTGCCCGACGTCGTGTTCCTCGCGCTGTCGGTGTCCGACGCCGCGGAGGACGTCATCGCGGTGATCCGCGCCGGCGCGCGCGGGTACGTCACGAAGACGATCTCCTCGAAGGAACTGGTGCGGGCCATCGTCAGGGTTGCCGACGGGGACGCGGTTTTCTCGCCGCGGCTGGCGGGTTTCGTGCTGGACGCGTTCGCGGACCGGCCCGGTTCGGCGCCGATCAGCGACCCGGAGCTGGACCTGCTGACCCCGCGCGAGCGGGACGTGCTGCGGTTGCTCGCGCGGGGCTACGCCTACAAGGAGATCGCCTCGGAGTTGTTTATCTCGGTGAAGACGGTGGAGACGCACGTGTCGAGCGTGCTGCGCAAGACGCAGCTGTCGAACCGGTACGAGCTCTCGCGCTGGGCGTCAGACCGGCGCCTTGTCTGAGCTGAGCACCACGGCGCGTTTGCGCACACGGGTGAGCGCCACTCCGGCGAGCACGATCGCCATGCCTGCCAGTACCCGGCCGTTGAGTTCCTCGTGCAGGAACACCGTGCCCAGCAGCACCGAGACGACCGGCATCAGGTAACTCACCGTGGACACCGTGACCGCGCCCTCGGTGGCGAGGATGCGGTAGTTCAGCGCGAATGCGATACCGGTGGAGAACACTCCGAGGATCACGAGTGCGATCACGGCCGTCGCGCTCGGGTGCACCGGCGTCGTTCCGCCGACCGGCACGGTGAGCAGGATGAACCCCGTCGCGGCCATCATCTGCGCGCCCGCCAGGGCGACCGGCGAGGAGCCAGTGCCGGAGAGGTACTTGTTCTCGTAGGCGTTCACGAAGCCGTAGCTCATCGCCGCCGCGACGCACGCGAACGCGCCCCAGCTCAGCAGACCGCCACCCTGCCACGGCGCGAAGATCAGCAGCACGCCGCCGAACCCGGCGGCGAGCCCGGCGACACGGGCACCGGAAAAGGTGCGGTCCATCCCGAACGCGGCCACCGCGAGCACTGTCCACAGTGGAGTGGTCGAGTTGAGCACCCCGGTGAGCCCGGAGCTGACGGTCTGCTCGCCGATCGCGAAAAGCAGGAACGGTACGGCGTTGTGGAACAGCGCCGCGACCATCAGGTGCAGCCATACGCGGCGCTTGCGGGGAAGCCGGTCGCGCTGCGCGTAGCAGATCGCCACGAGGACGACTGCCCCGAGCGCCGCCCGGCCCAGTACGAGCTGGACCGGGGTGAAGGCGCCCAATGCCAGCTTGATCCACAGGAAGCTCGATCCCCACATCAGCGCCAGCGCGCCCAGTCGCAGCAACGTTTTCGTCTCGCCCACGGGGTCAGCCTGCCGCCGGTTTCACGTAAGGACAAGCGAATTCAGCTACACGGAACTTTCAGTAAAACTGTAAGCTCGCGGCATGCTCGACGTCCGCCGGCTGCAGGTGCTGCGTGCGGTGATCAGCAGCGGTTCGATCTCCGCCGCGGCGCGCAATCTTGGGTACACGCCGTCCGCGATCAGCCAGCAGCTGGCCGCGCTGGAACGCGAGGCGGGGGTCGATTTGCTGGATCGGCTGGGGCGCGGGGTGCGGGCCACGCCTGCCGGTGCGTTGCTGTCGCAGCATGCCGAGGCGCTGTCCGCCCAGTTGTCGAAGGCGGAGGCGGAGCTGGCGGATCTGAAGGCGGGGCGGACCGGGCGGCTGGTGGTGCGGTACTTCGCCACGGCCGGTGCCGCGCTCGTACCGCCCGCCGTGGCCGCCTTGCGCCGGGAGTTTCCCGGGGTGCTGCTGGACCTGAAACTGCTGGAGCCGAACGATTCGGTGCCACTGACCGAGGCGGGCGAGGTGGACGTTTCGGTGATCGTGTGGGCACGGGAGTGGCGTTCGAGGACGGTGGACTTGGTGCCCTTGCTGGACGATCCGTATCGGGCCGCGTTGCCGCGCACGCATCCGCTGGCGGGTAAGCGGGTGCTCGACCTGGCGGACTTGGCGGAGGAGCCGTGGGTGGACAACGAGGGGGTGCCGGGCCCCTGCCGGGATGTCCTGATGGCGGCCTGCGGTGCGGCCGGTTTCGCCCCCAATTTCGTCATGGAGTGCGAGGACTACCAAACGGCGCAGGGCTTCGTCGCGGCCGGACTGGGGGTGAGCCTGGTACCGGTGCTGGGCCTGGGCTCACCGCACCCGGGCGTGGTGATCAAGCGTCTGCGCAACCCGGAACCGGTGCGGCACATCCACGCCGCGGTGGCCGCCCGGGTACGGGATCAGCCGGCCGTCCGGTGCTTGCTGGAGTCCCTCCGCAAGGCGGTTTGAAGTGCAGCCGACACCCGATACGCTCCGGCGTACGCGGCCAGCGGCCACGCTTCGCGGAAGGCGCGTCTCAGCGGGCCTGTCCTCGTCACCCGAGGGGTGGGTGGGCTGAGTGCCGGTCATGTCCCAGGCCGCAAGCCTATGCGCTGCGAAAAGAGCTTTGACCTCTTCTCGTGAATCGCTCCCACGAGGGCGAGCAACCCATTACCCTCGGTGCAGGAGTTGGGGAGGATAGACGATGGGCTTCTTCGACGGGATCAACTTCGCCGTTTCGGACGGCACGTCCGGGCTTGTGCAGGGTGCCGCAGCAGGCGCCGCCGTAGGCGAAGCGGGCAGCGGCCTCGCATCCTGGGCCGACGTCGGCACCGGCACCGGCACCGTCGGCAGCACGATGGGCGCGGTCCAAAGCGGCGGCGGCATCGTGATGGACCGCGACGAGATGACGGCGTTTCTCCAGCAGGTGACACAGACCAGGGAGCTGTGCCAACAGCAGGTGGCTGGGCAGTACTTCCTGGCCGGGATCAATCCGCCCGCGGGCGACCAGGCGAGCACGATGTTCACGAGCGCGGCGCAGGCATCGCGAGATGCTCGGAACAAGTACCTGGAGCAACAGCTCGAGATGTACACCGAACTGGTCGATAAGCTCTCGAAGGCTCTGGGCTACACCACGGAGTCGGATGAACAGGCGGCCAGCACGCTGAACCAGGCTGCCGGGGGAGGAAAGTACTCGTGATCAAGCGGCTCGGTGCGATCGTCGCCCTGGCGTGCGTAGGGGTTGGGTTGTTCGCCGCATGCTCAGGCGGCGAGGTCGGGGGCACTCCCTCGCCAGCGACTGGGACTACGTCGGTGAGCAATGGTGCCAGTTCGGCGAGCGCGGACTCCACCGCCGTACCGAAGGTGCAGACCCCGCTCCCCGCCACAGTGCTCGATGGCAGCCCTTGCGATAGTGCCCTCACCCCAGAGCAAGTGGTGAGTTTCATCGGTACGTCGAAGACCCCCAGCCGGAACGACTCCTTCGCGACAGGCCCGACTTGTACCTGGTTCAGCGGCGACGGTGTCAGTGGCCAGGTCAACGTGAACTACGAAACGAAGATCGGTGGCGGACTGGACGTCATCTATCGCAATGTGAAACCGATATCGGAGCGCTGGGAGCCGACAAGTCTGCAGGGCTACCCGGCGGTGGCCGGTTCGGAAAAGGGCATCAGCCAAGGCGTAAGCGCGACGTGCAATGTCACCGTCGGCATCCGGGATGATCTTGTGTTCGGTGTTGCCCTCACCCTCGGGGACAGCGCCCGCAAACGTGGGGTCGACTCCTGTGAAGGGGCCAAGGACGTGGCCAACACCGTCCTTACGAACCTGAAGGGCAGAGCCTGATGAGCCTGTTCGGCATGATCGAGAACGCTGTCGACTCCGTTGGGGACGCCGTCTCCGGCGCCGTGAACGGGGCTGCTGGCGCCTTGCGCAACCTACTCGGCGGCACCGAGACCATCGCGGGCACGGCGACCATGTCACCCGAGGCGCTGGTCAAGACGATCACCGAGGGCCCCGGGCCCGAGGGGCTCGAGGGTGAGCGCCAGGAGAACGAAACCAAAGCGAAAACGCAGGACGAGATCGAGGCCGCCACCCGCCAGCACATGACGAGGCTGGAATCGGCTTGGACCGGCGCCGGGGCGGACGCCGCGCGCGACAAGCTGCAGGCCGCGACGGTACCGGTGTCCAACTCGTCCCAGGCGATGGTCACCAACGCCAACGTCATCAACGGTCAGATCGAATCGTTCACCACACTCAAGAACTCGCTCCACACCGACGTCACCGACAACCCGCCGCAGAAGAGCTTCTGGGACTCGGCCACCCCCTGGGACACCGACACCGAGGACGCGATCAACGCGAACAACGCCAAGGTCCAGGAAAACCTCCAGGCGTACAACACCTACGCGCAGACCTCCCAGGCCAACACCCCGCAGCTCAAGACCGACTACGGCCAGGTCACCCAGCTCGGCGGCGACTTCCAGGTCGAGCAGCAGACGGTGCCGCCCGGCAAGACGGGCAAGGAAAACCCCGAGACCAGCATCGGCACCACCAACATCAACAACCCGCGCACCAGCAGCACGAGCACCAATCCCAACAGCACCAGCACGACGAACCGCACCACCAGCGTGCCCAGGCAAACGAGCATCTCGGCGCTGGATCCGAACAACCTCAACACCGGCAGGACCGGCACCAGCAGCGGTGACACGACCGGCAGCCGCACCGGGACCGGCTCCGGCGACATCGACGACACGACCCGCACCTCCGGATACACCACGCCCGGCGGCTCGACCTACCGCCCGAGCACGCTCGGCAGTTCCTTCGGCTCCGGCAGCGGCAGCTCGTCCGACTACACGTCCGGCGGATTCGGCCCGGTCGGCGCCGGCGGGTTCGGTCCGATCGGTGCGGGTGGAAGCGGCGGCGGGTACGGCGGCGGCTCCTCATCGGGCGCAGGCGGCGCAGGCAGCGGCAGCGGCGCGCTGGGTGCGGGCAAGGCGACCGGCGGGGTGGCCGCCGAGGCCGGAGCCGCCGGAGCCGCGTCCAAAGCCGGCGCGGCCGGGGCAGCGGGCCGCGCCGGAACCAGCGGTATGGGTGGTATGGGCGGCGCACACGGCGGCAAGGGCCAGGGTGGCGAGGACGACGAACACACCCGCCCGTCCTGGCTGGTCGAAGAAGATCCGGAAGGCATCTTCGGCACCGACGAGAAGACCGCGCCACCGGTCATCGGGCTCTAGCGGCAACAGAATCAGGGGGAGTCACCGGTGCCTCTGCAACGCACCGTTCTGCTGCCGGCGCTCGCGTTCCGGCAGGCCTGGGAATGGGAGTTCCGGGTCGATCCGCCGACCGTGCTCGGCCAGAACAACCACTGGATGTCCGACGAGACGAAACGCCGGTTCGAGGATCAGACGCTGGACGCGCTGGCCGCGGCCGGGCTCGCGGCCGGCGGCACCGTCATGCCCGACTTCCGTGACGCGCTGGCCACGCTCGCCCGCGGCTACCGGTTCAGCGCCTACGTCGGCGACATCCACAACGACCGCACCGGTACGGCGGTCGTCGCGACGCTCGGCCCGGTCGCGGTCCGCGCGGTGTGCGCCGACGACCTGATCCGACTCGACCCGGTCCCCGCGGAGGTCGCGATCGAGGCGCTCGTCGAAACGCTGCCCGAGATGCCGCCGGCTCGGCTGAATCCGGTGGTCGTACCCAAATCGGGTTACCGCCCTGACGGACCGGTGCGCAGCGAGCACTACGAGTTCTCCATGCCCAGCAAGGCACCCGAGCGCGACCCGGCCGAACGTCCGCGCAAGCTGATGGCGGGCCGCCGGCTCGGCCTGCACCAGCTCTACGCGGGTTCGGGAAGCCCGGTGACCGTCGTGGACGTCGCCGGCGAGGGACGGATCCTCTCGTTCGTATCCCAGGCGCCACGCGACGAACCGAAGATCCACTTCTTCCCCGGTACCCGGGAACACCTCGTCGGCGCCCTCAGAGGAAGAACAGCTGCGTGACGCCGATGCCGATCGCGGCCGCCACGAACACCGCGAGCGTCGCCAGGATGATCTGCCGGATCCGGGTCGGCGTCAGCGTGGCCGCCGCCGCCCGCTGCGGCGGCATCGGCTGCTGAGCGGCCAGCGGAATCGGCCGCACGACGGGCACCGTCGGCAACGCCGGCGCGGTCGGCGGGATGAACGCGGTCTGCCGCCCCTGGGTGATCGCCTGGAACGCGGTGATGCTGTCGTTCAGCGTCGGCCGGCTCAGCGGGTCCTCACGCAGCATCTTCAGCAGCGCGCCGGTGAGCTGACCGGCCCGCTGCGGCTGCCGTAGCGAACCCCCGCCCTGCTCACCGAACGGTGGCACACCCTCGACCGCCTGGTACAGCGTCGCGCCGAGCGCGAACACGTCCGCGGCGTGGTCCGGCGGCGTCCCGGCCGCGACCTCCGGGGCCCGGAAAGCCGGATTCGGGCCGGGCCCGGTGATCCCGATGTCGGTGACTTTGACGCCACCATCGTCGGCGAGCAGCACGTTGCGCGGTTCGAGCCCGCGATGCAGGATTCCGGCCCGGTGCGCGGCGGCGAGCCCCGACGCGAGCTGAATGCCGAGGAACGCCGTCTGCTCGGGCGTGAGCGTGCCGTACTCGCGCAGGAAGTCCGCCATGTTGCGGGACGGCACATACTCCATCACCAACCACGCGTCCTGGCCGTCGCGGACCACGTCGTACACGGTGATCGCGCAGTTGTGCAGCACGCGGGTAGCCGCGCGGCCCTCCTGCATCGCCGCGGCGACGGCCTGCTCGTTCCGCGTGGCGTCGAGGCCGGACTGGACGAACATCCGCTTCGTGGCAACAGTCCGGTGCAGGAGCGTGTCGTAGGCGAGCCACACGATCCCGGCCCTGCCCCGGCCGATCGGCTGGTCCAACCGGTACCGGCCGCTGACGAGTGCGCCCTCAGTACCCACAGCAACCTTTCGTCGCGCCGACGGTCAGATACGTGCCATCCACCCTACTGGGCTATCCCGCTGGTGGCAGGGAAGGTTACGGAGTGGCCGTTGGTGTCCCTGTCGCACTGTTCGAGGGCTTGTCCGAGGTCGTGGTGGTCGGGCTTGAGGTCGTGGGCCTCGCCTGACTCGAACTCGCCTCTTCCCGGGACGAGGTGGCCGTCGCACTGGACCGCTTCGAGGAGGACGACTTCGTCACCCTGGTCGAGGACTCCGCCTCGGACGACGAGGTCGGCGTCTCGGTGGTGGTCAGCGGCGCGGCCGAGGTGGGCGGAGGCGCGATCGGGCTGTTGTCGGTGATGTTGCTGGTACCGGTGTTCGGGCTGCTGAAGAGCCAGATCCCCAGCGCCACCAGCCCGGCGACGACGACGGCGCCGATCGCCGCAGGCACCTTCCACTTGCCCTTCGACTCCTCTTCCTCGCCGTCCGCGGCGGCGGGCGGCGTGCCGTCGTCGTAGGCGGCGGGCGCGACCCTGGTGGCTCCGTCGTGGTCCTCGGTCGGATAGGCGGCCGTCGGCGCGTACGGGTCGTCGTACTCGTCGTAGTCGTCGTAGAAGTTGTCCGCGTTGTTGCCCAGGTTGCCGCTGAACGCACGCGTGGCGCCCGCACCGAGCGCCGCGCCGCCCACCGCACCCGCGGCAGCCGCGCCCATCACGCCGCCGGAGGGCGCGATCTGCGTTTCGTCCGCCGGACCGCCGAGCGGGGTCTCACCGCGCGCGACGGCGTCCAGCAACTCCTCCGCCTCCTCGGCGGTGGGCCGGTGCTGCACCTCGGGGTGCAGCATCACGGCGAGCACGCTGGCCAGCGGGCCGGACTGCCTCGGCGGGTTGATCTGGCCCGCGGCGACCGCGTGCAGCAAGCTGAGTGTGTTCTCGCTCAGCCCGAACGGCGGCTGGCCCTCGCAGGCCGCGTACAGGGTCGAGCCGAGGGAGAACACGTCGGACTCGGGACCAGGGTCCCCGCCGATCGCGACCTCGGGCGCCAGGTAGGCCGGCGTGCCGGCGATCATCCCCGTCTTGGTGACCGTGACGTCGTCCTTCGCGCGCGAGATACCGAAGTCGGTGATCTTCACGACCCCGTTGTCACCGAGCAGGATGTTGCCCGGCTTGATGTCGCGGTGCACGATGCCGACCGCGTGCGCCTCCTTGAGCGCGGACGCGATCTGCGCGCCGATCCGCGCCACCTCCATGGGCGGCAGCGTCTTCCGCTCACGCAGCATGTCCGCGAGGCTCGTCGACGGCAGATACTCCATCACCAGGCACGGATGCCCGTTGTCGTCGGTGACGACGTCGAACACGGAGATCGCGTTGGGGTGGTGCAGCCGTGCCGCGATGCGGCCCTCACGCATCGTGCGCTGCTTGGCGTCCTCGGCGTCGTGCTGGTCGAGTCCCGGTTGCAGGAGTAACTGCTTGATCGCGACCGTGCGCGCGAGCACCTCGTCGTGCGCCTGCCACACCGCGCCCATGGCGCCGCTGCCGATACGCCTCTCGATGCGGTACCGGCCGGCGACCAGGCGACCCTCGTCGCTCACGCGACCTCCTTCTGGGCTGCTTTCAGGGCGTGACACCATGCCACACGCCCGGAGCGTATGCACATATCGCGGGCCCGTTGGCCGTTTAACCGAGACCAACTCGCGTCAAGGCTAGGGCGCTCACTCTGTGCACATACATCCGGCACGCATTGGGGCGGCCAGAGGTTGCCTGCTATAGCGGATGGTCACAACTGGTCCGCCGACAGCAGCACGGCCTGGGAAATGATCCCATCCGGCCCGCCGGCCAGGCTGAGCACCTGGGTGACGCGCAGTTCCGTATCGTCCTGCTGCCGCATCGTGGCCACCGCGCGCACCGTTCCGTCCGGCTGCGCCTCGATGCTCTCGACGTGGATGTCCTTCATCGAACTCCACGCGCGGACCAGGTCGCCCGGCTCATCCCCGGCCAGCCCGGGCGCGAGCATCCGCAGCGCGTCCTGCGGGTGGTTCGAGCCCATCCGCTGGTAGAACTGGCGCACCGTCTTGATCCGCTGCGAGTCGGTGAGCTCCTGGGGTGCGGAGCTGTCAGGGGCGGCGTTTTCGCTGGTGGGCGCCGCGCTCTCGGCTGCCTGTGACACCCGCTCGGAGGTCGGGGAGGCCGTGGCGGAGCCCTGCGCTGCCGGCTGGCCGCCGGTGCCCGCCCGGTCGTTCACCTCCGGCGTGCCGTCCTCCGGCGCCGGCACGAAACCGGCCAGGGCGGCCGCGCCGGTGATCCGCGGCGGGGTGGGGCTGCTGCGGACGCCGGGCCGTTCGCGGGTGACCATCGAGGACGCGACGACGGCGCCGACCAGCAACCCCGCCGCCGCGGTGAGCCCAGCGAGCTTGGCGATCTTGGACAGCCTGCTCTCCGGTTCGCGTGCCGGGGCGGTGGTCGCACGGCGTGACCGCGGTGGCGGCAGGTAGTCGCGCGTGGCCCGCGCCGGTTCCGGGAGGGGTTCACTGTCGGCGGGCTCGAGGTCAAGGACGTGCCCGGACAGCAGGTCCTCGACGGTGAGGGCGTCCGACGGATGCCGGGACCGCCGCCGATCGTGCGCGACTCTCATGGCCTCTGGTTTCGGTTGGTCCGTACTTCTGGTTCCTTCATCAGCGAACCTTGCCAAATCGTTACCTGCCACCCCCGATCGGTGGAGTGTGGTCAGCGCACGACGAGCGGCAGAAGATGTCACCCGGTTGGCGCAGCCGGGCCGTGATTACCACTCAGGAGCCATCGTTGGCGATCTTGCCGTCCTGGAAGGTCAGGGTCTTCTGCTCGGTGCTCTCCGAGCCGTCCTTGCCGACCTTCTTGACCGTGCAGACCGTCTTGCCGTCGTACTGGTGCACCTGCACGTGCTCGACCTCGAAGTACGCGACGTCGGAGTACTTCTGCTCCAGCCCCTGCGGGCCCTCGCTGGACAGCTCCCCGGTGGTCATCGCGGACGCCGCCTGCGGGTCCTCGGTGACGGTATCGAGGAACTTCTGCGAGTCCTTCGCGAACGTGGCCGGGTCGCCCTGCGGCCACGCGAACTTGTTGGGATCGGCGTCGTAGGGGGCCGGCGTGGGCGGCGGCTTCCTCGGCACCGGCGTGGTCGTCGGCGTCGAGCTGCTGGAGTCGTCGCTGCTCGGCGAGCCGAACGGGGACGAGGTGTCCTTGGCCGTCTCGGTCGTCCCCGGCGCGGACTCGCGTTCGCTGCTGTTCCGCGGGGACGAGCCGGTGGACGTGAGCTCCTCGATCGAGGTGGTCGCGTCCGAGCTCCTGGCCATCCCGTCCGGCTTGCCGCCACCCGCGGGACCGGGCGCGATCTGCTCGCCGCCGATCGTCGGGATGCCACCGCCGAGGCCGGGGATCCAGCCGCCGCCCGCCTGGTCGGGCGAGGGCTTGCCGACGAGTGCGGACCCGGCGAACAGCAGGGCCAGCACGACGCCGCCGGAGGACGCCGTGGCGAACCAGGCGGCCTTGCGCCAGCTGCGCGGGGGAGTCACCGAGGCGGGCACACTGCCGAGATCGAACGTCGACAGGCCGGTCTCCGGCGGCGCCACGTACACCCGCACATCGTCGTCGTCGGGGGTTTCCTCGTGACAGGTCGGCGGGGTGAGCGTCACCTTCTGCCGGCGCGGTTTGATGCGCGCCGGCGGGGCAGGCGGTGGCGCGTCGACCGGCAGCTCGCCGCTGAACGACTCGACCGGCGGCGGAAGCGGCAGCGAGCCGCGGGCGGGTGGGTCCAGCGGCGCGTGTCCCGAGGAGTGGCGGCCGCCGGACGCGCGTGGGGGCACGCTCGGCGTCCAGGTACCCGCGCCGCCGCGCCGGTGCCTGCCCGTGGAAGCCGGAAGCTGTCCGGTGGAATCCGCCCCGCCTGTCATGCCGAGTGGATTCCTCCCCTCGGTGCCCATGACGCTGGTCGGCGCAGTGTTAAGCCGAAAGGAGCAATCTGCACAGAGGGAAATGCACGTTCATTTGCGCGTGCACGGCACGGAGCCGAGCAGCGGCCTCTGAACGCGCGAAGTCTCACGCCTCAAGGGTAAGAGTCCTTGACGGCGTCTGAAGCGCGGGTAGCCAAGTTCACTCTGACGGGGACCTGCGGCTTCGAGAAGTGCGACTTGCAGTATGAAAGCGCGTCCGGACGCGCCACTCAGCCGCCGCTACGGTACTTCGCCTGGGTTGCCTGGAGGGCCTTCACGGCCACCATTCCGCTACCGCCCGCGAGGATGATCGCCAGCACGTCCATCGGGAAGGGGCCCGCGGTGAACAGCCACGCGAGCAACGACGCGGCGGTGGTACCGCCGGCGACCGCCCACCTGCTGCGGACGTACTCCGCGATGGGCGCCCCGCCGGCGCGCTTGTTCGCCGCGTTGTTGAGCAGCGCCAGATAGCCGACATGGCCGAGCGCGGCGAGCACACTGGCTATCGCGATCACGACCGCGATGAGGTTAATCATGTCTCCAGTGTGCCCGTGCCGCGCGTGACCCGGGTCGGGGAAACACCCTGATTTTCGGGGTTTTCAGCGGCCGAGCCTGCCGCGGCCCAAGTTGAGCAGGGCCATCGCGAGCTGCCTGCCCTCCGGGCCCAGTTCACGGTAGCGGGCGAGCACGTCCATCTCGCGGTTGTAGACGATGCGGGTGCCACCCGCGGCCATCCGCGCCGCGCCGATCGTCTTCGAGACCTCGACCCGGCGTTTGACCAGGCGCAGGATCTCGCCGTCGAGCCAGTCGATCTCCTTGCGCAGCTCCGCGATCTCCTCCGCGGAAGCGACGGGCTCCGCCGAGGAGACACTGCCTTCGTTCGCCTGAGCGTTCATCTGGACCTCCGGTCGGTCCGGACCCCCACTTGGTCCCCGAGCCGACGAAAGCCCCGGGGTCCGTGGACTCCGGGGCTTGGTGACTGTGATGGCGGCTGGTGCACTACGCGATCACGGGAGCCGGAGTCCGGATCCCGTAGAAAAATCGGTAGCTGTGGCGCCGCACAACGTCAGTATTGCACAACCCGGCGCCGTGCCCGGATCCCGGCGTGTACGACAAGGCTCACACCGAGCCAGAACATCGGCACGACCGGCCAGAAGAAGTCCGCCCCGGAGGCGATCCAACGGCCGATCAGCAGCGCCGAGAGGAGCACGACGAGCGCGGCGTGCAGGCGCAACGGCGGCGGGAACCGGGGTTCGCGCGGTGGCTGCTCTGTGGGTAGGTCCGAGAGGAACTCGGCCAGCTCATCGACATATTTCGCGGCATAAACGTCGCCCAGTCGTTGTTCTGTCTCGTCGAGGGTGAGACGTCCTTCGCTGCTCGCCTGCTGGATCCTGGCGGCGACACGTTCGCGGTCGGCATCCGAGGCGCGGAGTCTGGTTGGTGAGGTCATAGAGTCGATGCTCCGCGCGTGGACCTGGATGGGCGTCGGCTGCCCGACGACACTTCGCCGTACGTCCGCGTGCGTAGAACGTCACTGCCCCCGAGTAGCGTGAGTAGCCGATGAGCACCCTCTTCGATCTCCCCTCAGAGCCCAAGGCCTCCGCACGTCACGCGGAGTTGCTGGACGACCTCAACCCCGCCCAGCGCGAAGCCGTGACGCACGCCGGCGCCCCACTGCTGGTCGTGGCCGGTGCGGGCTCGGGCAAGACGAGGGTGCTGACCCGACGCATCGCCTACCTGCTGGCCGCCCGCGACGTGCATCCCGGCCAGATCATGGCCATCACGTTCACCAACAAGGCCGCCGCCGAGATGCGGGACCGGGTGAGCGAGCTGGTCGGCCGCCGCGCCAACGCCATGTGGGTGTCCACGTTCCACTCCATGTGCGTGCGGCTGCTGCGCCGCGAGGCCAAGACGATCGGCATGTCGTCCAGCTTCTCGATCTACGACTCCGACGACACCAAACGGCTCGTCACGCTGGTCGCGAGAGACCTCGACATCGACCCCAAGCGGTATCCGGCGCGCACGCTCGCGGTGCACATCTCGAACCTGAAGAACGAGCT
>Ga0164243_10010962_pt1 | contig 12973 bp, 26 predicted proteins | sample OricompcompostOP_FD_108781 | JGI IMG/M metagenome (GOLD analysis project Ga0164243, IMG submission 108781) | Organic Plus compost microbial communities from Emeryville, California, USA - Original compost - Organic plus compost (OP) | ecosystem: Engineered > Solid waste > Mixed feedstock >... | reverse complement strand
ATCCTTAACGCAACGAATCTGATCGCTACGTCTCGGCTGGAATTCCCCTCCACAACCGGCACAGTTCCGAGTCACGCGCTACAGCCTTTCAGTGATACCAGAATGGGTTAAGGTCATCACCCTTGCTGTTCCTACGGTCGGGCCGCTGTACCGCTCTTGACCTTAGAGATTGAGCGGTTGCGTCGGCAGCGAAATCAAGTTCTTCGTCAGTCATGTAACTGACGTTTTGCGCGACTCGCTTCCGATGTGCCAACCCTTGAAACTGAGCTAGAATGTTCGCGATAGCCCTACGTTCGCGTTCCTTACGAGTCCTTCCTGTCGTTGGTTCGCGGCGTACAGTCTTCCGCTTGCGTTCTTGCCTACGGGCGCGTTCCCTAGCGCGTCGTTCTTCGTCAAGACGAAGGATTTCGCGACGGGCTTCCTTACCCTTATTCTGGTCAATTAGGCGGAGGATGTAACGTTCATCTTCCCCGCGCAATCTCGCGAGTTTCGGACCATAGTCCTCATTGTTGAGAATGCGGAGGAGACGGCGTTCGGCGGAGGATCTTGCCAAATTGCCCTCCTTCCGCTACCATTGACCTAGAGCCGGAAGTTCTCAGCTCTATAAGGGTCGCTGATCCCCTTATATCTTGGAGAGCCGGTATAGAGACGGAGCGCTAGGATCGTATGCCTAGCGCTCCGTCTCATCTCGTCTCCCCCTAGTTCTCAGCGATGGAAGCGGAACGGGGACGCACGGCGATAACATCCGTCTGCATGATGTCATCGTACTTCCGGTACTTGACCGCGAACAACACGGGAACCGTGTTGTCCCCCGACAGGTCGAGACGACCGATGCGAACGACGCGCGTTCCGGCGTTGCTCTCCTCGTTCTCGTCAACGACCGTACCGCTAGCAAGGTCGTTGACGGACACGCCGAGAGCCTTAACCAGCGGCTTCCACTTGAAAGCCGCCTTAGGGGTAAGCGTGACGTTGTCCCACGCGGTGAAACCGGCGTACTTGTCTTCCGTCGCGGTGTAGAGAACCTTAAGGATGGGGTCACCCGTCATGGTCTCCGACAGGTAAATCTTGGAGATGACACCGGTGAGAGCCTTACGCGCGGGCGGAAGGTCACCGATGTACTCCTCACCGCCCTTGACTTCGTCGTTCTCCGAGATGGAGAAGTTAAGGGGGGTTCCCTTAGCCATAGCTGATCTCCTTACTTCACGCGCCTAAGCGTGACATCGATTCCGAACCGGGCATTCTTGTCAGTCCAAGACTGACCGCGCACTAGCGAGACGTTAGCGTACAGCAGTTTCATACCGTACATCTCTTCCAGCGCACTCGTAAGGGTCGAGATTTCCTCACGAGTCGGCATTGCATCCGACTCGTAAGTAAAGGCGTACCGGGTAAGCTTCCAGTTAGGAAGCGCACCGGTACCTTCCTGAATCTCCGACTCCGGAAGATGCCCGTTATAGTCTACTGCTCTTACGAGCGTAGTACTACTTCCCGCGCTAGTCTTCCGGAAGAACATCGGGACTCTCCCCCCTCCGTCTCTTCTCGCTGATCTTCTCGGCGAGAAGGTAACGCGCAAGAGTGGAAGGGTAAGCGTAGACGCTGTTACTCGCTGCGCTCACAAGCCACTCGTAATCATCCTCACGGATGACGATAGACATAGTGCGCGTCGTCTTCCTTGCCAACTCTCGGTCACCTCCTTTCGGCTTGAGCTGAGTCTACCTTACCATGCGAGTGTGTCAACTTGCAAGCCGCCGGTAATGGTAACTTTGAGTAGGTGATATCACGACACGCGGCAGTCACAGCCTTGCACGACTCGTTTGACTGTTATCTCACGTTCTATGCCCGTATGACTGAATTATGACCATTTGTCCGTTACAGCCATACGGGCACATTATTACGGGTGACCTCTTATATGGTCATTGAGCATCTTCTCTATGTCTTCCAGCTTACAGAACAGCGGGGAGACTTCATTCTTAACGAATGCCTTCAACGGGCGTACAGCTACGTATCGCATTAGCGTACCTATCGCAACTAACGCCGCACTAATCGCGCCGAGATAGATAAGGAAATCGGTAACAGTCTTGACGTCCATTACCTACCGCCAAACCACCTACGAGAACCATAAGAAGTCTCCTTCTTCTCCGGTTCCTCCTTCTTCGGTTCCTCCTTCTTCTCTTCTGGCTTCTTCTCTTCCTTCTTCTCAGGTGCGGGAACCTTAGGCTTCTCGACAGGCTTCTTACTCTCGGCAAGGTCCTTACGAAATTCTGTCAGCAGACTTTCAAGGCGCGCGATGTCTTCCTTGGAAGCGTACGGAGACTCCTTAGCTTCATCTAGCTTTTCCTGAGTCTCTTCAACCTTCTCTTCCAACTGCTGAGTCTCGGCGGTGTCTTCCGTCTTGACTTCTTCCGTCTCGGATTCACTACTCGACATGTCTTGCACCTTCTTCCAGCGCTTCACGAAGATTACGGTTCTCCGCTGTTAGCTGACGATTCGCGATTGTGAGAAACACGACTTTAGCGTGTTCGGGGTAAAGTTCCTGTAGAACCTTAACGAGTTCTTCCGCGTTCACTTCCATTAGGCGACTCCTTAATAGGTACCCGCTTAGGCCGTTCAACGGTAGGGGGAATCGGCGACACTTCAACCGGTCGCTTCTCGCGAATACCGTTAACCTTGTTCCGGTAGTTTGCGACCTTAGCTGAATCAATAGGGGATTGATCACGTATAGCCGCAAGCTTATTACCGGGATCGCTGATCCTAATCCGCTCCCGCTTACACGATTCTAGCCGCATTAGGTGGGCACGTCTAGCCGTTGCTTCGTCGGTGTTGAAGCAATGAACGGGCATATCCTCACCGGGCTTAATCACTCGACCGGTACGAATGTTCTGAACAACTGTACGTGCGGGACCAACCAATCCAGCCTTAGCAACAGGATCTTCTGTTTCGTCGTAAAGCTGATCCAATGGCGAAACCATATACGGCTCATGCAATACGATATCCATAAGGGTTTCCCGGTCGGCAGGATCAATCCCGTATTCAGCCGCGCGGTTCTGTAGCGTGTCTTTCGGGAACACATGACAATGAATCTTTCCATCGGGACGAAGTGTGGTCACTCTCCAACACTCGGTTCCGTGACTGGAAAGAACTGTTTCAACGTCGGTAACGGAGTATTCTCCGAGTGGCATTGTCATATCTGGTAACACCAAAAATAGACGGACCATGCGCCCGAACCGGCAGGATCAATTGCAACGGTAGCGCCGGAAGCATCCGACGCGGTAACCGCGATTCCGTGAGCGACGTTATCCCGTGCTACAGGAATCGGAATCATTTGTCCTAGCTTAGTCGTACCGAATGACCAACTCCCCGATGATGCCCCGGAAGTCATTACAACGGTACCGGTGAAAATACCTTGGTTGTTTCCGTTGTCTACGAAATCCCGCCACTGCCCGTAATGGTCGGTGAAACGGGAAGAGTCAAACTCGAAATGCGTAAAGTTGGAACCCTGTTGCCAACCAATCTGACAGACTGACCCATCCTGGTACAGGAAACCGCCGTTATTCGTGTTGCTAGAAGTTTCCATCCTCAGGCGAATAAACGAGTTCTCAACTCGCAGCATTCCGCCTTTAGACTGAAGCGAGTCGTTTCCGGAAACTCCAAGTTGCACGCGGTTGGATAGCAGATACAGGAATCCGCCTTCAACTCCCGCCGAGTCGTCAAACGACAAAAGTACGTAGCTTTCGGCTACGTCCAATGCACCGCCATTAGTCGCCGTCCCTGTCTCGTCTAGAATGTTAAGGCGAATGATTCCGGCAGCGACAAACATATCAGCGGAAGCGGTGTTAGCCTGATTGATTCCCGACGTGAAGTGCATTGTTGCTTCACCGGGAAAATCGGTACCCGACGAATAAATCAGGGAGTAGTTAGACCCTGTATTCGGATACCAACGAACTTCCGGAACGACCGAACCGGAGGGGTTGACGATAACGCGCAATCCTGAACTACCGGAAACCAATTCACCCTGAATAGTTACCGATCCTGTTGCGGCTGAGATGTCAACAGTCTGTTCGCTACCGGCGAACGCCTTAAAACCCTCGTTGCTGATTTCAACGCGGGTTCCAGTGTCGGCGGTTTTGATTCGACTTCCTAGCGTCCAATCGTGCGCCGTTGTACCTTCGGTTACCTTTCCGACTTCTACATCTGTAATCTTTGAATCGGTAACCGCCCCGTCGGCAATCTCGGTATTCGTTACTTGACCGGGAGTGAGAATGATTGTTCCCTGAACTGTTACATTCCGAAATTCTGCTGAACCGTCGCGGTTGATTGTCCAACCGGAAACGCCCGGAACGTAATCAGGCGATTTAATCGACGCGCGTACAAGTTCTCCCCCGGAACCGCCGACAATGGGGTTTGAGAATGCCATTATCAAACTCCTGAGAACTCTCTACCGCCGAATGAAACTATCGCCGTTGCTCCCGCGTCCCCTCCAACCCATTCAACCGAGTAATACTCACCGGGGTACAACGGATTGTCTGACACCTGACTATCGGTATCGTTTGAACCGGAGTACGTACCAGTGATGAACGTACCGGGGTTAATAGTACCCCGGTAGACGTTCGCCGTAGGTTCATTCGTATTGCTACTGACCTGAACGGAGATACGGTTAACAAGCCAACGTGTGTTTGGTCTACCCGGACCAAACGTAACGACACCGTATCCGTTCGCGTCCAATGTGACAGAACGCGAGTCTTGCAACGGTCGTTCTGTCTCTGCCATTAGTCGGCCCAATATTCCGCGATGAACGACAGAGTAACATCCTGAGCGCTGGAAGCCTTTACCCATACGGGTAGCGTGTGCTCCATAACCAGAATAGGAGAAGCGCCGTTAGTACCGTCGTCAATCATGGCAGGCCAAAGAGCGGCGGTGTTCTGTTCCACTTCGTCAAGGCGAGTGCCGACATAGAACGTAGTATGTGCAGCGGCTTCCCCCCAAATAGTAAGCCGCCTACGCCGCAAGTCGCCACCGACGATTTGCTGAGCAGTATCCGTTACGGTCACACTCCGAGTAACCGCATGACGGTTCGGAAGAGTATGTGCGTGAATAGGCTCACAAACTTCGGTTACCTTTACAGGCACACGAATAATGCCGTATTCGTCTTCCAACTGTTGCAGTTCGGAGAGTTCGGGCGTACTCCGTTCGCCGTACTCATTCATTTTGTAGGTACCTTCTTCGTCGCAGCAACCCCGATTACCTTAGTTGCTGTATCCCGCACCGGCTTAACAACCGGTCGCGCGACTACGGCAACGCCTACCACTGCAACAACAACCCCGGTAACTACCTTGATTACACGGATGATGTTATTACGATCGCTAATCCACGCGAGAACTTTAGCGGGAAACGTTGCCAAATCTGATAGTTGACTTAGCGATTCCTGGCCTTGCTCCCACGGGCGTTCTAGGAAGTCGGGTACCGGGCTATCGTCAGGGTCGATACTCGGATTACGTTCGTAGAACTTAGAAACCCCGATCTTAGCCGCTGGAATATGAAGCAAGTAGGAACCGTTAGTAAACGCTTCCCACGGTTTCCAGTTCCTACCCTCATTCGAGATTGCCCACGCAGCATTAGCGTTCTGCTGTGGATCTTGCATTTGTGCCGTAGTGTATTGCTTATGGACTTTGACGTTAATTTGCCAAAGTCCAACACAACAACCGATAGAGTTTACGACCTTAACTCTTCCGGAAGACTCGGCGAGTGCTACCGCAACGGCACGTTCCAGAGTAGGACGATCACGCCCAAACCCCGCGACATAGGCAACCCCGGCAATGCACTCCGCAGTAAACTTCTCTGGAGTGCAACCGGTAGTGCTTCCGGGAGTAGGCGGCATAATCGTTTCCTAGTACGTCTCGGAGTAGTCGTAATTCTCAGCGTTTGACATCTGCGAATCGTCGAACTGTTCCGGCAGCATGTCAGCCTTAGGAACGGCAAGGCCGAACTCAGGGTTAACCATATTCGCGTGCTTGTTCCACCATGAAAGCGCAACGATCATTGCGCCACCGATGATGAATACGGTTGCATCCTTCGCAATCAGCGAGATACCCGCAACAACAGCGGCGGCGGTCCAAGCGGCGGCTTTCTCCGTGCTAGCAACCTGGTCATCATTCGCGGGAGTAGCACGAAGGTCAACAACCGGGGGAAGCGCGTTCATGTAAATACCATAAACGACGGTAGCCGTAGCGAGTCCAACGCCGAGAGAAATTTCAGGCTTAAGAGCCATCGCATATCTCCTTACTTCTTTGTCTTAACAGTCTTGGTCGCGGAAGCCGGACCATATTTACCGTCTTCACCGACAGCGCGAACGTGGAAGGTATATGAAGTGTTAGCCTTCAACCCACCGACTTCAATAACCGTGTCTTCCGAACTACCGATATTGTAAGCAACACCCTTACGGTAAACACGGTAATAGTCTGCCCCCGGAACGGGGTTCCACTTGAGCCGTACCGATGTCTTGCTTACAGCAGTACCAGTTAGCCCGGTAGGCGCCGGAAGCTTCTCACCGCTAACGGGAGTAGGCGTTTGCGGAGTCGGCGTACTAGGTGTAGGTGCGGCTACCTTAATCGGATACTCTCCACTCGGAGGATTACCGAGAAGCGCCGTTGCTTGCCTAACAATATCCGCCTGAGCTTCTGACAAGTCGAGTCTAGCGAGATACTTACCGATAGCCGCCGACGCCGTAAGCGCGTCATAGCCAATGTCGGTTAGCTTATCAACCGCCATTGTTGCCCACTCCGCATTTGTAGACGGAAGCGGGTTGCTATCGACATAGACCGGATTCTGTGAACCGGTCGCACCGGTGTACTCACTAACCCCACCGTCGTAAGCGTAATCCGTACCAGCGAAATATTCGCTTCCGTCTTGCGCTTCTCCGGTGTAGTCGGAAGTAGTGGGTTCGGCATTAGCCGCCCGGTTAGCCGACCAATAAGCGTAGATAGCGATACCGGCGATAACGGCAACACCGGCATACACATACTTCTTATCGACTTGACCAATAGCGGGAAGTTTAACGGTATCAGCCATTACAACCCCCAACTATTCATCTGAGAAGTATCCGAGTAATACTCTTCGCTTCCATCCGTCGTTGCGTCTTCATCCCACGGGCGCGGTTCCCGACGCTGCATAGGCCGAGAGATTCCAGAAGCAACTCTACCAACTGCCCCGTTAAACGGAGACGAGTAAGGAGAATAGTTACTGCCGGACTGAGGCTTAGTCTCCTTAGCGACACTCGCAAGATTCAGATGCAAATCACGCTTAGTGTGCCTGAGCGCACGTCGGGGCATACGCCGGTCGGTGAGTCGCGAAATCTCGTAACCCTGCCGAGTGTAGTTACCGGAGAAGTTAACCTCAGGATTACCAGGGTTGTTCTCGGCAAGCGAGTTCCGCCCGCGCAATGCCCTAAGAGCCTGCCCGGTAACTCCGCTATCTCCGTCGCTCTGAGACGGCGGAAGAGACTGCGTTCTAGGAGTACCGAAGGTCTGATCCACCGAACGCATTACAACCGGCTGAGTGTTCTTGAGAGTCGCGCCCCGGTTGTCCTCATGTCTAGCAGTATTCGACGCGATAACGTCATAAAGGTTCCCCCGATTTCTCGGAGGAGTACCGCTACCGTCGTGACCCTTAGGTTCCATCACAGAGTAAGGAACCTGAGCGGCTTCCGCCGTTTCAGGGTCAAAGTTATCTTCAACGTGAATAGGAGTCTCAGGCAACGCCGGATTCTTAAGCGCGGGGAATCCCTGGTCACTACCCCATTGCGGGTTAGCGTGTCCAGGGTCAACACCGGTACCCCAATTCAGCCTAGAAGGGTGACGCTGCGACGTATCAACGCCGTACGTCTTAGTGAACGCGCCACGATACGCCATTCTTACAACCCTCCTTAAAGCTTACGAAAGATACCGAGAGCCATACCAGCAATAGCGAATCCAATTCCGAGACCAGCACCCCACATAAGAGCACGCTTAAAGTCTGCGGTCATAGGTCACACCTTCTTACCGGTACCCATCGCGGTAGCGAGAGTTCCGCGCACAAAACCCGTAGCCGCTCCAATAACCTGAGGAGTTTGCCGCTTGGGAAGAATAAGAGTAGTGACGAGAGCGATACCAACAACCCCCATCATGAACTTCTCAAGAGTAGACATGGTTTTACCTCCTATTCCATATCTTCAATAGTGTTTCAACCGGGGCAGGTTGTTTAGGATCGAGACGTACCAACAGAACTGTAAGAAGCGCAACCCACGCAACGCCTACCGTCAACGCTTGGTTAATCTTCTCAAGTAGTGCGAAGGATACGGCAGCAAACCCCGTTGCGACCGGAACGCGCCAATCAATCTCTTGACGGTTAAGGATGACCTGATTAAACATAGTCACGCCACCAACCGCGACAATAATTCCGGTACTCCTAGCCATAGTTACACCTGAACCAATCTCGGCTGAGACGCGGATTTAGCGCGACGAACAAGAGTTTGCCGACCGGTACGGGTACGGCCATACGTCCCTATCTGAACTCCTCCGCAACCAGTACAAGGATTGTGCCACATCCGGGAAGAGTCAATTACAATTCCCGTATGTCCTCCGCCCGGACCGCCAATCCAAACGAGAATGTCACCGGGTTGACGCTGGTCATAAGGAACCGCGACTCCCCATTTAGCCAAACCGTCTGTATTCAGCGTTCCGCGTAGCAATCCCGCTCTGTTAAGAACGCACGACACGTAACCCGAACAGTCCATACCGCCACTAGGACAAACTGTTCCGTGTCCACCGCCAAAGATGTAAGGGTGTCCCTTATAACTCGCAGCGAGACTAACTAGGCTTTGGTTTCCTCCGCTAAGACCAGCGGTAACATAACCCGCACCGGTTCCGGCGTAGCCGCTAGGCTGAACTTGCGTGACGCTCTGCGGTCCGGCGGGAATGGCTTCTCCCATAGCGAGATACCGGAGACTTTCAATAAGTCCCCGGTTCTGAATCCCGGAATACACCATAACAGCACCAGCAGCTATTACCGCTAGTCCGATTCCGGAAATTCCTCCGCTACTGGTTGAAGCCACGATCCCGCCAAACCTGAACGTACTTTAGGACGAATGGCACGCCGTAAAGCCCGATCAGCAACCAGACTACGGCTTTTACCATCTCAGCCTACTTGACCAGCTTGAGAACGTAAGGAACCACAAACGCGCCGATAGCAAGCCAAACAAGCGACTTCATATCCGGCTTGAGCAGATCAGTCATTGTCTTCTCTCCAGAGAGATAGGGTTTAACAATTGGGGCGATGGGTTGGAGGAACAATTCCACATGTTCCCCCAACCCTGGCACGGCTGCATTCAACCGTTGCTTACGTCGATTGCAACCGCAGTCTTCCATGACTACACCGTAATACGCGCGTCGTCTCCGCCACTCGGAGCAACGTAGTTCGCGAGAACAGTGAAGTTGGAAGCCGCACCGAAGCTACCCCGGAACTCCAGTCGGCTAGCGTCGGCGGTTGCAAGGTAACCGCGCCGAGTCTCGGAACCAACCTGGTTACCGAAGTCATCGGTAAACGGAAGCGGGTAAACCGAGTAGTCCCTACCGCCCGCAGTTTCAACCAAAGCGGTGTAGCCGTACTTCTTGGCAATCTGGTCTCGCCAGAGAAGCCTAAGCCTGTCGAACAGGATGTTAGCTTCAAACTGGAGAGTAGCCGGATCGGGCCAGTTACCATCACTAGTCGAGGTACGCGAGACAGAAGTACTCGGGTAGTTCACGAAGATAAGGTTACGGAGAAGATAACCAAGACCCTGCTGAATCTGGATACGCTGGTCACCGGAACCAATCGAGTAAACGCCCTTGGTCCAATACTGCGTGGTCTGAACAGCGGGCGGATTCTGCGCAAGCGGCCTGCCCTTAAGGTCGGCAGTGTCCGGCTCCCACCAATCTTCCTGAACCATACGAACGCGAATGCTCAGAGCTTCGGTCGGCGGGGTAGAGAACACCGCAGACGACGGAGCAATACGGATGCGAACCTTGAATTTGTTCGTACCCGACTTGTTCGGGAGCGCTCCGAGGGCGTCACGCGCAACAAGTTCAACCGGAATGCGGAGCACGAAGTTAATAATATTGTCGCCCGCACCGACAGTAGAAGTGTACGCGGGAGACTGCTTAGGGTCGGAGGAGAAAGCGTACCCGCCGTACTTGTTCACAAGGTACAGGTCATACCCGTTGAACGGACCAACAATAGGCTTGCTGTTCGTGTCTTCCAGCGTAACCGTATCAATCAGGCTGAAAGGCGCGTTGTTGTCAGCGTATACAGACGTAGCCCCAGAGTTAGTAGAAAACGCTTCAACGAGAATGTAAATCCCACGAAGGAAACCGGCCGGGGGAATCTCCAGAACGGGGAGATCCTGAGTACCGGAAGTCTGCGTAACAGTCGTATCGTAGTTAATCTCCTCGTGAGACTTAACACCGATACGGAAGGGTCGCGGCGGCGGTGCGGCCTGTCGATTACCGCCGTTACGCGGCGGTGCCTGAGTTGGCATAACGTTCTTTCTCCTTAGATACTCAGCGAACGCTGCAAGACCATTCTAGCACTATTTCCCGACTATGCACATAGCGGGACCGTCGCGACGGATATACAACCACTCATGCTTTTCTAGCTTCGCAACGATATCGCGAACTAGATTAGGGTCAACACCGCCGATTTCATCGAATCGCTTTCTTGCGCGTTCATCAGGATCGTTGTGCAAAAAGAGGTGTTCGGCTTGCGAGTACATCCATAGCGGTACGTGCGTAGGCTTCTGTGTCGCTGCCCATAGCCCGGTACCCATAGACCTACCGCGTGACCAGAGAGTGATAAGCTCTTTGTCTAGCCCCAATTCCTTAGAGAGACCGTAGACTTCGTCACCGAAGATAATACGGTTACCCTTACGGTAACTGTCTAGCATCGCCTTCTTAAATTCGCGATACAGGTTATCGTCGTCAAGGTCGGGATCAAATGTGAACTTAGGCCAAAGCGTCCAACCGCGCGGCTTACGGGCGCGCCATATAGACGCAACAGGAGGCCAGTTTCTAACCCGCTGATAGTCGAGTTTCTTAGTCCAGTCAGCGGCGGTCTTATCGCGGGGTTTCATGACCAACACGATTCCGGGAAGTTCCGGCTTGCTCACTGCATTTAGCAACTGATAGGCAAGCGTCGTCTTCCCGGAACCGGTAGGTCCCAACAGCGAGACATGTTCACCCGCACGATACCGGAAGTAGTGGTTGATAAACTCTTCCCGTTCAAAGCGGGTTATACCATTAACCACTACTCCCGAACCTTCGGTTTCGGGAGTTTCGTTCATGCTGCCATAGCCGCCTTAAGCGCTTCCTCCTGAGCGGCGGCTTGCTGTGCCATGTGCTGTAGCATCGCTTCCTTAGGAACGGTTCCCATAAGTCCGGCAGGAAGAACGCCGTGATTTGCAAGAATCTGGAGAACCATAGGCATAACCGCCGCGATAACGAGACCGTAGGGACCAACGCTTAGAACTCGATCAAGAACGGCAGCAACTTCCGGGCGTTCCTTAGCGAGTTCGTTAAGTGCGTCGGCAATGCCGGGAGCGTAAACCGTAATGGTCGCAGCATCGGCAGCAAGTTCCGGCTTATTCATTCCAGCGAACGCGAGAACACCGGCAGGGAGTTGCATAAGTCCCATGATGCCGGGGCGGTAATCAACGCTGGAAGACTTGCGAGAAGTGCCGCTCAACCTACGCGGCGTACCGCTAGAACGACTCTTTTTGTGCGCGTCACACTTAGTAGGCTTCCGGCCCTTACCGCCATAGGTGAGCGGCGTAAAGCAACCCGGTTCCTGGCAGATAAGAGCGTCAGGCTTAGGGTCGTAATCTGCGGGCGGTTCAACAGACGGCGTTGCCGTTACAGTCGAGAAGTCAAAATCAGTATCGGCAGACATTTAACGGTTCCTCCTACTCGCGTTCATGAGTGCAATGAACTCTTCATTCGTGTGTGGCATGATGGGGTGCCTTTCGTCGTCAGGATCGGTGAGCCTAAACCCCGCGTCGTAAAAGGCACGATTGACTTGCATAAACCTTTCCGCATCTTCCGGCGGCATACCGCTAGGCGGAATCTTCACATAGCAGCAAAGAGATTCGTGCAATTGGTGTTCGATGGCGTCGGCTCTCTGGTCATAAAATACGCCGTCGCTACTACCGTCAGCGAGACGAATTGCAACCCACTTGCCTACGTGACCGGTAATAACTCCAAGGTTGATTTGCTCGCTGCAACGCTTGGCAGCGTCGGAGACTTGCGAATTACTAACGCGCATTGCTAAGAACTCCGATCGTGACAATCAGAGCGGTAACGGCTACAATGGAAATGAGAACGAACGCAACGGTCCCGACCTTTGTAGCTGTAACCACTTGATTAGAAACAGTCTGCAACTCGTCAGCGACAGAATCAATCCGTTCGCTGATTCGCTTTAGTGGACGCGGAATCATGGTTCCAGTCTACCCGATTGGAAGGAGAATTGCCATATGGAGGAATGGGAACGGTTGACAGAAAGGCTTACTCTCGTTATCATTATCGCGCTTTCTCGCGTCTGTTACCGCATCGCCGAATGGTTCGGACGTATGGGTATTCATTTTGAATACCGTTACCGTCAGTTGGTTTCCCCGTAAATAAGAATGCAGGGATAAGATGATTAGCCGTACGTCTCTCGGATGGAGTGCGACACGCGCCCCGGCAGCGAACACCAATAAGGGTATGGTGGTTCATTACGACGGCAAGAATCAAGGTCTAGCGCGTAAGAGCTGTACTGCCTGCCGCGATTACTGGCGTAGGACGCGAGAGTTTCACACAAACGGACACGGATGGATTGACATTGGTTACGCCTATGGCGTCTGTCCACACGGTAATATCTACGAAGGTCGCGGTTACGGTCGCGTACAAGCCGCCGCTAAACAATCCCCCGGTAAGCT
>Ga0164243_10010960_pt1 | contig 12974 bp, 14 predicted proteins | sample OricompcompostOP_FD_108781 | JGI IMG/M metagenome (GOLD analysis project Ga0164243, IMG submission 108781) | Organic Plus compost microbial communities from Emeryville, California, USA - Original compost - Organic plus compost (OP) | ecosystem: Engineered > Solid waste > Mixed feedstock >... | reverse complement strand
GCCTTTGCCGACGAAATCCAGCCGGGCACACCGCCGGAGGAGGCGCTGGTATGGGACATCGGTCCGGAACGGAAAGACGTCTTTCTGGCAGAATCCCCCAGCGTTACCAAGGCGCGTAACCTGGATGATTACGCGCGGATCCAGCAATGGCGGGAAGCTTATTTGTATGGCTATACCCGCCGCGTTGCCGGGAATCTGTCAGAAAAGGCCGCCGCCCGCATCGTGCAGCAGGATCTGAATGCTTACCTCGGCAGCCGATATAACCTGGAGGCAGCAATCAAAAACGGGCCGGCACGCCGGTACCCGGTATTGAAATGCATCGGCAGCATGGATAACACGCTTGCACGTTTGTCAAACGAGGAACACCTGCCCGACCGTAACAAGGGAACCATTGTCAATAAGCGGGTGCCGTTTGCTTCGCATCTGTTAAGCAACATCGCTGCTGCCTGCCGGAACGGCGTTAGGGGAGAAGTACTTCCGTTGGTAGACAGCACAGGCATTGCAGCCGACTTTCCGGTGAGCTTCCACATCCCCAAGGGGATGACGGAGGGGTGGACGATGGATAAGATAAACCACGAGATACGGCGATACGGATTGAAGGTGGTTATGAAGGAGGATCGCATTCCGCTACTCCACGTGAGCGAAAGACCGCCCGTCAACAACAGATCAGTCAACCATTAATATCCAGAAATATGCAGAAACTAGTATCAATCAAAACAACCGCAGGCATTGCCGCATTACTCACGACCGCCATTATTTGCCAAGCAAACCCGGTTCAGCAGCGGCTCACCGGCACGGTAACCGATGTGTCGGGCGAGCCTCTTCCGGCAACAAGTATCCGGTTGCAAAGCACCCGGACCGGCATCGGAGTAGGCGAACTAGGGCAGTTCAGTTTGCCGCTCCCTTCCCGGCCGGATACGCTGATTTTTCGGCATGTGGGGTATAAAGCCCAGAAAGTGCCGATTTCAGCCGCCACACGGTCGCCACTGAATGTCCAGTTGGTGGTCGACGAGAATACGTTGCAGGAAGTGGAGGTGAGCACGGGGTATTACACCATCCCGCAGGAACGGGCAACAGGATCTTTTACCCATATCGACAATGCACTGCTCAACCGGAGTGTCAGCACCGACATCCTAGAGCGGCTGGAAGGTGTGACCCATAGCCTGCTTTTCGACCGACGTAACCTGACGGAGGAAAATGTGGACGGTGCTCCGGAACTCCGCATCCGCGGATTGAGTACCATCGAAGGGAACTCGGCGCCATTGATCGTGGTAGACAATTTTCCCTTTGAGGGCGACTTGTCCGCGATTAACCCGAATGATGTCGAAGACATTACGGTGCTCAGGGATGCAGCGGCGGCCAGTATCTGGGGCGCGAGAGCGGGCAACGGCGTAATTGTGATTAACACCAAACGCGGGCGTTATGGCCAGCCGACACGGATTTCCTTCAACAGCAGCTTCAATTTTACCACCAAACCGGATCTGTTTTACAGCCAGAGCCGCCTTCCGGCTCCAACGGTTATGGAAATACAGCGGGAGCGTTTTGAAATGGGAGGCTATCAGGAAAATGACCAGATTTTCATTCCGTCGTATGTGGAGTTGCTGATCAAGCAACGGGATGGGCTGATCACCGCCGATGAGTTCGAAGCAGCCCAAACGTACATGCGGAATACGGATCTGCGCAGGCAATCACTCGACTACCTTTATCAGACTGCGTTAAACCAGCAGTACGCGCTGGGCATCCGGGGTGGCGGCGAGCGGTATACTTACGCCATTTCGGGGGGATACGACAGAAATGATGGGAGTAATATCGGCAACCTGACCGATCGGGCGAGCATCAGCCTGCAGAATAGTTTCAAAATCGGGTCCCGCTTGGAGGTCAACGGAACGTTTGCCTATACCCGGCGGAATGAAACCCGCAATGGGTTGGGGTATGTGCGGACGGCATCCATTTATGAGGGGCTGGTGGATGAAAACGGGAACCCGAAGAGCATCGTAAGCGATTACCGGATGAGCTATCATGAAGCGGCGGAGGCAAACGGGATGCTGGACTGGGTGAGCCGGCCGTTGGACGAAATCCATCTCCGGGATCATCGCAACAACAGCCGCGACATGCGGTTCGGTGCCTCAGCCAATTTCAAGGTAATCAAGGGGCTGACACTGGCAGGGGCGTACCAATACCTGCTGGGCGAGGGTACCTCCGTGAGTTTGTACGATAAAGAGAGTTATTTCGTGCGCAATCTCGTAAACCGGTTCACTCAGGAGGATGGCAGTCAGGTGATCCCCTATAACGCCATCCTTGACCACGGTACGACCAGCGGAACGGAAACGCACTCGGGCAGGTTGCAGGCCAACTTCAACCGTCAGCTGGGCCGCGCGGGCGACCTGGCGTTGCTCGCCGGAGCGGATATCGCACAGGGCATCCAGCAGACTGGCCCGGGAGCGCGGATCTATGACTATGACAAAGATCTCTGGACGGGTAACAGCGTGCTCGACTATACCACACGTTACACCGTGCGGCCAAGCGGCCGCGCACGGATTCCGTATAACACCTATGCACCTACCCGGTCTATCAACCGGACACTGTCTTACTTCGGCAACGGAAGCTATTCGTACCTGCAACGGTATACATTGACGGGAAGTGCCCGTTGGGATGGGAGCAATCTGTTTGGCGTAAAGACCAACCAGCGGGGCGTCGCCTTGTGGTCCATCGGCGGAAGCTGGGAGGTGAGCAAGGAGCCGTTTTACCGGATGAAAAGACTTCCTTACCTACGGATACGCAGTACGTATGGCAGTGCAGGCAATATCGATAAAAGCCAGAGTTATTACCCGACGATTTCTGTCGGCACGGATGGCCGCACGGGGTTGAACAATGCAGTGTTAAGCAGTCCCGGTAATCCGTCGCTCCGGTGGGAGCAGGTAAAAACATGGAATCTAGGGGTGGACTGGGCGCTTGTCAACCGGCGGATAAGCGGGAGCATCGAATATTACCGCAAGCATGCAAGCGATCTGCTCGGCAATAACCTGATGGATCCCACGACTGGGATATCCTTGAACTCAGCCTACAAGATGAATTATGGGAGCATGCGGACGACGGGTTGGGACGTGATGCTGAACAGCAGGAACCTGACCGGTCCCTTCTCCTGGAACAGCGCATTGCTGGTCAGCGGCAGCCAGAACGAAATTACCCATTTCAACGGGCCGGTACAGCAATCGGCACTCAACTACATGAACAGGAGGCTTCCCGAAAAAGGGAAGTCGGTGGATGTGCTCTACGCATTGCCCTGGCACGGGCTTGACCCAACGGACGGCATGCCCATTGTCTACGTGGATGGTGAGCAAACTACCGATTATGACAGCTACATCCTGAATTACCCGATTGAAAACCTCATTGACGTAGGGAGCCTCGTCCCGAAGGTGTTCGGCTCGTTGCGGAATACGTTTTCATGGAAGGGCGTCGAAATGAGCGCACTGATCAGTTTCAAGGCCGGGCATGTGTTCCGAAGGCCGTCTCTGGCACCAGGGCAGGAATACAGTGATATCTATCACATGGATTATTTTAAGCGCTGGCAAAAGCCGGGCGACGAAATGCACACGCAGGTGCCGGCAAAAAGCGCTACCGCAGACCTGGGTGGGTCGGCTTATCTCTACTCGGAAACCCTGATCACAAAGGGCGATGTAATCCGGTTGCAGGATGTTAACATCGGTTATTCTTTTTCCGGCGATTGGTTGAAGAGAGCCCGCATACAGCAGATTAAAGTGTTCGGCTATGCCCGCAATCTCGGTATACTCTGGCGGGCAAATGATAACGGGCTGGATCCGGATTATCCGAATGCGGATTATCCTGCACCGCGCAGGTTTGCCCTGGGTATACAGACGATGTTCTAACGATATTTTACGAAGATGACCATGAAAAATTTAACTCGAATAATTGCTTGCGCAGTGCTGTTTTCCGCTTTATCCTGTACAACCGGTTTCCTGGATATAAAACCCGATATCCGCCAGCGTATTCCGAAAACCCTGACTGACTATCAGTCGTTGCTTGACAATACTACCAACATGAATAATTCCTCTCACGCACTGGGTATTATCGGTGCGGATGAGTTCTATTTAACCGAAGCGGATTATCATTCCTTCCGGGAGGGAGTAAACTACAATTACCAGAAGCGGGCGTATACCTGGGAACGGCAGATTTTTCAGGGCGGAGAGTCATCGCTGCTGGATTGGAACAATGCTTATGCCCGGATATTATGGGCCAATGTTGTATTGGATGGCATAGCGCGCATTTCAGTGGGTCCGGGAGATGGCCAACTGGCCGATAGGGTTAAGGGAACTGCTTTGTTTCACCGGGCATTCAATTATTACAGTCTAGCCCAGCTCTTTTGCAAGGCATATACCAACGAGGGAGCGGCTCAGGATTTCGGGCTTCCATTACGCCTGGATGGGGACCTGACGGCAAAAATAGGCCGGTCGAGATTGGAAGAAACGTACCAACAGATCCTGAGCGATCTACGGGAAGCCGAGGGCTTGTTGCCACCTACCTCCGAGGTGTCCTTCCGGCCGAGCAAGGCTGCGGTCTATGCCTTGCGCGCGCGGACGAAGCTGCAGATGGGTGATTACGAGGGGGCATATAGCGATGCCAACAGCTGCCTCGAGATAAACGATCAGTTGTTGGATTATAATAGCCAGGATCTCGACCAGCCCGTCACCTTTTCTGCATACGGCGAAGGAAACCCGGAAGTGATTTTCATGGCGACATGTCCGGGTAATATCTCATATCTGTTATTGCTCACTTTCCATTACATGAATGCGGATACCAATCTTCTGGCGAGCTATGCTGAAGATGATCTTCGGTTGCGGGCCTTTTGGACACCAAGGGAAGACGGTACTTTTCAATACAAAGGCAGTTATGACGGAAGCAGTATCCTGAGCTTGTTTACCGGTCTCGCCGTAGACGAGGTCTATCTGATGCGTGCCGAATGCGCCGCCCGTCTGGGAAACACTTCAGAAGCATTGGCAGATCTGAACCTGTTGCGTAAGCATCGTATCCGCACAGTGGGATTTGCCGATCTGGAAACAACAGATTCCCAACAAGCGCTTGATTGGGTAGTGGAGGAACGACGCAAACAGCTTGTTTTGAGAGGAACCCGGTGGGAGGATCTAAGAAGATTGAACAAGGAAGTCAGGTATCAGCAGGTATTGAGACGTGACCTCGGTAGCTTAAATTTTGAGTTGCCACCCGGCGATCCGCGTTACGTTTGGCCCATTCCGATTGAAGCCGTTGAAATGGGCGGGTACGAGCAGAATCCGCGCTAAATAAAACAACCCCCGCATGGCAACTGGCCATACGGGGGTTGAATCTCCCTAGCAAAAAATCAGACTACGGCGCGAAACGCGAATACTCTGGGGAATTTCCCGGCCCGGTGTATGTCGCACCCGCATTCAGAAAATCCTGAATGGTCGGATTGGGTTGCATCGGGTCATTGAGTTGATCGATCAGGTCCTGAACCTCGTCTTCATCCGCAGCGCTCAGATTGAGCTTTACCGAGCAGATCTGGCCGGTATTTAATGTGCTGCAGGCACCGCTCGGCTCAGTTTCCTCCGGTTCCTCTTCCACACGTTGGTTCGTAGCATCCGTCTCCGGGTTGGATGGATTGATAATGCTAACGGCGATCCACTGCTCGCCTGTTTGGATTATTTCGATATCTGTGACATCCTCCGTTGGGACGATCGTCCCCGCAATACTTACCTGAACCGCCATGAAAAGTACCGCGACCGACAGTACTCCGGAGATTATGTTTTTTATCTTTTCCATAATCGTAAAAGGCATTTTTCTATACGGAAATGCTTACCGTTTAATGTTTGAAATAACTGTTTGTTAAATAACTGCTTATTAGTCGGTTATCGGTTGACCACGCCGCGGATGTTCCGGTATCTGGCGCGGAAACATCCCCAATCTTTTCCTCACGGCCCTGCGCCGGAACAAGGCATTGCTCCGGTTGTGCGTGGAGATATGTACAGCCAATCGACTAGCCATAACGATATCCTCCCGATTCCTGTTCTTCTGGTGCCATACCGATCGGAAATTTCAGGACGCGCGGGTCTGGCCGGCTCGGTAATGCGTCCTTTTGGGCGCAATCTTTCTTTTTCCGTAAAGCCGCAATCAAGACAGGTACTTGATTGCTCGGAGGACACGAGCAGGGTATGTAAACGGATGCTCGGATAGGGAAGGGCTCAACCTGTCGCTCTGCAGAAAGCGCAATAACGACATAAGCGATTGCTTGGACGACGAGCGGAATACTGTGCGGTGTTTCGTGTGTTACTGTATTCATAAAAGCAAAGGACCGACATTCGCCAAACGCCCACAATCTCATATGAGACAAAATGAAATTTTGGGTTTTCTGCCGTCCTCAGAATGAATAGTGGAAAAGGATTAGTATCTTTGTCTTAAGTGCAAAAATACAAAGGCATGCAAACATTAGTTATCGAATTAACGAACCAAAAGGCTTATAGGCTTCTCAAAGAGCTGGAAGACTTACAGCTGATTCGTGTGGTGAAAACGCCGGTGAAAATGTCTTCATTACGCAAAAAGGTAAAAACTCCCATGGTTGAGACGGCAATTGATAAACAATTAGCTGAACTGCGTAGCGAATGGCATCGGGATATTTAATAGACACATCAGCCGTAATCAAATATCTGAACGGTACGTTTCCGGAACCTGCGTTGGATTTTATTGATGGTATTGTTGATGAGGGGAGTAACCTCTCATTTGTTTCCGAAATCGAGCTTCAGGTTTGGACACCCGAAAATCCCGATGACCTATTGATATACGAGCAGTTTGTTTCCAATTCAATTGTTATTGGAGTTGATGATGATATTATAGCCGAAACAATAAGAGTGAGAAAAATTCATAAAATCAAGCTTCCCGATGCACTGATTGCTGCGACGGCAATCGTGAATGATTTGGTGTTAATAGCAGATAATGATAAAGATTTTCGGAAAGTTCCTTCGCTGGAATATATCAACCCAAAAAATCAATAATCCACTTTTACTTATCAGTCAAATACTGCTTTTGCACCCGAAAATAAGTCGGTCGGGCAATGTTGATAAAATCCATTTGTTGTTCAGGGGTTATGCGTTTGGCAAGTTCCGGAAAGTCAGTCAGGAAACGGACATCGCGGTCATAGGCTAAGGATTGCTGCAATACGTTAATCAGCTTATCCTGTCTTTCCTTATAGCGCTGGTTCATCAAGTGTAGCAATGCGCTCACCTCGGTGAAGCGCTCCTTGCCCTCGCGCATACGCGACGCGCGAATACATAAAATGGTCGTCACTTCGGTAAACTGAATGTAATGCTCAGCTTGTTCGGGCGTGTACAGGTGTCGTACGCCCGCAAAGCCCTGCATTTCCGTGGCAAACCAACGGATGTGCCGTTGGCCATCGGCATCCAGCGTGTATCCGCACGCTAACCCGTCCAATACCACGCACCAATAAGGCATGCGTACATCGGGCGTCATAAAATAAGCAAAGCGGTCGTAAACCATCACCCGGCCGTGTCGCCGTAGAAATGCTTCGGCAGGAGCCGATAGCGGGATACGTTGGTGAAAATAGTCAATAAACCGATTCATGGTCTGGCGGTTCAGGGCGGCCGGATAGGTCCGCCGTACATGAAAATAAGTGAATCATACATGCTGGGCGTTAGGTTTGGAGGCTGTAGACCCATTTCCTGCCGAGGGGTCCGCTCGTCGGGAAAGGGCCGTAGCCGATTTGGGTATTGGGATAGCAATCTGCTCAAGTGGAAGAGGAGGTCTGCGGTAGGGCAAAAGGAAAGCGGATACATTGAAAAGGATCATCAGCGCGCTGAAATGGTACAAACCAAGGAAAACAGCAATGCCCGCATGCATCGTGATAATTGACCAAAGCCAGATGCGCCGGGTGGCATGCAGCCAGATACACAGCGGGTAGCCGATTTCAAGCAGGATTACTCCCCAGCCCAGTACCGCAACCATGTCAGGATAGGGCTCCAAGAAGGCTACCTCGGGCCGTAGGGCACCTGTCAGTTCGGGCAGGTGCAACGCTTTCCACAAAGCCTCGCCGTTGCGCCAGGTTGGCCCGAGTATTTTGTCTAAACCGCCGAAAAAATAAATAAGACAGAGGTGCAACTGCAGTACGCGGAGACAGGGCGTAGCCCAACGGCTTGCCGGATTGCCCATTGGAAACCAAACGCAATAGAAAAGCGCGCTGCAAGCCAAGTAGTCAAATCCGTAACTGAACGCGGGGTGCGCCATAAATAGCCACTGATGAAACAGCCAAAGCCCCAAGGCTGCCAGGCGTGTGGCAATACCTAAAGCCAAAAGCGCACAACAGACCAGATAGGCAGCAAGGTGCCATCGCCCGATGGGTCCACCGGTCACGATTGCCAGTGGACGGTTTTCACCCAATTGCAGCAACCGGTGGTCAAGGATACTGTCGGGCCCATATAGCAGGTCAAAATCCGGCCACAATTGCAAACCCGTGAGCAACAGTAGTACAGCGATGCCACAGCGGAACACAGGTAGCCAGCCTGCGTGCAGCAGGGTATTGAAGAAAAATCGCCGGATCATAGCGTAGGCAGTGGATCAATTTCTTTCTGGTAAACGGACGCCCGCTGGCGGTAAGCATAGGAATGTACGACACATCGGATACGGCCGGACATGGGAATACCCCATTCGTGCCTTGCGATACGCTGTGCGAGGCAGTGGGCAATGGCACGGGCTTGCCGGAGCGTGAGGGATACCGCAGCACCGTCACCCGTATCGCCCTCAAGTAAGTGTTGCATGCGGTTCAGCAGGCTATGGTACCGCAAGTGCGAATGCGCCCGTTTCAACGGCGGGGTACGGGTGGTTGCCAGCACGCTGCCATGACCATCCAATAGCGACACCTCCAACACGAACGAACTGCCCACCTGCGGCGCAAAAAAGCCGTAACCGGTGGCCGTACCGGTGCACCGGGCAAAGACACGTAGGGGCATCAACGAGGCAACCGTGTTCGCAATGCGTTCGGCATGCTGAAAATAGCCGGAGCCCGGCACTTCTTCCAATTGGCCGTATCCCCGTGCCGTACTGTGTACGTTGTAAACAAGGATGCACAGAAAATGCCAACCCAAAAAGAAGTAAAACAGGCTCCGGCTCATCAGCTATCCACCGTAGTAGGCCAACAACTGGAGGTCTTCCGTCGCCAGGTTATTCAGCGTATCGCGGTCGTCGCCGAAATATAGGTCGTGTTTGAATAAGCCTGAACCCAATGCGTCCGGATTTGCGATAGCCGTATCCGTACGATCAAAAGTGTTGGTGGAATTCGGAAGTTCCGATACCAAGTAGAACGCCATCGCCACGACACCCGTAGCGCAGGACGAAATCCATTTAAACTGTGTTTGTCTCATGATGTGAATCCTTTATGTCGGCGAAAAATGGCCTGTTTTTGCCAAAAATCTCTTGAGTTTTCCCTATATGGAGTCACAGCTGTCAAAACCGGTCAATTTTGAGGTGTTTTTGACATTTGCTATCTTGCGGTTCTTTTTTCACTAAACTGCCCAATATGAAAAGAACTGCCATCCTCATTGACGATGATCCCTTGGTGCATAAAGACGTCCGATTCCGGCTGAAGAGCCTGCCCCGCATCCTGCTTATCGCTACGTATTCCAGTACGGATGAAGCGCTTGAATACATAGAAAGCCACGGTTATGTGGACCTGATTTTCTGCGATATCCTGATGCCTGGCAAAGATGGGTATGAGGCCAATAGACTGCTGGCGGGATGTTGCAACCTGTTTGTCTTCTTGACGCAAAAGGAAACCCATGGGCCGGAAATCTTTACGACGGCATCTATGGTGCACTACCTGCGTAAACCCATTGATGTCGCTGCGGTTTCCCTGCTGTTGGAACGACTGGATCATGAAGACCGGAAAGCGTCCGAGGGAGCGCTGCCGGCGGATGTTTTGTTTGTTTACGATCGCATTTCCAAGAACAGGGTCTCCGTGGAGCTTCGGGATATCATGAAAATATCGTTCGGGGATAAATATGGCTCAATGATCGTGGCGGGCAGGGAGGATCGCCTGCTGGTTTACGGTACGGTGTCGACCACTCTGCACCGGCTCAGAGAAGTGGGATGGTTTATCCGTATTAGCCGAAATACCATCATTTCCCGCTATGCGATCGAGAAGGTCGATCCCCAACTGGTGGTCTATTTTAAGTGGGGTGGTTATGAAGCCGTAAAGCGCACCTATCAGCCGCTCTTCCGGGAATTTATGAAACAGCATAAGTTGGGCTAAAATGGATACGCTTTTTTCCGCACGGTACCGGTTTGGTTGGGCGTATCACCTCCGCGTATGTTTGGTGGCCTTCCTGGGTTTCCTGTTCTACTGGTACGGCGCGGTGCGCCCAGCGCATCCCAGCCATCGCGATGATGTATGGGTATCCTTGATGATCAGCATGCCCGCATTCTACATCAATTTCCTGTGGGTGTGGCCGTTGGTTGTTTCGGACGAGCGCTGGCAATGGGGAAGGGTTCTGCTGGTGATTGCCTCCAACCTGGTGGTGATGGTTGCCTTGTCATTGGTGATCAGCGTGGTGTTTGGTAACCTCGAAATCGATTGGGAAGGTTTTACGCCGAAAGACGTGCTTTCGCTGGTTGATGGGTCCGTACGGAATTTTGCTCCGTATACACTTCCTAGTGTGCTGAGCTTGCTGGCAAGTTGGGTCGCGTTTATCATCGAGCGGATCTACCCGCCGTACGCCAATCGCGGAAAAATCCGGCGGGAAATCCAGCAGGCACGGCTGGCATGGCGGCGGGCACAGTTAGACCCGCATTTGTTGGATACCCACCTGCTGATGCTGAGCGTCATTAGCCGTGAGTCGAAGGCCAACGTGCAGGCGGCGCTGGATTATACCGTCCGTGTCGTTCAATTTTGTGTCGGTGGCAATGATCCCGAGGCGCTGGTAAAACTTGCCGACGAAATCGAGTGCATCCGCTGCGTGATCGAAATACAGCGCCTCCGCTACGGTACGGCACTGAACTGGCAACTCGAAGTTGAGCCAGCGGATCTGGCGGGCGTCAGCACCATTCCCATGGTGGCAATGCCTCTGGCCGAAAATATGATACGCTACGCGGTGCTCAACCAGGCGGATGCACCGGCCGTTATACGGGTGCGCCTGGTAGGAGGGAACCTTTGGATCACTTCCGAAAATCGCATCCGCATCCAAAAAGGTCGCGAAGGCAGCGGAACGGGGCTATCCAATCTGGATGAGCGGCTACGGTACGCATATCCGGGGAGATACCGCTTACGCGCTTGGAAGGAGGGCGACTGGTTTTATACCGAAATTATGATCGGGTATGAAAACCGCGTGTAAATGGGTATATTTGCCTAAGCAATTATGAACTAGCCATCCACCGCCAGCATCCTGCGGCCCGGTGGGGTGAGCAATCTGCCAGGTATTGAATCGGTATGCATACGCCCGGCCGCGGAATGGGGTCCCTGTCATGAAGATGGTGCAAAACACCAAACCCATGAAAAATCAATTAGAAAATCTGAATAATAACCTCAGTAACCTAAATTTTCATCTTACCAACGTCGACGAATTAGCCAGGACATTGCTTGAAACCGGCTTGATCGAACAATTGGCCAAACACCTGCCTGAACTTGTTGCCTTTATCCGGCGCACTTTTCCCGTCGAGGAACCTAGACTATACCTACCCGACGTATTGGACTACCTCGGCATCAGCCGTCGTTCGTACTTCCGCAAAGTGGCCGCGGGCGACCTGGTGCCGCGCAAATGGGAAGGCCCGGACTTTTTCTACCCGAGCGACCTGGAGAAAGAATTCAAGGAAAGCAAACGCCGCGGCCGGATCTGACCTTCGCAGCAGATTCGTGCGCAGTTGGTTCGGTATTTCTAGCACGGTGTTCCGGCCGCTGTTCGGGTAGCTGCCGAAGAATAACCGAAGGGTTGTCGCAGCCCTGTCGAACGGTGGTCGAAGGATTCTCGAAGCGTTCCCGAACGGTTGTCGACCACGGGTCGAACAGCTGTCGAAGAAATGGCACCGATTGGCACGAATTCGTGCCAATCGGTGCCAATGAGTGCCAAAAATTTCAGCAGCGTGCGGGCTGTGCTACGTTTGTTTCCAGAAAGCGGAATACCGGTATGACAGTGCTTTCGAGGAGTAACGAACAGAATTTTTAACGCTTAAATTTTTTAATTATGGCAGTTTTCAAAAAAGGAATCAACGGCGCCTTTTCCGGAACCATCGGCAACACCGTAGGAAGCAGCTGGCGGCACATCACGTACATGCGCAGCTTGCCCAAACCGAGCAAGAAGCCGGCTACGCCAGCACAGTTGGCGCAGCGGGCGAAGTTTGCTCTGGCCGTATCCTTCCTTCAACCGATGAAGTGGATACTTAACCTAGGGTTCAATGACAAGCAGCGGGGCAACAACACGGGGTACAACCGCGGGCTCCAATTGTTCATCACGCAGGCCATCATCGGCGACTATCCCGATTATGAGATCGACTTCGAAAAGGTAGCCGTGAGCCAGGGCAATATGGAAAAGCTCGTCGGGCTTACCTTGGCATCGGAAACCCCGAACACGTTATCGCTGTCGTGGATGGACTTCAGTGAGGAGCCGATTGAACCCGATGAGGTAAAGGGCTCGTACTTCGACGATCAAGTGTTCGTACTGTTGTACAATCGCACCGAGCAGTTGTTCACAACCAACCGCACCGCCGTAAGGCAGGACGAAGCACTGCAACTGGAACTTCCGGCAATTTTCGCTGGCCATGAGTTCCATGTATGGGCGTTCGCGCGTCACCGTGAGGGTACGCGGCAATCCATTAGCCAGTATGCGGGTACGGTGGTACTAGCCGGCACAGAGGAACCAGCAGAGGAACCTGAACCGTAAGGGTGCTCAGGCAGCGGGGTGGGGAAGACCCCGCTGCTTTTTTTAATC
>Ga0164243_10010959_pt1 | contig 12975 bp, 12 predicted proteins | sample OricompcompostOP_FD_108781 | JGI IMG/M metagenome (GOLD analysis project Ga0164243, IMG submission 108781) | Organic Plus compost microbial communities from Emeryville, California, USA - Original compost - Organic plus compost (OP) | ecosystem: Engineered > Solid waste > Mixed feedstock >... | reverse complement strand
TCGCCATGGACGGGTCGCAGAAGCTGCCGCAGCGCCTGCTCGGCACGATCCGCGACCGGCTCGCTGTCGGCGCGCCGATCGACCGGCTGACGCTCGCCGTGGCGGGCTGGATGCGCTACGTCACCGGCCGCGACGAAAAAGGTCAGGCGATCGACGTGCGCGATCCGCTGGCGGCGCGGTTGGCGTCCATCGCTGCCGAGGCGGGGCTCGACGCGGCACGGCTCGCCCCTGCCTTGTTGGCGGTGCGCGAAGTGTTCGGCAGCGATCTTCCCGCCGACCCGCGCTTCCGCGACGCCGTCACGACGGCGCTGACGCGGCTGATCGCCGACGGCGCCCGGCGCACGGTGGAAGCGACGGTCCAGCCGCAAGGATGAGCGCGCACGCCGTATGCGCGAGCGCGCGTACGCATGCGGCGCGAGGTCATTGCTCGATCCGCGATCGCGTCTCGCCGTGACTGCGCTTCCCGGACGCACGGCGCGAAGCGCAGTGAAATCCGGAATGCAGGTGCGGCACGAACCACGTTTGCTGGGCGGTTCTGGGTGGCGATGCCCGTGGCGACCGCGGATCAGCGCCGTGTCATTCCATGCCGCGTCGCATCCGGGGCACCTTTGGCCGCTGTCACGCAGCCGCGTCCTTGCGCTCGATCGTCTGCTTCACCTCGAAGCCCTCGAACTGCGGGTGCTCGAGATAGAGTTGCTTGTTGCTGCCGCCGGCCCGGCTGTGCGCCGCGCGAAACGCTTCCGACTTGGTCCAGGCCTCGAACGCCGCCTTGCTCTGCCACACGGTGTGCGACGCATAGAGCGTATGGTCCTCGCCAGCCGGTCCCTGAAGCAGGTGGAACTCGACGAAGCCCGGCATGTCGACGAGCTGGCTGTCACGGTTGAGCCACACGCTCTCGAAGTCGGCTTCCGAGCCCTTCTTCACGCGGAAGCGGTTCATGGCGATGTACATTCCGGTTCTCCTTCTTCCTGTTCGTCCCGCGCAGTTGTTCTGCACGTCTTGCACGTCGTTCCACCGTTCTCGGCGATCGTCCGTTGTTCTTCGGCAATGTCCACTGCGCCGATGAGGCCGGGGCCTTGCGAACGCGCAACGGCCTCGCCACGGAGGTCGTGCGGCGAGGCCGGGTGCGCCGGCGGAGATCACATGGCGACGCTGTTTGCGTCCGGCCTCCTCTGCCTAGCCCTTCGCGCCATAGCGGATCCGCAGCGAGCCCTTGAAGGTAATGCCTGGGCTGGCAGTGGTGTCCATGTAGCGCGTGTATTGTTCGTTCAAGAGATTATCGACAGAAAAGGCCGCGAGGACATCTTCGGTCGGCTGATAGCCGAGATAGAGATTGACCAGGTTGTAGCTTCCGGTCGGCTCGAACAACGAGTTGGTCGGGAGATCGTCTTCGCTCTTGCCGGCGACCGCGGCCCAACGCACGGCGATGGTCCACTTGCCGTCCCAGAAGCGCGTGCCGATCGTGGTCGCGATCTGGTCCGGCGCGATCTTGGCCAGCGGCTCGCCGGTGGCGACGTCCCTGCCGCGAATGCGATGGCCCGACAGGCCGAAGAACCAGGTGCCGGTGTCGTAGGTGCCCTCGAACTCGACGCCGTCGATCTGCGCGTTCGAGATATTCTGATACTGCGCGAAAGAATAGGGATTGTTGATCGTCACCAACGGAACCGGCGGGCAGCCGGGGAACGGCGCCGGGCAGAACGAGAACATGGTCTGCGGCGGGCCGAACTCTGCCAGTTCGATGAAGTCCTCGACGTCGTTGCGATAGATATTAGCCTTCAGCCGCAGCCGGTCGCCCGCCAAGAACAGATTGTCCTGCTTAATATTAAGGCCGACTTCCTTGGTCTTGCCGACCTCGGGCCGCAGGTTGGGATTTGGCAGGAAGGTGAACGGCGAGTTCCAGCCCGGCTGGGGAGACGGATGGGCACCGGTCACCAAAGTCTCCGTTACCGCCGGGGCACGGTAGCCCTCGGCATAAGTGCCGTACGCCGTCAGCCAGTCTACGGGTGTGACGCCCACCGTGATCTTCGGCGAGATGCGATCGCCTTCATTGGTGACGCCGAGCCCTTCGAGCTCATAGCGGTCGTAGCGCAGCGCGCCGATCACCTCGAGCCATTGCGTGATGTTGCCCTTCCACTGCAAGAAGCCGCCGGAAACGCGCCGGTTGCCACTAGGGTTGTAACCGTCGGCAAACCCGAACGAGTCGTTGTTCTCGACCTTGTCGTAGAAGTAATCGACGCCGTATGTCAGCGTATTGAAGATCGAGCCTAGTTCGAAACGTGTGCTGTTGTTTACGTCGAAGCCATAGGTGTCGATCTTGAAGCTGCGCGTGTCGCCGATCGCGCCGGTGATGGGATTGGACGATCCGGCGATCTTGGTCTGATCCGACGCAACGCCGTTCCAATAGACATTGGCGTCGAAGTCGAACAAGCGATCCTCCGGCCGCGAATAGCGCCACTTCGCCGTCACCGTATTGTTAGTGACATGGGTGTCGAACTGCGAATCCGTCGCCTGCCCGGTGTCGAACTTGGCGTCATAGGCAATGCCGCCAATCTTGACTTCGTGGCCATCGGCCGGGCGCACCGTGACCTTGGCGAGACCACTGCCAATATCCTGCGCCGAATTTAGTACCGTGTTGCCGTCGCCGTCCTTGTAGTCGGAATTGCTGCGGAAGCTGCCGCCGACGATCATGTCCAGATTCGGGTTGATGCGCGCGGCGCCGAACATGGAGCCGAGACCGCGTCCCATGTTTGAGCCGATCAGGCCGTGGCCGACCACGCCCCAGGTCTCGTCCGGCTTCAGCACGTCGTCGACATCCTTGGTCCGCAGCGAGACGACGCCGCCGATGGCACCCGAGCCGTAGATGTTGGCGACCGGCCCGCGAACGACGTCCGCTTCGGCCAGCAGTTCGGGATCGAAATAGAACGAGCCCGCCGCGTCGTGGCTGAGCCGCGCGAAGTTCTGACGCGCACCGTCGACCACAACCGCGACGCGCCCGAAGTCCTGCAACCCGCGGATATTGATCGCGGTTTCGGGATCGTCCCCGCTCTCCTGAAACCACACGCCCGGCGTGCCGAAGAACACATCGGATAGGCGCTTCGGCAAAATCTGGTCGATCTGCTCGCGGCGGATCGTGCTCACGGCCGCAAGCGTGTCGATGGCGCGCTCCTCGGTCTTGGTGGCAACGACCGTTACCGCGTCGAGCACGTCCTCGGCTTGCGCGGCAGGGGGCGGGGCGGCTTGCTGCGCGGAAGCCGGTGCGGCCTGCACGAGCAGCGCAAGTGCAGAGCAATGGACGAATAACGCCGCGGTGCGGCCAAGTCGGACGGACATATCGAGCCCCCAGTGCGACCGGATTCAAGGTCCGGCCGGTCTGTTGTCGGCCCCTCCCCGGGGGCCATTCCGCTGGCTGGCTCGGCGATCGCCTGGCTGGCTGATGCTGCGGCGTGATCCACACCGCACGATTGCGGTTGCGGACGGTATGTATCTGGACTAATCGAGTCAAGAACACTCGGGTCACACGCCCACGAAAATTCGCTAGTTCGATGAAGTCTTTAGGCGTTCCAAACTGATGCCCGCGCGTCCCGATGAGAGCTCGAAGGTCGACAAGGCAGCGCCAATGCGCGTGCCGCTCGCGAGCCTACTCGGCGAGCGCACCGAGATCATCCTGATCCACAACGACGAGGAATACCGGCTGCGTATCACCTCGCGAGGCAAACTCATTCTGACGAAGTGAAACGCATGAATGCGAAGCAACGAACGGCTGCCAGATCGATGGCACGTCTGGGTGGAATGGGACTCCTGGCAGGGTACCTGCTGCTCCTGCCGGTGCCGTCGCAAGCCGCCGCGATCGCGGTCAAGGACGCCTCGGGCCGCGACATCACCATTGCCGATCCGACGCGGATCGTCTCTGTCGGCGGCTCGATCACGGAAATTCTTTATGCGCTCGGCCTCGGCGGGCGGGTTGTGGCCGTCGACTCCACCAGCCTCTATCCGCCGGAAGCGCTCGGGCAGAAGCCGAACGTGGGCTACATGCGCCAATTGTCGCCGGAAGGCGTTCTGGGCGTGGCTCCGTCGCTGATCCTTGCGCTGGAGGGCTCCGGTCCGAAGGACGCCGTCGCGGTCCTGCAGGCCGCCAACGTCCCCTTCGTGACCGTTCCGGACCGGTTCAACGCCGCAGGAATCGTCGAGAAGATTCATACAGTGGCCAAGGCGGCAGGCGTGCCGGCGCGGGGCGAATGTCTCGCCGATGCAGTGCAGAGCGATCTCGACGCTCTGGGCGAGTTGCAGGCGAAAATCAGCAAGCCGAAACGGGTGATGTTCGTGTTGTCCCTGGTCGGCGGCCGGGCGATGGTCGCCGGACGCGGCACCGCGGCCGACGGCATTCTGAACCTCGCCGGCGCGGCAAACGCGATCACAGAGTACGAAGGCTACAAGACCATCGACGACGAAGCGGTGATCGCCGCGAAGCCGGACGCAATTCTGGTCATGCAGCGCGGGCGCGAGGCCCTCACCGCGGATGCGGTGTTCGGCCTGCCGAGTTTCGCCGCAACGCCGGCGGGACAAACGAAAACGTTCGTCGCCATGGACGGCCTTTACCTGCTCGGCTTCGGTCCCCGCACCGCGGCGGCGGCCCGCGATCTCGCAGCCGCCCTCTATCCGGGGCAGTCCGGCGCGGCCTTGCCGTCCGAGGGCAAGGCGGCCATCGCTGCCTGCGCACAATGAGCAGCACCACGACTCGCATGCCGGCCTCGCGGGCCGATGATGTGCGCGCGCGCCGACGCATGGCAGTGCTGCCGGGGCTGGTCCTGCTTCTCGTTCTCGCGGCCATGCTGGCGGCCACGGTCGGGGCCGCCGGTATTCCCTTGGATCGGCTGCTGGCGGCGTTGGGGCTGGTCGTCGCAGACGATCCCACGCAACTCGCCCGCGACACACTGGTGCTCTGGTCGGTCCGGCTGCCGCGGATCGCGATGGCCGCAATCGTCGGCGGCCTCTTGGCCGCCGCAGGCGCACTGATGCAGGGCCTGTTCCGCAATCCGCTTGCGGACCCCGCTTTGGTCGGCGTGTCGCCGGGTGCCGCGCTGGCGGCGGCAGCGACGATCGTGCTGACGGACCGCTTTTTGGCCGACGGTAATGTCGGCCTTGCCTTTGAGATTCTGCCGATCGCCGCCTTCGCAGGGGCGATTGCGATCACGCTGCTGCTCTACCGCATCGCCACTCGCGACGGACGCACGCTGGTCGCCACCCTGCTGCTGGCGGGGCTCGCCCTCGGCGCTATCGCCAATGCCGGGATCGGCCTGCTTGTGTTCATGTCCGACGATAGGCAGTTGCGCGACATCACGTTTTGGATGCTCGGCTCGCTCGGCGGCGCCACCTGGGGCAAGGTGGCAACGATTGCGCCGGTCCTGGCGGTGTTGATCGTTGCGTCGCCGGTCATTGCACGCGGTCTCGACGCGCTCGTGCTCGGAGAGGCGGAAGCATTCCACATGGGCGTGTCTGTCGAACGGCTGAAACGAATCGCGATCGTGCTGATCGCCGCGGCGACGGGCGCCGCCGTCGCCGTTTCCGGCGTCGTCGGCTTTGTCGGCATCGTGGTGCCGCACCTGTTGCGGCTGCTGATCGGGCCCGGCCACCGGCTGCTGCTGCCCGCCTCGATCTGCAGCGGCGCGATCCTGCTGCTCGGCGCCGATACGCTCGCGCGAACGCTGGCCGCGCCCGCCGAGCTTCCGATCGGCGTGGTTACGGCCGCAATCGGCGCACCATTCTTTCTGTATCTGCTGCTGCGCCAGCGGGCGCTCGTCGCGCTATGACGGCCTTTCTCGAAGCCGAGGGGGTCACCGTCCGCGTCGGGTCGAAGACCCTGGTCGACGGGGTGAGCTTCCGGGCTGAACCCGGACGCCCCGTCGCGCTCGTGGGTCCTAACGGGGCCGGCAAGTCGACCCTGCTGCGCACCCTTTCGGGTGAGGTGCGGCCGCATGCGGGCGAGATACGGCTGGCGGGTCGACCACTCTTCGCCTTTGGCCCCAGCGATCTGGCAAAACGGCGCGCGGTGCTGTCGCAGTCGGTCACCCTCGCCTTCCCGTTCACGGTGATCGATATCGTCCGCATGGGCGCGGGCGCACGGCGCGGACGCAGCGTCGAGACGGCTGTCGACGCCGCACTCGAGGAGGTCGATATCGGTTCGCTGCGCGATCGGTTGGTGACGACGCTGTCCGGCGGCGAGCAGCAGCGCGTGCATTTCGCCCGCGCACTGGTTCAGCTCGCCTGCGGCGAGGCCGAACATGGACCAGGCCTGCTTCTGCTCGACGAGCCGACGGCCAGTCTCGACCTGAGCCACCAGCTGGACCTCATCGCCGTGACCCGCCGTCGCGCCGAGCGCGGAACCGCGGTCGTCGCCATCGTCCACGATCTCAATCTCGCCAGTCTTTTCGCCGCCCGTATCGTCGTGCTGCAGAGCGGCCGCGTCGTGGCTGATGGCGCGCCGAACGATGTCGTCACCGATGCGATGCTGGAAAAGGTGTTCGGGGTGCGCGACGCGGTCGGCCGCACGCCGCAGCCGACCCAGCCTTTCGTGCTGCCGCACGGAGCGCGGCGAGCCGAGTCGCGCTAGACGGCAGGTCGTGAACGCCAGCGGGCGAACCAGAACGCGGCCTGGGCCAAGCTTCCGGCGCCGAACAGCACGATTGCCGCGGACAGGGCCGGATCCGAGCCGAGCCCGGCCAGGGTGGTACAGATCGCGCCGGCGGCCATCTGAGCGAATCCGTAAAGGCCCGAGGCGGAGCCGATCACTTTTGGATTGACGCTGATCGCCTCCGACAGTGCCGCGGGCGAGGCGGTGCCGGCGCCGATCGTGAACACGATCATCACCGCGAGGGTCGCAGGCACTGTCAGGTGGCCCGCCACCACGATGGCAAGAAACGCGAAGGCGGCCGCAACGCTCAAAGCGTTGCCCGCGACCATCAGGCGCTTCATTGGAACGATCGGGATCAGGCGGCTGGCAAGCATGCTGCCCAACCAAATGCCGAAGATGGGGACGGCGAGATACGGGCCCACTTCGTAGGCCGGGCGACCGAGCTGATGCACGATGATGAACGGCGCGGTGACGATGAATGCGTAGATTGCGGTCGTGGCGAAACCGCCACCGATGGCGAAGCCGAGGAAGGCCGGCGAGCGCAGCAGACGCCAATAGTTCCGGGCGAGGGTGGCGCCGGAACCGGGCCGCGCCGTGGCGGCGGTTTCGGGTAACAGCCGCCACGACAGAAGGAAATTGGTGACGCCCAGGCCGCACAAGGCGAAGAAGATCGCGCGCCAACCGAGCGTCGAGGCCAGCGCACTGCCGACGATGGGCGCCAGGCCCGGTCCGAGCGTGACCATGAGGTTCATTAGCGCGAGACGCCGCGCCGCTTCCGTCGGCAGCGCATCGTCGCGGACGATGGCGCGGCCGAGGACGAGGCCGGCACAACCGCCGAGCGCCTGGAACAGACGCGCGGCAATGAGAGCATGGACGTCCGGCGCCAGCGCCGCAGCAAGGCCCGCCGCAATGTAAAGTGCCAGACCGACCATCATCGTGCGGCGCCGTCCAAAACGGTCGGACAGCGGACCGTAGACCAGCTGCCCGACAGCGAGCCCGGCGATGTAGAGGCTCACCGTCATTTGCATGGCGCCGATGCCGGCATTCAGGTCGGCCGCCGCGATCGGCAACGCCGGCACGAAAATGTGCATGGCCAGGGTGCCACTGAAGGTCAGCAGCGACAGCAACCATAACGGGACAGGCTTTCGCGTTGTTTCGGTGTTCGTTTCGGCCTGCAGCCGTCCGGTCACGTCATCCATCGGCGCATTCCCCGGAACAAGCATCGGCGGTGAGTGCGCGGGCCACGTGATCGAGCACGCGGGCCGTGGTTTCGACATCCGCGGCCGACAGGCCCGACAATGCGCGGTCGCGCACGGCCTGTGCCGAAGCCTCTACCCGGGCGACGAGTTCGCGGCCCGCTGGCGTCAGGGTGACGGCCCTTGCCCGGCGGTCGCCGGTTTCCTCGCGCCGCTCGATCAGCCCCGCTGCCTGCAGGGAATCGAGGATGCGCACGACCGCTGACCCGTCGACCGACAACGCCGCGGCGAGTTCCTTCTGGCGCATGGCCTCGGGCGCCCGCGCCAGCCGGATCAGCGGCAACCAGGTGGCCTCGGTCAGGCCGAACGGCTGCAACTCGCGATCGACCGCACGACGCCATTGCCGCGCTGCACGGGCGAGCTGGCGACCGAAGGTCGTGCTGATGGCGGGCGCACCGGACGACATGCACAGAAGATAGATGACATGTCATCTATCGACTATGGCACGCGGCGCATGGGTGCTGCGCACGGCCAGAATTGTCGTGGCAGTGGCGACCCCGGCAGGATTCGAACCTGCGACCAACAGCTTAGAAGGCTGCTGCTCTATCCAGCTGAGCTACGGGGCCGTATAAGCGACGGTCAGACGATGCATCACGATCCGGCGATGCACCATCGACGGTCAGCGCCGCCGATCTATCCCACTCTCCTTCCGGCAATTCCGCTCTGCAATCAAGACCCTGGCAGAAGAACCGGGTGGCGCGCGGACCGGGAACCGGCTTGCCGCTGCCCTTTCATTGGAATAACTTAAAAGAATGAATCGGAAGGGATCAAAGCCGTAATGCGCCTGACCGAGCAGAGCCGTTACGCCCTGCGGGTGCTGGCCTATTGCGCCGAGCGCCAGCCCGCGCTCTCCAAGGTCGCAGAGATCTCGCAGGCGACGGGAATTACCGAACAAAACATCTTCAAGCTGGTCAAGGTTCTGACCAAAAGCGGTTTCGTGGCGACGATCCGCGGTCCGCATGGCGGCGTGCGGCTGGCACGACCTGCCGAAACGATCCAGGTGGGTCAGGTGATCCGCGCGATCGAGCCGCGCTTCAAGGATTGCGGGCCGCTCGGCCTGATCCTTTCAGACACGCCCGTCTCGGCGGTCGAACGAGAACTCGACGCTGCGATCGGCCGCGGGATCGCTGCGTTCATGGCGACGCTCGATCAGACGTCGATCGCGGCGCTGACCTCCCGCGGCGTGGCTGCGTAGCGTCCAGAGCCAACGCCCTATCGGTGACGGTTCCCCCTCCGCCCATGCGGCGACGTTCGCGATCATTACGGGCATGCGCGGGTTCGTCGGCGTACTCGGCGAGTTCTAACAGGCGGCGCTGCCTAGCTTTCGTGCAAACTGGGCACGTGACAGCGTCGTGCTGTACGGCACGCCCTTCAAAGGGCCTGTCGGACGACGGCTTGTTCCAGGAAAGCGAAGATCGCCCCGTCGAACGCATCCGGCGCTTCCAGGTTCGGAAAATGTCCGACACCGGGCAGGCACACATACCGAGCCTGCGGGATCTTCCCCGCCATCCGTTCCATCATAGCGGCGGGTGCATTGCGATCATGCTGGCCAGCCAGGCAAAGAACAGGCACGGCGATTGCCCCCAGATTGGCGCGCTCATCGAACGCGACGAGGCACTGGACCGCGGCGCGATAGGTCGCTTCCGGGGTGGCGCTCATGCATTCGATGGCCAATCGGCGCCCGGCGGCGCCGGGGGCCGGCCCCATCATCGCGTCGACCATTGCCGGCGCAACTTCTGCCATGGTCTCACCTCGCTCGAGAGGTTCTAGCCGATCGGCGATGAAGCGCTTCTGGAACTCGCCCTCGGGATTACCGAAGGCCGGACTTGTTCCCGACAACACCACAGCCCGATAGCCGTCGGGGCGACGCCGCAGCATGGTCTGCACGATCATGCCACCCATCGAATGGCCCACGAGGACCGGGCGCCGCAGACCAGCCGCGGCAACAGCTTCCTCGACATCCGCGGCGAGCGTCTCGAATTCCATGTGCGCCACCGGCGGGCGCGCACCATGGCCGGGAAGGTCGAAAGCAACGGGCGAATAGCCGGCAATCGCAAAGCTGCGGCACTGCGGCCCCCACACGCGCGCGCTTCCACCGATGCCGTGCAGGAAGACGACCGGAACAGCTTCCGGTCGGTCGACGTGCTGCGATCGTCGCATCATCCCCTCGCCTGCGATCCGATCCCTCGGGATGCTAGAAGTGCCGCTTTACACAAACAGGAACACATCGTGGCGACGGGGGCGCCCGCGCGTCTACTCGGGCACGATCGCCGTCGCCTCGATCTCAATGCGCGCCTTGGACTCGACCAGCCCGCTCACTTCGACGACAGCCATCGCCGGGTAGTGCGGGCCGATCACTTCGCGATAGGCGCGACCGAGTTCCTTCAGGTTGGCGCGGTACTCCGCGAGATCAACCACGTACCAGGTCAAACGGACAAGGTGTTCCGGACCTGCTCCCGCCTCCCGCAGAATTGCGACGATGTTCGAAAAGAGCTGTCGACACTGTTCGACAAAGCCATCCGGAAACGTTTCCGTCGCATCCCAGCCCACGACGCCCCCGGTGACGACGATGCGACCGCGTGCGACCATGCCGTTGGCATATCCGCGCGGACGCGGCCAGCCCGGGGGAAGCAAAGCCCGCGGCAGATCATCGTCATCCGACACGTTTGCCGCCGATGCGGTCGATGCGCTCATCGTCAAAACCCCGGTTTCTAGGACGCGAGTTTACGGTCGGCGCGCTCGGCGGCGATCCGGCGCAACTGGAACCGCTGCAGCTTGCCGGATTCCGTGCGCGGCAGGGCCGGCACGAACGTGATCACGCGCGGATACTTGTAGGGCGCAATCTCCGCCTTGACGTGGTTCTGCAGTTCCTTCTCCATCGCGCTGTCGCCGTCATAACCTGGGCGAAGCACGACATAAGCGGTGACGACCTGACCACGATCGGGATCAGGCGCGCCCACGACTCCGCATTCAGCTACGGCCGGGTGGGTCAAAAGCGCCGCCTCCACTTCGGGGCCGGCAATGTTGTAGCCGGACGAGATGATCATGTCGTCGGAACGGGCCTGGTACCAAAAGTAGCCGTCGGCATCCATCACGTAGGTGTCGCCGGTGACATTCCAGCCGTTCTGCACGTAGTTTCTCTGACGCTCGTCAGCCAGGTAGCGGCAGCCAACCGGTCCGCGCACAGCAAGACGGCCGATGGTCCCCGGCGGCACATCAACCCCGTTCTCATCGACAATCTTGGCCTGATATCCCGGCACCGGACGACCGGTCGAGCCCGGACGGATCTCCTCCTCGGGCGAGGCGATGAAGATGTGCAGCATCTCCGTCGCCCCGATGCCATCCATGAGTTTGATTCCTGTCGCCTCGTGCCACGCGTCCCACGTGGCTTTTGGGAGCGATTCGCCGGCCGAAACGCACTTGCGCAGGCTCGAAATATCGGACGCATCCAGCTTCGACAGCATCGCGCGATAGGCGGTCGGTGCTGTGAAGCAAATGGTCGGCCGCCATTTCGGGAAGGCATCCAGCAGATCGTCGGGAGCCGCCTTCTCGAGCAATACGGCTGACGCTCCGACGCGCATGGGAAACAGAACGATGCCGCCCAGACCGAAAGTGAAGGCCAGCGGCGCCGAACCAATAAAGCGGTCGTCTGCTGTCGGACGCAGCACCTTGGCCGAATAGGTGTCGCAGATCGCGAGCATGTCGCGATGAAAATGCATCGTGCCCTTCGGCTGGCCCGTCGTTCCCGAGGTGAAGCCGATCAGGCAGAGATCGTCAGCAGCCGTATCAACGGCGGTGAATTGCGAGGAGACTGAAGCAAGGCGCAGGTCAAGGGCGTCCGCGGTATCCGAATAGAACGGCACGATGGTTTCCAGCAGCGGAGCCAGTTCCTTTGCCTTGACCAAGTCCTCCATCAGCCGCTGATCGCAGAAGGCGAGCTTGATCTGCGCCTTCTCGATCATGTAGGCGAGCTCCTTCGCCCTCAGCAGGGGCATCGTGGCGACGATGATGCCACCAGCCTTGATCACCGCGAGATAGATCGCGACCATCATCGGATTGTTGGCTGCCCGCAGCAGGACGCGGTTGCCGGGAACGAAGCCAAGCTGCTCGACCAGCACGTTGCAGATCCGGTTCACCCGCTCCTGAAACGCGCCATAGGTGAGGTTCTCCCGAGGCGAGAAGAACAGCGGGCGGTCGCCGTGTCCCCGCTCGACCCACTTGTCCAGAAGCTCAACCACGCAATTAAGACGTTCGGGATAGGCGAGCTCCGGCAGGTCGAAAATGAAGTCGGGCCAGAGCTCTTTCGGCGGGAGATTGTCCCTGGCGAACGTGTCGACATGTGCAGTGCGAGCCATCGTCATCCCCTCATTCTGCAGCGAGCCGTCCCGTGTCCCCACGATCCCTCATCAGCTCGCGCGCAATCACCACCTTCTGGACCTCCGTGGCGCCCTCGTATATCCGGAGGGCACGCACCTCCCTGTAGAGTTCCTCCACCTTCTGTCCTTTGGTGACGCCGAGGCCACCGAACATCTGGACGGCACGGTCGGCGACGCGCTGCGCCGCTTCCGTAGCGACCATCTTGGCCATGGCCGCTTCGCGCGTGACCCGCGGCGCGCCGCAATCCTTCGTCCAGGCGGCGCGGTAAACGAGCAGTGCCGAGGCATCGACGTCGGCGGCGCTGTCCGCTAGTGCGGCCTGACTCATCTGCAGTTCGCCGAGCGGTGCGCCGAACAACCGACGCCCCGTGGCGCGGCCGATCATCTCGTCGAGGCCACGCCGGGCGAAGCCGAGCGCTGCGGCGCCGACGGTCGAACGGAATACGTCCAGCGTCGCCATCGCCACCTTGAACCCCGCGCCAGCCGGGCCCAGCCGATGGGCGACCGGGACGCGGCAGCCGTCGAAGCGCAGGGTCGCCAGCGGGTGCGGAGCGATCACGTCGATGCGCTCCGCGATTTGAAGACCGGGCGTGTCGGCGTCGACGAGGAAGGCTGACAGTCCGCGCGCTCCCGGCGCCTCGCCCGTGCGAGCGAAGACGACGTAATGATCAGCGATGCCGCCGTTGGAGATCCAGGTCTTGATGCCGTCGATACG
>Ga0164243_10010958_pt1 | contig 12976 bp, 9 predicted proteins | sample OricompcompostOP_FD_108781 | JGI IMG/M metagenome (GOLD analysis project Ga0164243, IMG submission 108781) | Organic Plus compost microbial communities from Emeryville, California, USA - Original compost - Organic plus compost (OP) | ecosystem: Engineered > Solid waste > Mixed feedstock >... | reverse complement strand
GAAAGCCTCGTCCGTGACGCCCATCAAGGGCCCGAGCGGCACTTCCTGCGCATTGTTGACGAGGATATCGACGCCGCCGAACAGATCGACGACCTTTGCGATCGCGTCCGATATCGCCGGGCCATCCTTGATATCGACCAGGAAGGCCCGCGATCCGTTACCGCATTCATCGGCGACGGCCTCGACCTTGGAAAGCGTCCGGCCAAGCAGGGCTATCGTCGCACCCTGGCGGGCGAGCGCCAGCGCGATTCCGCGTCCGACCCCCTGCCCGCCTCCGGTTACGACCGCGATCTTGCCCGCCAGCGACCGGGACGCGCTCACGCCCCCAACCCGGCGGGAGCGCCCGGCAGAACCGGCTGGAAATAACCCGACGACCAGCCGCCATCCACGGCATATTCGGCGCCGGTGACGTAGCTCGCATCGTCGCTGACAACGAAGGCCGTGACGCGGGCGATCTCCTCAGGCTCGGCGATACGGAGCAGCGGCATGCGCTCCATGCCCTCATTCTCGCGGCCGCCGCTCTTGCCCTCGGGATTGCCCATCTGCGTGTTGACGCCGCCCGGGTGGACCGAGTTGACGCGCACGCCGCGCGGGCCAAGCTCCCAGGCCAGACTCTTGGAAAGACCCCGCACCGCCCATTTGGACGCCGTGTAAACCGTAAGGCCGTTGCAGCCGCGCAGGCCATCGACCGACGAGATGTTGACGACACAGGCCTTGCCGCTGGCGATCAGGGCCGGTGCGCAATGCTTCACGCCAAGGATGACGCCCTTGACGTTGATCGCCAGCACCCGATCGATGTCGTCCGCCGACACCTCCTCGATTGCGGTGAAGTGAACCACGGCCGCATTGTTGACCAGCGTGTCGAGCTTGCCGAATGTGTCGACGACGGCCTTTACCGCGGCCGCCCAGTCGTCTTCGTTGCGCACGTCCAGCTTGCGGAAGATCGCAGCGTCGCCGAGCTCCCTGGCCAGCGCCTCGCCCTTGTCGGTGACAACGTCGCCGATCAGGACCTTGGCGCCGCGTTCGACCAAAATTCGCGCGGTCGCGGCACCCATGCCCTGCGCACCGCCGGTGACGATCGCCACCTTGCCTTCCAGACTTGCCATTTCCCCTCCGCGAGTCGATCCGGCCGGGATGATCCCGGCTCTCGTCCGCGATCCTCCCCGGCCAATGCTTCACTGTCAAGCACATGCGCGCGAATTATGCCGGATAATGGCGCAAATTCGCGCTTCTACCACCACCGATTTTGCGATTGCGTAATATCAGGCGGGGACAGCTGTTCCGAATACCCGCTTCATCTCCGCGGCCGCCAGCCGGATCGCCTCTCCCGAAGCCGGGAGCACGCCCACCATGCTCACGAACCCGTGGATCATGCCGTCGGCGCGACGCAGCGTGACGGGCACGCCGGCTTCCTCCAGCCTGGCCGCATAAGCCTCTCCCTCGTCGCGCAGGGGATCATGCTCGGCCGTGACGACCGTGGCGGGAGGCAGGCCGGCCAGGCTTTCGGCGCGGATCGGCGCAGCCAGCGGGTCAGGCGAGTCGATGCCGGCCTCGCCCACATATTGCGCCCAGAACCAGCGCATCATGGGCGCCGTCAGGAAATAGTCCGCGCCCGATTCGGTATAGGAGAGATTGCCGAAATCGGTGTCGATCACCGGATAAAGCAGCAACTGATGAGCGATGGCCGGCCCCTTGTCCCGCGCCAGCAGCGCGACCGCCGCGGCAAGATTGCCGCCCGCGCTGTCGCCGCCGACCGAGATGCGCGTCCGATCCACGCCATCGCCAGCCTGTCCCGCAGCCACCGCTGCCACCGCCGCATGGCAGGCCATCAGCGGAGCCGGGAACGGTTCTTCGGGCGCGCGCGGATATTCGACCGAGATCACCGCGATTCCCGCTTCCTCGGCGATCGCGCGGCAAAGCGGGTCATGCGTCTCGATATTGCCCGAAACCCAGCCGCCGCCATGAAAGAAGACGAGGACCGGCAGGCGTTCGCCCGGAACCGGATGGTAGAGCCGCGCCGGCAGCATATGGCCTTCGGCCGAGAGCGTCAGATCGCGGACTTCGGCGATGTCGGCCTTGGGAAACGGCATCGGCTGGTCATCGGCCACCCGCGCATTGGCGACGGTGAAGGGTGGCGTGCAGAGCGGCGACTGCTTCATCATCTCCAATATCTGCTGGGTCATGGGATCGAGCGCCATCAGTCTCTCCTATATTGTGCCATAAGCGATCGGCCGCTTGCCGCCGGACGCGGCTAGGATAGAACAGCGCGCCATGGCGAACCCCATCCAAATGGACGACGACGAAACGGACCTGCTGCCTTCGTCTCTGCTCGAGAGGCTTTATGGCGGACTGATCGATCCCACGCCATGGGAAGCGTTTCTGCGCGCGCTGTCGGCCTATCTCGACTCGTCCTACGCGACCTTGATCCTGACGGTGCCCGGCGCGAGCAACCCGGGCGCGATCCTGACGCCCGGCGCGGACCCGCAGATGGCGGAGGATTATCAGGCGAGCTTTTTCGCCACGGACCCCTTCATCGGCCTGCCCGAAGGCCGGATCGTTCATTTCGCCGATTTCGTCGATGCGAGCGCGGAAAACAGTGCGGAATTCCGCCGCGCCTATCTGGATGCGGCGGGCGGCGACCAGATATTGGGCGTCGACCTGCGCGCGGCATCGGGCTTCGAGGCCCGGGTGCGCGTCACCCGCGACCGCAGCCGCCCCGATTTCGACCGATCCGACCGGGAGGCGTTCCAGCAGCTCGTCCCCCATCTGCGGACGGCCGTGCGCCTTTATGAAAGGCTGGCGGAGATCGGCACCGAACAGGGCGTGTTCCAGGGAGCGATCGAGCAGATGGCGGTCGCCACCATCATCCTGGACCATGGCGGGCGCATCCTGCGCACCAATGCACGGGCCGACAGCCTGCTGGAACAGGCCGATGGACTGTCACGCGCCGGCGACCGCCTGCTGCTGGGCGGACGCGAGGAGCAGAAGGCGCTCGACGCCCTGCTGCGCACCCTGGGCGTGGAGAGCGATCCCGGCACCATAACGCCGCTCAGGCTGCGGGTGGAGCGCCCGTCCGGCGATCCCGTGCTGGCGATCATGGCCCAGCCGATCGCGGGACCCGCCTTCCTGCGGGGCGGCACGGCGGCCGCTGTAGCGCTGTTCGTCACCGAGCCCGGCAGCCGAACCGGCCCCAGTCCGGAAGTGATCCGCGATCTCTTTCAGCTCACGCCCGCCGAGGCGCAGCTTGCCGCGACGCTTGCCAACGGAGCGTCGCTGATCGACGCCGCGGATCGACTCGGCGTGACGCACAACACGGTGCGCGGCCATCTGCGGGCCATATTCGCCAAGACCGGCGTGCGCCGGCAGTCGCAGCTCGTCCACCTGCTCAACGCGCGGCTGCCCTGATTCGTCCCGCGATGGCCGAAAGGCGAAATTCGCGTCCGCTCCGCGAAGGCGCGGCGGTTGACGCATATGCGCACGATCCAGCATATGGAGCTACGTAGATCACCATTCACAACTGCCGCGCTTGATATGATGCGGAGACCGGAGGGGATATGACCGCGACAGTGCCGACCCGCGATGAAATGATTGCGGAGGCCAAGGCGAGAACCGGGCTCGATGATCTGGGCAACACCTGGTTCCTGGCGAATCTCGACGCGCTGATCCCCTCCCTGAACGGGGAGGCCAAGCTGAGCGAGGCCGGCGCGGCCTATGCGAAGGAAACGATCGTCAATTCGCTGGTCAACCGCCTGCGCTTCATCGAACTGTTCCGGCAGCACCCCGAAATCGATGATGAGAAGGTGGAGGTCGCCGCCGTCGTCGCCGGCCTGCCGCGCACCGGCAGCACCATGCTGCACCGCATGCTGGCGGCAGCACCCGGCATGACCGGCTGCCGCTGGTACGAGACCAAGAATTATGCCCCCTTCCCCGGCGAGAAGCGCGGCGATCCCGAGCCTCGCCGCGCCGAAGCCAAGGTGCTGCTCGACCAGATGGTCCAGGCGATTCCGGACCTGATGTCGATCCACCCCATGGATATCGATCAGCCGGACGAGGAACTGATCATCATGGGGCAGCTCTTTTCTTCGACGATGATCGAAGGCACCTTCTTCGTCCCTACCTTCGCGCGCTGGCTGATGGAGCATGACCGCATCCAGATCTATCGCGACCTGAAGCAGATCCTGAAGATGCTGCAATGGTGGGACCCGAGCCGCAAGGGCCGCAAATGGGTGCTCAAGACGCCCGGTCACCTGATGGGCCTGGACGGCGTGGTCGAGGTGTTTCCGGAAGCCAAGATCGTCATGACGCACCGCGACCCCGTGCAGACCGTGCCGTCCTACTGCAGCATGATGTATAACCTCTATCTGATGACGTCGGACCAGATCGACCGAAAGGCCGTCGGCGAAGTATGGATCGACCGGCTGGCCGAATTGCTCAACACTTTCGTCGCGGAGCGCGAGAAGGTGCATGGCCGCAACTTCATCGATGTCCGCTACACGGAGCAGCTCGCCGAACCCATCAAGGTGGGCCGCCGCGTGCTGGAGCAGGCGGGCATCGCCGTGACGCCCGAGATCGAGGCCGGCATGGCCGAATGGATAGAGGCGAACAAGCGCGAGGACCGCGCGCCGCATAAATATTCGCTTGAGGATTTCGGCCTCACCCGTGAGCGGGTGGAGGACAAGTTCCGCGCCTATCGGGAGGCGTTTCTGGAGAAGGCCACAGCCTGAACGGCCGGACGGAGCGCCACTGCCGCTCGGCCTGGCCGGGCGGCAGGATGGACGCTCCCCCAAGGCCGTCAGATGGCCGGCAGCGAAAGCGTGAAGCGGGCGCCCTGGCCAGGGGCGCTCTCCACCGTCAGGTCTCCGCCCATCGCGCGGGCCAGGCGGCGGGCGATGTAGAGACCCAGGCCGGTGCCGGCACCGTCGGCTGGCTGGAGGCGCTCGAACTTTTCGAAAATGCGCTCCTGATCGGCCTTGTCGATGCCGCGGCCCTGATCGGCCACCGTCACGGCGGCATAGGCGCCCTGTCTCTCGCATCTTATCCAGATCGATCCGCCCTCCGGCGAATGGCGCACCGCATTGCCGACGATGTTGACCAGAACCTGCAGCGCCCGCCGCGAGTCGCCCTGTGCGAGCAGGGACTCGTCCGAACCCGGCCGGTCGATGTGGACCTTGCGATCCGCAGCCCGCACGCCCAGCAGCGCTGCCGCCTGCCGCGCCGTATCGGCGAGATCCAGCCGCTCGATGACCGGCGCGAAGTCCGGCCGCTCGATCGCCTGGAGATCGACGAGATCGTCGACCAGCGCCAGAAGGTGGCGCCCGGCCGCGGCAATGTCGGACGCATAATTGGCATAGTCGCGCCGCAACGGTCCCTCCGACTGGGCACGGATATGCTCCGCACTGGCGATGATCCGGTCGAGCGGGCCACGCAGCGCGGTGTCCAGCCGCCGCCCGAAAGCATCGCTGGCGGAATTGTTCTCCACGGCGACGAGCGCCGGCGGCGGCGGCGTCGCGGCCACGGCCGCTCCCCGGAAACCGGCGAAGCGCCCGGCCCCGTCGAAGATCGGCACCGCCGAAAGCCGCACCTTGCCGCCGCCGTCGCGCAACTCGCCTTCCTGGTCGTCGAAGCGCCGTTGCAGCGCGATGGCCTCCAGGATCGGCAGGATGCCGTCCTCATTCTCCTGCAGCGCGACCAGCTTGGTAAGCGGCTGGCCGAGCATCGATTCGCGCGCGGGTATCACGCCCGGCGACAGGGCGGTCAGCTTGAGCGCCTCGTCCGTCTCCCACAGCCAGTCAGCGGACGCGCGGATGAAATCATGCTCGCGTTCAACCAGCGTCGCCGGAAAGGCATCGGCTGCAGGGCGTTCAGACCAGCCGGCAATGGCCAGTTCGATGCCCTCTCCCCGTGGCTCGGCACGGACCCACAATTCGAGATCGGCGTCCCCGTCGGCAGCGATAACGCCCCGGGACACGACGATCCCGAGCCGTCGGGCCAGCCGTGCGACGCTGGCGATCTGCGGCACGGCAAGCACGCCGCCGGGGGCGCCGCCTGCCCGGATGTGCAATTCCTCAAGCTCCGGATGGGCTTCGACGAGGCGCATGTCCCCGTCGAGCCGCCCGTAAACGGGTGACGTCATCCCCGGAGGCCGGCGTCGAGATCGTCGATGGCGCCCCGGAAGGCGGCGTCGAGACGCCATGGCCGCAGCGTTTCTTCAGCGCGGCGGCGGTCGAGCGCCATGAACGCCTCGATCCGCGATGCAGCGGCATCTCCGTCGGCATCGCTCGGCATGCAGCGGAAGAGGATGTCGGCTGCGGGTTCATGCGCCATGCCGATGGCGCAAAGGAGCACTGCCAGACGGCTGCCGTCGGCATCGAACAGCATGTCCCAGGCGGCGCTGAACTCTATGCCCGCCCGCAGCGCGAGCGCCGCGACCGTGAAAGCCACCCGTCCTTCCGCAAGCGCGCGCACGATCAGCCTGTCGTCGAGGCGATTCGCCGCCCGCAGCAGCAAGGCCAGCGCCGTGGCACGCCCTTCCAGGGTTGCGCTTTCATCATAGCCTGCAAGCACCGCCTGCGCGGCAGCGGAGACTTCGCGATCTGCATGGGCCGGTTCCATCCGGCCAATATCGACCATGTAGCGACGCAAGCAAGCGGCGACGCGCCAGATCAGTCGATGCTGCGCCTCGGCCGGCAGATCGGTGCGGGCGAGCACGGGATCCTGAAAGCGATCGATACGGCGGCTTTCAGCCACTACCATGGCCATGGCGGCGTCAGCGACAGCGGGATCGGAATCATCGACCAGCGCGTCGATCAGCGGCGGATCGGTGGCAAGGGCCGCCATGCGCGCGGCCATCACCCGCAGGTCGACGCTCAGCCGATGCTCCTCCGCCCGGCGCAGCACGAGCGCCACCAGCTCGGGATCCCGCAGCAGGCCGGCCTGCTCCATCATCGGCGCGGCAATCGGCGTCGCCCCGGCGATCAGCGCCGTTGCGAGAACGGGATCCCTGGTTTCCATGCGCTCGCCGATGCGATCGCGCAGATCATCCTCCACCGTGGCGATGAGGCGCTGGAGGAGGTTGGCGGCGACCGTCCGCTCGATGTCGCGCAGCCGCTTGCCTTCGGGCAGGAACAGGTCGATCAGCGCCAGGCGAATGCGGTCGCGGCCGGCCGCCTGCGCGCGCACGGCGTCGCCGAGCAGGCGCTCGGCGCTGTCGACAGGTTCCGAAACAAAGGCGGCCATCGCTTCAAGCTAGCCATGTAGGGTAAAGAGTAGCTAAACGCTGGCGAGACGCTGCGCAAAAAGTGGGCGCCTGATCCTCAACTCGCGCCGCCGGCCGGTTCCCATATTGGCCAGCCGGATTGGCTAAGGCCCGCATTCGGCGTAGGTTCAGCTGCGAGACGCTGAACATCGACAGGGGGAAATCGATCGACCGGAGAGCGGCGGATGAGATTCCTTTGCCTGATGGCTGGCCACAAGCCCGATCGCAGGCATGCGAAACATGATGGTGAAATATTTCGCGCACCCTGCAAGGGCTGCGGTGTGGAAATGATCCGCACGGAAAGCGGCTGGCGCAAGGCTACGGCCGATGACGAAGCGCCGTCGGCGAGATCCCCCGACATGCCCGACCGTGGAGGAAGCGGGCCCTGATCAGGACATACCAGAAGCTCGAGCGGCGACACGGCCGGCCACTTCCCGCTGCACGGCTGCGAATGATGCCATGGCATAGAGCGCCAGCGCCACCAGGCCTGCCAGCCATTTTCCGGTAAGCGCGAAAGGCAGCATTGCCCAGATCAGGCCGTCGAGGCTGGCTATCCATAAAGGCGCCAGCCCACCGGGCAGCCGCCTCAAGATTCGCTGCTCGCCGATCAGCGCCAGCATCGGCAGCAATATCAGCCCGGCGATGAGCCAGACGCCCCACCCCATCTCGAGAGCCAGGCTTTCCACCAATGCCAGCAGAGCCGTGAAAGCGGCGGCCGCGCGCGCCACAAGAAAGGCATGCGCCCAGCGCAGCGGGGAGAGGCGTGCGCCCGCCAGGCGCTCGGCGAGCGCCGCGATCGGCCCCGACAGCAGCAACGCTATCTCGCCCGTCATCCGGAATCCCGCGGCGAAGAAGATGCCGGCGACGATCGCGGCGGTCACGCCCGCCACCGCGAACCAGACGGGATCGGTGCCTCGCTTCAGCAGCGGCCGGGCGACAAGCCCCTCGATCGTCGGAAAGACATGCCGCCAGACCCAGTCCCTTCCTCGCGGCCTTGCCGCCGCCAGCATCGTCCGGTCGAAACCATCCAGGCGCGAGGCCGCCACAGCCAGCAGGGGCGCACCATCTCCACCGCTGATCGACAATGCGTCGAGCCTGCGGGCATCGGCCTGAACGGCGCGCCGCAACAGGGTCGATTCGATGTCCCAGTCGCCGAGCATGGCCGCGGTATCACGCAGGAGCGCGCCGTCGATCAGCATCAGCCCGCCCCAGCGCGCCGTGGCGTCGATCCGCTCGAACATGGCATGCGCAAGATCATCCGGCACGGTCAACAGCGTCGAAGACCGCGCTTCCGCCATCCGCTCCGCCTGGCCGGGCGCGGCGATGCAGCCGTCGCCGATCACAAGCAGCCTTTCCTCCGGATGGATTCGATCCGCCGCGTCGGCGACGTCGCGCGCAATTTCCACCCGGAGTCCATCGCGCCGCAGCCGATCGACGGCCATGGTCAATGCAACCGGGACCCTTTCGACCAGGATCAGGATGTGCTCGGCGCCAGCATAAACAGCCAGCCGCGCCTGATATTCAAGCAGCGCACGGCCCGCGAGCGGCAGGGTGGCGCGCAGCCCTTCCGTCTCGTCGTCGGCCAGCTTGTAGGCCGAGATCAGCGCCGCCAGCGCCACGGTTCGTCCCCCGATCGCATCGGCTTAAGCGATAGGCCCGAAGGCAGCGATTGCAAAGCCGGGGGACGGCAAAAGGCGTTCCCGGCACGATGGGACTCAGGCCGAGAAGTCCTCGATCTCGCGAATTATGTCTGCCAGCAGCGCGGAATCGCGATGCGTCGATGACATGGCGCGATCAGCCAGCGCCATCAGTTCCACCGCGCCGAAGCTGGCCGCCAACCCGTGCAGACGCATGGCACCGCGATGCCATTCCGACGTGCCGTTCGCACGACCGAGCGCATCGGCGTGGCTTTGGGCGCTTGTCAGGAAGACAGCGCGAAGCTCGGCCACCAGGGTCGGATCATCCCCGACGGCTTTGGCCAAAGCGGTTTCAAGAGCGCCGGGATCATACATCATGAATGCTGCTGTCGCATGGAGCCCCTTAACAGCCGGTTTCGCCGGCCCTTCCGTGAAACTGGAAAGCTGATAAACAAAGTCCATGAACGAAGGGGCTCGATCCACCGACCAATGGCGCGAGCACCGCGCCCTGCTCGAAGCCATCTCGCGCAATCGCGAGGAAACGACCCAGGCGGTCGAACCGCAGGGCGCGCCCGCACCGCCGCCGCCGGATGCTGGGCCCCAGCCTCTCGCCGTGGAAACGATGGAGCCGATCACGCCCTGGCGGGACATCTTCGTCGGCGCGATCCTCCTGCTGATGGCAGCATTGTGGATCGCGGCGGTCGGCGCGACGCTGGAGGCGGGAGCTTCTCCGCTCACCAACGTCACCGCGCTGATTTCGATGGCCAGCGGTCCGTTGGCGCTGCTGGGCGTGGTCTTCATCGTCCTCCAGCGCACCAGCCGCCGCGAGGCGGCCCGCTTCGGCCAAACGGCGCAGGCGATGCGGATCGAGTCGGCCAATCTGGAGCGCACGATCGCGGCACTGGCCGACCGGATAGCGGAAAATCGCGCCGCCCTTGCCGAACAGACGCAGCAGCTCCTGCATCTGGGCGAAGATTCGTCGCTGCGACTGAGCGAGATCACCGCCACGATGGCGCGCGAGAGCAAGGCCCTGCGCGTGGAGGCCGAGCACCTTGAAACGGCCGCGGAAATCGCTCGCAGCGACCTGGGCGTGGTGATCGACGATCTGCCGCGCGTGGACGAGCAGGTGCGCGCCATAACAGCCCTGATCCGCGAGGCCGGCGGCGAGACGCAGGCGCGCGTTTCCGAACTGCGCGAACAACTCGCCGCCCTGGCCGAGCAGGGCGAGAAGGCGGATGCCGTGGCCGGCGGCGCGGCAGAGCGGCTGGCCGAACAGATCGCCCGGACCGAGCAGAACAGCGCCGAGGCCGGGCAGAAGCTCAATGCGGCCGCAGAAGCGCTGGGATCGCGGCTCGAGGAGATCGGCGAGCGGATCGACGCGCTCTCTGCACGGCTGGCGACGCAGGACCAGGCGAGCCGCATGGTGCTCGACGGCATCGACCGTTCACTGGACGAGATGGAGGGCCGCTTCGTCGAGCTGACCAACAAGGGCCGCGACGCGACGCGCGGCCTTTCCGAGGCGCTCGCGGCGCTGCGCGAACAGGAAGAAGGCGTAACCGGCCGGCTCGGTGCCGCAGCGCCGGCCGCCGAGGCGCTGATCGAGCGGGCATCAGCGCTCCGCGCCGCGCTTGACGCCAGCACCGAAGGCATCGGCAACCATATTCCCGCAGCATTGGAAAGCATCGAGGAAAAGGCGCTGCGCAGCCATGCGGCGATCGCAGCCATTGTGCCCGAGGCCACGGCGCTGGAACGTGCGGTCGCCGCTGCAACGGCCGATATCGGCGGCACGGGAACCGCGATTGCGGCCCAGCGCACCGCCGTGGAGGCCATGCAGCAGGCGACGGCGGAGCGGTTGTCTGAAATCCGTCGCCAGTCTTCCGAGTTGCAGGCGAGCATCGCTGAAGTCGAGCAGACCGCCCGGCAGCTGGCGGAAAATGCCGGCCCGCAGCTGGTGGAGGCCCTGCTGCGCGTTCGCGAGACGGCGGTCCAGGCCGCCGAGCGGGCACGCGAATCGCTCGGCACGGTGATTCCGGATGCCGCCGCCTCGATCGGCAGCGCCAGCCGTGAGGCGGTCGAGAAAGCGATGAACGAGACCATCCGCGCGCAGCTTGCCGAGATTGCGGCCAGCGCCGAGGAGGCCGTTACCGCCGCGACGTCTGCCGGTGATCGGCTGGAACGCCAGCTCGCAGCCATCAGGGACACCGCAGCTGCGGTCGACGCCCGCGTGGACGAGGTGCAGGTGCAGGTGGCCAATGCCGACGAGAACAGTTTCTCGCGTCGGGTGGCGCTGCTGATCGAATCGCTCAACTCGACGTCGATCGATGTCGCCAAGATCCTGTCGAACGAGATCACCGACAGTGCCTGGACATCCTACCTGAAGGGCGATCGCAGCGTGTTTACGCGGCGCGCGGTGCGGCTGATCGATACGACCGAAGCCAGGGAAATCTCTCGCCATTATGAGGAGGAACCGGAGTTCCGCGAGCAGGTGAACCGCTACGTCCACGATTTCGAAGGGATGCTGCGGCGCGTGCTCTCCAGCCGCGATGGCGCACCGTTGAGCGTGACGCTGCTCTCCTCCGACATGGGCAAGCTCTATGTGGCGCTCGCCCAGGCGATCGAGCGCCTGCGCACCTGAAAAGCCTCTCGCTCAGCCGCTCGGCTCTGCGCGGCCCAGTGGCTCGGTTCCGGAGAGGACCATCTCTTCCGCCTCGACCGGATCGGTCTGCGGGATGATCCGCATCTCCCGCCATTTGCCATGGCGATAATAAAGGAATGTCAGGATCAGCGTCGTGACCGCCCCCGCGTTATAGCTCCACCAGATCGCATCGGGGCCGACACGCGGCTGGAAAACGGCCGCGATCCCGAGCCGAACAGGAAAAAAGGCGATCACGAGGATCAGCAGCGGCACCATGACCGCCCCGTTGGCGCGCACCACCGCCGACAGCACCGCCGTCACGCCGAACAGGATGAAACCCCAGCTGACGATCAGGTTCATGTGCCGGGCGATGTCCATCGCGCGGCCGTCATCGCCCAGGAACAGCGAAAGGGCATGCCGGTCGATCAGCAGCAACAGCAGCACGGCGGACCCCGTCATCACCAGGTTCATCACCAGCCCGGCGCGCGCCACCTGCCCCACCCTGTCCCAGCGATCGGCGCCGATATTCTGCGCCGCCATTGCGCTCACCGCCGCGCCCAGCGCCATCGCCGGCATCTGGATATAGGTCCAGAGCTGGTTGGCCGCGCCATAGGCGGCCGTCGTCGCCGCGCCCTCGCGATTGACGAGGCCGATCATCGCCAAAGCGGACACCGAGACGACCAGCATCTGCAGGCCCATCGGCACGCCCTTGAAAACGATGGCGCGTAGAAGCCCGGGCTTCGGCCAGAGATAGGCAAGCTCATGGCCGCGCAACCTGAGCGGCAGGTCGCGCGAATAGATGTAGGCGACGAGCGCCACCAGCCCGACATAATTGGCCGTCAGCGTCGCGGTGGCCGATCCCCGGATCCCCATTTCCGGCGCAGGACCAAGGCCCAGGATGAAGACCGGGTTCAGCCCGACATCTATGATCGCTGCGAGCACCATGAACCAGAGCGGCGTCAGCGAATCACCGGTGCCGCGCAGCGCCATGGTGAGCAGCACGGCCATCATGCTCGGCGGCAGAGCAAGAAAGCTGACGCGCAGATAAGCCAGCGCAAGATCGAACACTTCGGGCGGCGTCGCCAGCAGATGCAGCAGCGCCGGCGCGAATATCCAGCCGGCCAGCGCCACCAGCGACGCCGCTACCAGGAACATGCCCATCGTCGTGCCGACGACCCGGCGCGCGGCGTCGATATTGCGCGCCCCCATGCTCTGGCCGATGAGGATCGTCGCGGCCATCCCGAAGCCGAACACGGCCGAAAACATCAGGAACATGACGAGATTGGCGTTAGCCGTCGCCGCCAGCGCCGCCTCGCCCAGAAACTGGCCGACCCAGACGGCATTGATGGAACCGTTGATCGACTGGAGGATGCTCGATCCCAATGTCGGCAAGGCGAACAGCAGCAGCGTTCGCGCAATCGGTCCGCTGGTCAGTTCCTGTCCGGGCCG
>Ga0164243_10010956_pt1 | contig 12976 bp, 10 predicted proteins | sample OricompcompostOP_FD_108781 | JGI IMG/M metagenome (GOLD analysis project Ga0164243, IMG submission 108781) | Organic Plus compost microbial communities from Emeryville, California, USA - Original compost - Organic plus compost (OP) | ecosystem: Engineered > Solid waste > Mixed feedstock >... | reverse complement strand
TTGCCGCCGCTCGCCTGCGCGCAGGCGTCGGCGAAGGCCGGCTCGGCCTGCGGCAGCCGCTCGGCCAGCAGCCGGCCGGCGGCGGCGCGGCCGAGCGGCGCCGGCCGCAGCAGCCGCGCGCCTGGCGCGGCCCGCAGCCGGTCGAGCAGCTCGGCCGGAGCGCCCGGCTCGCCCGGCCGCAGCGCGACGATCAGCGCCAGCGGCAGGTCGAGCCGCGCGGCGAGCGCGGCGAGGAAGGCGAGCGACGGCTCGTCGCCCCAGTGGGCGTCGTCGACGAGCGCGACCGCCGGCCGCGACCGCGTCGCGTTGGCGAGCAGCCAGCGCAGCCCGTGGGCGAGCGCCAGCCGCCGGTCGGGGCCGAGCAGCTCGCCGCGGTCCTCCTCAGGGGAGAACAGCTGCCCCGCCAGCGCCGCCGGGCCGCTCAGCAGCCGCTCGCGCTCGGCCGCGTCGGCCCGCGCCAGCAGCGGCTCGACCAGCTGGCGCGCGAGGCCGAAGGGGAAGGCCCGCTCCAGCTCGACGCCGTGAGCGCTCAGCAGCGGCAGGCCGCGGGCGCGGGCGCCGTCGCGTGCGGCGGCGAGCAGGCGCGACTTGCCGGCCCCGGCGGCGCCCTCGACCAGCACGACGCGCGCCGCGCCGGCGGCGGCCGCGTCGAGCGCCCGCGCGAGCGCGGCCAGCTCCTGCTCGCGCTCGTACAGCTGCGACCCCGACTCCGGCACGCGCGGCAGTATGGACGACCGCGCCGGTCGCCGAGCGCCGCGCGCGTGCTGCTCTGACCTCCGCCGCCGCGCGCGGCCGCGGCTCACCTGTCGAAGCAGCCGTTGGCGACGTTGCCGCGCGTCGCCGTCATGAAGGTGCGGTGGCGCAGCGTCAGCACCTTCATGCGCGCGTAGACGTCGAGCGCGAACGGCAGCGGCTGCAGCGCCGGCACCGACGCGCCGTCGGCGGCGGTGACGAACATCGAGCGCGTCAGGTCGTCGCTCGGGAAGCGCGGCGACCACAGCCACGGGACCATCTGCTCGCCGCCGCCGAGGTCGACCGGGCTGCTGAGGATCCAGTGCTCGTGGCGCGGCCCGGCGACGACGACCGGCGTCATCACCCCGTTCGCGGAGGCGCCCGCGAACGGCGTCATCCGCACCAGCGAGCTGTGTCTGTCGTACGACTCGCAGACGTAGGAGCGGGGATCGCCGGGCACGTCGCTCTCGCCCTCGCCGGCGACGAGCTTGACGAGCCCGCCGTAGACGAGCGGGAACAGCCGCTCCCACGCGAGCCGCTGGGCGGCCAGCCCCATCGCCGCGACGGCGCGCTCGCCCTCGTCGTCGCTCCAGTCCCACTCGGCGCCCGGCTGGGCGCGGGCGGCGGCGGTCGACAGCTTGCCCCAGTCGCCGACCAGGATCGCGAAGACCTTGTCGAAGTTGGCGGCGGCGTCCTGGTAGCCCTCGTCGATCGTCGCGCCGAGGTCGTCGGCCGCGGCGGCGTCGTACTCGAGCGTCGAGGCGCCGCTGTCGTCGGTCGTGAGGTCGGAGACGAGCCCGATCATGCTGGCGATGAAGTCGGCGCCGGTCAGCTCGCCGACCTCCGGGATCGAGCCGAGCAGCAGGAAGCCGTCCTCGGCGATCTCGGCCGGGTCGACGCCCTCGACCTCCTGCTCGGCGGGGGCGTCGACGCTCGCGCGGATCCGCTCCGAGATCGCGTCGACCCGCAGCGGCGCCAGCTGCGCGCCGCCGGTCGTCAGCGGCGACTTGAAGTTCTCGATCATCGCGTGCACGTCGTCGACGGCGGTGAACTCGTCGTCGAGCTGGTCGCGCACCGCGTCGAGGTCGTCGGCGCTGAAGCGCGACGCGTCGCACGCGGGCAGGGCGGGCAGCCGGTCGTAGGAGATCGCGTCCATCGTCGCCGCGCGGTCGCCCCAGTGGCCGGCGAGGTTGGCGCCGGCGTAGGAGGACTCGAGCGGCATCGGCAGTCTCAGCCGCGCCGCGACGCACGAGATCGCCGCGCGGCGGCCGGGCGTGTCGCGCGCCGGCCAGGCGGTCGGTGCCTGGTAGGCGAGCAGCGGCAGGTCGCCGCCGACGTCGCCGGCGGCGGTCGCGCTGGCGACGGCGAACTGCCAGTTGGGCGTCCGCGACAGCAGGCCGGAGAGCTGGCCGGGCGTGTTCGTCACCTTCGGCGAGACGACGCTCGTGAACGGCGCCGGGTAGCCGTGCTCGTCGCCGAACAGCGCCGGGCCGACCTGCGCGTAGGTGTCGTCGCTGAGCGCGTCCCACAGCATCGCGTGGCCGCCGAGCGACTGCAGCGCGGCGCCGGCGCTCTGCCAGGCGGCGGCCATGTCGCCGCGGCCCTCGTAGAGGTCCCACTCGCCGAGTCGTCCGATCGACTGCACGAAGACGAGCGCGGAGGGATCGGTCGCGTAGCCCTTCAGCGTCGCCGCGAGGCCGTTCAGCCCGGCGGTGATGCCGTCGAGGTCGCCGCCGCGGATGCGGTAGGTCTCGCTCTCGCGGTGGGCGAGCGTGCCGGCGTCGAGCACGAGCACGAAGACGCCGGCCAGCGGCGCCGGCAGCGCGTCCGATCTGTAGGTCGTGCCGCCGACCTCGATCGCCGCCTGCTGCGCGGTCGTGCCGGGCGCGGTCGTGTCGAACGCGACGTAGTCGCCGTCGGCGAAGACGAAGCGGTCGTGTCTGTCGAGCTGGAGGTAGCCGCGGATGCCGCCGGCGACCGCCTGCGCCGCGCCGCTGGCGGTCGTGCCGATGCCGGGGTTGAGCGTCCCCTGGCCGGCCGGCAGCCCCGGGATGCCGACGGCGGAGAAGCCGGCGCAGTCGCCGTCGTGGCGGCTGGAGCACTGGCTCGCGCGCAGCTGCGCGATCTGCCCGCTGGCCGGCAGCGCGCTGGCGCCGATCGAGCGCAGCGCGGCGTTGACGTTGGCGACCGCGGCCGCGTCCCGCAGCAGCACCGCTCTGCCGAGCCCGGGGGGCGCGACGATCACGAGGCGGTCGTCGGTGAGGCCGGCGACGGCGGCGCGGAAGGCGGCCGTGCCGGCGTCGTCGCCGGCGTAGGAGGCGTTGGAGACGAGCTCGAGCGTGTCGCGGTCGAGCACCAGCAGCTGCAGCGCCTGCGCCGGGTCCGGCGGCGCGTAGGTGGTGTCGCCGACGACGATCCCGGGCGCGCCGCCGAGCGTGTCGAGCCGGACGCCGACCGCCGGCGTCACCGGCCGCACGTCGACGATCGTCGTGTCGGAGGCGGTCGCGGTGGCGGCGGCCGTGGTCGCCGACGGAGATCCGGGGTCCGTGGAGGAGCCCGATCTTCCACGCGGAACGACGGCGCGGCGCTCGCTGACGGTCAGCCGCAGCCGGTAGCGGCCGGGACGGTCGGGCGTGAGGCGGGGACGGCGCGCGCCGGCGTCGCGCAGCACCGCGCGCGAGCCGCGCGGCCGCGCGACGATCCGCCAGCGGTAGCGCAGCGCGCTCGGTCTGCCGGCGGCGCGCGAGCGGCCGCCGTCGAGCCGCAGCGCGCGCCCGGCGGTCGCGCGGCGGTCGCGGCCGGCGCCGGCGAGCGGCGCGCGGCGGGTGATCAGCAGCGTCCGCCGCTCGACCTCGACGCGGCCGCCGGCGCGGTCGACGGCGGTCACCGTCAGCCGGTTGCGGCCGAAGCGCAGCCGCTCGTCGGCGGCGAGCGCGAGCGTCCGCAGGCGGCCCTCGCCGCTGCGCGCGTCGCGGCCGGCGTCGGCGCCGCGCGGGCGGTCGATCGGGCGTCCGTTGAGGCGGGCGGTCACGGTCGCGCGCGGGTCGAGCAGCCGCAGGCGCACGCGCGCGCCGCCGCTCGCGCGGCGGGGCGCGGCGACGGTCAGCAGCCGCCCGTCGCGGCGCACGAGCGCGAAGCGGACGACGTGCACGTCGAGCCGGCCGCGGCGGTCACGGGCGCGCAGCCGCAGCGTGTTGAGGCCGTAGCGGACGCCGGTCGCGGCGCCGGCGGCCAACGTCGCGGAGCGGGTCGCGCCGCGCCGCGCGAAGCGGCCGCCGACCGCTCTGCGGTTGACGCTCGCCGCGAAGCCGGTCGCGCCGGCGGCGAGCCGCAGCTCGACGCGCGCGCTCCCGCGCTGGGTTCCGTCCTGCCGCGGGCTGACGACCTCGATCAGGTCGCCGCGCGCCACCGCGGCGGAGGCCTCGCCGCCCGCCGCCGTCACCAGCGCGAGCGAGGCCAGCGCCACACCGATTGCTCTGCCCTTCGCCATCCGGCGAGCGATTGTGCGGTGCGGCGCCGGCCCTGTCGCCGGGGTCGCCCCCAGAGTCCAACGGCCCCGCCCCCGGGCTCTAACCGGGGAGCGTCCAGTCGAGCGTCAGCCGCTCGTGCGCGACGCGCGCCGAGCCGGCGATCCCGGCCAGCTCGCCGGTGCCCGACCCCGGCACGATCCAGCCGAACTGCAGCGGCGCGCCGTCGGCGTCCTGGGCGGCGCCGTGCTGCAGCACGAAGCTGCCGCGGCGGCCGTCGAGCACGCCGCTGACGCGCTCCATCGCGACGTAGCCCTGCTGGTCGCAGGTCTGCACCTCGCCGACGGCCTCGCCCTCCAGCGCGCCGCGGTAGCGCTTGGCGATCAGCACGCGCGCCAGCAGCGGCCCGTCGGCGGGACGCAGGTGGAGCGGGTCGTCGGCGGCGTAGGAGGCCTCCTCCCAGCGAGTGATCTCGAACGCGATCTCGGTCATGCGCGCCACCGTAGGCGCCATCGCCGGCGGGGTCTTGGAAGGACGCGACAGCCGCGCTGAAAACGTGAACGGCTCTCGACACCGCCTGCGGGCGGTACATTTGCCCTGTTCGGGGCGAAGCGCAGCCAAAGGAGCGGTGCAGGATGCAGGGGAAGGGTCGTCTGTTCGGCGCGGTGGTCGCGCTCGCGATGGTGACAGCGGCGGCGCCGGCCGCCGAGGCGCGCACGATCAGCATCAGGGAGGCGGTCAGCCTCCACCTCGTGCGCAAGTCGGGCAACACGCTGTACGAGTCGGGCACCGCGACCGGCACGCTGCCGGGCAACGTCTCCGCCCGCTTCGAGACGTCGCTGACGAAGGTCACCGGCACGGTCACGATCTATCCGCGCGGCGGCTCGATCACGATCGACGTCTCCGGCACGCCGCGCTCGGCCGGGATGAAGCCGCGCCTCGCCGGCTCGATGCGGGTGGTGCGCGGCAGCGGCAGGTACCGCGGCGCGAGCGGCAGCGGCAGCTTCACCGGCGTCGTCAACCGGCGCACGTGGGCGGTCACCGTCAACGCGACCGCGCGTCTCACCTACTAGTGGCCCGACGGCGCCTCGCCGCGTCGCTGACGCTCCTGCTGCTCGCCGTCGCGGGCGCGTTCGGCGCGTCCGGCTCGGCTGCTGCCGCGCCCGCCGCGCCCGCGCGGCTCGACGTCGGCTTCGGTGCCGGCGCCCGCCTCGGCGCGCCGGCGGCGATCGAGGCGACGCTGCGGATCGACCCGCGCGCGCTGCCGGCGCCGCTGACGCGGCTGACGCTCCAGTACCCCGCCAGCCTCGGCATCACGACGAGCGGCCTCGGCGTCGCCGGCTGCCGCCGCCCGGCGGCCGACTTCCGCCTCGTCTCGATCGAGGGCATCGGCCTCGCCGGCTGCTCTCCCAACGCGGTGATGGCGCTCGGCGACGCGCGCGCGGCGGTGCGCGTCGGGACCTACCGCTTCCCCGCCACGGCCACGGTGACGCTCCTCTCCGGCCTCTACGGCGGCGACGGGCTGGGCCTCGTCGCCTTCGTCGACGGGATCAACCCGCTCGGCTACAAGCTCGCCTACCGCGGCCTCGCCGGCGCCGCGCCGGCGCCGTTCGGCGGCCAGCTGACGATGACGCTGCCGATGATCCCCGACCTGCCGGAGGACGCGAGCTTCGCGCTGACGCGGCTGCGGCTGTCGTTCGGCGATCCGCGGATCGTCTACAGCGACCACGGCCGCCGCTACCGACCCGGTGGGATCGAGCTGCCGGAGACATGCCCGCGCGGCGGCTTCCGCTTCCGCGCCCAACTGGCCTTCGCGGACGGCCGCGGCGCGCGGATCGCCGCCCGCGCCCGCTGCCCGCGGCGCTAGCGAGCGGCGGCTTCAGCGGCAGCGCGGAAGCGCTCGCCACGGGCGATGAAGTCGCGGTAGTGGTCGTAGCTCGGCGCCGCGGGCGACAGCAGCACGACGGCGGGCGCGGTCGAGCCGTCGGCGGCGGTGCCGGCGGCGGGCGCGGGGAGCGCGGCGGCGAGCGGGCGTGCGAGCGCGACCGCCTCCTCCATCCCGCCGGCGACGACCGCACGAGCCGCCGGCACGCCGGCCGCGCGCGCCGCCGCGACGACCCGCTCGCCGGTGCTCGGCAGCCCGACGACGGCGGCGCCGCGCGCCGCCAGCGCCCGCCCGAGCGGCGCGTAGTCCTGGCTGCGGTCCTGGCCGCCGGCGAGCAGGACGACGGCGCGATCGGCGTAGCTGTCGAGCGCCGCGACCGCCGACTCGGGCGTCGTCGAGATGCTGTCGTCGACGAACAGCAGGCCGTCGCGCTCGGCGACCGGCTCGAGCCGGTGCGGCAGCGCGCGGAAGCCGTCGAGCGCCGCCGGCAGCGGCGGCAGCGCGACGCCGGCCGCCTCCAGCGCGGTGAGCGCGGTGCAGAGGTTGCGCGCGTTGTGGGCGCCGCGCAGCGGCAGCGCCGCGGTCGGGACGACCAGCTCGCCGCCGCGGGCGACGCCGGCCGCCGTCACGTGCCAGCCGTCGGCGCCGCCGAACGGCGCGGTCGCGACGCCGGCCCCGCGCGCGACCGTCGCGGCGCGCGCGTCGCCGGCGACACGGGCGGCGTCGGCCTCGCCGTCGCCGTCGACCGCGCCGACGACCGCGACCCGCACCCCCGGCAGCGTCAGCAGCCGCAGCTTGTCGGCCTGGTAGGCCGCCTCGGAGCCGTGCCAGTCGACGTGCTCGCGGTAGAGGTTGGTGACGACGGCGACCTCGGTCCCGCTCGGCAGGTCTGCGATCTGGTAGCTCGACAGCTCGATCACGGTCAGCGCGGCCGGCGGCGCGTCGAGCAGGTCGAGCGCCGGCACGCCGATGTTGCCGGCCAGCTCGGTCGCGACGCCGGCGGCGCGCGCGAGGTGGGCGATCAGCGCCGCGGTCGTGCTCTTGCCCTTCGTGCCGGTGACGCCGATCGCGCCGGCCGGGCCGCGCTCGGCCAGCCACAGCCCGGTCGCGGTCGTGACCGGCGTGCCGCCGGCGCGCAGCGCGAACAGCTCGGGCCGGTGGATCGAGACGCCCGGCGAGCGCACGACCGCGTCGCAGCCGCGCAGCGCCTCGACCGCGTCGGCGCCGACCGCGACCCGCGCGCCCGTCGCCGCGGCGAGCGCGCGCACGCCCTCGTCGACGCTGCCGTCGGCGCGCGCGTCGGCGGCGACGACGGCGATCCGCGCCGCCGGCAGGCGCCGCTCGAGCTGGCGCGCGAAGGAGGCGATCTCGCGGCCGGCGCCCCAGACGCCGACGGTCTTGCCGTCAAGCGCCGAGAAGCGCACGGACGTGAGGCATCAGGACGTCGGGGACGTCGTGGTCGTCGCTGAGCGCGAGCACCGCGTCGAGGTCGCCGTCGGCGGGCGGATGGGCCGGCAGCGCCTCCGCGGCCAGCCGCCGCACGACCGCATGGTCGCGCCAGCGCTCCTGCGCGGCGATCAGGCGGATCGCGGCGAGGCTCTCCTGCTCCTCGCCGACGCACTCGAACGGCTTGTGGCCGCCGGTCGCGGTCAGCAGCGCGAAGCCGTCGTACTGCGCCGGGTCGGCGAGCAGGTCCCTGCCGAACACCTCCGCGAGGTGCGAAGGCGCGTTGAAGGGCGCGAGGATCAGGTAGACGAAGCGGCACTTGGGGCAGTCGCCGCACCACGATCTCGCCCGCAGCGCCGGGTCGATGCGGAAGATCGCGTTGCACGACGTGAAGACCGGGTGGTACCGCTCCAGGCGCGAGAAGGCGCGCGCGATCGCCAGCTCGGAGGCCGGCCGCAGCAGCGAGAAGAGGTCGGCCGGAGCGCCGACCTCGGCGAGCGCGGCGCGCAGCAGCCGCTCGGCGCGCAGGCTCTTGGAGAACTGGTGGTTGACGTCGATCCCGTCCCACGCGACGTTGCCCTGCGATGCCGAGCGCTCGTTCGCGAGCGCGACCGCGTCGTAGCCGTGCAGCGAGGCGGTCAGCAGCGCGACGCAGGAGACGATCGCCGTCACCGGCACGTGGCCGTTGAGCGCGCCGGCGCGGTTGAGCGCGCCGATGCCGGGGTCGAGCCGGCGGCGCGCGAGCAGGTGCGGCAGCCCGGCGACCTCGACCGTGCGGACGATCGGCGCGGCGTCGCCGATCGAGAACAGCGCCAGCTCGATGCCCGAGCGGCGGACCGTCTCCAGCGCGACGACCGAGTCCTTGCCGCCGCCGACCGGCACGAGCACTCTGCGCGGCGCCTGCGAACGCGGGCGCGCGGCGCCGGCGACGACGCCCGCGGCCGAGCCGCCGTCCCATGCGCCGTCGCGCGGGAAGGCCGGCCGCGGCAGCGCCGGCAGTCTGTTGGTGAAGGCGAACTCGCCGAGCCCCTCCGAGTAGAGCGCCTCCAGCAGCGCCGCGGCGGCCGGGCCGGGATGCGGTCCGTCGAGCGCGACGCGCGGCGGCGCGGCCGTCTTGAAGTAGCTGACGCCGGTGACCCAGTGCAGCAGCGCGAGCAGCCCGTCGACGCGGGCGCGGTCGGCGTCGGTCACGCGCGTGCCGGCCGGCAGCGTGAAGCGCTCCTCGAAGGCGATCGCGTCGTCGAGCGCGTAGCCGAGCGTGACGACGCCGTCGTCGCTGAGCGTGCGGGTCGTGAAGCGGAAGGTCGCGAAGGCGGCCGGGTCGAACCGCTCCGTCGGCTGCGCGGCGTCGGTGGTCATCGTTCTCCAGCGTAGTGGTCGCGCGAGCGGGGTAGCGCTGAGGGAGAGCATCCAGTCGACCATCCCGCGAGGTGAGGCCGATGCCACCGAGAGGCGTCAGAAGCGGCAGCAAGCGCGACCGGCAGTACAGACACGTGAAGGAGTCGGAGAAGAGACAGGGGCGCAGCGAGAGACGCGCCGAGGAGATCGCCGCGCGCACCGTCAACAAGGAGCGCGCCCGCTCGGGCGAGTCGAGAACGCGCTCGCGCAGCTCGACGAGAGACATCTCCTCCGGCCGCCGCGGCGGCCTGCGCTCGGGCACCAGACGCGGCCGCGGCCGCACGCGCGACCAGCTCTACAACGAGGCGAGAAGGCTCGGCATCGACGGCCGCTCGAACATGAACAAGGAGCAGCTGCGGCGCGCGGTCGACGCGAAGAAGTAGCGCCGCCGCCGCTCAGCGGCCGAGCCGCGTGAGCGACCCGGCCATCCACAGCAGCTGGTCGTTCGACAGTCTCTTCTGGAGCGTGTTCGAGATCCAGTAGACGGCCTGCGGCGTTCTCCACGCGACCAGGCGCAGTCTCGTGCCGTCGTAGAAGAGGTCGAGCCGCTTGCCGTTGATCGTGCGGTGGTCGGACGACGGGTTCGCGAGGATCGGCGGGTCCCGCCAGCGCAGGCCCTGCACGCCGACGTAGTTGCCGGCGCCGCCGTAGGGGATCACGAAGCGGTAGGCGGCCTTCATCCGGCCGTCGCGGGCCTTGGTGCGGTACGCGATCGGGTAGCCGCCCTCGGCGCCGCGGTTGTCGGGCATGTAGGTCGCGCCGGCCGGCAGCAGCCGCGGGTAGTAGACGGGGAAGCTGACGGGCCCGAGGGAGATCGCGTACTGCTTGCCGGTCTGCGCCATGTCGACGAGGCCGAGGCTGGCCGCGGTCGGCGCTCTCGCGGCGCGACGGCCTCCTCTCCTCGCGGCTCTGCGCGCCCGCGGCTTCGGCTTCGGCGCCGCGTCGGGCTCGAGCAGCTCCCGCCGCACGCGCGCGAGGTCGGCGTCGCTCGCCTCCAGGTAGGCGGCGCCGTCCGGCCCGGTGGAGTCGGTCGGCTGCAGCGCCACCTGCTGGATCGGTCTTCTGGCGGAGAAGGCGATCAGTCTCAGCAGCTTCAGCAGCGACGAGATCGACTGCAGGTCGGCGTCGGTGTGCATCCGTCTGCCGATCACCTTCGTCAGCGCGTGCGGGTCGTCGATGAACTGCTCGGCGCCGTACTGCGAGCGCACCTGGCGCAGGAAGTCCTGCTGGCGCGCGGCGCGCACGAGGTCGTTGTCGCGGTGGCGGTAGCGGACGTAGTCGAGCGCTCTCTGGCCGCACATCAGCTGGTAGCCGGGCTCGATGTCGATCTCGGCGTACTGCTCGGTGCCGGGGCCGTTTCTGTGGAAGTAGCGCTGGTCGACGTCGACGTAGACGCAGCCGATCTCCTCGATCGCCTCGCGGAAGCCTCTGAACTCGATGTTCGCTATGTGGTTGATGCGGACGTGCAGCAGCCGCGCGATCACCTTCGCCGTCAGCGCCTCGCCGCCGACGGTATAGGTCATGTTGAGCTTCGCCGGGCCGTAGCGCTCGCCTCTCCACGTGAAGTCGACGCGCAGGTCGCGCGGGATCGAGAGGACGGTCGTGGCGGGCGCGTCGGGGTCGATCCGCACGAGCATCATCGTGTCCGAGCGGGCGTCGCCGGCGCCGGTGCCGTAGCGGTGGTCGGAGCCGATCAGCAGCAGCGTCTGCGGCTCGCCGGCCTCGGCGCGCGTGATCACGTCCTCGGCGCCGCTGATCGTCCCGCCGGCCTTGAGGTCGTCGACGAAGCTCTGGACGTTGAGCAGGCCCGCGGTCGCGGTCGCGCCGGCCGTCAGCACGACGACGATCACGCTCGCGAGGAGGAACCGCGCCCAGCTGCGGCGCTGGCCAGGCGCCGGGAATCTGTCAGGCGCGTTCGCGTCCATCCCCTGCGGACAGCGTAGACGATCGCGTTTGCGAGCTGGCGCGTCCGCGCTGTCGAAGCGCGCCGCGCTCGTTCGTCGTCTCAGGTAGAAGAGGGGTCCGGAGCGGCCGGACCCCGAGCGAACCGAGGAGCCACACGATGCGCTTCATGCTGTTCATGCACCCCGCGATCGACGCCGACGCCGAGAGCTGGGAGCCGTCGGCCGACGACGTCGCGGCGATGATGGCCTACAACGACGAGCTGACGAGAGCGGGCGTGCTGCTCGCGCTCGACGGCCTCCAGCCGCCCTCGAAGGGAGCGCGCGTGCGCTTCTCCGGCGGCAGAGCGACCGTCACCGACGGGCCCTTCAGCGAGGCGAAGGAGGTCGTCGGCGGCTACTGGATCATCCAGACGAAGTCCAAGCAGGAGGCGGTCGAGTGGGCGTCGCGCTGCCCGGCCGCCGACGGCGACATGATCGAGGTCCGCCAGATCTTCGAGATGAGCGACTTCCCCGAGGACGTGCAGGCCGCCGCCGGCGACTTCCCCGCGCCTCCTGAGCAGACCGCCGAGCGCTGAGCGCGCGCGGCGACATCGCCGAGACCGTCGCGGCCGTCTGGCGGATCGAGTCCGCCAGAGTGGTCGCGGCGCTCGCGCGGATGGTGCGCGACGTCGGCTTCGCCGAGGATCTCGCGCAGGACGCGCTGCTGACGGCGCTGGAGCGGTGGCCGCAGACCGGCGTGCCGGACAACCCCGGCGCCTGGCTGACGACCACCGCCAAGCACCGCGCGATCGACCTGATGCGACGCGCGCGGCGGCTCGACGACAAGCACGAGCAGATCGCGCGCGACCTCGGCCTCCAGCTCGCCGTCGCCCACGCCGAGCTCGACGCCGCCGCCGACGAGGTCGGCGACGACCTGCTCGGCCTCATCTTCGTCACCTGCCACCCGCTGCTCGGCGCCGACGCGCGCGCGGCGCTGACGCTGCGCCTGCTCGGCGGCCTCACGACCGCCGAGATCGCGCGCGCCTACCTGACGCCGGAGGCGACCGTCGCGCAGCGGATCTCGCGCGCGAAGCGGACGCTCAGCGACGCCGGCGTCGGCTTCGAGACGCCCGACGCGGAGGAGCGCGCCGCGCGGCTGCCGTCGGTGCTCGAGGTGATCTACCTGATCTTCAACGAGGGCTACGCCGCCAGCGCCGGCGACGACTGGCTGCGACCGGAGCTGTGCGACGACGCGCTGCGGCTCGGGCGGATGCTGGCCGAGCTGACGCCGCGCGAGCCAGAGGTCCACGGGCTCGTCGCGCTGATGGAGCTGCAGGCGTCGCGCACCCGCGCCCGCACCGCGCCCGACGGCAGCCCGATCCTGCTGCTCGAGCAGGACCGCTCGCGCTGGGACCTGCTGCTGATCGGCCGCGGCCTGAAGGCGCTCGACCGCGCGAAGGCGGCCGGCCCGCTCGGCCCCTACGGCCTGCAGGCCGAGATCGCCGCCTGCCACGCCCGCGCCCGCACCGCGGAGGCGACCGACTGGCCGCGGATCGCCGCGCTCTACGAGCTGCTCGCGCGGCTGCAGCCGTCGCCGGTCGTGGAGCTGAACCGCGCCGTCGCGGTGGCGATGGCGTTCGGCCCGGCGGCCGGGCTGGCGCTCGTCGACCGGCTCGTCGCCGACGGCGCGCTCGCCCGCTACCACCTGCTGCCGAGCGTCCGCGGCGACCTGCTCGCGAGACTCGGACGCGCCGCCGAGGCGCGCGCCGAGTTCGAGCGCGCCGCCGCGCTGACCGCCAACGCGCGCGAGCGCGACCTGCTGCTCGCGCGCGCCGCGGCGGTCGAGGACGACGAGCTCAGGCGATGACCGGCGCCGCCTGCGCCTCGGCGTCGAGCGGCTGCTCGAGCGCGTCGGCGGCCTCGGCCGGCGCGGCCGGCTGACGCAGCACCAGCAGCGCGACGACGAGCGCGGCGAGCGTGAGGCCGGCGGCGACGAGGAAGGCGACGTGGTAGCCGCCGGTGAGCGCGGCGGCGGTGCTCTGGCCGGCGTCGCCGAGCGTCTCGGTGCGGGTCGCCGACAGCGTCGCCAGCACCGCGAGGCCGAGCGCCCCGCCGACCTGCGCGGTCGTGTTGACGAGGCCGGAGGCGAGGCCCGCGTCCTGCGG
>Ga0164243_10010954_pt1 | contig 12977 bp, 8 predicted proteins | sample OricompcompostOP_FD_108781 | JGI IMG/M metagenome (GOLD analysis project Ga0164243, IMG submission 108781) | Organic Plus compost microbial communities from Emeryville, California, USA - Original compost - Organic plus compost (OP) | ecosystem: Engineered > Solid waste > Mixed feedstock >... | reverse complement strand
CAGGCGCCGGCGCAGCCGGCGCTTCAGCCGAGCGCTCGATGATCTTGTCCAGTTCGCCGCGATCGAGCCAGACGCCCCGGCATTGCGGGCAGTAATCGATCTCGATGCCCTGGCGCTCGGACATCACGAGGTTCGTGGTTTTGCAGACGGGGCATTGCATGAATCGGTTCTCCTTCAAACGGATTGAAGTATGGAGCCGGCATATCATGCCACGCCGATCGGGCGGGGACGTGCTTGTTTACCGATGCAAAGATCAATTTTAAGTTGTTGATTTAGATGCGCTTTTGAACCCGGCCCTGCGCTGCCGGACCGGTTTCCGAATCGAAAAGCCCGGACATGTAGCCGGATAGTGCTTCATGACCGTTCTGCTTGCAAAGCGCCCTTCCAGAAGGTTCGGTCGAATGCAATTCCACCCGCTCAGTCATCACTTCCCAATGCAAAACCGGCTGAAAATCACCCCCAGCAAATCATCCGAAGTGAATTCCCCGGTAATCGCATTCAACCGCTCCTGCACCAGCCGCAGTTCCTCCGCCATCAGGTCCAGCGCCTGGCTGTTTTGCGCGGCGTGCTCGGCTGCCAGCTCCAGGTGCTGGCGCGCGGCGCGCAGCGCGATCAGGTGGCGTTCGCGCGCGAGGAAGCGCGATTCACCGGTTTGTTGCCAACCGGCCGCGCGCAGCAGTTCGGTGCGCAGCAGGTCGACGCCGGTGCGGTCGGTGGCGGACAGGTAGATGTGGGTTGCGTCGGGCGTGTGTTCCAGCGCCGGCTTGTGGCCGGACAGGTCGATCTTGTTCCATACCCGCAGCACCGGCACGCCGGGCGGGAAATCCTGGGCGATGTCCTCGTCCGCCCGTGTCGGGCCGCGCGTGGCGTCCAGCAGATGAACGATCACGTCGGCGCGGCGCACTTCGCCCCAGGTGCGTTCGATGCCGATGCGTTCGACTTCGTCGCTGGCGTCCGCGGCGGCGCGGATGCCGGCGGTGTCGATCACGTTCAGCGGCACGCCTTCCATCTGGATCGTCTCGGTGACCTTGTCGCGCGTGGTGCCGGCGATCGGCGTGACGATCGCGACATCCGAGCCGGCCAGCGCGTTCAGCAGCGACGACTTGCCGACGTTCGGTTGCCCGGCCAGCACCACGTTCAGACCTTCGCGCAGCAGCGCACCCTGCGCCGCTTCGGCGAATACCCGCTCCAGTTCGGCGCGGATGCGTTCCATCTGTCCGCGCGCGTCGGACTTCTCCAGGAAGTCGATTTCCTCTTCCGGGAAGTCGAGCGTGGCTTCGACCAGCATGCGCAGGTGGATCACCTTCTCGACCAGCTCATGAATGGTCTTCGAGAACACGCCCGACAGCGACAGCGAGGCGGACTTGGCGGCCGCCTCCGTCGAGGCTTCGATCAGGTCGGCCACGGCCTCGGCCTGGGCCAGGTCGAGCTTGTCGTTCAGGAAGGCGCGCTGTGTGAATTCGCCGGGCTGCGCGACGCGCAGGCCGATCTCGCGGCCCGCCTCGAGGCAGCGCGTCAGCAGCATCTGCATGACCACCGGTCCGCCGTGGCCCTGCAGTTCCAGCACGTCTTCGCCGGTATAGGAATGCGGCGCCTTGAAGTAGAGCGCGATGCCGTGGTCGATCGCGCTGCCGTCGGCGCTCAGGAACGGCAGGTAGGTCGCGTGGCGCGGCTGCAGCCGGTCGCTGCCGCACACGGCCTGCATCACGGCGGCGATGTTTTTTCCGGAGATGCGCACGACGCCGATGCCGCCGCGGCCGGGGGCGGTGGCGATGGCTGCGATGGGGGATGTGGTGTCTAGCATGGGGTTGATTCTAAGGTTGCAAGCGGCGAATGTCATGCCGACACGGCCGGCAATGCCGGTTGAACGGAAACGGCGAGCGGACAACAAAAAGGCCCGCGCGACGGCGGGCCTTTCGATCATGCGGGCAAGGCGTCAGGCCTTCTGTCCGCTTTGGATTTTGCGCGTGATCACCCATTGCTGTGCGATCGACAGGATGTTGTTGACGACCCAGTACAGCACCAGGCCGGCCGGGAAGAAGAAGAACACCACCGAGAACACGATCGGCATGATCATCATGACCTTGGCCTGGATCGGGTCCGGCGGAGTCGGGTTCAGCCGGGTCTGCACGAACATCGACACCGCCATCACGATCGGCAGGATGTAGAACGGATCGGGCGAGGCCAGGTCGTGGATCCAGCCGAGCCAGGGCGCGTTGCGCATCTCGACCGACGCCAGCAGCACCCAGTACAGCGCGATGAACACCGGGATCTGCACCACGATCGGCAGGCAGCCGCCGAGCGGGTTGATCTTCTCGGTCTTGTACAACTCCATCATCGCCTGGTTCATCTTCTGCGGTTCGTCCTTGTAGCGTTCGCGGATCGACTGCATTTTCGGCGTGACGGTGCGCATCTTGGCCATGCTGCGATAGCTGGCCGCCGACAGCGGGAAGAACGCCAGCTTGATCAGCACGGTCAGCGCGATGATGGTCCAGCCCCAGTTGTTCAGCACCTTGTGGATCTGGTTCATCAGCCAGAAGATCGGCCGCGCCAGCACGGTCAGCCAGCCGTAGTCCTTGACCAGGTCCAGCCCCTCGGCCACCTTTTCCAGGCGCGCGGATTCCTGCGGGCCGACGTACAGCTTAGATTCCGAGCTCGCCGTGGCGCCGGCTGCCACGCTGCCCAGCGGGACGATGGCGCCGACCGCGTACAGGTTGTTGTCGACGCGGCGCGTGTAGTATTCGCGCGCCTGGCCTTGCGGCGGAACGAAGGCGGTGACGAAGTAATGCTGGACCATCGCGACCCAGCCGTCGTCGGCCTGCTTCACATGGGGCGCGCCATTCGGGCCGATGTCCTCGAACTTGATCTTCTGGAATTTTTCGGCGTCGCTGTAGACGGCCGGGCCGGTGAAGGTCCGGTACAGCGACGACTCGCCTTCAGGCTTGTTGCCGTCGCGCAGGATCTGCAGGTAGACCGACGGCGTGATCGGCTCCGCGGTCTGGTTGACGACCTGATGCTGCACATCGATCGTGTAGCTGTCCTTGTGGAAGGTATAGGTCTTCACCAGCGTCACGCCGTTCTCGCTCGATTCGAGCACCAGTTGCAGGCTGTCGCCGGTCAGCGTGCGCGGACCGGGGCGGGCGACGAACGGCGAGCGGTGGTTCGGGAAGGCGGCGCCCGGCGCAGGCCCGCCGATCAGGCCGGTCTGTGCCATATAGGTACGGCTGGCGCTCGCATCGAGCAGCACCACGTTGCGGGTGGGGTCGACGCTGTCATGGTGCTTGAGCAGCTCCAGGCGCCGGATCGTGCCGCCCTGCAGATCGACCTCCGCCTTGTACAGGTCGGTCGTGATGGTCACGGTCTCGCCGGTCTTTTGCGGCTCGGCCGGCGGTACGGCGCCCGGCGCCGGCGGCGTGGCGCTGGCTTGCGGCACGTCGTTGCGCGCCTCATCCCGTGGTGCTGCGGACCCGGCAGCCGGCGCGGCCTGTTCGGTGGCGCTGGGGAAGAAAAGCGACTGGTTGCCGGTGTGGCGCATCCAGTTGTCCCACAGCAACAGCAGCGACAACGAGAATACGATCCACAGGATGGTGCGTTGAATATCCATATCTAATTAGTTGGCGAGATCGAATTGGCTTGAGCGGGAATCAGTGGCGGTGGCTGCAGGCGGAACCGGACCGGTCGTCCGGCTTGCCCGGGACCGGATCGAATCCGCCCGGATGCCACGGATGGCATTTGCACAGGCGCTTGCCCGCGAGGAGACTGCCCTTGGCTGCACCGTGTACCCGGATCGCTTCGACTGCATAGGCCGAGCAGCTCGGGTAGAAACGGCAGTTCCGCCCCAGGAGCGGACTGATTGCCGTCTGGTACGCGCGCAATAGTAGCAGCAAAAGGGACTGGACCGGGTTTTTCATCAGGATTCCGACTTCGGCGTGCGGCCGTCGAGCGGACGGGCAAGCAGTTCCTGCAGTTCGCGGCGCAGGCGCGCTTTCAATCCGGAGGATGTGGCAGGGCCGTCCTTGGCGTTCACCGGCCTGGACAGGCGGACGATGCAGTCGCAGGCCGGCAGGGCAGCCTGGCGGAAGACTTCGCGCGCGACGCGCTTGATCGTATTGCGTGTGACCGCGCGCGGCGCGAATCGTTTGGCGACGACGATGCCCAGGCGCGCCTGCGGCAGCGCGGTCGGGCGGGCGTACAGCACGAAGTGCGGCGAGCGATGCACGGGCCGCAAACGAAAAACGGATGAAAACTCATCCGTTTTTACGATGCGCTTTTCGCGGGAGTAGCGATGCGCGTGGTGTGCGGCGGGCTCCGGCGCGGCCTGCGAATCCGCCGTGTGCACGCCGACAGGTGCGGGCAAGGCGGCTCAGACGGCCAGACGCTTGCGGCCCTTGGCGCGGCGCGCATTGATCACGGCACGGCCGGAACGGGTGGCCATGCGCACGCGAAAGCCGTGGGTGCGCTTGCGGCGGGTGACGGAGGGTTGGTAAGTACGTTTCATGTTGTTCTCGCTAACTGTTCAGCAGAAATGGGTGGAATCGTCACGTCGGCCCATTCAGGTTTTGGTGGAACGCAAAACGCAACAGGCAGTGAACCCGCGATTAGACACCGAAATCTGCTTGCGTGTCAATTACTTAGGGCGAAAGGTGCTCGAAAGATCGACGCCTTTCCCGTCTCGCCGCACTGCTGGAGCGGGCTTCGGAGCTTGCGCTGAACCACGCGCTCGTCCGCGCCTTTGCCTTCTCCAGCCGCCCCGGGAGGTGCGCCTGCCCAAGCCTCCCCGCCCCGAAAGTTCCCGCTTCCGGGCCCGCTCCTACTACGTCCAAATCCGCCTCAAGCGCAAGCCTTTTTTCCCAAAATATTTCGCCCCGTCCTGTGGATAACTCGCCATCTTCGGGTATAGAATAGCCCTCCCGCGTGGCCAGCCCCGGCGTTTGTATATCGCTCCGGCAACCCACTGCACGGTCCGCCAACCCTTGGCCCGGGCGTGCAGCGGACTGCTGAAGGTGAGCAGTCCGAGGTGCGAAAACCGTACCCAAGCGCAATTCCACGCCCTCCAATACCAGAACAAACATGGAAGATTTTTGGCAGAGCTGTTCGGCCGCGCTCGAGCAGGAACTGACGCCGCAGCAATTCAGCGCCTGGATCAAGCCGCTGGCGCCGCTCGATTACGAGGACGGCCGCCTGCGCATCGCGGCGCCGAACCGTTTCAAGCTCGACTGGGTCAAGACCCAGTTTGCCGGCCGCATCACGTCGCTCGCCACCCAATTCTGGGAAGCCCCGGTCGAAGTCCAATTCGTGCTCGATCCGCGCACCAACGGCGTCCGCAAGCCGGCGGCCAACGGCCCTGGACACGCCAACGGACAGGCCAATGGCGCGACCCTTGCCGCCAGCGTCGACCAGGTCAACGGCATGATCGACATGCTGGGCGGCGCTCCGGACCGGGTCGACATGATGATCGACCACGGCGCCCGGCGCGAGCAGAGCAAGATCAACCCGGTGCTGACCTTCGACAGCTTCGTCACCGGCAAGGCCAACCAGTTGGCGCGCGCGGCCGCGATCCAGGTCGCCAACAATCCCGGCACCTCGTACAACCCGCTGTTCCTGTATGGCGGCGTCGGCTTGGGCAAGACGCACTTGATCCATGCGATCGGCAACCAGGTCCTGGCTGAAAACCCGAATGCCAAGATCCGCTACATCCACGCAGAACAGTACGTGCGCGACGTAGTGACCGCTTACCAACGCAAGGGTTTCGACGACTTCAAGCGCTACTACCATTCGCTTGATCTGCTGCTGATCGACGACATCCAGTTCTTCGCCGGCAAGAGCCGCACGCAGGAAGAATTCTTCTACGCATTCGAGGCGCTGATTGCCGCGAAGAAACAGATCATCATCACCAGCGACACGTATCCGAAGGAAATCAGCGGCATGGACGACCGCCTGATTTCCCGTTTCGACTCCGGCCTGACGGTAGCCGTCGAGCCGCCCGAGCTTGAAATGCGTGTTGCGATCCTGCTGAAAAAGGCGGCGTCCGAAGGCGTCGTGCTGACCGACGACGTCGCGTTCTTCGTCGCCAAGCATCTACGCTCGAACGTGCGCGAGCTCGAAGGCGCGCTGCGCAAGATCCTCGCGTACTCGCGCTTCCATGGCAAAGACATCACGATCGACGTCGTCAAGGAAGCGCTGAAAGACCTGCTGTCGGTGCAGAACCGCCAGATCTCGGTCGAGAACATCCAGAAGACCGTCGCCGACTTTTTCAATATCAAGGTCGCCGACATGTACTCGAAAAAGCGTCCGGCCAATATTGCCCGTCCGCGCCAGATCGCGATGTATCTTGCCAAGGAGCTCACGCAGAAGAGCCTGCCCGAGATCGGCGAACTGTTCGGCGGGCGCGATCACACCACGGTGCTGCACGCGGTGCGCAAGATCGCGGCAGACCGCGCGAAAAATCCCGAGGTCAACCACGAGCTGCACGTGCTGGAGCAGACGCTGAAGGGGTGAATGGTTGTTCAGGCGTTGCGCACAGGCTTGTGCACAACTTTATCCACAGGTGCTCAATGGGGTGTGGATAAATTTCCGGCGGGCGAGGTCTAACAAGGCATTTCGTACCCGTCGATAGGCGCCTTCCTCTTTCCCGGGGAAGGTTCGAGTAGAGGTACGGAGGCCGGGTCCGCGCCGGCGACGATGCGGTTCCCTAGCCTACCCCGGTACTTCCCCTGCAAGGGGAAGGGGCAGGGCGGCAAAGGCGCAGGCTTCGACGCCCTTGCCATCCTGGCAGCACGATCGTCAACCTTGCCAATTCAGCAAAATACCCATTGCTCAAACTCCAGAATCCCCTCTGTTTTCTGTCAAAATAGAGGCCGTCGCGCCGAACGTTTGACCCGTCGCGGCCCTGCTTCCAGGACCCTTGATTTTTCCTCCGAAAGCACGCCTCATTTAATACAAGGACAACAGCATGCAATTGGTCAAAGCCTCACGAGATACGCTTCTGCGTCCGCTGCAGATCGTGAGTGGTATTGTCGAGCGTCGGCACACGCTGCCGATTCTGGCCAATATCCTCATTCGCAAGGAAGGCGAGAAGGTCTCGTTCCTCTCCACCGACATCGAAGTCCAGATCACCACCCACGCCGACGTCGGCGCCGGCGGTGAAGTCGCCGCCACCACGGTCGCCGCGCGCAAGCTGCTCGACATCCTGCGCGCGCTGCCCGATTCCGGCGACGTGTCGCTGGCGCTGGCCAACAAGCGCATGACGATCCAGTCCGGCAAGAGCCGCTTTTCGCTGCAGACGCTGGCCGCCGAGGAATTCCCGACCGTGCAGCAGGCCGAGCAGTTCAACGCCACCGTCAAGCTGCCGCAGAAGACCTTGAAGCACCTGTTCAACATGGTGCACTTCGCGATGGCCCAGCAGGACATCCGCTACTACCTGAACGGCCTGCTGCTGGTCGTCGACGGCAAGAACGTGATCGCGGTCGCGACCGACGGCCACCGCCTCGCGTTCTGCCAGGTCGAGACCGAACAGGAGTTCGCGCGCCAGGAAGTGATCATCCCGCGCAAGACGATTCTCGAACTGCAGCGCCTGCTGGAAGAGCTCGACGACGAAGTCCAGCTCGACATCGCCACCAACCAGGTCAAGCTGACGTTCGCCGACATCGAACTGATCTCCAAACTGGTGGAAGGCAAGTTCCCGGATTACACGCGCGTGATCCCGAAGGGCTACAAGAACAACTTCACGATCGACCGCCAGACGCTGCAGCAGTCGCTGCAGCGCGCGGCGATCATGACCAGCGACAAGTTCAAGGGCGTGCGCTGGATCATCGCGCCGGGCAGCCTGAAGATCAGCTCGACCAACGCCGATCAGGAAGAGGCGGTCGAAGAACTCGAGATCGACTACGGCGGCGACAGCATCGACATCGGTTTCAACGTCACCTACCTGCTCGACGTGCTGAACAACCTCAAGGGCGACAACATCAACATCGCGCTTGGCGACGCCAACTCTTCGGCATTGATTACCGTGCCGGACAACGACAACTTCAAGTATGTCGTGATGCCGATGCGGATTTGATTGGATAACGATCGAACAGCAAGGGGGGCGGCGCGACAGGGCGCGCCCCTTTGCTGCATTTTAGGAAGCAGAAAAAGCAAGGCTGACAAGGAAAATAGAAGCGCGCCGGCCCCTGTAATCCACCCGGGCCGGCTCCTTCCCCCTTCTAGGGGGAAGGTTGGGATGGGGGTGGGAAGGCCGAGCAAACGACCACGTATGCTCAAACTCCCTACCCCCTCCCTAACCCTCCCCCTGCAAGGGGGAGGGAACCCGTCAGCAGACGAGCAAAGCTAGCACCACCCGTTCTTTCAGAAGGTACCCATGTCCGCACTCCCGCAAGAAACTCCGGAAACCCCGCGCGAGCAGGCTCAGCAGTCGCAGTACAGCGCCTCCTCGATCCAGATCCTCGAAGGCCTGGAGGCCGTGCGCAAACGTCCCGGCATGTACATCGGCGACACTTCTGACGGCACGGGCCTGCACCACCTCGTCTTCGAAGTGCTCGACAACTCGATCGACGAAGCGCTCGCCGGCTACTGCACCGAGATCCACGTCACCATCCACTCCGACAACTCGATCTCGATCACCGACAACGGCCGCGGCATACCCACCGGCATCAAGTGGGACGACAAGCACGAACCGAAGCGCAGCGCTGCGGAAATCGTGATGACCGAGCTGCACGCCGGCGGCAAGTTCGACCAGAACTCCTACAAGGTCTCCGGCGGCCTGCACGGCGTCGGCGTGTCCTGCGTGAACGCACTGTCGAAAAAGCTCAAGCTGACCATCCGGCGCGACGGCAAGGTGCACCAGATGGAATTCGCCAAGGGCATCCCGCAGAACCGCGAGATCGAAGTCCAGGACGGCGCGCAGATTTCGCCGATCAAGGTCGTCGGCGAGACCGACAAGCGCGGCACCGAAGTCCACTTCTGGGCCGACGAAGAAATCTTCTCGCTGGTCGAATTCCACTACGACATCCTGGCCAAGCGCATCCGCGAACTCTCGTTCCTGAACAACGGCGTGCACATCAAGCTGACCGACCAGCGCACCGGCAAGGAAGAGGATTTCGCGTTCGAAGGCGGCACGCGCGGCTTTGTCGAATATATCAACCGCGCCAAGAACGTCCTGCACCCGACCATCTTCCAGGCCACCGGCGAAAAAGTCTCCGAACATGGCACGATGATCGGCGTCGACGTCTCGATGCAGTGGAACGACTCGTTCAACGAAACCGTGCTCTGCTTCACCAACAACATCCCGCAGCGCGACGGCGGCACCCACCTGACCGGTCTGCGCGCGGCGATGACGCGCGTCATCAACAAGTACATCGAAGAAAACGAGCTGGCCAAGAAAGCCAAGGTCGAAGTCACCGGCGACGACATGCGCGAAGGCCTGACCTGCGTGCTGTCGGTGAAGGTGCCGGAGCCGAAGTTCAGTTCGCAGACCAAGGACAAACTGGTATCGAGCGAAGTGCGCGGCCCGGTCGAGGAAATCGTCGCCAAGACGCTGACCGACTTCCTGATGGAAAAGCCGAACGATGCCAAGATCATCTGCGGCAAGATCGTCGAAGCCGCGCGCGCCCGCGAAGCCGCGCGCAAGGCGCGCGAACTCACGCGCCGCAAGGGCGTGATGGACGGCCTCGGCCTGTCGGCGAAACTCGCCGATTGCCAGGAAAAGGACCCGGCGCTGTCCGAGCTGTACATCGTCGAGGGCGACTCCGCAGGCGGCTCGGCCAAGCAAGGCCGCGATCGCAAGTTCCAGGCGATCCTGCCGCTGCGCGGCAAGGTGCTGAACGTCGAAAAGGCCCGCTTCGAGAAGATGCTCTCCTCCGAGCAGATCACCACGCTGATCGCCACGCTCGGCACCAGCATCGGCCCGGACGAATTCAACATCGACAAGCTGCGCTACCACCGCATCATCATCATGACCGATGCGGACGTCGACGGCGCCCACATTCGCACGCTGCTGCTGACGCTGCTGTATCGCCAGATGCCGGCGCTGGTCGAACGCGGCCACGTCTACATTGCCCAGCCGCCGCTGTACAAGGTCAAGCACGGCAAGGACGAGCGCTACCTGAAGGACGATTTCGAGGAAGCGCAATACATGATGCAGATCGCGCTGCACGACGCATCCATCATCCCGCGCGAAGGCGCCGAACCGATCACCGGCGAACCGCTGGCCGCCCTGGTGCGCAAGTTCAACACTGCCAACGCCATCATCATGCGCCTGTCGCGCGCAATCGATCAGGCTGCCCTGTCGGCGATCATTTCCGGTGGCGTGGTGCTGAATCTGGAAGACGGCGAAAAGGCGCAAGCCTCCGCCGACGCGTTGATGAAGGCGATCAACGACCCGAGCGTGCAAGTCATCGTCACGTCCGACGAGCTGTCGGCCAAGCATGCGCTGCGCATCGAGCGCCGCCTGCACGGCAACATCAAGGTCAGCGTGATGGACGCCGACTTCGTCGACGGGCCCGACTACAAGGTCCTCGCCGAGAATGCCGCCACCTTCACCGGCCTGATCGGAGCAGGCGCACTGGTGCGCCGCGGCCAAGGCGAAAAGGTGAAGGAATTCGCCGTGCGCAATTTCCGCGAAGCGATGAACTGGCTGCGCGACGAAGCCGAGCGCGGCGTCTCCAAGCAGCGTTACAAGGGTCTGGGCGAAATGAATCCCGAGCAGCTCTGGGAAACCACGATGGACCCGAACGTGCGCCGGCTGTTGAAGGTGCAGATCGAGGACGCGATCGCGGCGGATCAGATCTTTACGACGTTGATGGGGGATGACGTGGAACCGCGTCGGGCGTTTATTGAAAATAACGCGCTGCAGGCGGATAACATCGACGTGTGAGTTATCGGTTCAAGACCTGCCCAGTCTAAAAAAGCCTCGGTCAGCCGAGGCTTTTTTGTTACCAGGACTCCAGCGTTCGAACTCTCCTGCAACATTTCGAAAGTCCGCGTCCCTTGCGACGCGGCAGCAATCAAGCTTGCACCCTTGAACTTCGAACTCTGTAGCCGCACCGTGAGCAGCGGACGCTGCGCGGCCGCATGTGCCCGCGACGCGCCTCGGGCATAATCCTTCAACTTGCGCTCAGGGCACGCATGCGAACGCGTTCGACGCACCCTTTCCGCCCGATCTGCCTGTCAATCCTGTCTTTTTCAACGCGGCTTGCGCTGCACCCATTCGCCGATGAAAGTCCGAGCCTACCTGCTGATGACCGCAGCGGCCATTCTGGTACCGATCGTCATTTTCTCGGCCGTCGCGCTCCAGATGCTGCTGGAATCGGAGCGTCGCGCGGCGCTGCGCAGCCTGGAGGAAACGGCGCGCGCGACGGCGCTGCTGGTGGATCGCGAATTGAGCAGTGCGGAGTCCGCTCTGCGCGTGCTTGCCTTGTCGCCGCACCTCGCTTCCGGCGACATGGTCCGCTTCTATGCTCACGCAAAGACGGCGGACCGCGGGAACGGTGGGCGCACCATCCTGTTTGCACCGAACGGGCAGCAGATCATCAATACCGTCGTTCCAAGGGGAACGCCCTTGCCGCCGCCGCCGGGGGTGACGAAGCGTACCCGGCAGGTCATCCGGACGCAGCGGACCGTAGTGTCGGGCGTCATCCTCGGCGCCGTGCAACGTGTTCCGGTGACGACCATCAATATCCCGGTGCCGATCGGCGGCGGCCGGCAGTACGTGCTCGGTTCGGTGTTCGATTCCGCCTACTTTCAGCGCCTGGTCGCCCAGCGTCCGTTACCGGCGCACTGGACCGTCACGGTGATGGATTCCGCCGGCCTCCAGGTAGCGCGCAGCGGCAGCACGATCGAGGCGGTCGGCCAGCCCGCGAGTGCGCAATTGGTCCAAGTGGCGCAAACCGCAGAGCATGAGGAGATTCGCCGCTTCACCGTCGACGGCGTTCCTTTCTACGGGGCATTTACGCAATCGGCGCTGGCGGACTGGACGGTCGCGGTGACGGCGCCGGCGGCTACTGTCCAGGCAGCAGCGCAGCGTGCCGTGCAGGTTGCTGCGGTCGGCCTGCTGGCTGCCATCGCGCTTGCCGCCGCCGCGGCGGCGCTGTTCGGCCGGCGACTGGGGCGTTCCATGCGCCATGCCGTGGCATCCGCAGAGGCCCTGGGGCGAGGCCAGGTGCCGGCGACGTCGACCGAGACCGGAATCCGGGAAGTGGATGAACTCAATCGCGCGCTCAAGGAGGCCAGCACGCTGTTGGCGCAGTCGGAGGCGGAACGGCTGAAGCTGCTGCGCGATGAGCAGCAGGCACGCCGGACCGCGGAACGGCAGAACCGGGAAAAGGACGATTTCCTTGCGATGCTGGGGCACGAGTTGCGAAACCCGCTGAGTGCGATCGTGGCTGCGACCGACCTGATGGAGATGCAGGACGTGGCGGCGGACAGGGTCGACAGCGCCCGTGCGATCCTGAGGCGGCAAAGCGAGCACTTAGCGCGCATCGTGGACGATCTGCTCGACCTGACGCGCTTATCGAAGGGAAAGATTGCGTTGGACTTGCGCCGGCTTGACCTGGCCGCTGCGGTCGGGGCGGCAGTGGATGCGACCCGTGCGGCAGATGGCGGACGACACACGATCATCCTGGATGCGAAACCGGTATGGATCGATGCCGATCGCACCCGCCTGGATCAGATCATCAACAACCTGCTGACCAACGCGGTCAAGTTCACGCCCGCCGGAGGACGTATCGACGTGCAGGTCGCACAGCGTGGCGAGGACGCCGTGCTGGCCGTGCGCGATACCGGGGTCGGCATTGCGCCGGAGTTGATGCCCCGGCTGTTCGACGTTTTCGTACAAGGCACGGTCTCGATCGACCGGAGCCAGGGCGGGCTCGGGATCGGCTTGTCGCTGGTGCGTGAACTGGTCGCACTGCACGGCGGCAGCGTGCGCGTGGAAAGCCCGGGGCCGGGCCAGGGCAGCAGCTTCTTCGTATGCTTTCCAT
>Ga0164243_10010952_pt1 | contig 12978 bp, 13 predicted proteins | sample OricompcompostOP_FD_108781 | JGI IMG/M metagenome (GOLD analysis project Ga0164243, IMG submission 108781) | Organic Plus compost microbial communities from Emeryville, California, USA - Original compost - Organic plus compost (OP) | ecosystem: Engineered > Solid waste > Mixed feedstock >... | reverse complement strand
GTTCTTGTCGGTGCGGATGACGTTGCCGCCGACGATGCCGAAGTCCTGGTCGCCGACGAACCAGCGGGTCACGCCGTTGTGCACCTTCTGGTAGGGCACCTTGTCCTTCAGCCTGGCCGGGGCGCGGCTGGTGAAGATGTCCGCCGGCTCGGTGAAGTGGGTGTCGCAGTCGACGATTTTGATGCCCGCGAGGTCGGGGTGCACGCCCGTGGCGTACTTGGCGTAGTCGATCTCGCGGATGATCCCGCCCGGCGCGTAGCCGGTCTCGCTCCAGTAGTTCTTCGCCGCCTTCGCAAGCTCGGTGTTGTCGTCCGCCATCGTTTCCTCTGGGTCGTGCTGCTGGGCCCGTGATCGGCTGGGTCGCTGACCGGGCCGGGTTGCGCCCATGTTATCAACTGTTCACACCCTTCGCGAGCGTGACCGCGCCGCCGAACGGATGGATATCGGTCGGGCGATAGCTGGCCGCGTAGCCATGACGCCGGCCGGGGCGTCGATTAGGGGCCATCGCACGCGCTGAGACTCGGCGCGAGCCAACGGGAGCGGACGCATGAAGGTCGGTTTTGTCGGTCTGGGCAGCCTCGGGGACGGCATGGCGCGGCGTCTCGCGCGGACGGGGTTCGAGCTTGTCGCCTGCGACATCAACCCCGCCACCCTGGCCGCCTTCGACGAGCCCGGCGCCCGGCGCGAAGCCGATCCGATGGCGGTCGCCGAGCAGGTCGAGGCGCTCTGCGTCTGCGTGCGGATGGACGCCGACGTGAAGGCGCTGGTCGCCGGCGGCGCTCTCTTCAAGGGGCTGGGCGAAGGCGGCCTCTTCATCATCCACTCGACCATCGCCCCGGAGCTGGCCAAGGAGCTGGCGGTCCAGGCGAAGGACTACGGCGTCGGCGTGATCGACGCCGGCGTCTCCGGCGGCTCGCCGGCGGCGCTGCGCGGCGAGCTGTCGATCTACGTCGGCGGCGACGACGCCGCGGTCGCCAAGGCCCGCAGGATCCTGGACGCCTACGGCAAGTCAGTGCTGCATCTGGGCCCGGTCGGACGCGGGATGCAGGGCAAGCTGCTCAACAACCTGGTCAGCATCGCCAACTACGGCATGGCCGCAGCCATCCTCGACCTCGGCGAGAAGCTGAGCTTCGATCGGGAGCAGCTGCGCCAGGCGCTGATGGCCGGCTCCGCCGACGGCTTCGCCCTGCGCGCGGTCGTCGGCCTGCTGCGGCCGGAAGGCGCCGAGGCGATGCGCCAGCTGCTCGGCAAGGACCTCGCTCACGCCCGGGAGCTGGCGCCGCCGGACGATCCGTCGATGGCGGCGCTGGTGCAGGCGGCGGAGTCGATGATCGCTCGCCTGGGCCGCGCGGCGGCGAAGGACTGACCCCTCTTCCGCCGAAGCGGGGACGGGCGGAGGGCGCTAGGCGGCGCCCTCCTCCATCGCGGCGATCTTGCGGATCGCCTGCTCGAAGGCTTCGGCCGGCTGGCCGCCGGAGATCAGGTAGCGGCCGTTGATGATCACCGCCGGCACGGCGTGGATGTCGTTTTCGCGCCAGAGCTGCTCCGCCGCCCGGACCTCGGGACCGTAGCGGCCGGAGCTGAGCACCTCGCGCGCGGCCGCCCGGTCGAGGCCGGCGCGCGCCGCGACGTCGGCCAGCACCTCAGGGTCGGAGACGTTCCGCCCCTCGGTGAAGTGCGCCGCGAACAGCGCATGCTCCAGCGGCAGCTGGCGGCCCTCGAGCTTGGCCCAGTGCAGCAGGCGGTGGGCGTCGAAGGTGTTGTAGATGCGGCTGTCGTCCGAGTAGCGGATGGTGAAGCCGACATCGGCCGCGCGCTCGCGGATGCGCTCGCGGGTGTCGGCGATCTGGTCCGGCGTCGAGCCGTACTTCTGCATGACGTGCTCGACGGTGTTCTGGCCTTCCGGCGGCATGTGCGGATTGAGCTCGAACGGCTGGAAGGTGATCTCCGCGTCCACCAACTCGCGGGTGCGCTCGAGCGCCTGCTCCAGGCCGTACAACCCGATGGCGCACCAGGGGCACGAGACGTCGGAGACGAAGTCGATCTTCATGGGCTGGGTCATCGGGCCTCCGGGTGCTGACGTGCGTCCATGGAGATGCGGACAGCTCCGCCCGGCCGCAAGTCCCGCTGGCGCGGGCGCCCTTCGCACAGCTGTGCGTTGAGATCGCGACCGTGACGGAAAGGAGGGTCGGCGTGAAGCGTGCGCTCTGGACGATCTTGTTGCTGCTCGCCGCCTGCGAGCGTCAGGCCGAGGCGCCGTCGGCTCGAACGCCGGCCGTGCCCCCGCCCGCCCCTGCGGCGACGCCGGCGTCCCCGGCCGAGCCGGCGTTCTACGTCGGGCGCTGGGCCGCCAGGCCGGAGCTTTGCGCCGAAGGCGCCTGGGTGATCACCGAGCGCGGCATCGACACCGCCGGCGAGGTGAGCTGCCGCTTCGAGCCGCCGCCCCCCGGCCCAGGGCCGGTCGAGGTCAACGCGATCTGCACCGCCGAGGGGCCGCCGAAGCCATGGCGCCTGCGGCTGGCCTACGCCCAGTCGGCGCAGGCGCTGCTTATCGAGAACGGCCCCTTCGCCGACATCGGCCTGATCCGCTGCCCGGCCCCGGTCGAACCCTGAGGGCGTGAACCGATCTCCAGGGCCGGCGCTAACACCTCCGGCGCTCCCGCCCGACACACCGGCCCGAAGAGACGATCATGAAGCTGCTGATGGTCCTCACCTCGCACGACCAGCTCGGCGACACCGGGCGCAAGACCGGCTTCTGGCTCGAGGAGCTGGCGGCGCCCTACTACGTGTTCAAGGACGCCGGCCACGAGGTCGTGCTGGCCTCGCCGAAGGGCGGTCAGCCGCCGCTCGATCCGAAAAGCAACGAGCCGGAGTTCCAGACCGAGCTCACCCGCAGGTTCGAGGCCGACGCGGAGGCCAAGGCGGTGCTGGCGCAGACCGCGCCCCTGAGCAGCGTCAAGGCGGACGACTTCGATGCCGTCTTCTATCCCGGCGGTCACGGGCCGATGTGGGACCTCGCCGAGGATCCCGACTCCGTCAGGCTGATCGAGGCGTTCGACCGGGCGGGCAAGCCCTTCGCCCTCGTCTGCCACGCGCCCGGGGCGCTGCGGCACGTCCGGGCTGGCGACGGCGAGCCGCTGGTGAAGGGCAAGGACGTCACCGGCTTCACCGACACGGAGGAGGAGGCGGTGGGGCTGACCCAGATCGTGCCCTTCCTCGTCGAGGACGAGCTGAAGCGGCTGGGCGGCAACTTCTCCAAGGCCGCCGACTGGCAGCCTTACGTGCTGAGCGCCGGGCGGCTGATCACCGGCCAGAATCCGGCCTCGTCCGGCCCCGCGGCGAAAGCCCTGCTCGAACACCTGGCACAGGCGGGCTGATCGCGCCGCAGTGGAACTGGAACGACGGGCTCAGCGGCTCGCCGCCCCCCGCTCCATCACCGCCAGCAGCTTCGACGGCGTCAGCGGCAGGTCGAGCGGCGCCTCGCCGAACGGGCTCAGCGCGTCGGCGATGGCGTTGACCAGGGTCGGCGGGCCGATGATCGCGCCGCCCTCGCCCACCCCACGGAACCCGCCTTCGGCGGCGGACGGGGTGACGAGGTGGGTGTATTCGAAGTCCGGGATGTCGGAGATCGCCGGCATCAGATAGTCCTTGAAGGTCGCCGCCGTCGGGTTGCCCTCGACGTCGAAGTGCATCTCCTCGAGAAGCACCTCGCCGATCCCCTGCGCGAGCCCGCCGGCGATCTGCCCCTCGACGACCGCCGGGTTGATCACCACGCCGCAGTCCTCGCTGCAGACCCAGCGCTTGATCGTCACGAACCCGGTCTCGGCGTCGACCTCGACGATGCAGGCGTGGGCCGCGCTGGTCCAGGTGACCGGCGGGGCGTTGTAGCGGTACTGCGCCTCCAGCCCCATCTCCTCTTCCGGGGGCAGCCGCGCCGGCTCGTTGTAGGCGATCTCGGCGATCTCGCGCAGGCTGCGGCTCATCTCCGGCGCGCCGGCGGCGCGGATCATGCCGTCCTCGATCTCCACCTCGTCGGGGTTGGCGTTCAGCACGTGACCGGCGATCCGCCTGATCTTGTCGCTCAGGATCTTCGCCGCGCGGATCGAGGCGCCGCCGCCGGACACCGCCTGGCGGCTGCCCGCCGCGCCCGGGCCGAAGCCGCTGCGCGAGGAGTCGTCCTCGTAGATCGTCACGTCCTCGAACGGCACGCCGAGATGGTCGGCGATCACCTGGGCCATGGTGGTCTGGGTGCCGTGGCCCTGGGAGTGGGTGGTCAGGATCGCCGTCACCTTCCCGTTCGGCTCGACCCGCAGGCGCGCCACGTCGCTGGCCAGCACTGAAAAGCCGGTCGCGGCGGTCGGCTCGATGTAGGTGGCGATCCCCAGGCCCAGGTGACGGCCCTCCCGGCGCGCGGCCGCCTGTTCGGCGCGGAACCCCGGCACGTCGACCTTCTGCAGCAGGGCGTCGAGGCACTCGTTCGGCGTGATGTCCTCGAGCACGAAGCCGAAGCCGCGGTCGGTGTAGGGCTGATCGGCGGCGGTGATCAGGTTGCGCCGGCGCAGCTCGATCGGGTCCAGGCCGATCTGCCGCGCCGCGACGTCCATCAGCGTCTCGCGCGCCAGGGTCTCGATGGCCCAGGGCCCGCGATAGCCGCCGAGGCCGATGGTGTTGGTGAACACGCCCCGCGCCAGATAACCGAACCTGGGCAGCTTGTAGGCCGGCCACATGAACATCATCGCCGCGAGGTTGGCGTCGGGGAACTGCGGGAAGGCGCCGTTCTGCTGCAGGTAGTCGGCGTGGGCCCCGAGCAGCCGCCCGTCGGCGTCGAAGGCGAGCTTCAGCGTCATCTCCTGCTCGCGCGCCAGCAGCGCGGTCGTCAGGTGCTCGAAGCGGTCCTCGATCCACTTCAGCGGCCGGCCGAGGATCAGGCCGGCGGCGATCACTGCCATCTCCTCGCGTCCGGGCTGGTTCTTCAGGCCGAAGGCGCCGCCGACGTCCTTGGCGATCGCGCGGATGCTGGTCTGCGGCAGGTCGAAGGCCATCGCCAGCAGGCGCGCGACGATCGGCGGGCTCTGGCAGGAGATGTAAACGGTCAACTCGTCGCCGCTCTTCGAGACGACCACGCCGCGGGTCTCCATCGGCGACTGGCTGATGCGCTGATGGCGGATGGTGCGGCTGACGACGTGCGGCGCGGTCCTGAAGACGGCGTCGAGCTCCGGGTCCGGCCGCGCCTCGGTGGCGGCGACATTGCCCTCCCAGTCCGGATGCACCGGCGCGCCGCCGTCCAGCGCCGCCTGCATGGTCACGACCGGCGGCTCGACCTCGATGTCGACCTCGACCAGGCCGGCGGCGTCCTCGGCGATGTAGCGGTCGTCGGCGATCACCAGGGCGACGGGATCGCCGACATGGGCCACCCGCCCGCTGGCCAGCGGATGCACCTTCGGCCCCGGCGGAGGCGAGATCAGGAAGAAGCTGATCATCTGCACGCCGAGCGGCGCCAGGTCCTCGGCGGTCAGCACCGCATGCACGCCGGGCAGGTCGCGCGCCGCCGAGGCGTCGATCCCCCGGATCTTCCCCCGCGCGACCGGACTGCGGACGAAGGCGCAGTGCAGCATGCCGGGCAGGTCCACGTCGTCGACGTAGCAGCCGCGGCCGGTGAGCAGCCGCGCATCCTCCTTGCGCGGCAGGCGCTGGCCGACGAAGCGAGCTCTGGCGAAACGCGGCGCGTCCATGGCGGCCTCTCCCGGGCGTCTGGCGGCAAGCCTAACAGCAGACGGCGAACGGCGGATCGACATCGCGCGCCGCTTCATCTGCAGGCGACGCTGAGCAGTCGCCTAAAGAGGGCTTCCAACCGCGCGCACAACGGGTAAGCTCCCCAAAAATCAAGGATCAGGGAGGCTGCAAGTGGCCAGGATCACCGTCCGCAATCTGAGGGACGATCTGCCGTTCGGCGCCCGCATCGGCGGGGTCGACCGGGAGACGCTCGCCGACGAGGCCGTCCGGCGCGAGATCAACGCCGTCTTCGAAGACCGCGGCATGATCGTGTTCGAGGAGATGGAGCCGACCTCGAAGATGCAGGTCGAGCTCAGCAAGGTGTTCGGCCCGCTGAAGGACCATCCCACCAAGTCCACGCCGCGGGACGCCGACAGCGAGGACCTCGCCGAAGGCGTGATCGACATGCACTACATGCCGGCCGAGGATCCCTACAACGTCGAGGGCTTGGTGGACATCAACGGCCAGCGGCTGGCGCGCTTCTCGCCGTGGCATTTCGACCACTGCTACAACGACGAGCTGAACCGCGCCGGCGTGCTGCGGGCGCCGATCAACGCCCCGGTCGGCGGCCGCACCGGCTTCATGGATGGCGTCCAGCTCTACGAAAGGTTCCCGCAGGCGCTGCGCGACCGGCTCGAAAGCCTGAATATCATCTACACCCTCGACACGCGGCTGACGAAGATGCGCTTCGGCGTGAACTTCACCCCGCTGGGCGACCCGCCGCAGACCAGGGAGCTGCTCAAGGAGGTGGCGATCTTCCCGCGGGCGATGCACCCCGCGGTTTGGACGCGCAGCTCCGGCGAGAAGGTGCTGCACATCGGCCCCTGGATGTCGGTCGGCGTCGAGCACCACGAGGACGCCGAGGGAGAGGCCTTCTACGAGGAGGTCTGCCAGACCATCAACCGGCTGGGCGAGGAGGGCTGCGCCTACTGGCACGACTGGAAGCCGACCGACATGCTGATCTGGGACAACTGGCGGATGGTCCACGCCGTCGAAGGTTGCGATGCGAAGTACGAACGCCGCACGCTCCGCACGACGATCAAGGGCGACTACGGCCTGGGCTACTTCGAGGACGGCAAGAAGATCGGCGAAGTCTACCGCGAAGTCGCCTAGCTTCGGCGCATGTCGGTCGACCATGCCGAGCGACGGCGGCGGATCGCCGAGGCGACCGCGGCCGTCGCCGCGCATGAGGGGTTGGACGCGGCGACGATCCGGCGGATCGCCGCCGAGCTCGGCGGCCCGACGAAGTGCGTCACCTACTACTTCGCCGACAAGCAGGAGCTGCTGCTCTTCACCTACGAGTTCCTCGCGCAGCAGTACCTCGAGGAGGCGGCGGCCGCCGACGCCGCCGACCTGATCGGCGCGCTGACGGCGATGGCGGCGACCGACGAACGCAGCCGCGTGCGCTGGCGCTTCTACCTGGCGTTCGGCGACCGGGCCGCGCGGCGCCCGCAGTTCGCCGAACTGCAGCGCCGCAACATGGATCAGGCCCTGGCCCACATCGGCGCCCTGCTCCGCGCCCACGGCATGGCGGAGACGGAGATCGAGGACGCCAGCCTGCTGCTGAACGCCCTGGTGCAGGGCGTCTCCGCGCAGGCGCTGGCCGACCCCTCGCGCTGGCCGCCCGACCGCGTCCGCCGCGTGCTCGCCGGCCAGGCCGAACGGCTGCTCGCCGCGGGTCGTGCGGCTCTGCTTTCAGCCTAGGCTTCGCTGAGCGGACCGCCGGGGCCGGGCTCATGACCAGCCGGCGTCGATCAGATAGGCGTGCCCCGTGCAGAAGCGCGCATCGTCGGAGGCCAGGAAAAGCGTCAGCGCCGCCACGTCGGCGGGCTGGATCCGCCCGTCGAGGCACTGGGAGGCGACGATCTCGGCCTCGCCCTCGGGCGAGTACCACATCTGCTGCCGCGGCGTCTGGACGTTGCCGGGGACGACGCAGGTGACCCGGATCCCGTCGCGGCCGAGCTCGCGCGCCAGGGCGCGGGTCATGCCCTCGATGCCGGCCTTGGCGGTCTCGTAGACCACCAGATCCTTGAGACCGAGACGCCAGGAAATAGAGCCGAAGTTGATGATCGCGCCGCCGCCGAGCGCTTTCATGCGCGGGGCGACCGCCTTGGCGCAGAACAGCATGTGCTTGAGGTTCACCGCGATGCGGCCGTCGAAGTACTCCGATGTCACTTCCTGCAGCGCGTGGCGGTCGTCGTTGCCGGCGTTGTTCACCATCACCTCGACGTCGCCGATCCGGTCGAAGACCGCGGCGATCGCTTCGACGTCGGTCAGGTCACAGCGATGGAAGACCGGCGCCGGACCGGCGCCCTCCAGTCGCGCGATCAGCTCGTGCGACTCCGCTTCGGCGATGTCGAGGAAGTGCACCTTCGCCCCCTGGCCGACGAAGCCCGCGACGAGCCCCGCGCCGATGCCGGAACCGCCGCCGGTGATGGCGACGCGTTTGCCCTTGAGGCTGGGATAGATGGCTGACCCGGAACCCATCAAACCGACTCCCTAAGCAGGCCGCGCGCGGCCAGGTTGCGCATCAGGGCGCCGATCCCGAACGTCCAGGGCGCGGCGGCCTTGCAGGTGTCCACCTCGTTCTGCAGCACGCCCAGCCTGGGACTCGAGATCCGCACCACGTCGCCCGGCTTGTGGGTGAAACCGCGGCCGGCCTCGTCGCGATCCTGCGTCGGCGCGAAGAGGGTGCCGAGGAACAGGGCGAAGCCGTCCGGGTACTGGTGCTCGCTAAGGGTCTGGCGCACGAGCTCCATCGGATCGCGGCTGATCTGGTCCATCGAGCTGCGCCCTTCCAGCCGGTATTTGTCGCGGCCCTCGATCACCAGGTCGACCTCGGCCCGGCGGACGTCGTCCAGCGTGAAGCCGTCGTCGAACATGCGGATGAACGGGCCGATGGCGCAGGAGGCGTTGTTGTCCTTGGCCTTGCTGAGCAGCAGCGCGCTGCGGCCCTCGAAGTCGCGCAGGTTGACGTCGTTGCCGAGGGTCGCGCCGAGCACCCGGCCGGCGGCGTCGCAGACCAGCACCACCTCGGGCTCGGGGTTGTTCCAGCCGGAGTCCGAGCGCACGCCGATCGCCGCGCCATGACCGACGGCCGCGAGCACCGGGGCCTTGGTGAAGATCTCCGCGTCCGGGCCGATCGCCACCTCCAGGTACTGCGACCACAGGCCCTCGGCGATCAGCGCCGCCTTCAGCCGCGCCGCCGCCGCCGAGCCGGGCCGCACCGCGCGGATGTCGCCGCCGACCCGGGCGCTGAGGTCGGCGCGGATCGCTTCGGCGCGCGACGCATCGCCTCGCGCCCGCTCCTCGATCACCCGCTCGACCGCCGAGACGGCGAAGGTGACGCCGGCCGCCTTGACCACCTGCAGGTCGATGGGCGCGAGCAGCGGCGCGGCCGCGAAGTCGAAATCGTCGAGGTCGCCTAGGTCCCGCCCGCCCGCTGGCGCGCCCTCCCAGCCGGCCAGCAGTTCGGAGACGGTCGGCGCGAGGGCGGTGACGTCGCGCAGCCGGCCGCGCTCGCAGAGCACCACGATCGGCCCTTCCGGCGCGGCGAGGCGCCCGACCAGCGTCGCGTCGCGCCAGTCCTTCGGCAATTGCTCGCTCAATCTCGCCATGGCCCCCTCCAACCGCCAATGGTAGCGCTACCAACGGAGCGCTGCGTGGGTCAAGCACGCCGCATTAACGCGCGGTCACGGCGAGGGAGGCGCGTCGGAGCTTCGGCGGATCAGGGCGTGCGGCAGCAGGCGGTCGGCCACGGCGTCGCCCGGCGCCTGGAGCCCGGCGGCGAGCAGCAGGACCGCCTCGCGGGCCATCTCGGCGATCGGCTGGCGGACGGTGGTCAGCTCCGGCCAGACGTTGGTCGCCTGGGCGCTGTCGTCGAAGCCGCAGACGCTCAAGGCGCGCGGCACGTCGAGGCCGCGCCGGTGCGCGACGGCGACGACGGCGGCCGCCATGTCGTCGTTGGCCGCGAAGATCGCCGTCGGCGGCGCGCCCAGGTCGAGCAGCCGCTCGGCCGCCTCCCAACCGGAGCGGAAGGTGAAATAGCCCTGCACCACCAGTTGCGGATCGAACGCCGTTCCGCTCGCCGCCAATGCGGCGCGATAGCCCGCCAGCCGCTCGGCGCTGGCGGTCTGGTTCGGGTGGCCTGCGATGAAGCCGATGCGTCGATGACCGAGCCGCAGCAGGTGCTCGGTCATGACGCGCGCGGCGCCGCGGTCGTCGATGCGCACCGTGGAGATCTCTTCGCGCGCCCGGCCGGTGGCGACGGCCACCGCAGGGGCGCCGCTCGCCTGGAGCGCGCTCAGCACCGGTTCGGAGTCGCACAGCGGCGGCGGCAGGATCAGGCCGTCGACGCCCGAGGCGAGGAGCCGCTCGACCGCCGCGGCCTCCTCCCCCGCGCCGCACTGCTCCAGCACCAGCTGCACATGGCAGGCGCGGCACTGGTCGAGCGCGCCGACCAGGAATTCGCTGAGGTAGGCGGCGCTGGGATTGGCGTAGAGCAGCCCCAGGCGCACCAGTCTGCCGGCGGCCAGGCTGCGGGCGGCGGGATTGGGCGCGTAGTTCAGAGCGCGGATCGCCGCGGTCACCGCCGCGCGCTTGGCCTCGCTGACGTGGGCGTCGCCGTTGATCACCCGCGAGACGGTCATGGGCGAGACCCCGGCCTGCCGCGCGACGTCGGCGATGGTCGCCCCATTGCGCCGCCGCGCCGACCGCTCTTGCACCGAATGCTCCTCCGCCCGCCCGATCGAAGCCGAAGCTCCACGCTTAGCGGCCCGAGCCTAAGAACTGAATATCCGCCGCCGCGCCGCCGCCGTACACAGGGAGAGCCGGTTGGCTTTCGGAACCGACGGTCAGGGGCTGAGATGGGACGGATCCGTACGATCGAGGAACTGCGCACGCTCATTCCGGCGCCCAGCCCACGGGCTTTCGCCAAGATCCGCGACGGCCTCTGCCCGCAAGGGATCGCCTTCATCCAGCGCTGCCCGTTCGTCGCGCTCGCCACTATCGGCGACTGGGGACTGGAGGTCAGCTCGAAGGGCGACCATCCGGGGTTCGTGGAGATCGTCGACGGGCGGACCCTGCTGATCCCGGAGCGCAAGGGCAACCAGTTCGCCCTGGCCCTGAGCAACATCCTGGCCGATCCGCGAGTGGGCCTGATGATGGTGCGGCCGGCGACCGACGAGGTGCTGCGCATCTCCGGCCGCGCCACCCTGCTCGACGACCGCGAGACCTGCGAGCGGCACGCCGTCGACGGCAAGCCGGCGGTGCTGATGATCCGGGTGGAGATCGACCGCGCCGCCTTCCATTGCGTCCGCTCGGCGCGGCGCGCGGGCCTGTGGAACCCGGCCTCCTGGGATCCGCCGACCCAGATCTCCTTCGGCCGGATCTACGCCGAGGCCCTGGAGGCGCCCGAGGTCGAGACGCTGTTCGACCAGCTCACCGCGGAGAGCAACGCCAAGCTCTATTGAGGCGGTGGCCGCGGGGACGAGCGGTGTTGGAGACGCGTCTCGGGTTCAGGATCATTCCCCGACCGATGTGCGTTCGAGGATTCGTCATCCCCCAAGACGAGGTCGAACCCATGCCCCTCTCCGCTGACGAGGCCGCCCGCACTTCGCCGCCCTCCGCCCTTGGCTCGAACGCGACGAAGGAGTTGTCGCAGGCGCTCAACGTCCTGCTGGCCGACACCTTCGCCCTCTACATGAAGACCAAGAACTTCCACTGGCACGTCTCCGGCCCGCACTTCCGGGACTACCACCTGCTGCTCGACGAGCAGGGGGCCCAGATCTTCGCGACGACGGACGACATCGCCGAACGGGTGCGCAAGATCGGCGGCGTGACGCTCAAGTCGGTGGGCGAGATCACCAAGCTGCAGCGCATCAAGGACAACAACGAAGCCTACGTCAGCGCCCAGGAGATGCTGGCCGAACTGCGCGACGACAACATCCAGCTCGCCAACTTCATGCGCGAGGTGCACAGCCTCTGCGACCAGCACGGCGACGTGGCGACGGCCAGTCTGCTGGAGAACTGGATCGACGAGGCCGAGCGCCGGGTGTGGTTCCTGTTCGAGGCCGCTCGCCCGGACGCGGCCCGCGCCATGCACTGACCGCGGCGGCCGCCGAGCCGCCGGCTCGGCGGCCGCGCCACTTCCCTCCCACTCATTCTGAACGTACGCTCAGGACCGGCGGACGGCGCAAGTCGCGCGCCGGCGATTCGACGGTTGACGGGACGCCGCCGGGCGGGCTCGTCTGAGCGTACGAACGCCGTTCGGCCGTTGCGCGCAGGCGCTGGGCGACTGCACAGCGATCTGCTAGACGGCGTTCAAGACACACATCTCCGGACGGGCGCGGCGCGCCGCTCCGTCACGGCGTAGAAGTTCAGACTGGGGGGACGTTCGCATCATGAACATGAGCGGAGAGCAGCGGATCGCCGCCTCGCGCCAGCGGGTCTGGGAGGCGCTGAACGATCCCGACGTCCTGAAGCAGTGCATCCCCGGCTGTCAGTCGCTGGAGAAGGAAGCCGACAACCGGCTGAGCGCCACCGTCGAGGTGAAGATCGGGCCGATCGGCGCCCGCTTCAACGGCGCGGTGACCCTGGCCGACCTCGATCCGCCGAACGGCTACACCATCGTCGGCGAAGGCCAGGGCGGCACGGTCGGCTTCGCCAAGGGCGGGGCCAAGGTACGGCTGGCCGACGACGGCGCCGGCGGCACCCTCTTGAGCTACGACGTCGACGCCCAGGTCGGCGGCCGGCTCGCCCAGCTCGGCGGGCCGATCATCGACGCCACCGCCAAGCAACTGGCGGGCAAGTTCTTCGACCAGTTCGGCCAACTGGTCGGCGCCCCCGCGCAGGCGGCTCAGCCCGCCGCGGCGGCCGCGCCCGTCGGCGACGTCGCGACCGCGCCGGCTGCGGCTCCGGCGGTCAGCCGCCCCGCAGCGACCGCATCCGCGCCTGCGGCGCGTCCGGCGGCCGCGCCGGTCGCCTGGCTGCTGGCGATCGTCGTCGCCGCCCTGGTCGGCTACCTGGTCGGCCACGCCCAGGGCGGCGCAGGCTCCGACTGGATGGGCCTGGCGATCGGCCTCCTGCTGCTGGTCGTCGGCGGCGCCGGCTTCGAGTACGGCCGCCGTTCGGCCGCGCCCACGGTGGTGCTCGATCCGGCCCTGCTGGCGCGCCTCGCCGAGGAGGCGAAACGATGAAGCCGGCTCC
>Ga0164243_10010951_pt1 | contig 12979 bp, 11 predicted proteins | sample OricompcompostOP_FD_108781 | JGI IMG/M metagenome (GOLD analysis project Ga0164243, IMG submission 108781) | Organic Plus compost microbial communities from Emeryville, California, USA - Original compost - Organic plus compost (OP) | ecosystem: Engineered > Solid waste > Mixed feedstock >... | reverse complement strand
CTGGCCGGTCACCTCGTCGGCGGCCATCTCGTTCCCGCGCTCGTCGATGGCCCGCAGCGCACCGCCGACCTGGTCGACGTCGGCCACCACGTGCCGCATCGCGAGCTCGCCGTACCGCGCCAGGGGCAGCAGGTAGGGCAGGTCGGACACCCGCGCGACGGTCGCCGCGGGCGGGTCGGCCAGGTGCCGGTCGACGAGGACCTCGGAGCCGGCGGCGAGCAGCGCGCGGCCGCTGCGCCCGGTCGCGCGGGGACCGTCCATGATCGCCGCCTGCAGCGCGTCCACCGCCCCGTCGGGCGCGTGCTGGGCCGTCAGCGACTCCTTCAGCTCGCGCCACTTCAGTTCGAGCTGCTTCTCAGCGTCCTCGGTGTCGTGCGAGTCCTCGAAGTAGACGGACGTGAACGGACCCGTCGCGGTCACCAGGGGGCGCAGCGTCGTCGTGTCCATGCCCGCTGCATTACCCGCCGGTCGGTAGCGCGAAACGCCCGGGTTTCATGGGGGCATGAGTTGGTGGGAGGCGGTGCTCGTGTTCGTGGCCGGCGTGTGGGCGGGCACGATCAACACGGTGGTCGGGTCCGGAACGCTGGTCACCTTCCCGGTGCTGGTCGCGATCGGCTTCTCGCCGGTGACCGCGACCACGTCCAACGCGATCGGACTGGCCCCTGGCACGATCAGCGGCGCGATCGGGTACCGGCACGAGCTGGCCGGGCAGGGCAGGCGGGTGGCGCGCTACGCGATCCCGTCGTTCCTCGGTGCGATCGTCGGTACGGTGCTGCTGCTTTCCTTGCCGCCCAACGCCTTCGAGACCGTCGTGCCGGTGCTGGTCGGCCTCGCCGTGGTGCTGGTGATCGTCCAGCCGCGGGTGTCCGGCTGGGTCGCGCGGCGGCGGGAAGCCGGCGGTGGCGGGCGAGCGCACGGCGGGCCGTTGCTGCTGTTCCTGATCTTCCTGATCGGCATCTACGGCGGCTACTTCACCGCGGCGCAGGGCGTCATGCTCATGGCGATCATGGGCATGCTGCTGGCCGATCCGTTGCAGCGTCTCAACGGGATCAAGAACGTGCTGTCCGCCGTGGTGAACGTGGTGGCCGGGACGATCTACGCGTTCATCGCCCCGGTGAGCTGGCCCGCGGTCGCGCTGCTGGCGGTCGGCTCGACCCTCGGCGGGCAGCTCGGCGCCAAGATCGGGCGCAAGCTGCCGCCGACGGTCCTGCGCGGCGTCATCGTCGTGGTCGGTCTCGCCGCGATCGTGCAGCTGCTGGTCAACGGCTGAAGCTGCGCGCCGCCTGCAGGAACGTGTCGTTCTCCTCGCGGGTGCTGACGGTGATCCGCACACCGTCGCCCGCGAAGGCGCGCACCACGACCTTGTTCGCCAGCGCGTGCTCGGCGAACTCCGACGCGCGGTCGCCCAGCGGCAGCCACACGAAGTTGGCGTGCGTCTCCGGCACCTCGTAGCCGATCGCGAGCAGCTCGTCGGCCACGCGCCCGCGTTCGGTGGTGATCGCGTCGCACCGCTCGCGCATCTCGTCCTCGGCGTCGAGCGAGGCCAGCGCCGCGACCTGCGCCACCGAGCTGACGCTGAACGGGATGTAGACCTTGCGCACGACCTCGGCCAGCTCGGCCGGACCGACCAGGTAGCCGACGCGGAGCCCGGCCAGACCGTAGGCCTTGGAGAACGTGCGCAGCACCACGACGTTGTCGCGGCTGCGCGCCAGCTCCATGCCGTCCGGCACGTCGGGATCGGTGACGAACTCGCGGTAGGCCTCGTCGAGGGCGACCACGACGTGCGGTGGCACCTGGTCGAGGAAGCGGATCAGCTCGTCGCGCCGGTTCGCGGTGCCGGTCGGGTTGTTCGGGTTGCAGACGAAGACCAGCTTCGTCCTCGGCGTGATCGCGGCCAGCAGCGCGTCCAGGTCGTGCGCGTGCGACGCGTCCAGCGGGACCTTGACCGGTGTGGCGCCCGCGATCTGCGTGACAATCGGGTAGGCCTCGAACGAGCGCCAGGCGAACACGACCTCGTCACCGGGCAGGCACAGCGCCTGGGTGAGCTGCTGGCACAGCGCCACCGAACCGCAGCCGACGGCGACGCGGTCGACCGGGACGTCGAACTTGCGCGCCAGCGTCCCCGTCAGCGTGCTGATGCTCGCGTCGGGGTAGCGGTTCACGTTCGCGAGGGCGTCGGTGATCGCGGTGCGCACGCTCGGCAGCGGGCCACCGGGCACCTCGTTGCTCGCGAGCTTGATCGCACCCGGGACCGTCCGCCCGGCGACGTACGCGGGCAGCGAGCCGAGGTCGGGACGGGTCTGCACGGACATGACGGGCTCCTTCGGTCGAACGCGCTGCTGCCACGTTATCCCGAACACTTGATCGTGTTCGGTGTTGACTCCTGTTCACCCGGGAATGGTTGAGTAGTGCGATGACCGAGACGCACACCTCGCACTACGAGCGGGAAGACGGGCGGACGATCGACCTGACCTTCGCCGAGCCCGACAACGTCGTCCGCGGAGGTCTCGTGGTGCTGCACGAGGTCGGCGGGATCACCGACGGCGTGCGACTGCTGATCTCGAGCCTCGCAGCTGAGGGCTGGCTCGCCGCGGCGCCGCACCTCGACGGCGAACCGACGCCCGACGCCATCCTGGGGGCCACCGACATCGCGCTGGCGTGGCTGGTCGACCGCGGGGTGCAGCCCGATCTGCTCGGTGTGGTCGGGTTCGACCTCGGCGGCACGGCGGCGCTGCTGGTCGCGGCCAACCGCAAGCTCGGCGCCGCGGTCAGCGTCGGCGGGCAGGGCGGCGCGGCGCAGCCCGCGCTGAGCGACATCGCCGCCGACCTGGTCAGCCCGTGGCTCGGGCTTTACGGCGACGCCGGTGACGAGCTGAGCGCGGCCGAGGTGGAGAAGCTGCGCGAGTCGGCGGCGGGATCGCGGGTGGCCACCAACGTGGTGCGCTACCCGGGCGCCAACCACCGCTTCGACGCGGACCCGCAGGCCGCCGTGGAGGCGTGGCAGCGCACGTTGAGCTGGTTCGACGCCCATCTCCGCTAATACGCTGCCCGGGTGACCAACGATGCTGACACCCCGGAAGTGTTGTGGCGGCCCGCCCCGGACCGGGTCGCGGCGAGCAGGATCCAGGCGTTCCGCGACTGGCTGCGCGCGGAGCGCGACGTCTCCCTGAACACCTACGAGGAGCTGTGGCGGTTCTCCGTCGACCGGCTCGAGGAGTTCTGGGGCGCGGCGGCGGAGTTCCTCGGCCTGCGCTGGCACGACAAGCCCACCGCGGTGCTCGCCGACGCCCGGATGCCCGGCGCGCAGTGGTTCCCCGGCGGCACCCTGAACTACACCGAGCACGCCCTCACCGGCGCCGACGACGACCTGGCCGTGATCTTCGAGCGTGAGGACGGCCAGTCGGCGCGGCTCACCTACCGCGAGCTGCGCGAACAGGTCGCCGCGGCGCGCGCGGCGCTGGCTGGGCTCGGTGTCGGCAAGGGCGACCGGGTGGTGGCGCTCGCGCCGAACTGCCCGCAGACCCTGGTCGCCTTCCTCGCCACCGCGAGCCTTGGCGCGATCTGGTCGTCCTGCTCACCGGACTTCGGTGTCCGCGCGATCAGCGACCGGTTCGCCCAGATCGAGCCGAAGGTGCTGGTCGCGATCAACGGATACGTCTACAACGGACGATCGTTCGACGTGCGGCCGACCATCGAGCAGCTGCGTGACCGGATCCCGTCGCTCGCCGCCACCGTGGTCGTGGACTACCTGGGTGGCGGCAGCGTCGACGGCGCGGCCGACTGGGACGGGCTGCTCGCCGAGCACGCCGGTGCGGCGATGGCGTACGAGCCGGTGCCGTTCGACCACCCGCTGTGGGTGCTGTACTCGTCCGGCACCACCGGTCTGCCCAAGGGCATCGTGCAGGGACACGGCGGCATCGTGCTGGAGCACCTCAAGGCCGCGGTGCTGCAGATGGACCTCGGGCCCGGAGAACGGTTCTTCTGGTTCACCACCACCGGCTGGATGATGTGGAACTTCCTGCTCGGTGGCCTCCTCGCGGGCGCGGCGATCGTGATGTACGACGGCAACCCGGGGCACCCGGACCTCAACCGGCTGTGGCGCCTGGCCGCCGATCAGCGGATCACCTACTTCGGCACCTCCGCGCCGTTCATCCAGAGTTGCCTGAAGGCCAAGGTGCGCCCGGCGGCCGACTTTGACCTGTCCGCGTTGCGCGCACTCGGCTCGACGGGGGCGCCGCTGAGCGACGACGGGTTCCGCTGGATCGCCGACGAGGTCGGCCGCTCGGTGCAGATCTCCTCGGTGTCCGGTGGCACGGACCTGTGCACCGCGTTCGTCGCGGCGGCGCCTGATGTGCCGGTGTGGCTGGGCGAGCTGTCCTGCCCCGCGCTCGGTGCGGCCGTGACCGCCTACGACGAGGACGGGCGCGAACTTGTGGACGAGGTCGGGGAGCTGGTGGTCACCAAGCCCATGCCGTCGATGCCGGTGTTCTTCTGGAACGACGAGGACGGCTCGCGGCTGCGCGAGGCCTACTTCGACACCTACCCGGGCGTGTGGCGGCACGGCGACTGGATCCGGATCACGCCCCGCGGCTCCGCGGTGATCTACGGGCGCAGCGACTCCACGCTCAACCGCGGCGGTGTGCGGATGGGCACCGCGGAGTTCTACCGGGTCGTGGAGGGCTTCGACGAGATCGCCGACTCGCTGGTCATCGACACCACGCGCGCGGGGAATACGGAGGGTGAACTCCTGTGTTTCGTCGTGATGGCACCCGGGGCCGAGCTGGCCGCGGTCGAGCCGGAGTTGCGTGCCCAGCTGCGCCGCGCGTTGTCGCCGCGACACGTACCCGATCGGTTCATCGAGGTGGCGGAGGTGCCGCGGACGCTGAACGGTAAGAAGTGTGAGGTGCCGGTCAAGAAGATCTTGACCGGTCTCGCGGCGGACAAGGCGGTCAGCAGGGATGCGCTGGCCAACCCGGGAGCGTTGCAGCCGTTCCTGGAGCTCGCCAGGGGGAGTTAGGGGGCAGGGGGTTTGTCGAGGGCGCTGGCAGGGGAGCGGCAGGCGGTCTGGCGGGTGACGGGCGCCGCGTCGGTCGTGGCGATCACGTGGGTGACCCGCCTGGTCGGGTTGCTCGCGGTGATCTCGGTGGTGGTGCCCGCGGGGCGGCGTGGTGTGCGCGGGCACATCGTCGAGTGGCTGGAGCTGCCCCAGGACGCCACCACCGGCACCGCGGCCACCGTCCTGGTCGTCGGTGTCCTGCTGATCCTGCTGGCGTCCGGGCTGAAGCGGCGCAAGCGACGCGCCTGGCAGCTCGCGCTGGCGGCGAGCATCGTGCTGGGTGTGTCGCACCTCGGCATGCAGCACGTGCTCGGCGCCGGCGTCGTGTCGATCGCGCTGGCGGTGGCGCTCGTGCTCAACCGCGGGTACTTCATCGCCCAGCCCGATCCGGTGACCGGCAAGTGGGTCGCCCTGCGGGTGTTCCTCCAACTGCTCAGCGCCGGTTTCGTGATCAACGTCGCACTGCTGTCGCTCACCCCGGCGCGGGTGTTGGAGCCGCTGTCGTTCCCCGATCGGATGGCCGACGCCGCACTGTCGCTGGTCGGCGTCAGCGGGCCCGCGGTGTTCCGCGTCGAGTGGATGGACGACCTGACCGCGGCGGTCGGGGTGCTGTTCGGGCTCGGCGCGGCGCTGCTCGCGGCGTACTTCCTGCTGCGCTCGGCCGAGCCCGCCCCGCACCTGAGCGAGGACGAGAAGGCACGGCTGCGGGCGCTGCTGGACAAGCACGGCGGGCGGGACTCGCTGGGGTACTTCGCGCTGCGCGACGACAAGTTCGCGGTGTTCTCGAAGACGGGCAAGGCCGCCGTCACCTACCGGGTGATCGCCGGGGCGGCGGTCGCCTCGGCCGACCCGCTGGGGGACAACGAGGCGTGGCCGGGCGCGATCGAGGAGTTCCTCGAGGTGTGCCGTCGGCACGGTTGGGTGCCCGCCGCGATGGGCTGTTCCGAGCTGGGGGCCACGGCGTGGGCGCGGTTCGGTCTCGACGTGCTGGAGATCGGCGATGAGGCCGTTGTCGACGCCACGACGTTCACCCTGGACGGCCGCGTGATGCGCGGTGTTCGGCAGGCGGTGGCGAAGACGAAGCGCGCCGGTTACGGCGTGCGGGTCCGGCGCGCGGAGGACCTGGCCGAGGGCGAGCTCGCCGCGTTGGAGGCGCTGGCCGCGAAGTGGCGCGGGAGCGCGACCGAGCGCGGGTTCTCGATGGCACTGGGGCGGATGGGCGACCCCGGCTCGATCCTGGTGACCGCCGAGCAGGACGGCGCGGTGCGGGGCCTGCTCCAGTTCGTGCCGTGGGGCACCGACGGCCTGTCGCTCGACGTGATGCGCCGCGACCGCACCGCGGACAACGGCATCAACGAGCTGATGATCTCCGAGCTCCTGCTGGCCGCCCGCGACCACGGCGTGAGGTACGTCTCATTGAACTTCGCGGCGTTCCGGAAGCTGATGGAGCAGGGAAGGCGCATCGGGGCCGGGCCGGTCGCCCGCTGGTCGGCGAAGTTCCTGTCGTGGTTGTCACACTGGGTGCAGATCGAGACGCTCTACCGGTTCAACGCCAAGTTCCAGCCGTCGTGGGTGCCCCGGTTCCTGGTCTACCCGGGTGTCCGCGAGCTCCCGCGGGTCGGCGTGGCCGTCTTCGAGGCCGAGGGGCTCGCCGGACGTTCCCCCAGGTTGCGCCGCCTGCTGCGGCGATGAGGGGGTGCTTGACCGGGGCTTCGGGGCACTGTGTACGCTATTCCAGCAGTGGTCGAGAACCGGGAGGCTTCGCCTAGTCTGGTCTATGGCGCCGCACTGCTAATGCGGTTGGGGGTAACCCCCCCTCCCGGGTTCAAATCCCGGAGCCTCCGCAAGGCACTCGGACCCCGAGTGCTAGAGTGAAAACTGAACAAGCGCCCGTAGCTCAACGGATAGAGCATCTGACTACGGATCAGAAGGTTAGGGGTTCGAATCCCTTCGGGCGCGCGTCTGGTTGAGACAGCAAGACCAGAGAACCCGCTGGAGACAGCGGGTTTTCTGCTTTTCGGGGTCGTGTGCCCGCTGCGGCCGGTGATGATCAACACCACACCTTTCCCACACTTTATGAGGCCTCTTCCTCGGCGATGACCTTGAGCAGTTCGGCCACCTTCGGGCTGGCCTGCTTCCGCCCGAAGTACGTGTCGAGTGTCATGCTCACCCGCTTGTGGCCGAGCTGGTCCGCGATCTCCCGGACGGTCAGCCCCGCTTCGTCGAGGAGCGTGGCCGCGGTCTTGCGGAAGTTGTGGCTCGTCACCCAGTCGAACCCGAGCGCCTGAAGTGCCTCCCGGAGGTCCGCGTTCGTGTTCGACCGGTCCCGGAGCTTGCCGAGCTGCGAGGGGAACACGACGTTCCACTCGTTCTCGACGCGGCCCCGTGCCTTGAGCAGCAGCACCAGCCAGGCGGGCAGGTGGATCTTCCGCCACCCCGACTCGCTCTTCGGCTTCGGCTGGAGGATCAGCCCCACGCCCTTCTTGCGGACCACGGTCGCCCGGATCTCGACCGTGCCCGCTTCGAGGTCCAGCGCATCCCAGGTGACCGCCAGAACCTCCCCGATCCGCATCCCGGTGCCGAGCATGAAGTCGACGAGCGTCGGAACGTCCCGCTCCACCGCCTTCTCGTCCTGGAGGAGCCCAGCCCGCAGCTTGCGCACCTCGTGCAGTTCGAGCGACCGCGCGTCCTTGCGCTCGACCGCGATGGGCGTGACGTCCCGCAGCGGGTTGTGATCGATCGCGCCATGCCGGGTCGCGAGCGCCATGACACTGCTGAGGACGGTCTTCGAGTGCTTAGCCGCGGACGGCCCGGTCTTGTCCCGGACGGAGATCAAGAACCGGTCGGCCACGCCCACGGTCAGCTCCCTCACACGGAGAGCGCCGACCGAGGGCAGCACGTGGAGTCTGAGTGCGTCCTCGTAGGCATCCACGGTCGCAGCGGCCTTGTTCTGCTTCTTGAACTCCTCCAGCCAGAGCGAGGCGACGTCCCGGACGCGGGTCTCCGCCGTGATCTCACCGGCACCACTGGCCCTCGCCCGATCGCGCAGCGCCTCCAACAAGGCCCGCTCCGCCTTCGCTCCGGTCTCCCCATGCCGCTCCACAGGCCGTGTCACGCCGTCGTAGTCGCGGTACTTCGTGACCGCCCGCCAAGACCTCTCACTGACCCGATACCGCCTGATCCGGCCCCACGTACCGAGCGGGAGCGGTGGACGACCCATCAAGCGCTCCGCTCACTCAACGAGTCCACCCAGGCCCGCACATCCTCCGCCCGGTAGCGGACGTACCGCCCGATCCGCCGACCGCACGGGCCGTACCCGGTGTGCCGCCACTGGTACAGCGTCTTCACCGGAATCTGCAGGTACTCCGCCACCTGCTCGATCGTCCACAGTGGCTCGATCCGTCGTACGTCGCTCACTTCTTCCCCCTCTGATCAGGCCGCCTGCTGAATTGCCGAAGTTTCTGGCCCCGGTGGATCGGCCGCGAGGAGCGCCCGGTCGTACTCGGCTTTCCAGGTGATCCGTTCCGCGATGGCTCGCATGAGCAGGTGCGCGCGTGGTGGTGCGTCGCGGTCGCCGGGTTGGACTTTGCGCCAGATCAGCCGCGTGGTGTCTTCCTCGTGTTTGACGATGCCGACGTTGGCGAGCATGTCCCGCACGAACGCCTTCCGGTCCGCCTTGTGATCGGCTAGCGACTTCCCGGACCACTTCCGGGAGACGAGCACTCGCCGGCCGGGCAGCCCGAGCGTGGTCCGGCGGTGCGCCCTGCCTTTGCAGTGGCCCGGGGTCATCCGGCTGGTGGCCCCGAGTGGCTGGATGCCGTAGAGCAGCCAGACCGCGCAGCGGGGCGAACAGGGGGTGATGGCGAGTTCGGCGTGGAGCCGGTCGTGGTGTTCCCGCTGCCGGGCGCTGCTGGCCTCGACCACCTCGCCGGTGCTCTTGGTGAGGTATTTGGTCAGGTAGCCGATGTGGCGTCCGGCTTCTTCGGTGCCGCCGAGGATGCCCTTGGAGTGCACCTGCCGCCCGAACGTGACCACGTGGGCGGGTTCTTCGACCTCCTCCACCGCCTCTTCCCACGGCGTCAGGGGTTCGTGTTTCTCCGGGTCGACGAAGCCCTTGGTGCGCGCGTCCCACACGGGCAGCCGGTCCCCGCCATAGATGGGCTCGTCGTGCCGGGGCCACCAGACCTGGTGGTAGGTGGCCTCGGTGACCTGCCGCAGCACCTCGTGCGGGATCGAGCCCCGCAATGCCGCGTGGAGATGGGGCGCGGTGCGCTTCTGGGGTTCGACGGTGGCGAAGTACTGGACGTCCCAGCCGACGACGCGGCGGAGGTTCTGCCACCACCGATCCACCAGCGAGGCGAAGTGCACCGCATCCCGCGCCGCCCTGCGGTAGTCATAGCTCGCCGGATCCAGCGGGGTGCCGTCTTCCCGCACCCGGCCGTAGGTGTCGCAGGTCAGTGTGACGAACATGGACGGCCGGAACTTCCCGGCGTACTCCCGGCCCACGGTGGTTTTGGCGACCTTCTTCCGGGGCAGGTTGGGTGCGTCCTGCCGCCGTTTCGTCGACCGCTTCACCGGCCGCTTGCCCGGCAGATCCGGCGAGGGCAAGCGGCCGCGCATGCCGAGTTGCCGAAGTTCCTCATCGACCCCGCGGATCTCCTCCCGCAGCTCGTCGGCCTGGCCTTCCTCCCCGTGCTCGACCGCCTCCCGGTACCGCGCGACCAGATCGGCGCGGAACTCCATCAACTCCTTCTGCTCCGGAGACGGAGGGGCCGGGGTGAAGTCGGGTTCCTCCGTGAGGTGCCAGCCCTCCCGGCACTGCGCCATCCGCAGAGCCTTGGCCTTCTTGGCACACGGCGCGCAGACGCTCTCCACGGTGGAGCCGCAGGGCACGGCGACGTAGCGGAGTTCGCCGGTGTCGGGGTCGCCGACCTCCATCGTGAACGGCCGCACGCACACCCCGTGCTTCTCCGCGGTGGCCTTCATGACCTCGGTGGACAGCGGCAGCCGCATCCGCTCAGCACGAGTGCTCACGCAGCCACCTCCCGCCGAGCCCAGCCGTGCAGGGTGGCCAGTTCCACGTCCTGCTCCACCCCGCGCGGCAGGTCCGGGAACACCGCCCGCTCGTACCGGACGGCACCCCAAACGTGCACCGGAACTCCCGTCGCCATCCGACCGACCACGGTCAGATGCACGGACGGGGCATCCGCGAGCCGGATGGCGGTCACGGTCACGCCACCGAGCGTTCGCGCCCAACCCAGCAGCGCCGAGGCAAGGCCACCCAAGCCAACCTCGTGCAAGTGCACCGCTACGGGCTCCCGCCACGTCGTGCACTCCACCGACAACGGCGAGGGCACCGCATGCCGGACGAGGTGATCCCGCACCGCGTCGAGGTAGGGCACCACGTCATGGCTGGTCATGCCGCCGCACCCCCGATCGAAGCAATGCGGCCGGTGACGAACGCTTCCAGGGCCTTCACGGTGTCGTCGGGCACCCATCCGGCCCGCACGCGGAGGGGTTCGCGGAGGCCTTCGCCCCAGACGTAGCCGACGCCGGCTTCGGTCTCGGCGATCCGGTTGGCCCACGCACCCCGCTCGTAGGCCTGGTCGCCGAGGACCATGCCGACGTGGGATTTCGAGGTGACGCGGAGGCAGATACGGCGGGGGAACAGCTCCCGCGCCGGAACCGTGTCCTTCGTCGGCTCCTGCACATAGCCGCGGACGGTGAACCCGAGCGCCCGGCCCTGCGTGGTCAGCAGCGCGACGCGTTCCACGATCTGCTCCCGCGTCTTGCGATCGGTGTACTTGGTCAGAGCCCCGATCTCGTCGAACTCGACCAGCTCCAACGGATGCTCACGGGTGATCGGCACTGAACGCACACGCCCCGCGAACTCGGCCTTGCGCGCGTCCATCGCGGCCACCAGCTCATCCAGGACTTCGAGCGCATCCTTCGGGGTGACCGCGTACCGGTGGAAGATCCCGCGCCCGTACGCGAGTTCCATCCCCTTCGGGTCGATTCCCGAGACCCGCACCATGCCGTCCCGGATCGCCGGGGCGATCGACACGAGCGGGCACCACATCATCGAGTTCTTGCCCGCACCGGAGGCCCCGGCGACGAGGGTGTGACTGCCGGAGCCGTGCAGCGGGACATGCCAGTCCTGCCCGTACTCGGTCCGCCCGGACCACACCCGCCGCAGATCCACCGCCCGCTCCCCGATCTCCGGGCACGGCACAGGCGCGGCGAGCAGGTTGCGACGCTGAAAGTCGATCGACACCACGTTCGGCGCAATCTCCCGCACCTGACACCGCGACACCTTCCGAGCCGAGGCCAGCGCCCGAGCGGCGTCGTCGAAGTCCTCCGGCTTCTGCCCCGGCACCAACCGGACCTGCACCTCATCCCAGGACGGCCCGGAGCGCACCCGCTTCACCTTCGGCACCCGCACCCCAGCCGACCGCTGTTCCCGGGACACCTTCTTCCGCCCCACCAACGTCACCGTCACGTCGACGGGGATCGCGTCGTCCTTGGCGCTCAAGCCGCAGGCGTGCAGCCATTCCGGCAGCTTGGGCATGTAAATCGCCCACTTCTGCCACCACGTCCGCAGCACCCGCCCGGCCCACTGGTCGTAGGACACGAGGTGGAACCACCGCCAGGACGCCAGCCCCGACGCCACGACGGTCAGGGTGACGACCAAGGACAGCCACCCGACCCAGTAGCACCAGGCCGCCACTGCCACCACGGTCAGGCTGGTGCGCGGGTGCATCACGATCTGAGCGACGACCCAGAACAGGCCCTTGCACAGCCACCACAACGCCAGGAACACCACCGCCACCGCAGCGAGGGTTTCGGCGAGGCCAGCCAGGGCCTTGCCGAGCTTGTGCAGCACCCAGACGACCACGGCCAGGGCACCGGTGCCGAGCAGGAGAACTCCGAGGGTGTGCGCGTCCATCAGCGGCCACCCCCAGACGGAATGTCCAGGGGCAGCCGCCCCGCGCACGTAGCGCACTCAGTGTCCCCCGGTGCCAAACGGGCGAACCTGCGGCACGCACTACACCGCGCCGGGACGCGGTCTCTTGACGCCGATTGTGTACGGTTGTCTATCGTCTTCAACGTCTGCTCCGTCAGGTGTGGACAGCGCAGAAGCGGGAAAGGTTGGTAGCCAGGTACCGCTTCTGCGCCTAACAACTCGGGACGTGAATCAGGGCGCACGACATCGCCGCACGAACCCTTCGCGCGTTAGCTTTCGTCCTATCCGGACTCAGAGGCCTTCAGTCGACTTCCGTTGGCAGGCCTTACAAACAAGCACTTTGTCTCGCATCACTCGTTGCCGTCCTCCGCAGATCCAGCACCGACGCCGGATGAACCAGCGGCGTCGGGAGCGCGGTAGCCTCGGCGACACCACCATCACCTCCCCTCGAGGTCGTGGGTGGGATGGCACGGGGACGAGCGGGACGGTCACACTCCTTCACTCGTCCCCGTGCCGGGTTCAGCAACTCCGCCGGTCCGTCACGAACGTGCCCTTGGACGGAATCGTGACCAACAGGCCGCGCTTGCGCAGGATCTCGATCGCGTGCCGGGCGGTGCCGAGCGAGACGCCGTACTCCTTGGCGAACTCCCGCTCGCTCGCCAGCGGCGTGTGCGGAGGCAGCTCCCCCGCCTCGATCCGCGCCGCCACGTGGTTCGCGACGTTCTCGTACATGTAGCCCGGCGGACCCGGCTGCTCGTTCAGCCGAAACTTGGGCGGCTTGGTGTCGTGGCAGGTCATCGCGACCACACCCGTCACGCGGCCTTGGCCGACTCAGCCGGCCCGCCCTGCGACTTGCCCCGGCCGCCACCCGCGTTGACCGCCTTGAACCCGGACGCCCGGAACACGTACGACTGGTACTTGAACTCACCGTTGCCAGCCACACGCGGCTCCGCGGTCAG
>Ga0164243_10010949_pt1 | contig 12982 bp, 9 predicted proteins | sample OricompcompostOP_FD_108781 | JGI IMG/M metagenome (GOLD analysis project Ga0164243, IMG submission 108781) | Organic Plus compost microbial communities from Emeryville, California, USA - Original compost - Organic plus compost (OP) | ecosystem: Engineered > Solid waste > Mixed feedstock >... | reverse complement strand
CAGGTCATCCGCGTGCTTGCGCGGCACGCGCGCGAGGTCCCCGGCACCGACCACGCGCACGCCGGCTCCCGGGGTGTCGATCGGCGCCGCCGCGTCCTCGACGAGGATCACCTCGCCGTCGGGCGCGGCCCCGGGTTCACCGCGCACGGGTGCGTCGTCGGCGAGCGCGGAGCTGCCGAGCACGACGAGCGGAGCGAAGGTGGAGACGATGAGCGAGCGCACGAGCAACGGAGCGACACGTGCGCGCGGACGAGCCACGCGGTACGCGGAGAGCGAGAGAGACGACGGACGAGCACGAGCGACGACACGCGCGCGCGGCGTGCCGGCCCCCGCGATCTCGCGAGAGCACGCACGAGCACGCGGCGCGCACGCCGCACAGGATCGCGCGAGCGTCAGGCCCGCGGCGGACCGCGCGCGGAGGCCGTCCGGGGCGTCGCGTAGCCCGGGTGATCCTCGACGAGCGCGATCGCCAGCGTCACGTGCCGCGTCGGGGCGACGGGCTCGAGCTCCGGCGGCGGTGGGTCGTGCAGCGCGAGCGCGCGGTGCGCGAGGCCTGCGGCGACGTGCAGATCGGGAGGCGTGTCGAACGCGAGCTGGGCTTCGCGCTCGTCGCGCTCCTCGCGCTCCTCGCGCTCCTCGTCGTCGTCCGCGGTCGGCTCCGCATGCTCGGCGAGATCGCCGTCGGGCTCGGCGTGCGCGTGCACGCTACCGTCGGCGTGCCGGTGCGCGGTCGCGCCGAACGAGACGGTGACGATCATCCCGCCCGGCGTGTGCACGTGCGGCGTGGCGTCGTCGTGTGTCGCGAGGTGCAGGTTCGGCAGCACCTCGACGCCGAGCAGCCACAGCAGGCACGCGACCGCCGCCAGCGCGCGGCGCCGTCGCGGGGACCTGCGGGGCATCATCGGGGTCATGGTACAGCGGAGTGGCCCCGCGCGCTCGCGCGAGTCAGCCCTCGGAGCTCGTGGGCTTGCGGCCGCGTAGCGTGATCACGCCGTAGACCAGGCCGAGCACCATGGCCACCGCGGAGCCCACGAGGATGCCGAGCTTGGCCGTGGCGAGCTGCGCGGCCGCCGTCTCGGGCGGAAACGCGAGCTGGGCGATGAACAGTGACATCGTGAACCCGATGCCGCCGACCATGCCGACGAGCGTCAGCCCGCCGAACCACATGTCCGGCGAGCGCGAGGCGAGGCCCACCTTGCTCGACAGGATCGTGGCAGCCACGATCCCGATCGGCTTGCCGAGCGCGAGCCCAAGGATCACCCCGACGAAGATCCACGTCGCGTCGCCGCTCAGATCCGCCCCGCCGAGGACCACGCCCGCGTTCGCGAGCGCGAACAGCGGCATGATCCCGTACGCGACGTACGGCTGGAGCACGTGCACGATCCGCTCGACCGGCGACACCGCCTCCTTGCGCGCACGCTCGATCTCCCGGAGCCGCTGCATGAGATCGTGGTGGCCACCCTCGCCCATCGCCGCGAGGTGCTCCTTCGTGGTCTCGGCGAAGCCCGAGGGGCCGAACCACGGTCGGACCGGTGTGACGAGCCCGAGGAGAACGCCGGCGAGCGTGGGGTGCACGCCCGCGCTGTACAGCCCGGCCCACACGACGATGCCCGGCGCGATGTACGCGGCCGGCGAGCGCACGGCGGCGCTGCGCAGGATCAGCACGCCGACGAGCCCCGCCGCCGAGATGCCGAGGCCGGTGAGCGTGACGCCGCCGGAGTAGAACACCGCGATCACGACGATCGCGCCGATGTCGTCGATCACCGCGAGCGCGAGGAGGAGGATGCGCAGCACGTTCGGCACGCGCGATCCGAGGAGCGTCAGCACGCCGACCGCGAACGCGATGTCGGTCGCCATCGGGATGCCCCACCCGGCCGCCCCGGTCTTGCCGCCGTTGAGGGCGTAGTAGATCGCGGCGGGCACGAGCATCCCGCCGAGGGCCGCCGCGAGCGGCAGCGCCGCGCGCCGGAACGTCGACAGCTCGCCTTCGAAGATCTCGCGCCGGATCTCGAGCCCGACGACGAGGAAGAAGATCGTCATCAGGCCGTCGTTGATCCAGAAGTGCAGCGGTCGGACGAACGCCCAGTCCCCGATGCCGAGCCCGATCGGCACGTGCCACAGCGCCTCGTACGAGTGGCTCCACGGGGAGTTCGCCCAGATCAGCGCGACCGCGGTCGCGGCCATGAGCAAGAGGCCCGACGAGGCCTCGATCGCCAGGAAGCGCTGGATCGGCGAGGCGAGCGCCTGGGCGGCGCGGCGCGCGGGCTCCCAGGCTTCCGGTGGCGCGGAGCGTACGGTCGGTTCGGAACGATCCATGGATGCTCTACTTCAGTGCGCGGGCGGCCCGACCCGCACATGTTCCTGCAGCACCGGTCGCTGCACCCGCCGATCGTCTAGCATGCCTACGCGAGCTGGGACCACAGCGGCAGGCTCCAGACCACGCCGAGCACGATCGACAGCGCGCCGGCCGACAGCGAGAGCCACCGCTGCTGGCGCACGAGCGAGCGCAGCGACATCCCGACGAGCGCCGAGGCCATCGCCATGGCCGCGATCGAGCCGAGCCCGAACAGGACGATGTAGCCGAGCCGCTCGGCCGTCGTGGTGAGCTTCGCGAACGCGAAGGCGGTCAGCGCGCCGCTGCCGGCCAGCCCGTGGACGAGCCCGACGGCCAGGGGGCGCCAGGCGAGCGTCCAGCGCCCGAGGTGGACGTGTGCGTCGGGCCCCGCGTGAACGTGGGCGTGACCGCCGTGCGCGTGCGCGTGGATCGGCCCGTGCTGGCCCTCGCGCGTCGCGCGCACGATCGCGCGCACGCCGAGGCCGATCAGGACGAACGAGACCGCGAGCTCGAACGACGCGGCGAGCCGGTCCGGCAGCGCCTCGCCGAGCGCGATCAGGACCACGCCCACGACGATCAGCGACACCGTGTGACCCAGCCCCCACAACGCGCCGAGCGCGGCGCCCCAGCGTCCACCACGGGTCTCGGTCGCGAGCGTGGCGACCGCGGTCAAGTGGTCGGGCTCGAACGCGTGACGGAGGCCGACGACGAGGCCGATCAGGACACCCGCGATCGAGGACGACATCGCGCGGACCGTATCACCGCGCGCCGCACCTCGGCAGCCCCTCCGGCACGGGCACCACGAACTTCGCCGGGTCGATCGTGGGGTTGATGGTGCGATCTCCCCAATCCACGAGCAGGTCCGCCTCCTCCCGGGGCGACTTGAACCGGGTGCGGGATGGCAGCCGCTGCTGCCCTCCCGTGGCATCCGGCACGTTCTCCCACTCCGCGTTCTCGACCGACCACACGGTCTTGCCGCTCGGATCGACGAGGTTGCTCGCGACGACGTCGAACTTCCCGTCGCGCGCGTCGATCACGATCGTCTGCTTGCCCTCCGGTCCCGTGATCGTGACGCGCTCGTGCCCCTTCTTCTCGTCCCACGTCACGGCGCTCTGGCCCTCGATCACGGGGACGGTCCCGAGCGCGAGGTACAGGAAGTCCTCGGGCTCGAGCTCGACCCGGAGCAGCGAGGCGATCGAGGTCCGATCGCACGGCCCGGTGAGCTGGCAGTTGTTCTGCTTGTCGACGTAGACGAAGTTCGCTCCGTCGCACGCCATGTCGGCGAGGACGTCGCCGCCCGCGGGCGACAGCGCGTTGAACCGCACCCGCTTGCCTTGCGTGCCCATCACGAGCACCGTGCCCTTCACGCGATCCTTGCCGAGCCAGTAGTCCATCGTGCTCTCGGCGGTGAACGCCTTCCGCTGCTCCCGCTGCTGGGCGAGCCGCGCGAGCAGGTCGTCGCCCGACGGCGCGGGATACGGCCGCTGCCCGTACCCTCCGGGGCAGCCAGTGGCGAGCACGAGCACGGCGAGCAAGGCGAGGCGCATGTGCAGGTCATAACAGACCGCCCGCGCGGTTTCCTTCCGCGAAGCGCCCGCTCACGCGCCGGATACCCGAGCACGCGCCGATTCAGCGCTCGCGTCGACGCCGCGCCGATCCGGCGCGCCGACATGGACATGGATCGCGGCCGAGCGCCGGCTGGGGGCGCGGAGCGCGGCGAATCCGCTGGTACACGCGTTGCGAGTCGTGCGCTCCACACCCCACACGAAAGAGGAGGAGCTCGATGCAGTCGCAACTCGTTCCATCGCAAGGTCGCCCCGCCGGGCGCACGTTCTCGACGCTGTTCGCGGCGACCGTCGGTCTCGCTTCGGCGTTCGGTACGGCGTGCCAGCCGGTCGAGCCCGAACCGGCCGTGGACCTCGCCCAGCTCGCGCCGGGTGTCGATCCGGCTCCGTACGGCGCGTTGATCGCGCAGCACCCACGGTTCCCGGTGCTGGTGCAGCGCGTGAACGCCCGGATCCAGGCGCACGTGCAACGCATCGCGAGCCAGCCGCTCACGCAGACGCTGGCCGACATCGCCACGTTCGAGAGCTGCCAGCAGGCCGGCGACATCGTCCCGTGCGTGCCGCGGTTGCTGGCGTACGGGTGGACCGAGACCGGCGCCTCGGCGGACCACGCCGACGTCCAGCAGATCGCCAGCGATGTCGGCCTCGCGCAGACCACCCCCGAGAAGGCGACCGCGGCGTTCCGCGCGGCCGTGTTCGCCAGGAACGGTGCCGGCGAGAACAGCGTGCTCGTGCCGATCATGACCACCACGACGTTCCAGGATGCCCCTGGCTTCGTCTGCGATGCGGCCTGCCAGGAGTCCTTCGGCCACTCGATCGGCATGATGGAAGCGAGCTACCTGCGCGCGCTGTACGGCGGCGGCACGACGCCCGTCGCGCGGGTCAGCGGTGGCGCCGACGTCGCGCCCGTGATCCCCGCTGTGGTCGCGGCGGCCGTCATCGCCGGCGCCGTGACGCTCACGATCGCGATCGAGAACTGGATCTGGAACTCCGACGAGACCAACAAGGAGTGCCACCACGACAGCGACTGCCCCGACGACGAGTTCTGTCACAAGACCGGCAGCAACGACTGTCGCCCCGCACACGGACAGGGACACCTCTGCACGCGCGACGCCCAGTGTGAGTCGGACTGCTGCAAGGTCTTCTGGGGCGCGCCGGTGTGCCGGCCCGCCGACAGGTGCGACTGAGGGCGCCGCAGCTCGCGTCACGCGCGCTGACCTCGCCGACCTCCAGGGCACGGCGAGCCGCGCGCGCATAGAGCACGCGTCGGCGTTCGGCGGCCAGCGTCCGCTGCGCGCGGGACGCCGGCGGCGCGCGGGACGCGCTACTTCAGCAGGTTCTCGAGGAACGCGAGCTGATCGGCGATCCGCTCGACCTGCTGCTTCACCATGTCCGCGCCGCCGTGGCCGGCGTTGCGCTCGATGCGCAGCAGGATCGGCGCGGTCGCGGTCTGCGACGCCTGCAGCACGGCCGCGAGCTTGCGCGCGTGGAGCGGGTCGACGCGATCGTCGTGATCGGCCGAGTCGAACAGGACCGCGGGGTACGCGCGCTTGCCGGCGTCGACGGCGACGCGGTACGGCGAGTACGCGTGGATCGCCTGGAACTGCGCGGGGTCCTCGGCGGAGCCGTACTCGGGGATCCACGTCTTGCCCGAGCCGCTGAGGTGGTAGCGGATCATGTCGAGCAGCGGCACCGCGCAGATCACGGCCTTGTACAGCTCGGGCCGCTGGGTGACCGCGGCGCCGGTCAGGAGCCCACCGTTGGAGCCACCGGAGATCGCGAGGTGGTCGGGCGACGTCCAGCCCTCCTTGATCAGGAACTCGGCCGCGCCGATGAAGTCGTCGAACACGTTCTGCTTCTTCAGCAGCATGCCGGCGCGGTGCCACTCCTCGCCGTACTCACCGCCGCCGCGCAGGTTCGGGATCGCATAGATGCCGCCGCGCTCGATCCACACCGCGCGCGACGAGGCGAACCCGGGCGTGAGGCTGACGTTGAACCCGCCGTAGCCGTACAGGATCGTCGGGTTCTTGCCCGTCTTCTGCGTACCCTTCTTGTAGATCAGGAACATCGAGATCTTCGTGCCGTCCTTCGACGGGTAGAAGACCTGCTCGGTCACCATGTCGGCGGTGTCGATCGGCAGCTTGATGCGCGCCCACTCCTCGACCTTCCCGGTCTTGATCGACGTCTTGTAGATCACCTGCGGCTCGGTGAACGAGGTGTACGAGAAGTAGCCGGTGTCCTCGTCGGGGTTACCGCTGATGCCGCCCGAGGAGCCGAGCGCCGGCAGATCGACCTTGCGGATCGGCTTGCCGTCGAGATCGCGGATCTCGACCTCGGTCGCCGCGTTGCGCAGGTACGTCGCGACGAGGCGCTCGCCGACGATCGACACGTTCTGCAGCGTGGCGTCGCTCTGCGGGACGATCTCCTTCCACTTCGCGCGATCGGGCTGCTTCGGGTCGACCTTGAACACGCGGTAGCGCGGGGCGCCGTCGTTCGTCGTGACGTAGAACTTGTCGCGCCAGACCTCGACGTCGAACGTCGCGTCGACGCCCTTGACCAGCGTCGTCCACGGGGCGTCCTTCTTGCGCGCGTCCTTGAAGAACACGTCCGTCGAGTTCCAGCCGTGCTGGATCGAGACGAGGAGCCAGTGCCCGTCGCGCGAGATGCCGCCACCGATGAACGTCTTCGGGCTGCCCGTCGCCGGGTGGATCACCGGGTCGGCGCTCTGCTCGGTGCCGAGCTTGTGGAACCGCACCTCGGCGAAGCCGGGGCGATCCGCGATCGTCACGTTGCCGCCGACGGGCGGGACGTACGTGTAGTAGAAGCCCTTGCCGTCGGGCGTCCACGACGCGCCCGAGTACTTCGTGCCGGTGAGCGTGTCCGGCAGGTCCTTGCCAGCGGAGACGTCGAAGATCTTGGTCGTGGTCTCGTCGGAGTTGTTCTCCTTGACCGCGTACGCGACGTAGCGCCCGTCGTACGACGGCCACCAGCCGCCGAGCCCCTTCGTGCCGTCGGCGCTCCACGTGTTGGGATCGAACAGCACCTTCTCGGCGCCCTTCTCGCCCTGCTTCCAGTAGACGACCGTCTTCTCCTTGTCGGCGTGCTTGCGCGTGTAGAAGTAGCGGCCCTTCTTGTGCGTCGGCGCGCTGATCGCGTCGTAGTAGAACAGCTCGCGGAGGCGCTGCGCGAGCTCGGCGCGGCCCGGCAGCTTCGCGAGCTCGGCGCGCGTGAAGTCGTCCTGCGCCTTCATCCACGCCTGCACCTCGGGGCTCTTCTCGTCCTCGAGCCAGCGGTACGGATCCGCGACCTGCTTGCCGTGGATCGTCTCGACGATGGATTCCTTGCGCGTCTCCGGCCAGGGGTGCTTGGGCATGTCGGGCTCGCTAGGTGTAGCGGCCGCGGGAGTCGCCGTCACCTGCCCGGCCGAGAGATCGGCTGGAAGGGTCGCCGGAGAGGACGGAGATCCTCCACACGCGGCGAGCACGACGACGCCAAGGATCGATCGACGCTGCGTTCGCATGCCGCCGGATGTAGCACGGCTACCGCCTCGGGATGACCGCGATCTTCGTAGGTTGGCTGCGACGCCCTGCGACGCTGCTTCGTTCGCTACAGGCTGCCGTACTGCGGGAGATCGATGTGCCAGCGGCCGCGCACGTGGACGAGCTCCATGCGCGCGCGCCCCGCCGGCGACACGACCTCGACGACCGCGCGATCGCCGCGCTCCTCGACGATCGTGATGTCCGTGGGTGCCGCCACGCCGTCGGAGCTTCCGATCGAGACGAGATCCTTCGCCGTGTAGCGCGTCGCCGCGCCGACGAGATCGGTCGCGCGCTTCGCCTCCGACTCGAGCCGCGCGCGCGTGGCAGGCGACAGCAGCTCGAACACCGCGTCGCGATCACCGGTCTGCGCCGCGCGCAGCATCTCGCGGACCGCGGCCTCGGGTCCGGGCTGCGCGACCTGACAGCTGCGCCCGGCGACCGCCGCGGCGAGGGCCATCGCGGCGAGCGCGCTCGCGACCGCGGCGACGGTCGACCGACGCGAGGTCAACGCCAGGCCCATCAGCGCGCACTCCTTTCGGCCGCTGCGCCGGTCTTGCCGGGGGCCGGCTCGGGTACCATCGACGCCATCCTCTGGCACCATCGGACCCGGTCGTTGCAGCGGTACCGGTCTTGCAGCCGCAGCCAGTCGCGGATGGACCCGAGGCAGTCACCCACCTGGAGCTCCCCGGCAGGCCGGACGCCTGAAAAGACCGTTTTCATCGGCTTTCTGTGTACTTGTGACCTTGTTTACCGTCAACTGCAGACTGTGAATCCACGGGTGGCTTCGCAGTCGAATCTCTAGGCTCAGGAGGCAATCATGCGGCTCGGTACCCTTGCTCAATGGATCGGCGGAGTTGGCCTGGCGCTCGCGACGCAGGCCTGTGTGGTCCGCGAGACCACGCCTGTGAATGCCGGTTACGGGTACGGCTACAGCGGCGGGTACGCCTCGGCATCGGTGACCGTGGGTGAACCATCCCCGTACTACGTCTCGACGCTGCCGCCGGAGCCGCTGTACGAGCAGATGACGGCCTCGCCCGGCTACGGATACGTCTGGATCGACGGCTACTGGCACTGGAACGGCTACGAGTGGGTGTGGGTCAGCGGCCGGTGGGAGCGCCAGCAGGAGGGCTACGTCTACGTGCAGCCCTACTACCACTACACGGGCAGCACGTACGTCTACACCCCGGGTTACTGGTCGCGGCCGGACCGTGCGCCTCGTGGGTGGCACGTTCGCGACCACCGCGACGGTCGCCCGACGATGGTCGTCCCGCCCCGTGGCGGTGGGGTTCGAGATCATCGCGACGGTCGCGGCGCCGCGGTCCCGCCACCGCACGGCGGACATGATGGCCGGGATCCGGTCCGTCCGCCGGTCGCGCCGCCGGGCCCCGGACGCCCCGGCGATGTCCGGAACCCGGGTCAGGCGGTGCCGCCGCCGCGTCCGCTCACGCCGCCGGGCCGTCCGACCGACGTCCGCAACCCCGGACACGTCGCGCCGCCGACGCCGACCCGTCCGATCGCGCCGCCCACCCGTCCGACCGACGTCCGCAACCCCGGACAGGCCGCGCCGCCGGCTCCGACCCGTCCGATCGCGCCGCCCACCCGTCCGACCGACGTCCGCAACCCCGGACAGGCCGCGCCGCCGGCTCCGACGCGTCCGATCGCGCCGCCCGCCCGTCCGACCGACGTCCGCAACCCCGGACACGCGGCGCCGCCGGCTCCGAGCCGTCCGATCGCACCGCCCAGCCGCCCGAACGACATCCGCAACCCGAACCCGCCGCAGACGTCTTCGCCGCCGTCGCGTACGTTCACGCCGCCGTCCCGGCCGTCCTCGCCGCCGGCGCGCACCAGCTCCCCGCCGTCCCGGCCGTCCTCGCCCCCGGCGCGCACCAGCGCCCCGCCGTCGCGCAGCTCGGCGCCCTCGCGGAGCGCGGCGCCCTCGCGGAGCTCGAGCTCGTCGAGCTCGTCGTCGAGCAGCTCGTCCGGGCGCTCGGCGGCCCCGCCCTCGCGCCGCCGCTGACCTGTCTCGCGCATCCCCGAAACGGACACGAGGCGCCCACGCGGGCGCCTCGTCGTCGTTTCGGCACAGGCGTGGTGTGAACGCGCGGCTGCTACTCGACGCGCAGCGCGCGCTCGAACTCCTCGGGGTTCGACGACGCGTAGATCGCGGTCTCCATCGAGATGAGGCCGCTGTTCACGAGATCGATCAGGTGCTGATCGAACAGCTGCATCGAGTACAGGTCGCGACCCTTGCGGATCAGGTCCGGGATGTCACCGAGGCGGCCCGCGCGAATGCACTCGCGGATCGTGCGGGTGACGCGCAGGATCTCGACCGCGGGCAGCCGGCGGCGACCGTCCTTGCTCGCGAGCAGGCGCAGCGACACGATCGCCTGCAAGCTGTCGCCGAGCCGGTCGCGGATCACGTCCTGCGCGTCGGTCTCGAACAGGCCGACGAGGCGCTGGATCGTGCCGACGGCATCGGGCGTGTGCAGCGCCGACATCACGAGGTGGCCGGTCTCGGCGGCCTTGAGGCAGATCGACGCGGTCTCGCGATCGCGGATCTCGCCGACCATGATCACGTCGGGATCCTGGCGCATCGCCGCGTTCATCGCGTCCTTGAAGCTCTCGGTGTCCGCGCCGACCTCGCGCTGGATGATCATGCACTTCTGCGGCTCGTGGATGAACTCGATCGGATCCTCGATCGTCACGATGTGCGCGTGCCGCGTCTCGTTGATGTACCGCATCATCGCGGCCATCGTGGTCGACTTGCCGTTGCCGGTGGCGCCGGTGATCAGCACGAGCCCGCGGCGCGCGTCCGCGATCTCCTGGAGCACCGGCGGCAGGTTGAGCTGCTCGATCGACAGGACCTGGATCGGGATCAGGCGCATGACGATCCCCACCGCGCCGCGCTGGCGGAAGATCGAAGCGCGGAACCGTCCGCGCTGGGCGAGCGAGTACGAGACGTCGATCTCCGCGAACCGCCGCGTGAAGTCCACGGTGATGTTGCGATCCTCGAGGATCATCCGCGCGATCGACTCGGTGTCGTGCGCCGTCAGCGGCGGCACCTTGATCGCGCCGAGCAGCTCGCCGTGCAGGCGATAGTGCGGCGGGTATCCGACCTCGAAGTGGATGTCGGACACTCCACGCTCGATGCCGAAGGCTAGGAGCTTGTGGAATGCGTTGCGGTCCATGCGCGGCTCAGTTTAAACCCGGCCCCCTCGGTCCGCGGTCGTCGTCGGCGGTGTTTTCACTCGCGGCTTGCTTGCGCAAGCTCTCGAGTAGCGCTTCACCGGTCGCTTCGTCGTCGGTGAGCGGTAGCCACGGCAAGCTCGACGCGTCGACGGAGCTACCCTCGGGCGGCTCGGACGCACGCGGGCGAGCGCGCTCCGCACCGGGCAGCGTGAAATCGCTCGTGATCTCGTCCTCGGCGCGGCCGAACACGTTCCGCGGGATCGCGGTGTGCGAGCCCGAGCCGAAGATGGGGCCGTGGCTCGCCGCCGCCGGTGCGATCGCGATCGGCAGATCGCGGTCCTCGTCGTCGTCGTCGTCGGTGCTCGCCCCGAGATCGGGCGGGCGCGCGCTCGGCGTCACGGTGCGCAGCTCGGCGCGCACGCGATCCTCGAGCTGCACGAACGGTGGCGCAGGCCGCGCCATGTAGTAGCCCTGCCCATAGCGTAGGCCCAGGTCGCGAAGCGCGATCACGTCGTCGACGTGCTCGATACCCTCGGCGACCATCACGGCGTCGATCGTCTCCGCGATGTGGCGCAGCGAGCGCAGCATCTCGCGCTTGACCGTCGAGCGCGCGATGCCGCGGACGAGGACGTCGCTGATCTTGATGAAGTGGGGGCGCAGCGACATCACGGTCTCGAGGTTCGAGTGCCGCGTGCCGACGTCGTCGATCGCGACGCCGAACCCCATCGCCGTGTACGCCGCGAGCGCGCGCTTGAACGACGCGAAGTTCTCGATCGCGAGGCGCTCGGTGATCTCGAACACGATGTTCGCGGGCGTGAGCCCCGCCGCGGACAGGAGGTTCCCGACCTCGACCTCGATGAACGCCGAGTCGTAGAACGACATGGGCAGCAGGTTCACGAACAGGCGGTGGACGGGCTCGAGCGTCTTCGCGTTGCGCAGCGCGCCGCGGAAGCACGCGCGATCGAGCTCGACGGTGAGATCGACCTCGTCGGCGATCGCGAACAGCGTCGCGGGAGACTCGAGCGCGCTACCGCGCGGGCCGCGGGTCAGCGCCTCGTACGCGAAGATGTCGCCGGTGCCGAGGTCGACGATCGGCTGGTACACCGTCGACAAGCCCTCGCCGAGGATGATGTCCTGGAGCGTGGAGCGATCGCGGTGCGCCTTGCGCTCGCGCAGGTTGCGCGTGTTGTCCGCGGCGTCCGAGACGAGCCGCGCTGCGAGCCGCTCCGGGCGCAGCAGCGAGTTGCCGAGCACGCGCGCGGAGCCGACGGTGATCCGCGGCTGCTCGCGGAGCACGTCCTTGACCATCGGGGACAGCGCCTCCTCGACGGCGCGCTCGACGGCCTGCGCGAGCGCCTCGAGATCGACGCGCGTCCCCGGCGCGCGCGGCGCCAGGATGACGAGATAGCCGTCGCCATCCCCCGAGCGGCAGATCAGGTCCGAGGGATCGAGCACCGCGCCGCGCAGCCGGTCGAGCACGGCGGCCGCGTGATCGTAGATCTCGCTGTGGTGCGCGACGCCGAGATCGAGCTCGACCCGGTGCAGCCGCGACAGATCGACCATCAGACACGACAGCGAGCGCTCGCGGTTGAGGATCGCGGTGACCTCGTGCATCCGCTCCTGGTACGGGCGGAACCGATCGATCACCTGCGGCTTGGCGAACGCGCGAGAGCGCGGCCCGTCGCCGAGCGTGTCGACGCCGGCGAAGTACTGGACGCGCCCCGGACCGCCGCGCTTGGCGCCGCGCAGCGCGGCCTCCGCCGCGGTGAGCAGGCCCTCGGAGTCGGCGGCGTCGTCGGGGAGGCACGCGACACCGATCGACAGCGACATCGCGCGGCCGCCCGGCATCTCGGCGCTCGCGACGGCGTCCCGGAGCCGCGCGGCCTTCGTGAGCGCGCCGGGCTTCGCGGTCTCGGGCAGGAGCAGCACAAACTCCTCACCGGAGTAGCGCGCCACGATGTCCGAGGTCCGGACCCGATCCGGCGAGTCGTCCTCCTGCAGGATCACGGCGATCCGGCGCAGGATGTCGTCACCGACCTGGTAGCCGAGATCGTAGTTGACCGTCGCGAAGCCGTCGATGTCGGCGATCAGGAGCGCCATCGGCGACCCGTAGCGCAGCGCGCGCGCGACCTCCTCGCGTAGCCGCTCCTGGAACGCGCGGTGCGTGTACAGCCCGGTGAGCGAGTCGCGCAGCGTGAGCGCGTCGAGCTGGTGCCCCATCTGCGCGAGCTGCTCCGTCGCGGCGGAGATCTCGCGTCCCCGCGACTCGAGCTGCGCCTGCAGCTGGCGCTCGTGCTCGCGGAGCTGCTGGTTCGCGGTGCGGAGCTCGGCGAGCAGGCGGTGATTGTCGCGCT
>Ga0164243_10010948_pt1 | contig 12983 bp, 9 predicted proteins | sample OricompcompostOP_FD_108781 | JGI IMG/M metagenome (GOLD analysis project Ga0164243, IMG submission 108781) | Organic Plus compost microbial communities from Emeryville, California, USA - Original compost - Organic plus compost (OP) | ecosystem: Engineered > Solid waste > Mixed feedstock >... | reverse complement strand
CGCGCCTGCGCCAGCGCATCTTCGGCGGCGTTACGCGCTCGATGATCGAGCAATCGGACCTGCCGGTCTTCATCGCGCGCTAGCTGCAGCGGCTAGAAAATGACAGCTCTCACACCGCACCCGCGCCTCGCTGCCGGGCTGACCGAAGCGGAAGCGGCCGAACGCTTGACCCGGTTCGGACCGAATGCCCTGCCGCAGCCTCGGTCCGCCTCGTTCCTCGGCATTTTCCTACGCCAGTTCCTGAGCCCGCTCATCTACATCCTGCTGGCGGCCGCGGTGGTCTCCGTTTTCCTGAGCGACATCAAGGATGCGCTCTTCATCGGCGCCGTGCTCCTCATCAACGGCATCATCGGCGCCGTGCAGGAATATTCGGCGGGCCGCGCGGCGGCCGCGCTGCGCAGCCTGGAAGAGCCGCATGCGACGGTGCTGCGCAAGGGAGCGCCGCGCGAGATCGATGCGCGCCGGGTCGTCCCGGGCGATATCGTCCTCCTTGAAGCGGGCGCACGGGTACCGGCCGATCTTCAGCTTCTGCAGGCCGAAGACCTCCAATGCGACGAGTCGCTGCTGACCGGCGAGTCAGCTCCCGTCCGGAAAAGCGCCGACGGAAAAAGCACGGCAGCCTTCGCAGGATCGATGGTCACCCGCGGCCGCGGCCGAGGTCTCGTCACCGCGACCGGGCGGGCGACGGGGCTCGGCAGAATAGCCGAAGAGATCGGCAAGCGCTCGATCTCCCAGCCCCCTCTCATGATCCGCCTGCAAAAATTTTCCCGCATGATCGCGATCGCGGTGGCGGTGGCGGTGGCGGCGCTCATCGGCGTCGGGCTCATCCGGGAGATGCCCTATGCGGACCTCTTCCTGATGGCGATCGGCCTTGCCGTCTCCGCCATACCCGAGGGCTTGCCGGTGGCGATCTCGGTGGCCTTGGCGATCGGCATGCGACGCATGGCTACCAGCAACGTCATCGTGCGCAAGATGCCGGCAATCGAATCGCTCGGCTCCTGCACGATGATCGCCACCGACAAGACCGGCACGCTGACCCTGAACCAGCTCACCGTCACGGAAATAGGGCTGCCGGGCGGCGCCCGCTTCCTCTGCCGGCCAGGTGTGCGGGATTATGAGGATAGGCTTTACGCCTATGGCGAAGGCGGGAGAGAGCGGATCGCGAGCCTTTTGAGAGCGGCCGCGCTGCCCAACGAGGGCCGGTTGGAACAGGACGGCAACGGCGGCTGGAAAGGCTATGGCGATACCGTCGACGTGGCACTGCTCGTGGCGGCAAACGAGGCCGGCATCGCTGCCGAAGAGGCGAAAAGGCACCATCCAGTTCTGGCGCGCATTCCATACGAGCCCGACTTGAAATTCGCGGCTTCCTTTCACCATGGGAACGACAGCGTCCGCGTGTTCGTGAAGGGCGCTCCCGAGACGCTGATCGCCATGTGCGACCGGATGAGCGCCTCAGATTCGCCTGTCGCCATCGACCACGACACGCTGATCCGGCAGAAGGAGGAGATGGCGAGACGTGGCCTGCGCGTGCTCGCCTTCGCGGAGGGCGAAATCGCCGCAGAGCCGGACGGCGAATACGGTCCGCATCACCTCATCGACCTCGTCTTCCTCGGGTTTGCCGGCATGCAGGATCCCGTGCGGCCGGAAGTGCCCGCCGCAATCCGCGACTGCTACACTGCTGGCGTCGAGGTGATCATGCTCACGGGCGACGACCCCGGTACGGCGAGCGCGATCGCGCGCGATGCCGGCCTGCGCTTTTCACCCGACCAAGTGGTGACGGGCGTGGACATGCGCCGGGCAGAGGCGGAGGGCGCGCAAGCACTCGACACTCTCACCGCCAAGACCCGCATCTATGCCCGTGTCGACCCGGCGCAGAAGCTCGCCATCGTGCTATCGCTCGCCCGCAACGGGCATTTCGTGGCGGTGACGGGGGATGGCGTCAACGACGCGCCGGCACTGAAGCACGCCCATGTCGGCGTCGCCATGGGCAGGAAGGGAACGGACGTCGCCAAGGAGAGCGCGGATATCATCCTGACCGACGATAATTTCGCCTCGATCGTTGCCGGTGTGCGGGAGGGGCGCGTCTCCTACGCGAATATCCGCAAGGTCGTGTTCATGCTGGTCTCGACAGGGGCGGCCGAGGTCGTTCTCTTCCTGCTCGCCTTCCCGCTCGGTCTCCCAATGCCACTCCTGCCGGTGCAGCTCCTGTGGCTGAATCTGGTGACCAACGGCATCCAGGACGTCGCCCTGGCAGCGGAGAAGGCAGAGGGCGACGAGCTCTCCTATCCCCCGCGCAATCCGAAGGAGTCCATCTTCGACCGCGTCATGGTCCGCCGCATCTGGCACTCGACCCTTGTCATGGGGTTTGGCGGCTTTGCTGTCTTCTGGTGGTTGCTCGAGCTCGGCTATGCCGAGACCGAGGCGCGCAACCTCCTACTTCTGCTCTTCGTGCTCTTTGAGAACTTCCAGACCTTCAACAGCCGCTCCGAGCATCACTCGGTTTTCCGCCAGCGGCCCTTCTCCAACCCACTGCTTATCTTGGGCGTGATAGTCGCGCAGGCGCTACACATCGGGGCGATGTACATACCCGGGCTCAAAGGCGTGCTTCAGGTCACGCCCGTCTCCCTCAAAGAATGGATTCTTCTCCTCCTTGTCGCCTCCGTGCTGCTGGCGGTGATGGAGTTCGAGAAGATGTGGGACGCCAGGCATCGTCTAGGCGCAGCCGCAAAAATGTCTGAGCGTAGCCGTCCTGCCCGATAGCGGCCGTTGACAGGGATCAAGGCACGGCTCGCACTGTCTGCCAATGTGCATAATCACCGGACTTGCCCGGGCAAGTCTTACGCGGGAGACGAAAATGCGAGCCAACGACCTGATGTCCACCCGATGCGTTACCGTATCTGCTGAGAACAGCGTCAAGCATGCGGCACAGATCATGCTGGACCATAATCTGAGCGGCCTGCCGGTCGTTGCCGACGATGGCTGGGTTGTCGGAATTATTACGGAGGGGGACCTGCTTCGCCGTTGCGAGTTGGGCAATGTAGCGACTAGCGAGGAGCAGCCGTCGGAATCGAGGGCACAAGGGTATCTCCATGGCCATGGCTGGAAAGTGGGCCATGTAATGTCTCCAGACGTGGTGGCCGTGACCGAGGACGTAACAGCCAACCGGATTGCGGAGCTCATGGCCAGGCACAGGATCAAGCGGGTTCCAGTGCTTCGTTCTGGCCGCATCGTCGGCATTGTCTCCCGTCACGACCTCCTCAAATTGATCTGCTCGGCGCCCGCCGACGCCACACCGCCTGGCGATGAGGCGATCGCGCGCAGCGTGCGCGCGCGGCTGCGTCAGGAGCTCGGGCTCGGCGACGACCAGATTCAAGTCGAAGTGCGAGCTGGAGCGCTTCGTTTGCGGGGCTCCGTCCATTCGGAGGTCGAGCGCCAGGCCGTGGCCGCATTGGCCGAGGGAGTGCGTGGCGTGGCCGGGCTGGTGCTCGATCTAAACGTGCTGCCCACCGTTCAGACGAGCGATCGTGACCCGCAGGCTCTTCACGCCAGATAGACCTCGCTCCCATAGCGCCGCATCATGCGCTGGCTGTTGAAATAGGATCCGATTTTAGAGATCGATTGCTTCATCATCCAGGTCCAGCGCGGGCGGTCACCGTAGTATAGCGGCAGAATGGTTTCTTCCAGCTTGTCCAGGCAGGCGGACGCATGGTCGATTGCGGGCCGGCCCGATTCGCCGACGGCCCAACCCGTCACGCCCTCCACCCATCCTTCGACCCACCAGCCGTCGAGCACGCTGAAATTGAGGACTCCGTTGAGCGCCGCCTTCATGCCGCTGGTGCCGGACGCTTCCAGAGGCGGCATGGGCGTGTTCAGCCACACGTCAGCGCCCGATACGAACAGGTGGGCCAGCGCCATATCGTAATTCGGCAGGAAGCTTACCTCGAGCTCGGGCGCCAATTCGCCTATATAGCGGTGAATCTCGGCGATTAGCGCCTTGCCTTCCTGATCCCGCGGGTGGGCCTTGCCGCCCATGACGATCTGAAAGGGATGGCGCCGGTTGATCCGGCGCAGCCGGTCGAGATCGGAGAAAATAAGAGCGGGCCGTTTGTAGCCTGTCATGCGGCGGGCGAAGGCGATGATCGGCCGCTCCTCATCGAGCCGCTGGCCGGTCGCTTCCGCCACTTTGGCGATGAGGTCCTTCTTCGCCTTTAGATGCGCGCTCCAGACGGCGTCATCCGGCAGCTGCTCGCAACGGGTCAGCCGCTCGGGCTGATGGCCCCAGCTCGGCAGTATGGCCTGGAACAGCTCCGCGAAGGCCGGATGCGTCCATGTGGGCACGTGAACGCCATTCGTGATCGCGCCCACCTCGTAGCCCGGGAACATGCGGCGTGTCGTCTCCGCATGCGCTTCCGCCACGCCGTTGACGAGCCGGCTGAGATTGAGCGCGAGGAGGGTCATGTTCAGTTCCTCAATGCCGCCAACTTGCCTGAGCAGATTGGCTTCGATCGGGGTATCCCGGCCGAGGATCCGGGTGACTTCGTCATAGGAAAACCTGTCATTTCCCGCCTCGACCGGCGTGTGGGTGGTGAACACACAGGCATCGCGGACTTTTTCCAGGCGCGCCTGCAGCGGCAGGTCGCTTTCGGCCTGCTTGGCCAGAAGGTGAAGGGTCAGCAAGGAAGCGTGTCCTTCGTTGAGGTGAAATTTCCTGATCTCGAAGCCGAGCGCTTCGAGAATCCGCGCCCCGCCGATGCCCAGGACGATTTCCTGCTTAAGGCGGTAGGCGGCGTCGCCGCCATAGAGGCGGTCGGTAATGGTCCGGTCGTCAGGATGGTTCTGCCCGAGCCTGGTATCAAGAAGAAGGACGGGAACCCGCCCGCTCAAGGGGCAGGAGACGACGTAAAGCCACGGCCGGACCCAGACGGAACGGCCCTCGATCTCGACGGCCACCATGGAATCCAGCGGAACGGCCCAGTCTTCGACGCGCCACGGGTCGGGATGATCGATCTGTTCACCTCGGGCTATCTCCTGCCGCAGATAGCCCTCATGTGACACGAGGGTGACGAAAACGAGCGGCAGGCCCAAATCGGCCGCCGACCGGGCGCAGTCCCCAGCGAGTATCCCGAGGCCGCCGCTGTAGGTTCGCATCTGCGGGCGCAGCGCGATCTCCATGGAGAAATAGGCAATGCTGCTGTGCTTGAGAAACGGTTGAAGAGCTTCCATGGCCTTCCTCCTGGATGGGATCGGCTTTTTACAAGTGCGGCTGGCAGCGACTGTTCTCGCCGCGAGCTAAACCGTTCCGAGCACCGATACTGCGTGGCGGGCGACGACGATCTCCTCATCCGTCGGGATCACGCGGATGTCGACCGCGCTCCCCTCCCGGCCAATCCGCTCCGCATGGGCTTCGTTGGCCTCCGGCTCGAACTTAACCCCCAGCCATTCGAGACGCGAGCAGATGGCGGCACGGATGGAGGCCGAGTTCTCGCCTATCCCTGCGGTGAACACCAACCCGTCGAGGCCGCCCAAAGTGTTGGCCAATGCTGCTGTTTCCCGGGCGGCGCGGAAGGCAAAAAGATCAAGCGCTTCGCGGGCGCGCGGATCATCGCTCCTCGACAACACCCGCACGTCGCCGGAGATGCCGGAAACGCCCAGAAGGCCTGATTCCCGGTAGAGGAGATGCTGGAGATCCGCGGGAGACAGGCCTTCCTCCTGAAGGAGGTAAAGAAGAACGCCCGGATCGATCGCGCCGCAGCGCGTACCCATCACCAAACCGTCGAGGGTGGAAAAACCCATGGTGGTGTCAACGCTCTTGCCGTCGCGCAGGGCGCAAAGGCTCGCGCCATTTCCAAGATGCGCGACAATGACCCGTCCTGCCGCGAGCTCCGGAGATACCTGCCGCAGGCGGGACGCGATATATTCGTAGGAAAGCCCGTGAAATCCGTAGCGCTGGATGCCCGAGGCCTCATAACGCCGCGGCAGGGCATAGCGCCTGACCGTGGCCTCGATCGTCCCGTGAAAAGCTGTGTCGAAGCAGCCGACCTGCGGCAAATGCGGCCGCAAGGCGGATAAGGCACGGATGGGCGCGATGCTGCGCGGCTGATGGAGCGGCGCAAGCGGCGTCAAGTCCTCCACGTCATCGATCACCTGTGGCGTCAACAGCACGGGGTCGCTGAACCGGCTGCCGCCGTGGACGATCCGGTGGCCGGCCGCGAGGAGCTTTCCACCCCCCAACTGGCCGTCGATCCAGAAGAGCAATTCGCCGATCAGATCTTCGAGGCCGCTGCCCGGCAGTTCCTTCTCCAGAAGCGCTGCCCCGTCCGGCGCTCTGGCCGTCAAGCTGCGCATGTCGCCAAGGCCGACCGTTCCGCGGGCGATGGAGCGCGGCTCTCCTGAAGCGTCCGCCTCGAAGAGACCGAATTTAAGGCTCGAGGAGCCAGCATTGAGGGCGAGGATGGCACTCGGCATCAGTCACCAGCTTCGGCGGCCGTCTTGTAGGGCCACCCCCAATCGCGGATCTCGGGCATGTCCTCGCCGTGCTCGCGGATATAGGCGGCGTGCTCGCCAAGCTTTTCCTTAAGCCGCGCGACCAGCTCGTCCGCCTTGCTGCCCAGCCCCGCCACGCGGGTGGCGGCGGCGATGGCAAGGTGGAAGCGGTCGAGCGCGTTCATCACCACCATGTCGAACGGCGTTGTGGTCGTGCCTTCCTCGCGAAAGCCGTGGACGTGCATGTTGTCGTGGTTGGCGCGCCGGTAGGTCAGGCGATGAATGAGATACGGATAGCCGTGATAGGCGAAGATCACAGGCCTGTCCCTCGTGAACAGCGCCTCGAAGGCTTCGTCATCAAGGCCATGCGGATGCTCCGAGGGCGACTGCAAGGTCATCAGATCGACCACGTTGACGACGCGGATCTTCAGGTCCGGGATGGCGGAGCGAAGGATGTCCACCGCCGCCAGCGCCTCCAGCGTCGGCACATCGCCGGCGCAGGCCATCACCACATCCGGCTCTTCATCTGCGTCCACGGTTCCCGCCCACTCCCACGCGCCCGCCCCTGCCCTGCAATGACGTTCAGCCTCTTCCGCGCTGAGCCATTGCGGCGCCGGCTGCTTGCCGGCCGTGATGACGTTGATACGGTTGTAGGTCTTCAGGCAATGATCGGTCACCCACAGAAGTGTGTTCGCGTCGGGCGGGAAATAGAGGCGGATTGTATCCGCTTTCTTGTTGGCCACGAAATCGGCGAAGCCGGGATCCTGATGGCTGAAGCCGTTGTGGTCCTGCCGCCAGACATGGGAGGTAAGCAGATAATTGAGCGATGCTATTGGCTTACGCCAAGGAAGCTCGCGCGATACTTTCAGCCATTTGGCATGCTGATTGACCATGGAATCCACGATGTGGATGAAGGCCTCATAGCATGAGAAGAGCCCTTGCCGGCCGGTGAGCAGATAGCCCTCCAGCCAGCCCTGGCAGAGATGCTCGCTGAGTATTTCCATGACACGGCCATCGCGGGTCAGGTGCACATCGTAAGGCTCGATCCTCTCCATCCAGACGCGGTCGGTGACGTCGAAGACGGCATCAAGCCTGTTGGACGCTGTCTCGTCGGGACCCATCAGCCTGAAATTGTCAGTGTTGAGCTTCATCACGTCGCGCAAATAGGTGCCCATCACGCGCGTCGCCTCGGCCTTTACCTCTCCCGTCCGTGAAATTTCGAGAGCATAGTCCTTCCAGTCCGGCAGGATGAGGTCACGCTTCAAGAGCCCGCCATTCGCATGCGGATTGGCGCCCATGCGCCTGGTCCCCGATGGCGCGAGATCGGCGAGTTCAGGCCGCAGCCGCCCACTCCGATCGAACAGCTCCTCCGGCTTGTAGCTGCGCATCCAGTCTTCCAGCACGTGCCGGTGCTCGTCATCGCCCCGCGCGTTGGCGACCGGCACCTGGTGCGAGCGCCAGAAATCCTCGACCTTCTTGCCGTCCACCTCCTTCGGTCCGGTCCAGCCCTTCGGGCTGCGCAGCACGATCATCGGCCAGCGCGGGCGCTCCCCAGACCATCCCGGATCGCGCGCCTGGCGCTGAATGGTTGAGATACAGTCGAGCACGGTGTCCAGTGTGCGGGCCATCAGCTTGTGCATCTCGGCGGGCTCGCTGCCTTCCACGAAGAATGGCTCGTATCCGTAGCCGGTAAAGAGCGCGCGCAGCTCCTCGTCTTCCATCCGGCCGAGGATCGTGGGGTTGGCGATCTTGTAGCCGTTCAAGTGGAGAATAGGCAGGACAGCACCGTCTCGCGCCGGGTTGAGGAACTTGTTGGAATGCCACGCCGCGGCGATGGGGCCGGTTTCCGCCTCGCCGTCGCCGACGACGCAGGCGACCAGCAGGTCGGGATTGTCGAGCGCGGCGCCGAAGGCGTGCGCCAACGCGTAGCCCAACTCGCCGCCTTCATGGATCGAGCCCGGCGTTTCCGGGGCCGCATGGCTGGGCACTCCGCCAGGGAAGGAGAATTGGCGGAAGAGCTTTCTCAGCCCTTGTTCATCCTGGGACACATCCGGATAGATCTCGCTGTACGTCCCTTCGAGATAGGTGTTGGCCACCATCGCGGGGCCGCCGTGGCCCGGGCCGCAGACATAGATCACGTTCAGGTCGCGCGCGCGGATAACCCGGTTCAGGTGCGCGTAGACGAAGTTCAGGCCCGGTGTCGTTCCCCAATGGCCGAGAAGCCGCGGCTTGACGTGCTCGGGCTTGAGCGGCTCACGCAGCAGCGGATTGTCCATGAGGTAGATCTGGCCCACCGAGACATAGTTTGCCGCTCTCCAATAGCGGTCGATCAGTTCAAGCTCCGATCGCGCCGGCGCTTTGGTATCCGCTGTGGCATCTTGCATCTGAACGCTCCTTCCGAAGGAATTTGGCGCAGAAGCGCACAAGGAAAAGGCTTGGCTGCAGAAAGTGCTGCTCGCGGACGCCAGACGCATTGATCGACGTCAACGCGTCTCGTGATCCGTTCGCGGAAGCCGCAAGGCGTTGATCTTTGATGCGAGTCAAAGCGCGATGGACGCCAGCCCGCCATGTTGGGCGGACAACGGAGGCGTCATCGCCAATGCAACGTTTTTATCGATCGATGGCCATTACAGCCCTCGTCTTGGCGGGTGGCCCAGGCTCAGCACTGGCGGAGGACGCCGCGATCACGCACGGAAAGGCGCTCGTTGAGGCAAACTGCTCGCGTTGCCATGCGGTCGGACGAGAGGACCACAGCAAGCACCCGGAAGCGCCGGCCTTTCGTACGCTATGGCAACGCTATCCGATCGATGCGCTCGAGGAAGCGTTCGCCGAAGGGATCTATGTTGGCCATCCGGACATGCCGGAGTTCATCGCCGACCCAGATCAGATCGAGGCGATCATCGCCTATATCGACGCGCTTCACGAATAACGGCGCGAAGACAGGGACAGAAAACCATGACCGGCCAACTGAAATGCATTCTCGTGGGAATGGCAGCATGTGAGGGGTTCTCGCCGTCGCCTGCCCTTGCCTGCGTCCTCGAACTTGCGAAGGAGCACGGCGCATGCCTTACGGTCTGCGTGCTCCCGCCCGCCTTTTACGTGCCGATCACCCGGACAGGAGGCTCGGCGTCGGGCATCTTGCGGGGCGAAATTCAGCGTCTGGAGGAAATCACCAGACAGACTGCGCAAGCAGCCGGCGCCTTTATCCGAAAGGCCGGCCTGGCCTGTATGGCGGAGCACACCATGTCACCCTTGGAGGCCCGGACCGACCGTTTCGTGCGTCTGGCGCGAGTGAACGACCTCGCTGTTCTCGATGCCGCCGAAGAGCAGGACCACGCCCAGAAGAACGCGATCGAGGACGCGCTCTTCGATGGCGGCCGCCCTCTCCTTGTCGTTCCGCGAAGCGGAGGAAATGCGCTCCCAAAACGCATCGCCGTGGCATGGGATGGTAGCAGCCGCGCCGCGCGTGCTGTTTCGAGCGCGCTTCCGTTCCTGAAGAAGGCCGCAAAGGTCTTCATTCTCACCGTGACGGGCGAAAAGGATCTTTCTCGAATGGCGCCCGGTGCCGACCTGGCAACCTATCTCATCCAGCATGACATCTACGATCCGCGCGCTGAGACGCTGTCGGCCATCGACGGAGACGCATCTGCCCGGTTGCGCAAGTTCGTCGCAGATGAATCGATAGATATGCTGGTCATGGGGGCTTTCGTTCACTCGCGCTTCCGCCAAGACCTGCTAGGCGGTGTCACCCGCTCCTTGCTGGACGATGTTCCTACGAGCCTCTTCATGGCGCACTAGGTGTACCGGCTCCCCTTGAACCACCGCCACATTTCAACCGTTCGACCGTGAACCGTCGCGGAAGGGATATAGAGTACCTGCTTGCTTTTCTGGCTTTAGCGGCCTTGATCGTCGCAGGCTTAAACGCCTGGCGCTTCTTCGACGCTACGAGAGCCGATCGGATTTGGTGCGAATTGGCGGCCTTCGCTAGTGCGTCGCCCACCGAGTTTAGTCCGAAGATGGTTCAGGACCTTCCGGAACCGGCCCGCCGTTTCTTCCTTTTCACCATCGCGCCTGGCACCCTGCTTCGCACAGCTGCGGAAATCAAAATGGTTGGTGAGATCAGCCTCGGTACGAAAAAAGAGCCGAACTACATGGCCATGCGGGCACGGCAGATCCTGGCGCCGCCTCACGGGCTGGTCTGGGTTCTTGAAGCTGGCCGCGGGCCGATGCGGATCGATGGTTCCGATGGTATCGACGGAAGGAGCTCATGGACCCGCTTTTGGCTTCTCAAAACCATTCCCGCAGTCCGTGCCGGAGGAGATAGGGATCATCTGAGGGCGGCGTTTGGACGTGTGATTGCGGAAGCTGTTTTCTGGACACCGGCATCGCTCCTGCCGCAACATGGCGTCCGTTGGGAGGCGGTTTCGGAAGACGTTGCTCGCGCGACGATTTCCGCCAATGGCATGGTCCAAACCGTCGACGTGACCGTGGCGGAGGACGGGCGGCCGACCAAAGTGACCATCCCGCGTTGGTCGAATGCCAACAAGGAAAAGATCTATCGCGAGCAGCCGTTTGGCGGCTGTCTCTCAGAGTTTAGAGAATTCGAGGGTTACAGATTGCCGACCCGCGTCGAGGGTGGCAATTTTATCGGCACCGAAGACTATTTCCCGTTCTACAAAGCAGAGGTACGCGAAATTCGATTCGTCGGCAGCGATGGCCGCTGAGACTGCCGCTCACCCGCAGTGGAGCCAGTGTCCTCCAGCAGTTGACCTATCAAAGTTCCCGCGCGGCCTTCGAGGATGGCGAGCGCATCGCTGAGCGCACCGATGCCCGCCATGGCGCCGGTGGATCTCGCGAAGGCACAGGCAGCCTCGATCTTCGGCCGCATGGAGCCTTCCGGAAAATCTGCCGGGTTCAATTCGGAAGGTGCCGCCCTTCGGATCGCCTCTTGCTCCGGCTTGCCCCAGTGGCGGTAGACGGCATCCACATCGGTCAGCATCAGCAACGCATCCGCTCCAAGATCGCGCGCAAGGAGTTCTGCCGTGCGGTCCTTGTCAATGACCGCCTCCACGCCGACCAGGCCGCCATTGGGCAGCCGGACGACTGGGATGCCTCCACCACCGGCGCAGATCACGATCACGTTCTCATCCAGCAGGAGCTCGATAATGGAAATGTCGGGAATATGCTTCGGCAGCGGTGACGCCACCACGCGGCGATATTTTTCGCCGTCCCGGGCAATGGTCCAGTCGCGTGCGGCGGCCATCCATTCGGCCTCGCCCTTTTCATAAACCGGTCCCACCGGCTTCGTCGGGTGTTTGAAGGCCGGATCGGAGGGATCCACCTCGACCTGCGTCAGAAGCGTCGCGACGCGCGGGCCGTCCGGCAGTGCGTTCTCGAGCTCCTGTTCGATCAGATAGCCGATCATGCCCTCCGTCTCCGCGCCCAGCATGTCGAGCGGATAGGCTTCGCCGGGCTTGTAGGTGGCGGATTGCAGGGCGAGCAGCCCCACCTGCGGGCCGTTGCCATGGCAGAGCACGACACGGTGCCCGGCCCAGACCACTTCGGCGATAGCCGCCGCCGCGCGCTTCACATTGGCGCGCTGGTTCGCGGCCGTGAGCGGCTCACCGCGTTTCAGTAGGGCATTGCCGCCAAGTGCGACCACGACCAGCATGTCAGCCTCCGAGCGTGGCGACCAGCACGGCCTTGATCGTATGCATGCGGTTTTCCGCCTGCTCGAAGACCACAGAGGCCGTCGACTCGAACACCTCCTCGGTCACCTCCATGCAGTCGATGCCGAACTGCTCAAAGATCTTCTGGCCCATCGCGGTCTCGCGGTTGTGGAAGGCCGGCAGGCAGTGCATGAATTTCGTGTGTGGATTGCCGGTTTCTTCCATCACCTCGGAGGTGACGCGATATTTTGTCAGCCGGTCGATGCGCTCGGCCCAGAGCGACGGCGGCTCACCCATGGACACCCACACATCCGTGTAGATGAAATCGCAGCGGGCGACGGCCTGCTTCACATTCTCCGTCAGCGTGACCTTGGCTCCGGTGCGAGAGGCGATTTCGCGGCATTTCTCGACAAGGCGCGGGTCCGGCCAATAGAGCTCCGGCGCACATAGCCGCACGTCCATTCCGATGAGGGCAGCGCCGACCATCAGCGAGTTGCCCATGTTGTTGCCGGCGTCGCCCAGGAAGGCGAAGGAGACGGCGGACAGGTGCTTGCGCGTGTATTCGCGCATGGTCAGGAAATCCGCCAGGATCTGCGTCGGATGGAACTCGTCTGTCAGCCCGTTATAAACAGGCACGCCGGCATGGCGGGCCAGCTCTTCGGCGAGCCCCTGCCCGAAGCCGCGGTATTCGATGCCGTCATAGAGGCGGCCAAGCACGCGCGCGGTGTCCTTCATGGATTCCTTGTGGCCGATCTGCGTGCCGGACGGTCCGAGATAGGTGACGTGTGCGCCCTGGTCATATGCCGCCACCTCGAAACCCGTCCGGGTGCG
>Ga0164243_10010947_pt1 | contig 12985 bp, 9 predicted proteins | sample OricompcompostOP_FD_108781 | JGI IMG/M metagenome (GOLD analysis project Ga0164243, IMG submission 108781) | Organic Plus compost microbial communities from Emeryville, California, USA - Original compost - Organic plus compost (OP) | ecosystem: Engineered > Solid waste > Mixed feedstock >... | reverse complement strand
GCCTGGATTTTTGTAAGCAAGTTGTCGCTGTTATATTGATACTCCGTAAACCGGCTTGAATGGTCTAACGATTTGATCAGATTCCCTCTTGAATCATAAAAATAAGCTTCCACCAAATGTTCTTCGTTCATTTGACGAATCAAGCTGCCCGCTTCGTTATACTCTTTTTCCACGTAAGTGTTGTCTGGGTACTCGATCTTGATCAAATCGCCGGCCAAGCTATACGTATATTTCGTAACACGTTGCTCCGGATCGGTTATCGCCACAAGACGTCCTAATGCGTCATACTCATAAAGGGTTTGCTGCCCCTTACCGTCCGTCACGGACAGTGCATTTCCTTCCAGATCGTAAGTAGCTTGTTGCAATGGGGTAAACGCACCGTTCTTCCATTCTTCTACGGCTATAGTGTTCCCCAGCAAATCCAGCTTCTGTCGTTGCTTAACTCCTGCAGGGTCCGTGTAGGTTATTGTGCGATTCACCATATCATAGCTGGTATCATCCTGCGAGCCGTCAGCATAAAGCGTTTTTGTGAGTCGGTTGAACCCGTCGTAAGTAAATCTCGTGACGTTTTGTTCGGCATCGATTTGCTGGTCCAAGTTCCCTGCTTCATCGTAGGTGTATTCGAAGATGGCGTCATCCACCACTTCTTTAACCAAAAAGCCAAACGGATCATATTTCTCCAAGGTGACGATACCTTCCGGCCCGGTTGTCGTGACGATATTATGGTCATCGTCATATTGAACCGTGGTCTGGGTCTGATCGCTGTACAGCGCCTTTATGACTCGTCCAAGTGCATCGTACGTGTAAGTCGTGACAGCTCCTGCTTCATCTTCCGCCGTAAGAAGATCCCCTGCGGCCGTATAAGTAAAATTCTGCTTCGTTTCGGTGTATGTTCCGTCAACCGCATGAATCACCATCGATTGTTTAGTAAGCAAGTGCTTCCCGTAAGGAGATGCATAAGAAAAGTTAACTGTATTCGTCCGCTTATCGTCCTTGATCTTCTTTACTAACGGATTGCCGTAATTATCATATTCCCAATCCGTTTGAGACAGCAGCTTGCCGGTAGCGCTATTTTCTCTTACCGAGGATTGAGACACGCTTCCCCGTTCATTGTATTGAAAACGATGGATACGCTTTTGGCCATCCCTGATCTTGGTTTGAACCTGATTCGGCAGAGACCAGAAGTAAGGAGCGGAGGAACCGGCATACTCGTAAATCATCTCTTGTCCGGTACTCCAGTTTTCCGATAACAGTTGTCCCTGTTCATTGTATCGATAGGTTGCCGTAAGAGGCTGCGATTCGCTGCCTCCTTGCGAATAGCTCTCCGTGACTTGCACAGGCACATTCCAGCCCGTCACATCATCATAACGAAATTGCCGCTCAAATCCCGTGGTTGCTTCTTCACTTCTCTGCTCATCAAGATACAACCGATCCGGCTGACCGCTGCCCAGAAAAGCCTTCCGAAATTTCAACGTATCTGTGGTTCGAGCTTCCTTAATCGTCGTGGTCCAGGCTGCGGCCTGCCCAAAGCTGTTCAAGTCTTCACCGGAATAACTAAACTCCACAGGGCGGAGGACAACATCTCCTAGCGGTGTCGAGTAGACATTTTTGCGCTCCTTCGCTTTAAAAACAAAGTCCGTTGCATACTCACCAATTTGCTTGCGAGCAGGTACGTAATCGAACTCAGTCGTTCCTGAAGCAGGATAGATCACGCGCATTAACAATGCCGAGCGCTTTACCGGCTGCTGCACCTCTTGATCCTTTAAAGCCGCCAAGAAATTATAACGAGATTCCGGATAGGTATAAAAATACTTGGTACTCCGGCCCAACGCATCTTTAACCTCTTTTAATACAGGTTGGCCGTTATCAACTGTCGTGTAGTACTCCATCTTCCGATCCGTACCCGTTTGGGCTACCGTAACCTGACCGGCTGCATAGGCAAAAGTCAATTCATTGCCGTCACTGTTCTTGATTCGAGACAGGACTGTTGCGTTATTTTGGGCTGTATAGTAGAACTCAACCTGATTCCCATAGTTGTCAGCAATCAGAATGAGGTGGCCTGAAGCGCTGAAATAATACTGATTCCCGTTCAGCACCGAAACCTTCGTATCGCTAGTCAGACCTCCAACCGTCTTGGTTGCGTCCGCGGTCAGCAACAGGTCATTCCATGGATACCCTTGCAGCTTCAAATCATCCGATAACGAATAACGCCCAATCCCCGGAAAATCCAAAATCCGCGTACCTTCCCGTTCTTCAATGAAAGGAAGCCCCCATCTCCAGCCCCGGCCTAGCGCAGATTCCCGCTCTTCCCGGCGGGCTGCTGTACGGTTCACATAAGCTCCATTTTCCAATGCCACGCCGATTTCCTCACTGGCCCGCGCACTTTCATATATACGCGTTAGCCAAAAAGGAAGCGCCCCGGGCAGAGTTAAATCCGTAGCAAGGAGCCTCACGTTGCCAGTAGCAGCGTCAACCGAATCCTCGGCATAACCCATTTCATACATCGAAGATTCATCCAGCAGCGATAGTTGTTCGATAGCCAATTGATCGTAATCGTCAGCAGCGGCGAATACTACTGGAAGGCTGGACTTCTGCGCCGAAGATTCTTTGGCCTGCCCGGACGTTGGGAACAAGTCCGCAGCTTGTTCGATCTCCCACGCGGGCCTGAACTGAGAAATGGCCTTTTCATAACCGTCCTTTCCGCCAAGTAATGCCTGATAAATCTGATAAAGTGTATATCCTTTGGACAACTGCTCATCTATCCAGTTTTCACGAACGTCAAATTGACGAATGATCCCGGATACGGTCAGGAATTCAGTGGAAGCCGAGGAAGCGGTTGTTGAATTATCCGTTCCTCTGTGATCCGCAGAAGCGCCAAAAGACACGGCGTCCAATAAGCCCGTGCTAATCAGTGATATAGATAGCACCAGACCGATGACTTTCTTAAACATCCTTAATCACCCCGTGAGTTTCGTTTTTGGTTCAATGTCGACACATTACTGGAACGGAAAGACTTTTTTCGTTCGATATTTCAAATTCCCATTCGGGTCATAGTCGTAAATCAACTTGTCTCCAGTTGGAAACAAAATCTCAGTAAGCCGTCCATCCGGACGATAGTTGAACTTTGCTTCTGGAAGCACCGTCATGATCGACGCCATTAGCTGCAGTTCAAGCGGGAGAGCGTTCTCCTCTTCAAGTTTCAAATAGTACGTCTTGCCGGCCTGAAGATCGAATTCCAGAACGGTGTAATCGAGTCCGAACTCCTGCTCATTCTCGTTGCTCGAGGCAAGCGCAGTACGCAAATTCGGTTGATCGTACAACGTAAGGATCGGTTGAATCGCAAAATTTTGCAGCTCTTTGGTTGCAAAACGGTACCTTCCTGTTTCAGGAGCTGTAAATCGGTAATAGCCGCTCTGTCCGGCTTGTTTGTACACGTATAAAACCTGACGATGCAGCAAGTCCTCAAACACGTACTCCTCTACGTGCACAAATTCGAAGTTGCGGTAAGGAGCCGTGAAAAGAACCGCGTTAGCCGAAGTCGTCTTCACTTGGATCGTCCCACCTGCTGGTACATCGTACGAGGTCGCGGTTTGATTCCCTTGCCGGACGATGTTTCCATAGGCATCCAGAATCGTGAAGTCAAAGTACCGGTTAGCCGAAATGTTAGCATTGGTCGTCAGCTTTGCCTCAAAGTTGCCGATGTTTTTAAATCCGATCCGTTGTTCCGGTTCCAGTACACGTTTCAACAATGCCGGTTCTGCACTTGGGCTTGCTTGAAAAGCTTGTCCATAGGTGAAGGTTACGGCTCGATCCGTAGTTACCGTCACCACAACCTGGCTGTTCGCGGGTACGGAGAGATTACCGTCCTGATCAAACTTCGCTGTATCTGGCATACCGTCCGCCCGATAAATTGCGTAGTCGTACCCCGTACCCAGACTAGCCTTCGCATCGCTGGTCAAGGTCTGAGGGGAAGCCTGCAAGTTGGTGAATAGATAGCTTTCGTTTTGGTACAAAGTCACCCGTTTAACCGTCGGATCCTCGCCCGCCGTGCCTGTGAACGAGGTATATACCGCCCCGAACGTAATCGGAGCCGCCAGCGGAGTTACCGTAATGGTGTAGCCTGCTGAAACTTGCACAGACGTGTACCGGCTTGCGCCTTCACTATGCACGGTTCCATCCGGACGCCGGATGACATAGGCAAATTCATTTGTATTCATGGTGGCGTTGCTATACAGGAATTCTGTTTCATTGCTTATATTTTTATAGGTATAAGCATTACCCGGAGCAACCGTAGCCCGAAGCAATGCAGGATTTGCCGAAGAAGCTACTGTGATCGTGTCCGTATAAGAGATCTTCACCGGACTTGCAGATTGACCAGTAATAATTGCATACCCTCCGGCAGGAATCGTCACATTCCCTGTTTCTTCAAACGATACACTATAGACACTGCCGTCAGCGCGGTAAACGGCGGCGTCATAGATGCCTCCAACATCCCGCGCATCACTGTTGATAACAATCGACTTTGAGCCTGTGTTGCTAAACGTATAAGACTCACCTAACCGAACGATTTGTTTGGAGATCGCCTCCCCCGGTTTGTCCTTCCACGAGAACAGGCGATAATTTGCACCGAAGGTTACCGGAGCCGAAACTGCCGTAACAACAATCGAGTTCCCACTAGATACCTGCGGGTCTGTATACGTATTTTCCCGTTTTCCTTGCTGCGTTCCGTCTGGATAGTACTCCACCCAATCAAATCGGTTGCTGGAGGTTGCATTGGACCGCAATGTACGAAGGCTTGAAGAGATATTCGTAAATTCGTAGCTCTCGCCTTGCGAGAGAGTTACCCGGAAGTGAGACGGCTCCGCACTGACTTCAGCAGAAAAATCGTCCGTATAATCAAAGGTTACAGGGACCGACCCTTGCACGGTAATGATCGCAAACCCGCCGGGAGGCAGCTGTGGTGTACTAATCGAATCAAAGCCCTGGGAGTAGTAGCTGCCATCCGCCTCATAAACGGTATAATCGTACAGGCCATCCACCTCTCTGGCATTGTTATTCACAGGATTACGAAGTGTGCCATTATTGGTAAATTTGTAAGAAACACCTGGAGATAATGTTACTCGGCTAATAGCGTCATCCTGGCGATTACCGCCCATAAAGGATCTGTACGGACCCCCAACCCGGACCGGATTATCGGTAAGAAGAGTTAGCGTCATATACCTTCCCACGGCTACCAAAGGCATGGTCGAGGTATTCGTTCCCCGTGAGGTTTCCGTACCATTCGCGTCATAAACTACATAGTCAAATTTGTCCTTGGTGGTTCCAGAATGTTCAATTCGATCCGATTTCGTACCTACGTTTGTAAACTTATAGCTCTCTCCCGGATACAGCAGCACACTGTCATAGGCTGGTTCATCCGTTTCATACCCAATGAAGCCTTCGTAAGGGACACCTACCGTTACTGGTTCTTCTGAGGCTCCGGTTAAAATAATCGAATCACCCACGCTGAAGGAAGGCTTGGTATATGTGTCAAAACTTGACTTCTCTAGGGACCCATCTTCTTTATAAACCGCGTAATCGTAACGTTTCCCGTTTGTTGAAGTCGCGTCACTCATAATAGATCGACCTGCATAAGCTTGATTGGAAATGAAGTAGCTCTCTCCTCGGCGTAACGTCTTTTTTAACAGGGCAGGAACCGGGGAGTAAGCATATGAAAGTTCCGAATTAAAACTGACCGTCAGAGGATAAGGATAATCCACAGTAATGACCGTGGTACCCCCTTTGGATAGCACGCTTGCACTGCCAGTATGGGCGAGATCATCATAAGTTACCTTGCCTTCACTGTTGTAAGAAACATAATCATAGCGAATATCATTGCTGGATTTGGCATCCGTTGTAATCGAGATTAAGTTGGATGTATCGTTTGTAAATCGGACGCTCTCCCCCGGATAGATGACTAATTCCGTCTTCTCAGCAGCGAGTAGATAAACGCTATTCGTTACGGTATATACATCCTTCGTCACGGATGGGCTAGAATTGTGTTCAACAGGTGGCTTTACCACCCCAAGGGAATTCCAGCTGGATTCTCCTTCTGCCCTTAACGATACCGGCCCCAAACTTCCTAAAAACAACAGGGCGACAAGACAAGTTAATATTGCTTTGCTCCTCCTCATACAATTTCCCTCTCCTTCCATATTAAGGATTTTTGATTCATATCTCTTATCGGATCTCCTATTTAGTTGATAAATAGGAATATTGTACCTACATGTTCTTAGCTCAACTTCATCACCTCCCTTCCGAACCTTGCTCTTCTCATTGCAGTGCCCTTAATTGCAATAAAAAAAGAACCACGATAAATCTATCGCAGCCCTACAAAGTTAATGTTATGTGACCGACACTAACATTTTATTCTTTATCATCCAGCTCTATCGGTCTATAAGCGGACATGCAAAGGACAGAAGGCGGTCAAATAACGGACAGTTTTGTATAGAAGATGACTTATCATGGATCTATCTATGGATTAAATCAACACATAAGGTCGAAAAAATCCGTACAAGGCATATAAATGAATTGTCGAGCTCCATAGTCGAAAGGTAAAATATAGTTATCAAGCAGATAAAGGAAGGTGATCGTTTGCCCTTTACCATTGACAATACGATTCTTCTCTTCTCCCTGCTGTTGTTCATCGGAGTGTTTACCACCAAGTTTTCCTCGCGGCTCGGCTTGCCTTCCCTCGTATTCTTTATTGCTGTCGGCATGATCCTAAGTAAGTTTATTTACTATGACAACGCCGTGATCACCCAGCTCTTTGGCATCATGGCACTGATTGTCATCTTGTTTGAAGGCGGGCTGCAAACCAAATGGCAGAACGTCCGTGGCGTATTGGCTCCTTCCTTGTCGCTGGCGACCCTCGGGGTTGTGCTGACCACGCTGGTCATTGGGGCTTGCGCAAAATACATCCTGGACGTCACTTGGCTGGAAGGTATGCTGTTTGGTTCGATCGTCGGTTCAACGGACGCCGCGGCTGTATTTGCAGTGCTCGGCGAGAAAAACATCAAGCAGAAGCTCACCTCCACCCTTGAAGTTGAATCCGGGTCGAATGACCCGATGGCTGTCTTTTTAACCGTCTCAGTCATCCAGCTGATCCAATCCCCGAATGCTAGTATGTTCACGATGATTTTGAGTTTTTTCTGGCAGATGGGCTTGGGGTTGGCGATGGGCTTGCTCTTAGGAAAAATCGCGGTTTGGTGCATCAACAAAATCAACCTCGATTCCTCCGGGCTGTATCCCGTGTTAGCGATGGCTTTTGCGATCTTTACCTACAGTTCTACGTCCTTGCTCAAAGGGAGCGGACTTCTTGCCGTCTATGTCATGGCGATGTGGGTTGGTAACGCCGACCTCACCTACCGCCACTCCATCTTCCGGTTTAACGAAGGCTTTGCCTGGATGATGCAAATCCTCATGTTTATTCTGCTTGGACTTCTGGTCTTCCCCGCTGATCTCATTCATATCATCTGGCAAGGCATGGCGTTATCCATCTTATTGATGTTTGTCGCCCGGCCGATCGGCGTCTTCCTCAGTACGATGTTCATGAATTTTAACGTAAAAGAGAAGCTCCTGATCTCTTGGGCCGGACTCCGCGGCGCAGTGCCGATCGTGCTGGCCACCTACCCACTCATTGCCGGGATTGAAGATGGCCACCTCTTTTTCAATGTTGTCTTCTTCGTTGTGTTGACCTCCGCTTTAATTCAAGGGGCGACGATCTCGCCTTTAGCAAATCTTCTAGGCCTGTCCGAAGGCAAGAAAACCATAGTTCCACATGCACTAGAGCTGGTATCTATGGGCAAAACCAATCACGAAATTGTAGAAATCCAAGTCAGTGAAAACTCCGCCGCAGACGGGCAAGAGCTTAGACAGCTAAAAATGCCGCAGGATTCGTTAGTCAACGCCATTATCCGCGACCAGAAAATGATCACCCCAAGAGGCCACACCCGCTTGCAAGCCGGGGACACCTTATATGTTCTGGCGCGAAAAGGACAAACCGATGAGATCAAAGCGCTGTTTCATGAGCAGGTGTTTTTGCAGGAGAGTAGTTGAGAGAGAGGGAACAGAACATCTGTGAAGAAATGACTTGGTATCCATTTTTCTATGCCTTATACTTGAATGTGATTGTTAATATTTGGGAGGGCATAGATGGAATGCAGAAATACAGTCATATCATTTGCAGTTTGATTCTCGCTGCTGCTTTTCTAGGAGGATGCTACATCTTAGCTGAACGGGGAGAGGACAAGTCCGAGGAGGAGGTTCATGCCAAGACGGATATCGCAAATAAGTCGATCTTAACCGAAAGTGAATTAGCCGATTACCTAGGCATTCCCATGAGTGACCTGCAGGACCTTCTGGAGTTGGATCGGAAGAAAAGAGAAAATTTACAGGGCACACGCTCATATGATACTTACTCGATTTTACCTAGTATGGTCTTGCCTAACCGGAGTCATCTCTTCTTGAAGAGCGAAGTAGATAAATGGGTGGAGTATCAAATCATGCAGGGATTGTGAGGCGGGAAATTTTGAGGAGAGATAAGAGCGTTGGCACCCCAAAAAAAGATCCAACAGAAGAGAAAAAAGGGCATAGATGGGCACTAACGACTATGAAACGAAAAACTATGCTGCTCTTGATTCTCCTTGGGATTCTCGCCATGATCATACTTTTTCTAAACGTGTATCCCACGCTGGTCAGAAACACGAAATATGATCTCCAGCTCGGCTTTGTCCAAAACCAAGAATTCCCTAGAATCAACGATCCTTCGGATCATTTTAAGAACGAGGCCCGGCTTATCGCCATGGCCATCTATCCGGACAAGAAGGAAAGCTTACGGCAGGCTCAGTTATATGTCACCAAACGCGGAGACAGCGAAATCCTTCAGGTTGAGAACATGAGAGAGACGGCGGACTTAGCAGCCTTTGAAATGCGGCTGAACAATCTGCAGTGGGAACCCGGAGAGTACACCTTGTACTTCAAACGCGGCACGGATATTCAGAAGAAGCTTGATTTTACGTTGGAGTAAAGTCTCGAAATGCCCATTTACTAGATTTATTGATATAATATGGTTGTACAACAGACTTGGGTGGGGAAGTATCGCCTCCAGAGCGGAGGTGATGCTCATGCAATTTTCGTTATCGGAAGTGCTTATGCTCGGCATGTTCGTGCTAGCTTTGCTCACTTACCTGCATAAACGAAAATAACCCGCCCAGGTTAGCGCCAAGGGTGCGGGTTATTGATCCAAACACTTTGGAGGTTTCCCACCCAAAATGTTGTACCGGGAGTCGGATGGCCGTCCGGCTCCTTATTTCTATCCTAATCATATCACGCCTGTTTCATTCCTGCAATTTTCCAGCTCACCCTTACAAATCCCGATGAAGCTTGATTTTACGTTGGAGTAAATCAAGCTTCTTTTTTATTTCGAATTAGCTCCGCAATCCTTATCAAATTCTTATAATTCCCCCTTACCATAGGTTCCAGAATGGATGAAAAGGATGAGTACACATGAACAACAACCTTATTCTGCAGACGCAGAACCTATGTAAAAGCTTTAAAGGGCAGCAAGCCGTCCGTAACGTCTCGCTCGCGATTCAGGAGAACTCCGTGTACGGATTGCTGGGACCCAACGGTGCTGGGAAATCCACCCTGCTTAAAATGCTGACCGGCATGCTGCGGCCGACTTCCGGTGAGATTCAATTTCTAGGCGCCCCCTGGTCGCGCGAGCATTTATCCCAAATCGGCGCTCTTATTGAGTCACCTCCGCTCTACGAGAATTTAACGGCCCGCGAAAATCTCAAAGTGCGGACTACACTTCTTGGGCTGCCGGACACTCGCATCGACGAAGTGTTGCAGACGGTGGGTTTAACGAACACTGGGAAAAAACGCGCCGGCCAGTTCTCCATGGGAATGAAGCAGCGGCTGGGGATCGCCATTGCCCTGCTCCACCGCCCCAAACTGCTGATTCTTGACGAGCCCACCAACGGTCTCGATCCGTTTGGCATTCAGGAGCTGCGCGAGCTGATTCGCTCTTTTCCAAAGATGGGGATCACGGTTATCTTGTCCAGCCACGTCCTGTCCGAAGTAGAGCAAATCGCGGACCACATCGGCATTATTGCCGGAGGCGTGCTGGCTTATCAAGAGGCCGTTGCTCCGGGAGAACATCTGGAATCCCTGTTCATGCAAATCGCTCGTGAGCACCAGAAAGGAGAGCAATAAGATGCAAGCTTACCTCCGTGCAGAATTTCTTAAAACCAAACGAACTTTTACGAGAAAACTGACCTGGCTAGCCCCTCTGCTCACCTTGCTGCTATGCGCGGTATTGATGGGCGGACGCTTCTTTCAAATCGCCAGCTACAACTGGTGGTATACCCTTTTGCTTCCCGGAGCGCTCACTTTGATGTGCACGGGTGTAATCCAAAAAGACAGCAAAAAGCTAAAATATCGAGCGATCCTCGGATTGCCGGTGCCTCTGCCCAAGATTTGGCTCGGTAAAATCGGCGTGATCGCCGGGCTGTTATTGGTTTCCTCGGTCATTTTAATGCTCGGGATTGCGCTTAGCGAGCTAGTCTTCCCTGGTGGATTGACTTTAGCGGATCACGCTTTGGGCAGCTTGCTGCTTTTTCTGACCTTCCTATGGCAGATCCCGCTCTGTCTGTTCTTAACCGACCGGATCGGCATGTTTGCTACGATGATCGTGAATGTGCTGGGGAACATCGCCTGCAACGTTCTGTTGGCTACGACGGCGTACTGGTGGGCTGTGCCCTATGCGATTCCGTCTCGGCTGATGTGCGCTGCGATCGGCGTGCTTCCTAACGGGTTGCCGGTTCCCGAAGGCGATGCCTTATGGGACAAGAGCGTTATTTTGCCAGGGGTGCTGATCACGCTTAGCCTGTTCTTCCTGCTGTGCATCTTGACGATGCGTGTATTCCGCCATCGGGAGGCCAAGTAATATGAGCACCTACTTCCGTTGTCTCCGATCTGAACTTATCAAGCTCCACAGACAACCGACCCTGTGGGTGCACTTGCTCGTCCCGCTGGCCGTGATCGTGATTTTCTTAGGTTATTACGCCTATACTCCGTTTACGCCAGCTTCTAAAGTGAGCGGTTATTTGCAGGTGCTTGCGGTTTCTTTTCCAACGATGATCGGTATCATCTGTGCCATCGCTGCGGACCAGGAGGCTGCCGCCGGAAATTATCAACAGCTTCTCACCTTGCCGAACCGCCTCATCGCCCTGGCTGGTAAGCTGACCGTACTTCTCCTGCTGGGCTTGGGCAGCACAATTCTGGCTTCGGTGGGGTTCGGAGTTGGCTTCCTTTATCTATTGTCTCAATCGCCGTATGGGCTCACATTCTATATCGAAGCCGCTGGGCTCCTGTTCGGAAGCAGTATGTTTCTCTATGCCCTGCACCTCTACGTGGGTCTGCGCTTTGGCAAAGGGGCATCCATCGGTCTTGGGATTCTGGAGAGCCTCGTGTCTGCCCTCCTGCTGACCGGTCTTGGGGATCATAACTGGATCTATATCCCTTGCGCCTGGGCTGCCCGGTTCGTTAGCCTTTGGATGCAATACGGGGTCGCGAACACTGCCTCCCTCCCGATCCCGGCGAGCTCTTTGCTTGAACCCGGAATCCTTACCTGTCTTACAGGAACCTTGGCAATCATGGTATTCTTAGGAGTGTGGTTCCGGCGATGGGAAGGTACGAGATCGCTGGACTAAACTTAGATCTCATCAATAAAGAAGGGATAGAACATGGCCCATATTCTTGCGGTAGATGATGATCCAGCCGTACTGACCTTAATTCGGAATATTTTGCAAAAAGAAGGACATCTCGTCACAGCTCTCTCCGCTCCTTCTGATGTGTTAACGCTGCAATTGGGAAGCTTTGACCTGATCGTGCTGGACGTGATGATGCCGGAGTTGGACGGGTTCACCCTCTGCCGGCAAATTCGCAGCAAGGTCGACTGCCCCATCCTGTTTCTGACTGCCAAATCCATGGAAAATGATCTGGTGGAGGGCTTAAGCATCGGGGCGGACGATTATATCATCAAGCCGTTTGGCGCAGGCGAGTTAAGGGCGCGAATTGCTGCCCACCTCCGCCGGGAAAGCCGGGAACGGCGCAGCGTTCTCTTGATCGGCGAAGTACATTTCAACCTGTCGGGCAAGGAGATGCGGGTGCGGGATACCTTCATCCCGTTGACCAAAAGCGAATATGCCATCTGCGAATTTTTGGCATTACATCGGGGGCAGGTGTTCTCGAAGGATCAGATTTATGAATCCGTGTTTGGATTCGATGGAGAAAGTGAAGTTTCTACTATCGTCGAGCATGTCAAAAATATCCGTGCCAAGTTAAACCAAATGAACGTGAATCCGATTGAAACCGTGTGGGGGATAGGTTACCGATGGAAATAGCCCGAGTCATGCCAGGACCGAAAGAAACCAAGCTGCGTACGCTGTTTCTTAAATATTTAGCCGCTTTTTGTCTGGGAACGATTGGGCTTGCCCTATTGCTAGCCTTGATCTTTATGGGGTTGCTGTTCTCGGGAGTCGTTCTCCCGGCAGACTATGCCGAGAAGCAGGTGGAGGACGTCAAGTCTCGTCTCACGGCGGGACAGGAGGTACGGCTAGACTCGCCCTCTGCGTTGTACCAATATGCGAAGTACACGGTGGACGGGAAGCTCCTGGAACACAGCTTATCCGCCAAGCAAAGTGAGACGGCGTGGAAGCGTATGGAGGACGGTCAAGCGAGAGGTTACTCTTTCCTATATCATTATACGAAGGTGACGCATGGCCAAGAGGTCTATATCTTCCGGTATTCTCTTGCAGCCCAGTTTAACTTAGAGCCCCTGCGCCGCTTGATGCCTAGTGCGGAACTGGCCTTTTTTGTGCTGTTCTGCATTCTCTTTCTGCTTCAAGCCGTTCTGTTGGCCTCATCGTTTGGACGAAAG
>Ga0164243_10010946_pt1 | contig 12986 bp, 8 predicted proteins | sample OricompcompostOP_FD_108781 | JGI IMG/M metagenome (GOLD analysis project Ga0164243, IMG submission 108781) | Organic Plus compost microbial communities from Emeryville, California, USA - Original compost - Organic plus compost (OP) | ecosystem: Engineered > Solid waste > Mixed feedstock >... | reverse complement strand
CTCGCGAAACTCCACATGCCGGCCCTAGGCGGGCTCATTTACACGGGGCCGGGCATCGGAATCGTCGTGTCCGGCCTGGCGGCGAGCGGCATGGTCGCGTGCCGCTGGTCGGCGGCGACGGGTTGGCTCGTCTTTGGGCTGATGGCCGTCGTGCTCACCGCCGTCGTTTGGCCCACCTTCCGGGGTGTGGGGGACGCGGATCCGAGCGCGACGAACCCGACCGACGGCCGCCGGACCACCCAGGAGGGGGGGCACGGAACGGAGATGGTCCTGTTTACGGGGGCCTACGGTCTGGCCGGGTTCGGTTACATCATCGCGGCGACCTTCCTGCCCGTCATCGCGCGCGAAGCCCTGCCCGGTTCCGCCTGGCTGGACCTGTTTTGGCCGATTTTCGGCCTCGGCGTCATGGGCGGGGCCGTACTCGCGAGCCGCGTCCCCATGTCGCTCGACCCGCGCTACTTGCTGACCTGCGGTTACGTTTTCCAGGGCGCGGGGGTCGTGGCGATCCTGTGGTTGCCGAGTCTTTTAGGGTTCGCGTTGGGCAGTTTGTTGGTGGGGCTTCCGCTGACCGCGATCAGCTTTTTCGCCATGCGGGAGGCGCGTCGACTTCGGCCGTCGGCCCCGGCAAGTTTCATGGGCTTGTTGACCGCCGTCTACGGCGTCGGCCAGATCGCAGGCCCCCCGTTCACCGCGGCGATTTTGAAGAATAGTAAGACCCCCGCCGAAGGGTTCGCCCTCTCGCTCGAAGTGGCCGCCGCGGCGCTCGGGGTTGGCGCCGCCCTCTACGCATGGATCGGGCAGGCCTATCCAGCAACCCCGTCCGGAGAAAGAGGCTGACCATGTGGCCGGACCGTCGGATCCTCGACCTCATGGGCATCGAGTTACCGATCATTCAGGCCCCGATGGCCGGACCGGTCTTGTCCGAGATGGTGATCGCCGTTTCGGAGGCCGGCGGACTCGGCTCGCTCCCTTGCGCGATGTTGAACGCGGACCAGGTGCGGGCCGAACTCACCGCCATCCGGCAACGAACGTCGCGGCCGATCAACGTGAACTACTTCTGCCACCGCCCGCCCCGAAACGACCCGGAGCGCGAGGCCGGCTGGAGGCGGCGCCTGGAGCGTTATTACGTCGAACTCGGGCTCGACCCGAACGCGCCAAGCCCGCGGGCGGCCCGAGCGCCGTTTGACGAGGCCATGTGCGACCTTGTGGCCGAGTTCCGACCCGAAGTCGTGAGTTTCCATTTCGGCCTGCCGGAGAAGGGGCTTCTCTCCCGGGTGAAATCGACGGGCGCCAAAGTCCTCTCGTCGGCGACGACGGTCGACGAAGCACGTTGGCTCGAAAGCGAGGGGTGCGACGCGGTCATCGCCCAGGGCTATGAGGCGGGGGGACACCGGGGCATGTTCCTCACCGACGACGTTTCGACCCAGGTCGGCACACTCGCCCTCGTGCCGCAGGTGGTCGACGCCGTCCGAGTGCCGGTCATCGCCGCCGGGGGCATTGCCGACTCGCGGGGCATCGTCGCGGCTTTCGCGCTCGGTGCCGCGGCCGTCCAGATCGGAACGGCTTACCTGTTTTGCCCCGAAGCGAAAGTGAGTCCGGTCCATCGACGGGCGTTAAAAGACGCCAAAGACAACGCCACGGCGCTCACCAACGTCTTCACCGGCCGCCCGGCCCGGGGCGTCGTCAACCGCCTCGTCCGGGAGGTCGGCCCCGTGTCCGATCTCGCGCCCGAATTCCCGCTCGCGGCCGGTGCGGTCGCGCCGCTCCGGTCGAAGTCGGAGCCGGCCGGGTCGGACGACTTCACACCCCTCTGGTCGGGTCAGGCGAGCCGACTGGGTCGCGAACTCCCGGCCGGAGAATTGACCAGGCGGCTCGCGGAGGAAGCCCTGGCGAAACTCGGAACGATGACCCGCAGATAAGCCGGCTGTACTTATTTAGCGAGTTGATCTCTCACATCTCGGTCATCGGACTGCTAATCCGATAGTCATCCACGAGACGGCGGCGGATGGGCGGCCTCACCTCCTCCCGCCGCAGCGTGGGGTTCCGGCCTATTTACTTAACTCCCGGACGGCTGCCATCGTGTCGTGCAGCGTCCACCCAAAATGCGCCCGCGCGACACGGAGTGCGGCGAGCCCTCCCCCCTCTGCGATGGCCGCACGGATCGCTTCCCGCTGCTCTACCGGAACTGCGTCAAGCCTCGCACGCAGATCACAGTCCGAGCAGACGTCCGTGTGGGGCTCGGTCTTTGCGATGCGGACCCAGCCACCGCAGCGCGAACACTGATAGTCCTCGTACCGCTCCAGACAACTCGGGCACATCCAGGATTCACGCCGGGTTGCCTTCGCGGGGTCCCCGCAGATGTTGCACCGCGGCCCGGCTCGCTCTTCCGGGGTCCACGCGGCCTCCTTCTTCTCCTTCTCCTCGGCCAAGTGGCAGTAGTAGCAGACTCCCCTCCACGGGCATGCGTCTCGCTGGAGGAGCAGGATTCCACATCGCCGGCACGGGGAGCCTCGCTCACGATCGACCCAATCCGGGCAATCGTCTTCCGGGTGATCCGGTGACGGGAAGTAGAACGGCACACCGAACCGTTCCGCCAGTTCGGCACCGACCTCGGCAGCGAGACGGGCCTCCGGCCACGGCGGCACCTGCCCGTTGAATAGCCGGGAGTCCCCGCCACCCCGCAGAAACGCGAGGACGTGACCCCGGAAACCGGGCCCGGCCCGAAGGACGGCCGCGAGAGCAATGCCCCACCCGCCGGTGTCGCCGTCCCACTGCGCCTCGAAGGCGAGCGGCGGTTCAGCCAGGTCGGCCACCTTCGCCAACAGTTCATCGCGGCTCGGCAGCACAAACCCCTCCCGGGCCGAACTTGTGTTTAGCTCGATGGGCGTTCGGCTTGACCGGCACGAACCGCCGGCAGGATTGAGCCGCGTCCCGCAAATTGGTGTAAGCGGACTGCATTAGCTCCGGCCCGAGGACGTTCCTCTGCCGGGAGGTACTCTTTTATCCCTCGAACAGCAGCGGCCGCGGCAGGAGTCGGTTGCCGAACCCGCGTACCGCCTGGCTCACCCGATCGACGGCCGAGAGCGCCTGGCGGCGGGCGTAGCCTCCTCCAAACTTCCGGGTCAGTTCGGCGACCTGGGAGGCGAGTACGTCAACCTGTCTGTGGAGTTCCCGACAACCGGGACACGCGGGCTCGTCCATACCACGATGCTACCAGATTTGCCGACGCTCCACCGCACCGCAATGCCGTGGACGCTAATCAAGTCCAGCCGGCTCGCCCCGGTTTTCGCGTCCACCGCCAGGCGACGGGGTCCCGCAAAGATTATTGCCGCCAAGGAGACCGACGTTAAGGGCCCCCTTTATCGGCCGGGGTTACGACGGAATCCTTGGCCTTGATCGCCTTACTGATCACCTTGTCGAACGCCTGCTTGGCGAACTCCTGAAGGAACTCGGCGCGGCTGTGGAGGTCGAACTGGCGGATCAGGGCGGCCTGCATGCCGCCGTCGCCCCAGCTCTGGCCGCGGGCGAAGTACTCGCGGAAGGTGAGGCCGGAGATGTGGGTCAAGTAGGCCATCGTCACGCACTGAACGGCCCCGCCGGCGGCGTAGCCGACCAGCGACGACTTGAACAAGCCGGCGACGAGCGACGTCGTCGCCTCGATCATGCCCAGCTTCAAAAGCATCTGGGCCATCTGGCCGCCGATCATCCGGACGTGCGCCCCGGAAAGCTCGACGCCGTAAGCCGCGGCCAGTTCGGCGATCATCTGAAACTGGACCGCCCCCGTCGCCATCAGGTCGAGGGCGGGGATCGGGTTGGTGAACACCGTGGCGGCCGTGATCCATTGGAACTTGTCGACCACCGCCTTGGCCTTCGCGTCGCGCTCGCGGGCGAGGACGTCTTGCGCCCTCTTCCCGATCAGGTGGGCGCGGAGGAGCAGGTTGCCGGCGCGGAGCGTATCGCCCTCGCGGGCGAGGACGGCGGCGATCCGCTCTTGAAGCGCGCTCACGTCGGGGGCTTCGGCTTCCAGGACCGTTGTTACGGACCCGTCTGCCGCCTGGACGCGGACGGGGGTGGGGCGCGGGGAGGCGGCGACCGCCACCACGTCGTGGGGGGCGATCACGCCGGCAACCCGCTCGCGGAGCTTGTCCAGAATCGCGTCGCGGTCGGGGTCGGTCAGGCGGTCGGTCTTGTTAAGCACGAGGATCGACCGCTTGCCCTGCCGCGCGAGGGCGATGAGGGGCTCGTACTCGGAACGGACGAGGTCGTGGTCGACGACGAAGAGTAACAGGTCGGCCCGGGCGGCGAGGTCGCGGGCTTCGCGTTCCCGGTCGGTCCCGCCGGCGCCGACGTCGGATAACCCCGGGGTGTCGGTCAGGATGACGGTGCCGTCGACCCCCTCGACCGTTTGCGAGTGGGTTTCGCCGTGACGGGTCGTGCCCATCACGGCGTCGGTCTTACCGACGTGCTGGCCGATAAGGGCGTTGATTAACGAGGTCTTGCCCGCCGACCCGGTGCCGAAGACGACGACGTGAAAACGCCGGGTCTCTCGGTCGGCGCGGAGCGCGGCGAGCTCCTCCCGAAGGTCGGCGCGGGCGGCCTCGTCCTTAACCAGGGCGATAACCCCTTCGGCCTGTTCGGCCTGGACCTCGGACGCCTTGATGACGTCTTCGGGGGCCTGAACCGGCGGGCGCTCGCCCCGGCCGAGCTTCCAAAAAAATCGGGCCGCCGCGAGGCCGGAAATCGCCGCGACGAGGCCGGAAACGGTGATAAACGCGAGGGCGAGCAGGCGCGAGTGGCGCTCCACCCGGTCGTAGAATTCGACCACCGAGACGGTCAGCCAGGCCAACGCCGCGACCGCCACGACGGCCAGAACGGTCGGGAGCAACCACCGGGACGTTCTCATCGCGTCGGAACCACCTGCTCGGGTACGGCTCAAATCGGGCCGGTCCGGTTCGACGAACCGCCTGGAAGCGGGTTCGTGTCCCGCGGACCGGCATTGTCACCTCGCACCCGGTTATTGTAAGTCGTCCGCCCGTAGCGACAAACCGCGGACGGGCGGGAATGGAAAAACCCCCGCGGCACACCCTTCCATGGGGGGCCGCGGGGGTTTCACCACGACTCGAGACAGAGTAGCGGGTCCTTCCATGGTCCCGCCGGGTGCGGGGCCCGATCAGCGGCGGAAGAGCCGGCCGCTGAAGAGGTTGCTAATCACGCTCGTGCGCCGAGGGGCCTGGAAAGGCCCGGTGGTGTTCGGGTCGGCCATCACGCCGCGGGGGGCGGGGGGCGGGGCGATCGTCGTTCCGGGCCCGGGATTTCCCGCCCCCACGGGGGCGCCGGCGGTCGGGTCGGGGAGCGACAAGAGTGGTTGCTCGGGGCCGCCCGCGACCGACCCCGGGGCCGATTCGACGGCCTCGGCGACCGGCGGGAGGCCGGGATCAGGGGCGTTGGCCGCGCCGGGGTTGTCGACGCCCGGCGCGTCGACGGGCGGCGGGACCGGGGTGTTATCGCCCGCGGGCGGCTTGACGGATTCCCCGCCCCGCGCGGGCGGTTTGGCCGGGGTGTTGTTGTCGATATCGAACGGGTTTCTGCCCTCGGGCAGCGCCGGAATGTTGTTCGGGTTCGGCTCGCCCTGCGGGGCGTTCCGGGGTCCGGGCGCGGGGCCCTGCTCCCCTTCGGGGCCGGGCATCCCCTCGCCCTCTTCGTCGGGGGGGATGTCGCGGGGAAGCTTCTTGAACTCCGCCGCGGCGTTCGGGGCCTCGGGGCTGGGGCAGCCCCAGTTGGCGGGGAACCGACGCCAGCAGGTCGGGTGGTAACCGAAGTATTCGTGACGGTACAGCTTATAGACGGGGTCTTCCATCGGGCACGGTACGCGCTCGCGCCGGATCGGCGCGAGCGGGAACAAGCCGCTCTGCTGTGCGTGGGCTAGCGACGGAGCACCCGCGGCCGCCGCGAGAACGCCGGCCGCCGCCCATCCTAATCGCCTCCGTGATCGTGTCCGCATCCTCGCCTCGCGGGTTGCAGGTGTCGTGACGGGCCTCGACCCGAATCCGGTTCGTGCGCGACCCGATTAGTCTCGTCGCCGTGACGTTCCGTTCGATCGGGCATCGGCACATAAGGACTCTAGCGAATTTGGCTAGCCGCGGTAATTGCCGGCATTCTGGGGATCCGCATGATCTGGAAAGGCCGGGTTTGCCGGGTGGGTGGATTGTGACAAGGGGGACGGTGGAAGAAAGGGTCATTCAAGGCGGTGCCGGCAACCGATCAAACGGGGGAAGGCCCCGGGAAAGGATTCGGGGCGAGCCGTCCGGAGATGACGGGAGGGGCCGATGGAGCGGCGAATCACGCTGGCTTGGCTGGCGGCCGGGGTCGTGGGTGTCGGCCTGGGGCTCGCGCCCGGTCGGGCGCACGCCCAGTTCGGCCCGATGGGGGGAGCGCAGACGCCTCCGACCGGAACGGGGGGCGGGGCGACCCCCGGGGTGGTTTCGCCCTATAGCGGGACGGCATGGGCCGGGATGGCCATGAACCCGCTGATGAACCCCTACATGAATCCGTATATCAACCCGCTCGCGACCCAGACGCAGCAACAAGTGTCGGCGGGGAACGCGGCGCTATTCTTCCTCGCCGCACAACAGATGAACGGCGGGATCGGCTCGGGCCGCCTCGGCGGGCCGCAGGCGGGCCAGATCGGCCCGGCCGCGCGCGGGGGGCGCCCGGCGACGGCACCGAACCGCCCAGGCACGGCGGCCGAAGCGGCGCGCGGGAACGGGGGCGGGGCGAACACCCCGGGGGCGGGGGCGGCGCGCTATTTCAGCCGCAACAACCCGACCAACGTCAGCGCGGGGCGTTACTACGGCCGCCAGAACGGCCACTTCCCTCGCCCCGGAAAATAGCGGGTTTCTTAGCCCTTTGGATTTGAGGACGACGTCCCCCGTGCCGATTTAAGTCGTGTCAAGGCCGGTCGGCGCAAGACGCGCAGGCCGGGACCGTCGCTCGGGGGCTGGATCAATCAGGACCACGGGCCCCGGCCCGGGGGGACGAACCGAGACAGCGCGGGCGCGGCCGACGTGGTGTGGGCCGAGGTCGCCGGTCAAGGAAGAGCCGGGAGGGAGTTACGCATGGATTGCACGAGGCTCGGACGCCACAAGGCGGGCTGGCTGTTGGCCTTGACCGCGGCCTTCGCCTGTGGTTGCCAAACGGTCAGGACGCCGGAAGAGAAGATCGCGAAGAGCAACCTGCCTCGCGAGTTCACCAAGGTGACGATGCCCGACTACGTGGTCGAGCCGCCGGACCTCCTCATCGTCGAGGTCCTTGAGGCCCTGCCCGGTCGGCCGATCTCCGGCGAGCGGCTGGTCCGCCCCGACGGCAAGATCTCGCTCGGCTTCTACGGCGAGGTCTACGTCTCCGGACTCACGACCGATGAGATCAAAGAGAAGATCGTCCTGCACCTGCGGAAGTACCTCCCCGACGAGGTGCTCGGCCTGGTCGAACTCGACCCGAACGGCGGCAAACCCAAGGAAATCGCACCGCGCGACTCGAACCGGGTGTTCGTCGACGTCACGGCGTACAACAGCAAATATTATTACGTCCAGGGGGACGTCGCGGCCCCCGGCAAGATGCCGATCACCGGCAACGAACTGGTGCTCGACGCCATCAACTATGCCGGCGGTCTGATCGCCACGGCCGCCCCGCAGAACATCCGGCTCGTGCGCCCCGCGCCGCCGGGCGCCTGTTGCGAACAGGTCCTGCCGGTAAACCTCGCGGCGATCATCAGCGGCGGCGACCCGACCACCAACTACCAGATCATGCCCGGCGACCGCCTGGTCGTCTACCGCGACCCGATCATCCGCGGCACGATCTTCATCGACCGGCTGGCCGCCCCCTTCCAGACCGTGCTGAACTCGATGTTGCAGTACAGCTTCACCGCACGGTCGATCAAGTCTCTGAGCGTGCCCCTGTTCGGCGGCACCGGAACGGGCACCGGCACGACCGCCGGCACGGGGAACATCCTACCCTCGCAGCCCGGGGCCCGCTGAGGCCGGCCCGGACCGTCTGACCTCGCACACACCACGAAAGGTCGGTCGCCGCCCCCGAGGGGAGGCGACCGGCCTTTTTACACGCGCACCGCTTCAACCGGCCCGAGCGGACCGTACGGACGGTTGACGCGCGCGGCCTGAACCCGAAAGTCCCCGGGTCTACAACCCGTGCCGCTTCCGCCCGGGCCGGCTTCCCCTTAGACTCGACGCGGCGGGCGTCACAGGATTGGGGCAACGGGGGCGAGCGTCAGCCATGCCGAAGGCTCGTGGGAACGTCCGACTCCAGGGTTTCGTGGCAGCCGTTCTCCTCCTCACCGCCTTTACGACCGGCCCGTCCATCGCGCTCGCGGCACCGGCGCCCGACGACGACCCCGAGGAACTGGCCGCCGGAGTCGTCGTGCGGTTCTCAACCGAGGGGCACCCGGGCGTCACGGTCTCGCAGACGGCGGCCGACCTGGCGTGGGACTGGGGCAACGCCTCGCCGGACGCCCGGCTCTCGGCCACGGGATTCCGGCTCTCGGCCACGGGGGCGCTTCTCATCCAGGCCCCCGGGAGGTACAGGTTTTACGTCCGGAGCGACGGGCCGGCGACGTTGAGCGTCAACGGCGCGATCGTCGTCGAGGGGCCTCCCGGGGGGGAGACGGTATTACCGGCGGAACTCCGTCCGGGCTTCACCCCGTGGACTCTGTCGTACCGGCACGACCGCGGCCCGGCCCGTCTGGCGGTCGACTGGGAGGGCCCCGGCTTCGCCCGCGAGCCCGTGCCCGCCCGCCTCCTGTACCACGACCCGAAGGACGCCCCCCCTCCCGACCGCTTCGAGGAAGGGCGTCGGCTTGCCGACCGCCTCGGGTGTGTCAACTGCCATTCGGTCCTCGACCTCCCGCGCCACCCCTCCCTCGGCCCCCCCTTGGCCGACGTCACACGACTGACAGACCCCGCCTGGCTTGACCGCTGGCTGAAAGCCCCGACCGTCGTCCGGCTCGGGACGCGGATGCCGGGGTTCGGCGGCGGCCCGGGGCTGGCGCAAGACGCGGTGGACGACCTGACGGCCTTTCTCGCATCGAAAGCGGCCGGCACGGCCCAGACGGCCGAGGTCAAAATGGCGCTGAACGTCGCGCAGGCGGAGCAGGGGCGGTTGCTGTTCCGCTCGCTCGGTTGCCTCGGCTGTCACGGCCGGGGCGAGCCGCTCGGCCGGGAACCCACAATCGCCCCCGACCTGGGCGACGTCGGCCGCAAACGGACGCCGGCCATGCTGGCGGCCTACCTCGAACGACCGAGGTCGGGCAAGGTGCCGTCGCACCACCGGCCGGACTTGCGGCTCACGGTCGACGAATCCGCCCACCTCGCGGCTTACCTCACCGACGGGCCGGGGGATTCCAAGACGCGCGAGAATACGTCAAAAGGCGTGCCGGAACGGGGCCGGCTTCTGACGGAACAACTCCGCTGCGCCGCGTGCCACGAGATCCCTGGGGTCAAGGCCCCCGAGGGGCGGATTCCGCTCCGCGCCGGGTCACGGGCCGACGCCGGTTGCCTGGCGAACCCCGGCGTTCTCCAGGCCGACGTCCCACGGTTCGCCCTCTCGGACGAGGCGAGAGCCGCCCTCCGCGCCTTCGTGTCCGGACTGCCGGAACGTCCGGCCCCGACCGGCCCCGAGACGTTGGCGCACGACGCGCTGCGGAGGCGGAACTGCCTGGGCTGTCACGTCCGCGACGGGCGCGGGGGGGCGGACCTCGCCCGGCGCCTCGCCGCACTCCTCGGCGAAGACCGCGCGCTCGGCGGTTTGAAGGGGACGTTGACACCTCCGAACCTGACGGCGGTCGGCGACAAGCTGCGCCCCGAATACCTCGCGCTGGCCGTCCGGGGCGGCGCGCCGACGGCCCGCCCGTGGCTCTCGGTGCGGATGCCCGTGTTCGCGTTCGAGCCGGGCGAGGCCGACGCGATCGCGGCCGCGTTCCGCACGCACGACCGGATCCGCGCGGCGGACGTCGACCCGCCGCCCTCGCCGCCCGTCCATCTGGAGGCGTCGGCCCGCGATGCCGCCGCCCGCCTGATCGGTCAGCGCGGCTTCGGGTGCCTCTCCTGCCACGTTCTGGCCGGGCGAATCCCGCCCGGCGGAGAACCGGAGACGCTCGGCCCCGACCTGGCGCTGGCCCACCGCCGGATGACCGAGCGCTATTTCCGCCGGTGGATCGCCGACCCCCAGCGCGTGATCGCGGGGACGCCCATGCCCCAGTTCCTGAAACCGATCGACGGGCTCCCCGGTCGGCTCGACGACCAACTCTCGGCCGTCTGGCGGCTCCTCGGGAGTGACGCGCTCGCCGAAGTCGCCGCGGCGGGGACGCGCGTGGCACTCCGGCGCGAGGGGGATCGAGCCCTCGTCGTGCGCGACATGGTCCTGATGCCGGGGCTCGCGGACACGCCGTACACCCCGCGAGGGCTGGCCGTCGGGCTGAAAAACGACGCCTCCCTGCTGTTCGACACGGACCGCCTCACCTGGCTGGCCGCCTGGCGGGGCGGGTTCCTCTCCCGGACGAAGTCGGGGCGGCTCTGGGAGTGGCACCCCGAGGGGCCCCCCCTCTGGGCGGTCGCCAGGCGGTTGCCGCCCGTCGTCCTGGTCGCCCACGACGGCTCCGTCGAGGCCCCCGTCGAAACCCGCGAGCGGTTCGGGTCGTTCCGCGCCCTCGAATTTGTAGGCGACGGGGTCCGTCTCGCCTACCGGCTCGATTTCCGCAACGGCCCGCTCGACGTGGCCGAAGACATCCAACCCCGTGGACGCGGGTGGGTTCGTTCGGTGCAAGTCGCCGCGACGCCCGACGGGCTTACCCCCGCGTTCGTCGAACAACCGGGGGCACCTCCGGGTGAGTCGACCGTGGCGGAATGGCCGGTCGGCACCGACCGCGTCGTCATGCGGTGGGCTTCGCCGGCCGTGCCCCGCCCGGTCCTTCCCGGCGCCCCCGGCGCGGTCGTCACCCGGTTGCGGGCCGAACCCGCCGGGGGGTTCGAAGGGTCGGTGGTCGTCGAGATCACTTCCACGCGTTGACGGGCCCGCCGGGCGAGGCGTCGGGATCAGAAGCCCGTACCTGCCCTCGTCCTTATCCATTTTGTGAAACCGGCCCGACCGGAATTACCCTCAAGTCTGCGCGCGGTGCAACCGATCTCTGGTTGCACCGAACGGAGGATGAGCGTGCGCGCGAGGGTACGACGTGTGAACCGGCTTCGAACGTTATTCGTCGCGGGCTTTTTCGCGGCCTCGGCCCCCGCACGCGCCCAAAACCCCGACCCCGGACTCCCCCCGCTACCGGCTTCGTCACCCCCCGTCGCGGCGGCGGGGACGACCTCCAGAGAGGCGGAACTCGAAGAACGGTTGCGGCGGCTCGAATCGCGCTACGAGGCGATGGAGCGGTCGCACGCCGAACAGTACGAGGCCCTGAACAAGCGCTACCAGTCGCTCGTCGAATCGTTGCGCGGCAGCGCCCCGGACGCGGAAACGCCTCCATCCCCGCCCGTCGATCGCCCGGACAACACGGCGCCGATCCTCAGCGAGAGTGCGGCCCGCCCCTCGCGATCGGTCTCGGGGACTTCGAACGCGGAGGCGAATGCGGCGGCGAGGGCCGTGACCGGCCTGGACGGTTCGGGCGGTACGTCGTCGGACGTCTCCGCCCCGTCTCTGAGCGAAAGCGCGGCCCGCCCGTCACGGCGGGCAGAGGGTGGGGCCGGTGGACGGGCCAACTTCATGCCCGTCAAAGGGTTCTACGACAAGCGACGCTACGGGTTCCTCCTCCAGGACGAGGACGGCGAGTTCGAACTACGGGTCAACAGCCTCCTTCAGGTCGACGCCCGGATCTACACCCAGACCGACCAGTCCCCCGTCATTAACGACATCAACGTCCCCCGCGCCCGCCTTTATTTCAGCGGTCGCGCGACCAAGCCGATCGAGTACCAGATCTCGCTCCAGCGGGGCAACAACAGTTTCGACCTCCTCAACGCATACGTCAACTTCCACTACGACGACCGGCTTCAGGTCCGGCTCGGGCGGTTCAAACCCCCGTACACGTTCGAGTGGTATAAAATGTCGATCTGGGAATTCTTCACGCCCGAGCGGTCGCCGTTCGCCCTCAACTTCGGCCCGAACCGGCAGATCGGCCTGATGGGCTGGGGGTTCCTCTTCGACGAGCGGCTTGAATACGCCGTAGCGCTCACGGGCGGGGGCCGTAACTCGTACGGAGACTTCAACAACGCCAAAGATGTGATGGCGCTGCTCGACTACAAGCCGTTCTACAGGTCGGGCTCGCTCGCCTTGAAGAACTTCGCGATCGGCGGCTCGGTCGACCAAGGGAAGGAGAACAACCCGCTCGTGCCCGCCGTCTTGCGGACGTCGGTCAACGGGTCGAGTTCGCCCGTCAACGGTACGTCAGGGGACAGCCTGATCGCGGCCCCGTTCCTCGCCTTCAACTCGAACGTCCGCGAGCGCGGCGACCGGCAGCTCTGGGAAATCCACGCGACGTATTTCTATAAGGGGCTCTCGCTCCTCGGCGTCTGGGACAGCGGGCACAACGACTTCGCCCTCACGGCCCCCGGTTCCCGCCCCGTCCACGTGCCGGTCTCCGGTTACTTCCTCCAGGGGGCCTACCTCCTTACGGGCGAGACGCGCGAGCGGGCCTCGCTCATCGCCCCGAACCACCCGTTCGACCTGCGTCCCGGGAAATTCGGGCTCGGGGCGTTCGAGGTCCAGGCGCGTTACAGCGGTTTAACCCTCGGGCGCCAGGTCTTCTCCGCCGGCCTGGCCGACCCGAACCTCTGGACCAACCGCGTCGACCTCCTCGACGTCGGCCTCAACTGGTATCTGAACAAGTACGTGAAGGTTTACTTCGACTGGGAGCACGCCGTCTACGGCCAGCCCGTCTACTTCCGCCCCGGCGGCCTGCAAAAGACGAGCGACATGTTCTGGCTGCG
>Ga0164243_10010945_pt1 | contig 12986 bp, 14 predicted proteins | sample OricompcompostOP_FD_108781 | JGI IMG/M metagenome (GOLD analysis project Ga0164243, IMG submission 108781) | Organic Plus compost microbial communities from Emeryville, California, USA - Original compost - Organic plus compost (OP) | ecosystem: Engineered > Solid waste > Mixed feedstock >... | reverse complement strand
GTGTCCTTACCGGCAGCAGCGGCGCGATCCGCGCGTACTCGACATCGGTCAGCTCAAACCGTCCACCCACGACAGACATGAATAGCCGAACCTTGCCCCAAGATCCAGGAGACACGCCCTAGTCCCCGGTGTTGGTCTGGGGGGTTCTCCCTCGCGAACCCCGACGCCGAACTCGACGCCGTCATCTTCGACTCCGGCCCGGGTCAGGATCTCACCGCGATGTTGACCGACGTCGCGGGCGGCGACGGGATGCCGCTGCCCGCCTGGGCGCGACCCTTTGCCGCGCAACGGCGCGTGCGGGCCGCCTTCGTCACGTCGGCTGTCGCGATGCTCGGCGCGGTCTGGCCGCCGGACCCGGCCAGTACGTCGGCCGGTACCACCCCCATGCTGCTCCTCACGGCGGCCGGCGACCAGCTGATCGACCCCGCGCACACCCGGGCCCTCGCCGGCCTCTACCCACATGCGACGGTCCATGCCTTCGACGCCGGCCATCTCCGGAGCATCAAGGAGGAGCCAGACCGCTACGGAGGAACCGTCGCCGAGTTCATCGGCGTGGTTGGGGCCGTAGCCGGATGAGGGCGCGATACATGGCTCGTGGTTTGGGTGCTGGGGGTGCGGGTTCGGCAGAGTCGGCGCGGTAGGACGAGATCATGAGGGTCGCGAAGCGCAGCCAGGCGGTGGGCGCGCTGCTGGCGGTCGCGTTGACCACTCCGGCGTTGGCCATCAGGAGGATGACGACGTCTTCCGGAGTGAAGTCGTCGCGTACCTTTCCCGCGGCCTTGGCGCGGGCGATGAGCTCGACCAGGCCGCGGTGGGCACGGTCGCGTTCGACCTGGAACGGCTTCGCGGTCGGGAAGGTCATGGTCAGCACGTCGGTGAAGCCTTGGTCGTCGGCCTGCATCTGGCAGATCTGGCGCAGGTAGGTGGTGAGGCCCTGCCAGGGGTCGGGATCGGCGAGAGCGCGTTCGACGGCGTCGGCGTATGCGGTCATCTTGGCGGCGAAGGTGGCGGCGATGAGGTCGTCGCGGGTGGGGAAGCGGCGGTAGAGGGTGCCGACGCCGACCCGGGCGTGGCGGGCGATGTCGGCCATCGGCACAGCGAGGCCGTGCGCGGCGAACATTTGACGTGCGGCGTCGACGATGCGGGCGCGGTTTCGCTCGGCGTCGACGCGCAGCTCGGCTGGCTCGTCAATGCCGCCGGCTGTGGGACGGGTCATAGGCCCAGCCTAGCTGGAACTGGAATGTGTCGTCCGGTTGTAGTGCTAAGGTCGCAGGAACTGGACGATGGCTTCCACTTTTCTTGATCTAGGAGGAGCGCGATGCGCGCGATCGCGATGGCCGACTTCGGCGCGCCCCCGTCCGTCACCGAGGTGCCCAGGCCGGTTCCGGCCGCTGGCGAGGTGCTGGTCAAGGTCGCCGCCTCGTCCGTCAACGGGTTCGACACCGCCGTGGTGGCGGGCCGGCTGCAGGGCATGATGGAGCACCGTTTCCCGGTGGTCGTGGGAAAGGACTTCGCCGGTACGGTCGCCGCGATCGGTGACGGGGTGACGCGGTTCACGGTCGGCGACGTGGTGTTCGGTGTGGTGATGAAGCCGTTCCTCGGTGACGGCGGCTTCGGTGAGTACGTGGCGGTCCCTGAGGAGTACGGCATCGCGGCCGTCCCGGCCGGGCTCGACCTCCCGACGGCGGGTGCGTTGGGCCTGGCCGGCACCGCCGCGGTCGACGCCGTCGACGTGGTGTCGCCCGGCCCGGGCCGGTTCGTCCTGGTCGCCGGGGCGACCGGAGGCGTCGGCGCGATCGCCACGCAGTATGCGGCGGCGGCCGGAGCGTCAGTGATCGCCACCGCGCGGCCCGGCGCCGAGGAGGACTTCGTGCGTGGTCTCGGGGCCTACCACGTGGTGGACTACGCCGGGGACGTGACGGCGCAGGTTCGGGCGATCGCGGCGGATGGTGTCGACGCGGTCGTGCATCTCGTAGGCGACGGAGGTGCGTTGGCGGGGCTGCTCGCCGATGGCGGCCGCCTCGCCTCGACCGTCGGTTTCGGGCCGGACCAGCATCCGAAGGCCACCGCGGTCATGGCATCGCCGGAGCCGGCCACCTTGGGCCGGCTCGCCGCCGACGTTGTTTCCGGTCGGATCCGGGTCCCGGTTATGGCGACCTACGAGTTGGACGACGTGCCCACGGCGCTGACCGCCTTCGCGGGAGGCACATTGGGCAAACTCGGCGTGAGAGTCGCCTGACCATCCCTTCAGCACGTGCATCGTAACGAGGAGGACCACAGCAATGCCCACCATCGCCATCGTCGGTGCCGGACCAGGGCTCGGCCTGTCCATCGCCAAGTTGTTCGGCCGCCACGGCTTCGCCGTCGCGCTCATCTCCCGCAGCCAGGGCAAGCTCGACGGTCTCGTCGAGCAGCTCGCCGGGGCCGGGGTGGAAGCGGCCGGGTTCGCGGCCGACCTCACCGACCGCCCGGCGCTGGTGGGTGCGCTCGCCGCCGTCAAGCGCCGCTTCGGCGGCATCGACGTGCTGGAATACTCGCCCGCCCCGACCGGCCCAGCGGCGGCCACGGCGCTCGTCGGGCCGCTCGAGGTCTCCGTCGACAACGTCGCGCCGCAGGTCGACTTCTACGTCTACGGGGCGATCACCGCGGTCCAGCAGGTGCTGCCCGACATGATCGCGCGAGGCGACGGCACGGTGCTGGTCACCACGGGAGCCTCCTCGACGATGCCCGTGCCCATGATGGGCAACGTCGGCATAGCGGGCTCCGCGCTGCGCAACTGGGTCCTCAACCTCAACCAGGTCCTCGCGGACAAGGGTGTCTACGTGGCGCACGTCCCGCTCGCGGTGTGGATCGGCAGCGGCGGCCCGGAGACACAACCCGACACCATCGCCGAGATCTACTGGACCCTCTACACCGCGCGCGCGGAGGCCGAACACCTCTACAACGCCCTCTGAGACCTCCGCGGAAGGATCGTGGCGACCGGTATGGCCTTCGAACTCGGTGTCTACAGCTTCGGCAACACCCCGCGCCTGGATAGCGGTGGTCTGGGCGCCACCTCACAGGCGATCCGTGACGTGCTGGAGGCGATCAAGCTGGCCGAACAGGTCGGGTTGGACTTCTTCGGTGTGGGGGAGCACCACACGCAGACCATGCCGATCTCCTCGCCGACCTCGGTCGTCAACGCCGCGGCGGCAGTGACCAGCCGTATCGGGCTGGGCAGCACGGTCACGGTGCTGTCCACCGACGACCCGATCCGGGTCTACCAGCAGCACGCCACAGCCGCGGCGCTGGCGCCGGGTCGAATCGAGATCACGGCCGGGCGCGGGTCGTCGACCGACTCGTTCCCGCTGTTCGGCTACCGGCTCGAGGACTACGACTCGCTCTACGCCGCCAAGCTCGAACTGCTCCTGTCGGCCAATGCCGACGAGCGGGTGACGTGGGACGGGCCGCACCGCGGCGGGCCGCTGCGCGACGCTCTCGTCGTACCCCGGGCGGAAGTCCCGCTCAAGATCTGGCTCGGCACGGGCGGCAACCCACAGTCGTCCGTCCGCGCCGGCCACGCCGGACTCCCCATCGCCTACGGCATCCTCGGTGGCACCGCCCGGAGCTGGGCGCGTATCGCCGCCGTCTACCGGGAGGCCGGCCGCCGCGCCGGCCACGATCCGGGCGACCTCGAGGTCTCGGTCGCCGGGCACGGGTTTATCGGGAAGGACGGTCGCCAGGCCAAGGACACCTTCTACCGCTACGAGAGCACCCTGATGAGAGCCGCCGCCGCGGAGCGCGGCTTCGCCGTCCCGGACCGGGCACATTTCGAGGCGAACTACGCCCCCGGAGGCATGACGATGGTCGGCGACCCGGTCGAGGTCGCCGACCGGCTCATCGCGTTCCAGCGCGAGCTCGGCCATACCCGCCAGATCCTGCAGATGGACCTCGGCGGGATACCCCACCGGGAGGTGCTGCGCTCGATCGAGCTGCTCGGCACCGAGGTCGCCCCACGGGTACGGGCGGAACTGGGATGACTACCTGTTCGCCGGTGCGCGCCGACGGACACTTCGATGCAGGCCCCGCGGATAGGGTGACTACACCGCTCCACTTCGGGGCGGTTTCGGCGCGCCTTACGACCGTGTCGAGGTGCCGATGCGCGCGATCCAGTATTGGTGGGCGAGTGCGTCGACGCCGGCGGGTGACACCGAGCGCAGGTGGACGGTCTTGCCGGTGGTGCCCGCGATCCGGCCATGTTTTTGTAGTTCGAGGATGTGGTATCGCTCGGGTGGGAAGTCGAGCTCGACGTCGACCGCGAACCGCCCCCGCGCGTCGCGTTCGTCTCCGACGTCGGGGCCGACCTTGCCCGCGGCCTGGACTCCGAGCCAGACCTGGTAGGCCAGGACGAGCACCACGATGACAGCGAGGCGCCGGATCGTGGGCATCCGCCACGCTCTACGCAGCGGTTCGCGCATCATCGGCCTCTTCCTCTCCGAGCAGGGCCGTGATTCGGTTGGCCAGCCGCCGGAAGGCGGGGAGCTCCGTCGTCGTGCGCCAGTCGCGTGGGCGTGGCAGGTCGACGGTGACGATCTCGCGGACCACGCTGGGCCGATGTGAGAGCACGATGACGCGGTCGGAGAGGAAGACGGCCTCGTCGATGTCGTGCGTGACGAAGAAGACCGTCGGTCGTCGCAGTTCGAAGACCCGGGTCAGGTCTTCCTGGAGCTTGCGCCGGGTCTGTGCGTCGATGCTCGCGAACGGTTCGTCCATCAGCATGACCGCGGGCTCGTTGACGAGCACCCGGGCCACGCCGAGGCGCTGCTGCATTCCGCCGGAGAGCTCGTGCGGGTATTTGCGCTCGAATCCCGCGAGGCCGACGAGGGAGAGGTATTCCCGGGCCCGCGCCTCGCGCTCCTTCGCGGGCACGCCTTTCATCCGTAGGCCGAAGGCGGCGTTGCCCAGCACGGTCTTCCACGGGAACAGTGCGTGGCTCTGGAAGACGACACCGCGGTCGGGCCCGGGCCCGGTGACCTCGTCGCCGCCGACCGTCACCGTGCCGGCGGTCTGCTCGACGAAGCCGGCGATGATGTTGAGGACCGTGGTCTTCCCGCAGCCGCTGGGGCCGAGAATCGACACGAACTCGCCTTCGTCGACCGTGAACGACACGTCGCCGATCGCGGTCACCTCGTCGCCCGTGTAGGCGTCGACGTAGTTCTTGGTCAGGTCGCGGATCTCGAGTGCGGTCATCTGCCGGCCTCCACCTGTCGCACCATGCCCCATCGCTCCACAGTGACCCTTTCGAACGGTGCGAGGACGAGCGCGTCCACCGCGTACCAGAGGACGCCCAGGACGATCATCCCGAGGAACACCTCGGAGACGTCGCCGACCCGGCGGGCGTCGAACATCATGAAGCCGACTCCGCTGGTGCCGACGATGATCTCGGCGGCGATCAGTGCCCGCCAGCCGTAGCCGAGACCGGTGCGGATGCCGCTCGCGACCGACGGCAACGCCCCGGGCACGATCACCTCGACGAAGACCCGGAACCGGCCGGCGCCGAGGCTGCGTGCGGCGCGGACCAGTTCGGTCGGCACCTGCTCGACGCCGGCGACGACCGCGAGGATCAGCGGGAACACGATCGTGTAGACGATCACGAAGGTGACCGCCGTCAGGCTGAAGCCGAACCACACGATCACGATGGGCAGCCATGCGATGTCGGCGATCGCTTGGAAGAACAGCAGCAGCGGCCAGGTGAGTCGCCGGGCCCAGAACGAGCTGGCGACCAGGAATCCGAGCGGCAAACCGATGAGCAGACCGAAGCCCACCCCGTAGAGCAGGCGTGTGATCGAGTCTGACAGGTATCCGGGGAGGATGCCCTTGCGGATCAGGTCGCCGAACTCCCCGAGCACCGTGTCGGGGCCGACGAAGAACGCGTCCGGAAAGGCATTCGACTCCGCGAGCAACCACCAGAACAGCAGCAGGGGTACGAATGGTCCGAGTGTCCGCACGACCGCGTTGTCACCGAGCCACCGTCGCAGCCGCCGCATCGGATTGATCTTGGCGTGGCCCGGCCGGGCTCCCGTGGTCGTCATGTCGCCACCGTCTTCATGCCCCACCGTTCCACCGTGCGGCGCTCCAGCGGCGCCAGGATCAGCCGGTCCATCAGCAGCCAGAGCACGCCGATGATCGCCATCGCCGCGATCACCACGTCGGTGTCGAAGCTCTTCTGCGCGAGGAACAGTGCGTAGCCGAGGCCGGCGCTGCTCGCGATGATCTCGGCGGCGACCAGACCGCGCCAGCCGTAGCCGAGGCCGATCCGTAGGCCGGTGACGACGCTCGGCAGGGCGCCCGGCAGGAGCACCTCCCAGAACATCCGGACCCGGCCGGTGCCCATCGACCGTGCCGCCCGCAGGAGCTCGATCGGGATGCGCTGCACGCCGAGCATCGCGTTGTAGGCCAGAGCGAAGAACATCGCGTTCCATACGATGAAGATGACGGCCGAGTCGGTGTAGCCGAGCCACAGCGTCGCGATGGGGATCCACGCGATGCCGGCGAGCGCGACCGAGAAGCGCAGCAGCGGGGCGAAGAACGCGGCGAGCTTCGGGCTGGCGCCGAGCGCGATGCCGAACGGCAGCGCGGTCACGACGGCGATCGCGGCACCCACCGCGACCCGCCGCAGGCTGGCGCCGAGGTGCCGGGCGAGATCACCGCTGACGGTCATCTCGCGGAGTGCGGCTGCGACGTCGGTCACCTGCGGAAAGATCCGCATCGGGGTGCCGGTGACCTCGACCGCGACCGCCCAGACGGCGAGCAGCAGCACGAACGGCAGGGTGAACCAGAACGCGGAGACCAACCGGGACCGCGGGCCGCGGCGCGCACCGGAGGAGGTCCTCCGGCGTGCGCCTGCGTCAGTACGGGCGTGCGCGAGTGTCACGGACAGGCCGCCGTCGCCGCCGTGCGGTCGAACGCGAAGTTCTGGCCGATCGCCGCCGCTTGCGGAACCGCGGGGAGGTCGTCGAAGAGCTCAGGCTTGTCCGACATCACGCTCAGGATGGGTCCGGGCATGAAGTATTTGCTGACGTCGAAGCCGGCCTCGACGGTCTTCTGTTCGGCGAGCAGCCCGCTGATCGTGTCGAGCGCCAGATAGTTGCAGGCGCTGAATCGTGGGTCGAGCTGTTTGGTGTTGAACCGCATGGCCTTCTTCGCCACGTCGACGCCGGTGCCGGGCAGCCAGCGGGTCGCCGACTCCGCCGCCTGGTCAGGGTTCTTACGCATCCACTGGTCGACCGTCGCCCGTGCGGTGAGGAACTTGCTGACCACCTCGGGGTTGCCCTGCGCGTACTGGCGGGTGGTGACGATGTAGCCGATGAACGGGATGTAGCCGCCGCCGCGCAGCACCTCTGTCGACCCGGCGACCTGGCCGGTGACGACGATCGGCCACGGGTCCCAGATGATGGCGGCATCGATCCCGCCGGTCTGGAGTGCGACGCCCATGTCCGGCGGCGCCGTGTTGACGATCTGCACGTCGCTCGCGGTCAGGCCGGCCTTCTTGAGTAGGCCGAGCAGGTACAGGTGGTTGATCGAGGCGACCGAGACACCGACCTTCTTTCCGCGTAGTGAGGCCGGGTCGGATGTGACGCCGGACTTCTCGCCGGCTACGACCGCCATCGTCTCGTCGATGCTGCGCTGGGTCGACGAGCCGGTGTAGTTGCCGAGCAGCACCAGGTCGATGCCCTTCTGCGCGGCGGCGATGATCGGCGTGCCGACTTGGATGACGTCGATCGTGCCGGCCTGGAGGGCGTTGAGCGCGTCGACGCCGGTCGGGAACGGCTGCGCGAGCTCGACCTCGAGGCCCTCCTCCTCGAAGTAGCCGCCTTCGAGCCCGACCGGCAGGCCGATCTGGTCGATCGCGGAGACGTAACCGGCCCTGACCTTCGTGAGCGGCGCGGCCGACCCGCCGGTGGCGCCGCTCACGTCGTCGTCGACGGTCGAGCCGCCGCCACACGCGGCAAGCACGACGCCGCACAGGGTGGCGGCGGCCGCCGCGAGGAAACGCCTTCTATATGTCATCGGAATCTTCCTCCGTCAGACGTGCGGCGTGGTGTCCTTCCTGAGCACGGAGAGGATCACGTCGCGGTGGGGGATGGGATGGACGGCACCGTGGCCCTGGGTGGTAAGGGCGCCGGCGACGGCCGCGTACCGCGCGGCCTCGGGCGGAGAGACGCCCTCGACCAGACGCGCGACGAACGCGCCGTCGAAGGCGTCGCCGGCCCCGGTGCTGTCGACGGGTGTGACCGGGTGCGGCGGCACCTCGGTGACCTGTCCGTCGTACCAGAGCAGGCAGCCCTGCGCGCCCATCTTGAGGACGACGATGCGGGGGCCCAGGTCGGCGAACCACTTGAGGATCGCCGCCGGCTCGTCGAGGTCGGTGAGGATTCGGCCTTCCTCGACGTTGGGCAGCGCTATGTCGCTGAGCTCGACGCTGCGGGTGACGACCGCGCGGGCGCGGTCGGGTGCCCAGAGCGCGGGACGGTAGTTGGGGTCGTAGCTCACCAGGGCCCCAGCGCCGCCCGCGACCCGCATGGCGTGGAAGGCCGCGTCGCAGGCGGAGGTGCTGATCGCCTGGGTGATGCCGGAGACGTGCAGCGCCTTGGCGGAGCGGATGGCGTCGTCGGGCACGTCGCCCGGCGCGAGGCGGCTGGCGGCGGAGTCGGCGCGATAATAGGTGAACGCGCTGCGGGCGGCGTCCCGGGAGATGAAGTAGATGCCGGTACGACCGCCCGCTTCGCGGGTCACGTGGGTGGTGTCGATGTCTTCCGACTCCCACAGCCGCACGAAGGCGTCGCCGAAGGCGTCGTCGCCGAGTCGGGTGATGTAGCCGGCCGCGGCTCCCGACCGCCGCGCGGCGACGACGAAGTTCGAGGTGTCGCCGCCGAACCCCCGGGAGAACCGGCCGGCCTCGTCGAGCGGCCGGTCGTCGGCCGTGCTGAACTCGAGCAGCGGCTCACCGATGGCGAGGACGTCCATCGCTCAGACCCGGTTGTGCTTGGCCAGACCGGCGAGGAGCGAACCGGTCTCGTGGATGAGCTTGGTCTGCTCCCGCTCCTGCTTCTCGATCAGCTGCGCGACCTGGAGGATCTCCGCGACCTTCGCGGCCGGCACCCGCACGACCCCGTCGCTGTCGGCGACGATCAGGTCGCCGGGCTCGATGACGATGCCGCCGAGCTCGACCGGCTCGTTGAGCGCGACGGTCCGGTAGCGGCCGACCGTGGTGGCCGGCACGCTGCCCCGTGCGTAGATCGGCAGGTGGGGATAGTCGCGGCGGATCTCCTCCACGTCGCGCACCCGGGCGTCGAGAACCGCACCGGCGATCCCCTTGACCACCGCGCCGGCGGCCATGAGCCCGCCCCAGACGGCGATGTCGGCACCGTCCGCGGCGATGCAGATGACGCTCCCGGCCGGGGACTCGTCGATCGCACGCAGAGCGAGGGTCGGTGGTTCACTCGTGTCGGCGGGTTCCTCGCGTACGGTCACCGCGGGCCCGACGAGCTTTCCGGGCAGGACAGGGCCGATCGCCCCGGTGAGGTAGGCACGGATGCCGGACTGCTCGACCGCGTCGGCGACCGAGGCGGTCGCCAAAGCACGGTAGGCCTCGACAACATCCTGTGAGGGAACTGAAGACACGTGTTTCCTTTCTCCGGTGCGATGACGCTCAACGGCAGAGCCAGCCGCCGTCGACGACGAGGATGTGGCCGTGGACGTAGTCGGCGGCCGAGGAGGCCAGGAAGACCGCAGGCCCGGCGATGTCTTCGGGCGTCGCCCACCGGCCCGCCGGGATCCGGGCGGTGATCTCGGCGCTGCGCGTCTGGTCGCCGCGTAGTTCCCGGGTCACGGCGGTTTCGACGTAGCCGGGCGCGATCGCGTTGACGTTGACGCCCCGGGCCGCCCACTCGTTGGCGAGGGCTTTGGTGAGGCCGGCGAGCGCGTGCTTGCTGGCCGCGTACGAGGGGACGAACATCCCGCCCTGGAAGCTGAGGACGGACGCGATGTTGATGATCTTGCCGCGTCGGCGGGCCAGCATCTGCCGGCCCGCGGCCCGGGCGAGATGGAAAGCGGCGTGGGTGTTGACTTCGATGACGCCGAACCAGTCTTCGTCGCTGAAGTGTTCGGTCGGGGCGCGGCGGATGACGCCGGCGTTGTTGACCAGGATATCGACGTCATGGTCATCGAAGAGGTTGTCGACGAAGCGCGGTCGGGTGGTGGGGTCGGCGAGGTCGAAGTGAACGCACGTGGTCTTGGCGCCCGCGGCACGGGTCTGTTCGGCGACCGGGCCGAGGTTGTCGTGTTCCGAAAGCAGCACGAGGTCGGCGCCGGCGGCGGCGTAGGCAAGGGCGATCGACCGGCCGATTCCTGTCGCCGCGCCGGTGACGAGCGCGCGCCGGCCGTCGAGAGCGAAGCTGGGCGGGGCACTGCGCTCTTGGGACACCATCCGCTCCATCCGGTCGTCGATGTTGCTCGGGCCGATGTGCGGATGACACTAGGTGAGTCGTTGCTCGCTGTTAACAACGGAAAAGAGATGGACCTATACGCGTAACGGAATGCCACGGCGGTCAATGGGCGACGATCGCCGTGTCGGCTTCGACCTTGGGCGGCCGGGTGCCCGGCGGGCGGCGGGCCTCGACGATGCGTTGCAGGAGGCTGCGCGCCGCCGGGTGCATGGGTCGGGACATGTCGCGGTATGCGGCGACGCGGCGTCCGCAGTTGCCCTCGAGGCGGCGGACACGGACGCCCTCGGCGTCGGCGATGTGCACCGCGAGCCAGTTGGTGATGCCCACGCCGAGCCCCTGCCGCACCAGCGAGACCAGCGTCTGCGGCTGGTTGGTCGCCTGCAACGGCTCGAGCTCAAGGCCCTGTTGCCGGAACAGCCGGTAGACCTCGAACTCCGAGTTGTGTGCGTTGTCGAGCCGGCCGATCGTGATGATCGGATGCTGCGCTACAGCCGTGATCGCGAGTGGGTCGGGCAACGCGTCGAGCGGGTGGTCGGGCGGGTGGAGCACCACCAACGGCTCCCACCACAGTGGCCGCCCGCCGACCGACGCCTGCGCCGGCGGCGGGGCCATCGGGCGTAGGCAGATGTCGACCTCGCCCGTCGTCAGCGCGTGGTCGAGCTCGAGTGTGGCCCGCTCCACCAGCACGACCTTGATCTCGGGACTGGTCCGGGCCACGTCCTGCAGCAGGTGTGGCACGAACGCGGCGCTGGCGCTCGGGTAGCAGCCGAGCGTCACCACTCCGCGGGCGCCACCGCGCCACGGCGCCATCGCGGCCTCGGCCGACTCGAGCTCGCGGAGGATCGCGCGAGCGTGGAGCGCGAGGGCGGCGCCGGCCTCGGTCAGCTCGACCGGCCGTTTGCGCCGGTCGAAGAGGGGCAGTCCGACCTCGCGCTCGAGGGCCGCGATGTGCATGCTGACCCGCGGCTGGGACCGGTGTGTGGCCTCGGCCGCGGCGACGAAACTGCCGGTGTCGACCACTCCGAGGAACGAGACGAACCACTCGAGCCGCACATCTGTCTTGAGCATCTGGTTCCGCCTCGTCGCGAGTAATCAGGGATGTGGATATCGCCATTCGTAACTCGTTCTTAACATGCGAGGATGGCTGACGCTAGCGTCTGCCCACACGAACCCCGGGTTCCCGAGCGACATCCCAACCGATCACCAAAAAGCGACATTCCCGGAGTACGGCATGCCAGCACCCGTCGGCGGACGGGCCGTGAGCTGTGTGTAACCGTCCCCCACAACGCAACACCGCCCACGTCGCGGTGGAGCATCAGTCCACCTCGACCGTCGAGAGTACATATTCGCCGTTGCCGAGCAAACATCTCGGAAGGCGACGACGGTCTATTTCCTCGTGCCCATCGGCAGACCTTTCCGCGACCGTCCGTTGGCGTTTTTGGCAGCGACAATCGAGAGGTATCGCATCATGGCGAAATCACGCCGGGATTTCATCAAACACAGCGCGGCGCTGACCGCCGCCTCGGCCGCCGGTCTGGCCGTCGCCGGCAGCGCGGCGCCGGCCGCGGCGGCGTCGGGCGGCGGACCGCACCCGTCGGGTCCGGCACGGCTTCCGTACCCCCAGTTGCAGTGGCCTGAGCAGGTCAAGGAGAGCGCGTCGACGCCGCGGTTGTGCCAGTGGTTCTCCCGCAACCCCACGACGGCGACCATCCGTCGCTGGCGGCAGGCGGGCGTCACTGGCGCCCTCATCACCAACCCGCCGCCGTTGCCGTGGAGCGCGGCCACGTTGACCGCCGACCGCCAGCGGTTGGAGACCGCGGGGCTGCACATCACGGCGTACCTCATCAATATTGCCAACAGTATTGTTCGCGGCCAGGAAGGTCGTGACCAACAGATCGAGCTCATCAAGCAGTCGCTGGTCGCCGCGGGTCAGGCGGGTATTCGTGTCGTCGAATACAACTTCTACGTCCATCGCCTGACGGAGGGCTACTACGAGCAGATCGACGAGACCGACCGGCTCGGTGCCGGTTACACCGCGTTCGACCTCGACCGCGAGGTCAACGGCGTCAAGGTGCGCGACCTGCCGCTACCGGCGAACACCCCGTTGCTCACCTACGAGCAGATCTGGGACAACTACAAGTACTTCCTCGACCGGGTCATGCCGGTCGCGGAGGCGGCCGGGGTCCGCCTCGCGGTCCACCCCAACGACCCGCCGGCCGCGATCGCGCGACAGAACCCCCAGGTCCTCGGCTCGGTCACCGACTGGAAGAGGCTCGTCGACACTTACGACAGCCCGGCCAACGGGATGACCGTGCACGCCGGCGTGGTGCCCGAGACCGGCGCCGACGCGGTCGACTTCCTGCGCTTCATGGGCAGCAAGGACCGCGTCAACCACATCCACTACCGCAACGTCACCGTGGTCGAGCCGCGGGTCAAGTACGCCGAGGTGTTCCCGGACACCGGCGAGACCGACATGTTCGCGTTCATGCGCGAGCTCGT
>Ga0164243_10010944_pt1 | contig 12987 bp, 11 predicted proteins | sample OricompcompostOP_FD_108781 | JGI IMG/M metagenome (GOLD analysis project Ga0164243, IMG submission 108781) | Organic Plus compost microbial communities from Emeryville, California, USA - Original compost - Organic plus compost (OP) | ecosystem: Engineered > Solid waste > Mixed feedstock >... | reverse complement strand
TGAGCGTAGCGCCCGCTTCCGAGGCCATGGCCTCGGGTTGAACGTAGCGCCCGCTTCCGAGGCCATGGCCTCGGGTTGAACGTGGCGCCCGCTTCCGAGGCCATGGCCTCGGGTTGAGCGCGGCCTGCCCGGAGAATCATGCTCCACCTGAGTCCGCGCACTGGGTCAGCGTCGTAATGGCCACGGCACTCGCGACGGCCATGTCGCTTGAGCTCCGCAACACGCGCCCCTCGCTCGGTACCGAGGGGCGTCGCCGCTCATTCTCCCAGGACAGCGACATGGAGCAGGTGCCCTGCCGAAGCGACGACATGGGCCTTCTTGGAGCCCATGTCGCCCGAACGTCACTGCCCCGGCCTCCGCGAAGTCCCCCGATGGACAACGCGGCCCCAGCCGGTGGAGCCAGCCTCCGCGCTCAGACGTAGCGGGTGGCGAAGAGCTGGAGGAGCGCGGGCTCCGTGCGCAGGAGCGCGAGCGTCAGCGAGGCATGCCCGGGCACGTAGCCGTTGCCCACGATCATCGTGACGTCCTTGCCCACGCCCTCCGCGCCGAGCGCCGCGGCCGTGAAGCTGGTCGCCATCGAGAAGAAGATGGCCGTGCCGCCGTCCTTGACCGACAGGATGGTGGCCATCTCCGTGTTCCCCACGCTGGCGCAGTTGACGACGAGGTCGCACAGCTGACCGCCCGTCGCCTGGCTCACCGCCTCCATCACGTCCACGCCCTGCGTCGCGTCCACCTTCAGCGCCACGTCACACAGGCCGATGGACGACAGCGTGTCGAGCGCGGCCTGGGACACGTCCAGCGCGATGAGCTTGCCCCGGCTCTCCAGGTTGCGGCGCGCCTGCGCCAGGCACAGCGCTCCGCTCTTGCCCGCTCCCAGCACCGCGACGGTCATTCCGGGACGCACGTGCCGGGCCACCAGCGCGGGCGCCCCACAGACGTCCAGCGCCGCCAGCGCCAGCGTGTCCGGGATGTCTGACGGGAGCTTGGCGTAGATGCCGCTGGCGAACAGCAGCGCGTGCCCCCGGATGTCGACGCGGTCGATGTCCGCGTGGACCGCCTTCACCTCCTCGATGACGAGCGGCGTGAGCGTCAGGCTCACCAGCGTGGCGATGCGGTCTCCCACGCGCAGCTGCTCGCGCGCCGGGCTCTTCGCGCCGAGCTCCTTCACGCGACCGATGAGCATGCCGCCCGAGCCCGTGACGGGGTTCTGCATCTTCCCCCGCTCGCGGACGATCTCCTGGATGCGCTCGCCGATGCGCTTCGCGTCCCCACCCACCTCGCCCTTGATCTGCTTGAACGACGCGGCGTCGATGTTGAGGCTCTCCACGTCGATGAGCACTTCGGACTCGCGACACGGCAGCGAAGGGTCCAGCTTCTTCGCGCGCTGAGGCAGCACGCCCTTCTCGCCGACCACGCGAGACAGCCCGTAGAGGTCGTTGCTCATGTTCCCGTCTCCCTGAAGGTCATCGCGCCCTCCGCCTCACCGCGCGGCGCGCGTCCGACCTGCGTCTATCCGCTCCGGGAGGGGATTGGCCAGCGCCACGTCGCATCCCCGGGCCCGGGACGTCGCGAAAACGCCATCCCAGGCCCTGTGTCCACGCGTGGACGCGCCGCGCTATTCCTGCGAGAGCCGGGGCAGCAGCACCGCCAGCGACCGCTCGAAGCGATAGGACACGCCCGAATGCCCGTCCTCGAACTCCTCGTGCACCAGCTCGATGCCCGCGTTCTTGAGGTCGTCGGCGAGCATGCGCGTGCCCCAGCGGATGTTGAACTCGTCGCGCGTGCCACAGTCGAGGAAGAGCGTCTTCAGCTTCTTGAAGGCGTCCAGGAACTTGGGCACGAAGCGCACCGGGTCGTGGACCAGCCACCGGTTCCACACGTCCAGCTTCAGCCGGCCCGTCTGCGCGTCGAAGGGCAGCTCCAGGTTGAGCGGCTCCCCCTTCTTCGGCGAGTACGCGGCGGCCATCGCGAGCGTGTTGACCACCGGGAAGTCGTCGCCGCGCATCTTCGTCTCGCGCACGCGCTTGCGGAACTCGGTCTGCCACGCCTCCACGCCACCGGACTTCAGCAGAGAGCCCGCCGCCTTCGGCAGGTCCGGCAGATAGCAGTACTCGAAGTAGGCATCCGCCGAGTGCGCGCCCAGGTGCGAGAACAGCTCCGGGTGGTAGCGCCCCATCACCAGCGCGCCGTAGCCGCCGGAGCTGTGCCCCAGCACCGCGCGCGACGCGGCCTTGGGCAGCGTGCGGAACGTGCGGTCCACGAAGCCCACCACGTCCTTCGCCACGTAGTCGCGATAGCGGCCGATGGCATCGCTGTTGATCCACTGGCTCCCGCCGAGCGACGTCCAGCCGTCGGGGAACACGCCCACCACGGGCGGCACCGCGCCGGACTCGATGAGCGCGTCGAGCCGCTCCGGCACGGTGAGGCCGAAGCCGGACGCGTTCGTCCACGTGCCCCCGCTGTTGCCGAAGGCGTGCAGGAAGTAGGCGGTCGGAAAGCGCCGGTCCCCCTCCCCGTAGCCCGGCGGCAGGTACACGGTGAGCCGCCTCCGCGCCGGGTCGCCCAGCGGGTTGGACTCCAGCGCGGGCGAGTGCACCTCGCGCGTCTCCAGCAATCCCTTCATCGTGCCTCCCCCCCGGCCGCCCGCGCTAGGTGCGCGAGCCCGGGTTCTTGCCGAATACCTTCATCACCGCCTGCAGGTCCGCCCACGCGTTGCGCTTCTCCGCCGGGTTGCGGAGCAGGTACGCGGGATGGAACGTGGGCATGAGCTGGATGCCCTCGTAGACCCGCCAGTTGCCACGCATGCGCGTGATGGGCGTCGAGTCGCGCAGCAGCGTCTGCGCCGCGAACTTGCCCAGCGCCACCACCACCTTGGGCTGGATGGCCGCCAGCTGCGCGCGCAGGAACGGCTCGCACGCCTCGATTTCGTCGGGCTCCGGGTTGCGGTTGCCCGGCGGGCGGCACTTCACCACGTTGCAGATGTAGACGTCGTCGCGGCGGAACCCCATCGCCTCGATCATCTTCGTCAGCAGCTCGCCCGCCGCGCCCACGAAGGGCACGCCCTGAAGGTCCTCGTTCTCGCCCGGCCCCTCGCCCACGAAGACGAGCTGCGCGCGCGGGTTGCCCGACCCGAACACGATGTTCTTCCGCCCCGAGCACAGCTTGCAGCGACGGCAATCCCCCAGCTCGCGCCGAACCTGGTCCAGCGTCGGACGCTCGCCATCCACCACGCCAGGGAGGGCGGCGGACGCTCGCGCCGCCTGGGGTGGCACGTCGAGCAGCATGCCCGCCGCAGGAGGACGCGCGGCCGGCGCGCGGCTCCCCCCCGCCGCGGGCGGGAGTCCTGGACGCGGTGGGGCCGCCGCCGGCGCGGGCGGACGGACGGACGGCTCCAGGGGCCTCGTGGGCGGTGGGGCCGCGCGTTCCGCCACCGGCTCGGGCGAAGCGGCCGGGCGCGAGCTGGCCGGCGGAGCGACGGGCGCGGGAGCCTGGGCGGGCTCCGGAGGAGGCCGCGAGAAGCGGGAGCGCAGGGACGGCGTCAGCCGCTGGAGCTCGGCCGCCGCCTTCGCGTCGATCATCAGCACCCGGCCGGCCGCGTCCTCCTGCCAGAGCAGGTGACGGCGGACGTCCTCGAGCACGGCGCTCATGTCCAGCGAGGCTTCGGGCGAGTCGTCGTTCACGATGGTGGATCGGTATCGGACGCGGCGCCCGGGCGCAAGGAAGCGGTCATCGACCGCGCCCAGTCCCCCTGGGCCACCTCGCCGCCCCGGCCCCGGCGCCACCGCGCCCTCTCGCACATCGCGTCACAGGCCGGAGCGTCCAAGCGAGCCCCCGGGGAGGCCCTTCACCCGTCCTGCCCCGGGCGCGGGAGGGTCCGCAGGAGGTCGAGGATGCCCCGGGCCACGGCGTCCTTGCTCCCCTGGAGCGCCTGTCGCGCTCCCGAGCGCGTCAGCACCGTCACCTGGTTGGTCTCCGTCCCGAACCCCGCGCCGGGAGCCGTGACGTCGTTGGCGACGATGGCGTCCAGGCCCTTGCGCTCCAGCTTCTCGCGCGCGTGCTCCTCGACCCGCTCCGTCTCCGCGGCGAAGCCCACCAGCAACGGCCTCCGGCCCTTTCCGGCCACCCTCCGGGACGCCTCCGCGAGCACGTCCGGCGTGCGCACCAGGCGCAGGTTCTCCGGAGCGGGCGTCGCGCCCTTCTTCACCTTCTGCGGCGCCCGCGTCTCGGGGCGCCAGTCGCTCACCGCCGCCGTGGCGATGAAGACGTCCGCGGCCTCGACGCGCGAGAGCACTTCGCGAGCCATGTCCTCCGCGGACACCACGTCCACCACCTCCAGGCCCGTCCGGTCCACCGCCCCAACGGGCCCCAGCACCACCGTCACCGTGGCGCCCTGGGCCCTGGCCGCGTGCGCGAGCGCCAGGCCCATCTTCCCGGTGGAGGGGTTCGAGATGAAGCGCACGGGGTCGAGGAACTCCCGCGTGGGCCCCGCCGTCAGCAGCACGCGCCTGCCCGCCAGCGGCCCGGGCGCGAACCGCGCGGCCACCGCCGCGACGATGTTGGGCACGTCCGCCAGCCGCCCCTCCCCCACGTCGCCGCAGGCCAGCAGCCCCGCTCCGGGGCCGACCATCGTGAAGCGCTTGTGCGACAGCAGGGCCGCCACGTTCTCCTGGGTCATCGCGTTGTCCCACATGGCGACGTTCATCGCCGGGGCCAGCACGACCGGCCCCCGGAAGGCGAGCAGCGACGTCGTCACCGCGTCGTTCGCCATGCCCGCGCGCAGCCGCGCCAGCAGGTCCGCCGTCGCCGGAGCGACCACGAACGCCTCCGCCCAGCGCGCGAGGTCCAGGTGGCCGAAGTTGCCCTCCTGCGAGGGGTCGAAGTAGTCCGTGAGGACGGGGTGCCCGCTGAGCGCCTGGAAGGTCAGCGGGGTGACGAACTGCCGCGCCGCCTCCGTCATGGCCACGCGGACCTCCGCGCCGGCGCGCCCCAGCTCGCGCACCAGCTCACACGCCTTGTACGCGGCGATGCCGCCGCCCACGCCCACGATGATGCGACGGCCCTTCAGTGCCGATGCGTCCATGCGGCTACCTAATGCGGCCAGGCGCCGAATCGCAACCCGACGCGGCGAGGCGCGCTGGCGAACCGCTACCGGACCAACGACAGCTCCCCCCGGGAGGGGACGTCCACCACGCGCACCTCGGGCCCTCCGGGCGTCTCCACGTGGAAGGCGCCCCACACCACGGTGTAGCGCCCGGGCGCGAGCCCATGGACCACCACCTGCTCGGACCGGGGCTGGTAGACCAGCTGCGCCCAGCGCGAGCGCAACAGCTCCTGCGAGGGCGACGCCCCCAGCGGGGGAAGCTCTCCCGCGACGACCCACAGCGCCTTGCCTCGCTCGGGCTTGAGCTGCACGGTGAGCGAGGCCGTCCCCGGCGCCGGGCCCAGGTCCAGGCGCATCTGCTCGCCGGAGACCTGCACGACGATGGCCGGCTCGCCGGAGAACTCCCGCCCCACGCCGAGCATGAAGCGGTAGCTGCCCGGCGCCGCGTCCACGGAGTACGAGCCGTCCGGCCCCGTCACCAGCGTCAGCGGCTCGCCCCGGTCGCCATTCATCGCCGCCACCTCGATGCCCGCCGCGGGCTGGCCTCCCGCGAGGTACACCCGCCCGCTCAGCCGCGTCGCCTGTCGCAGCGTCAGCTCCAGCGGCCCGCGCGCCCCGCGCTCCACCTGCTGCGTCCCGCTCAAGCGCCCCTTGCGCGCCGTCACGGCGTAGCGCGCGACATAGGGAGGGCTGGCCAGCGTGAACCGGCCATCCGGCCCCGTCAGCACCGACTCCTCGCAGACCTCGCACGTGACGACGGCGTCCGGGACGGGGCCGCCGCCCGCGTCCTTCACCAGGCCGGAGATGCTGGGCAGCTTCTCCAGCACCAGCTCGCCCAGGTCGTCCTGCGTCGCCGGCCGGTCCACCATGAGCGGCTCGTAGCCCGGCGCGTCCACCGCCGCGACGACGCGCTCTCCCGCCGTGGGCAACGGCAGCTCGAACCGCCCTTCGGGATGGTCCACGTGGTGCTCGTCCACGCGGAAGCGCCGGACGACGGCTCCGTCGCTGCCCACGACGCGGCCCCGGTAGACGTCCCGCTTCTTCAACACCACCTTCACGGGAGGCCCCCCCGCCTTGCCCTCGGCGCGATCCACCTGGTCGTAGCCCGGGTGCTTCGCCTCCACGCGGTAGCCGCGATCCGGCCGGAGCGAGCGGAACTCGAAGTGCCCGCGCGCGTCGCTCTGCACCGGCTCCGCGCCGCGCGGCACCACGAGCAGGGAGACGCCCGACACGGGCGCGCCCTCCGTGTCCTGCACGTCCCCCGTCAGCGGCGCCCCGGGCTTGAGCTCCGCCTCGAGCTTCAGCGTCTGCCCCTCCACCACCGTCACCTGCCGACGCTCCGAGGGCTGGTGGTCCGGGTGCGAGGCCACCATCGTGTACGTGCCCTCCGGAAGTCCTCGCATGGGCACCACCCCGTCCGGTCCCGAGGAGCGGTCGCTGCGGAAGATGCCCTCCTGGTCCACCCAGAGCACCACGTCCGCGCCCTCGACGCGCCGGCCCGCGGACGTCACCGTCACCTCCAAGGCGGCATGCGGCTCCAGCGACAGCTCGACGCCGGTCGCCGGCGCCGTGACCTTCAGCTGCCCACCGCCCCACTCGGAGTGGTGCGCGTGCAGCTCGTACAGCCCCGCCGACGGCACCTGCGCCACGAAGTGGCCTTCCTCGTCCGCGAGCACCGCCTCCCCCGTGGGCTGGACGAGCACCGAGACGCGCGGCGCAGGTCGACCATACTGGTCCATGACCCGACCGGTGATGAGCGTCGCCCGCTGGAGCTCCAGCTCCACCGACGTCTCGCCCGGCCCCACGCGGGCGGGCACCTGCGCCTCGCGGAAGCCCTCCGCCCGGCCCTCCAACAGATAGTCGCCGGCCGCCAGCGGGCCCAGCTCGACGAGCGTCCCGGTGGCGGCCTTCTCGCTGCGCACCAGGTCTCCGTGCGCGGTGAGCAGGACGAGCTGGGGGCTGGGGACCGGCTGCCCCTCCTCGTCCACCACCGTGACGAGCAGCTTGCCCGCGACCTCCAGCTGCAGCGTCACCTGCGTGACGCGCGCGTCGAGCGTCAGCGTGCGCGGAATCGAGCCGAGCCCAGGGGCCTCCGCGGTCACCACCAGCTCGTCCGGATAGAGGCCGGTGAAGCGAACCAGCTCCCCTTCCGTGCGCAGCTCGCGGGAGAGGTGGTCGGCGCGCAGCCGCACCGTGGCCGCCGCGGGCTTGCCGTCGCGCACGACGCGGACCTCCAGCGTCCGGGCCGGAGTGAGCCGCAGGCGCACGGGCTGCGAGCCCGCCTCCACCTGCGCCTCCACGGCGGGCACGTATCCCTCCGCCATCGCGAGGACGTAGAACGGTCCCTCGCCCAGCCCCTCCAGGGAGAAGCTCCCGTCGGCCCCCGACTCCGCCTCGAGCGGCAGCGGCACCTTGCGGGACACCGCGTGCACGCGGGCGGCCCGGACCGGCTGCCCCGCCTCGTCCACCACCTGGCCCCGCAGGCTCCGCGGCGGCGGCAGGAACAGCTCCACCGGCTCCCCCGGCGCGGCGCGGTCCCTCGACGCGACGCCCAGCCCCGGGGCCCTGGCCCAGACGGAGAAGGAGACCCCCACCAGGTGCTCGAAGCGGAAGCGCCCCTCGCCGTCCGTCCGCGCGGTCGCGCGCGGCGTGAGGAAGCCCCGCTGCTGCTCGAAGAAGGCGAGCGTGTGCAGCGCCGTCTCGTGCGCCTGACACGACAGCAGGGCCTGGCCACACTCGTCGCAGCGCACGTCCACCAGCGTCCGCTCGGCGCTCGCGGCGAGGAAGACCTCCGCGTCCGCCACCGGGCGCCCCGAGGAGTCCAGGACACGGCCCGTGAGCGACAGCCCCTCCCGTTCGCCCGAGGAGACCTCCACCGCCGCGAAGTCGGGCAGGCCCTTGGACGCGGAAGAGGGACCTCGCGAGGCCACCGCCTCTCGCGAGTCCGCCCCCGGGCGGCTCCAGAGCCACGTCGCTCCGAGCGCCACCAGGGCCAGCGCCACTCCTATGAGGATCCCCTTGCGCATGCCCACGTCGACGGGACCATAGCCCGCGGCCGGGCCCGGAACGGACGATTCCGGCCTGAAATTCCGGGCGAGTCCGCCCCCAGACGCTCCCCTCGGGTGCCCCGCTGTCGCGTGCCCGCTGGTGGACGGAGCCAGGGCCTCGCCACGCTAGGACTTGGACTTGTCCTCGAGCGCGTCCAGGCGTCGCTCCACCTGATCGAAGCGCTCGTTCGTCGAGTCCGCCAGCGTGCCCAAGAGCCGGGCCATGCGCCCGGCGTGCGTCTCCATGCGATGCAGGCGCCCGGAGATGGAACTCACGCGGTCCGTCATCGCGTCCATGGTGGCGAGCATCGAGTCCAGGTTCGAGCGCATCGCCTCCATGCTCGCGCGCATGACGCCCATGCTGGCGCCCAGGATGCGCACGTCCATCTGCGTGTCCTGCAGCTCCTGCCGGAGCTCCGCCACCTCGCCCACCAACCGCACCATCACGTCCCCGCCCACCGCCCTCGCCATACGGCCTCCTCGATTATCGAGGTGGGAGCGTACCCGGGCGGTCCGACGCGGGGACCCTACGTCTGCGGTGGGACGGATTCGTCGCGAGCGCATGGGGCCCTCACTCCTCGGCGAACGGCTGGATGGCCTGGGCCACGGCGAGCTCCTGACGGGCCTCGCTCAGCTCCGAGTTGGTGGCGCGCAGCCGGTCGCTGAGCACCTGCACGAAGCTCCACAGCATCTTCACCGCGAGGATGGACTCGCGCTTCATCAGGCCCATCAGGTCCGGGCGGGAGATCACCATGGTCCGGGTGGGCTCGGTGGCTCGCACCGTCGCCGAGCGCGGCGCGTTGTCGATGAGCCCCATCTCACCGAAGTGCCCACCGGAGCGCAGCTCGGCGATCTCCACGCCGTTCTTCTCGATGGCCACCCGCCCGCGGATGACCACGAACAGCTCCTCGCCCGGCTGCCCCTCCACGACGATTTCGCGCCCCGCCGGATACGTGCGCGTGGTCGCGATGGAGAGCACCGCCGTCTGCTCCTTGTACGTGAGGTGGCGGAAGAGCGGAATCTTGCGCAGCGCCTCCATGCGCGACTGCGCCTCGCTCGTCTCCTCGCTGGACATGGCGGCGCTGTCGCCCGCCACCTTCACCACCACCGCGGTGATGTTGTCCTTGCCGCCGCGCTCGTTGGCGACGTCGATGAGCCGCTTGGGCAGGTCCGCCGGAGCCAGCCCCGCGACCAGGGGCAGCAGCTCCTCGTCCTCGAGGTAGCCGTGGAGACCGTCCGAGCACAGCACGAACATGTCGCCCGGCATCAGGTCCACGATGAGCGTGTCGACCTGGACGGACTCCTGGATGCCCACCGCGCGCGTAATCACGTTGCGGTACTGCGAGGTGGCCGCCTGCTCCTTGGTGATGGTGCCGGCCTTGAGCTGCGCGGCGACCAGCGTGTGGTCCTCGGTCAGGCGGTGACACTGGCCATGGCGCACCAGGTACACACGGCTGTCCCCCACGTGGCCGATGACGCCCTTGTTCCCGCCCACCGCGAGGCACACGAACGTCGTGCCCATGCCGCGCTTGGTCGAGTCCGCCATGGCCATGCGGTAGATGTCCGCGCACGCGCGCTGGACGGAGACCTCGACCAGCGCCGCCGCCGCCGAGCGGCTGTCCGCGGTGGGGTTGTTCCCCAGGTCCTTGAGCAGGTGCCGGTTGGCGGTGATGTGCTGCTTGACGACCTCCGTCGCCCGCGCGCTCGCCACCTCTCCGGCCGCGTGCCCGCCCATGCCGTCCGCGACCACGTACAGGCCCAGCCCGACATCCACCAGCATCGCGTCTTCGTTGTGCTGCCGCTTGCGGCCGACGTCGGTCAGTCCGAAGGCTTCTGTGGTCAAGGCCACCGCGAACACTCCCGTGTGTGACTGTGGGCGACTTCGCACGTTACGCAGGCCAAACGAGACGTGGCAAGGCTCAGGGAGCCATCCGCGCCGCCAGCATCCGGACGAAGCCGCTGGGCGTATAGAACGCCAGCTCCACCTGGCCGAAGCGCAGGCGCGCCCCATCCTCCAGGGTGACTGGCTTGCGGGGGGTGAGCCGCACCCCGCCGAGGAACGAGCCGTTCTTCGAACCCGCGTCCGTCAGGAGGATGCCCGACCGGGTCTCGTCCCGGGCGAACCACGCGTGGAACCGGGACACACTCCCGTCATCCAGCACCACGTCGTTGTTGCCCGTCCGTCCCACGGTGATGCCTCGGCCGAACGCGTTCGTCCGTGACTTCACCACGGAGAACACCACCGGCTCGCTCGCCCCCAGCGTCGGCGGCCCCGCGTTCGTCACCGTCTTGAGCCGGTACTCCTCCTGCTCCCCCACCGGCTCCGGCGCCGGAACGGGCGAGAACACGAGCAGCCCCGGCGGCAGGTGCCGCTCGAGGTCTCCCCGATTGCGCAGGTATCTCGAGACGTGGGCGCTGAGCAGCTCGGGCATAGGGCGGGGCGCGGCGGAGAGCGGGGGGCCGCGCCACCAGTCTACACCGACTTCAGCGCCAATCCGCGAACAACCCGAACATCGGGCCACCCACGAAGGTCCGACCGAGGCTCCGGCGCTTGAGGCCGAAGGGCTCGCCGTACCCGGCCGCGACGCCGAAGGCGACCTTGTCGAGCTGGTAGCCGACGTGGATGCGGCCCTCGACGATGCCCGCGGTGCGCTTGTCGGCGGGCTCTCCGTCGAAGTGCGCGCCGTAGAAGACGGGGCCGCCGGTCACCTGGAAGCCCCAGTGGAGCCCTTCCCGGAAGTGGTTGCGGTAGCCCACGCCCACCTGCGCGGTGTGCTCGTAGTAGGAGCCGAGCTTCGTGCGCGGCTCGCGCGGGTCCAGGGTCGGCATCGAGGCCGCCCACCCCAGCCCGCCCTCCAGCAGCAGCACGAACGCGTCCTGCCGGTCCTGGTAGAAGGTGAACTGCCACTGCAGCTTCAACCGAGGGGTGATGGTGTCGTCCCGGAACGACGCCCCCAGGAGGATGCCGCGAGGCAACCAGGCTGGCGTGAGCGAGGTGTGCTCGCGACGGGTCGTCGTCTGCGCCTGGGCCGCCGAGGACAGCCCGAGCGACAAAACCAGCAAAACAAGGAGCTTGCGGAGCATGGTTCCCTTACCCGCCACGGCGCGGACCGCTTGTCAACGAAGTGTTGGGTTGGCTATGACGCGGCCGTTACCCGCGGATGGGCACGGAGCCGGGCGCAGCCTGGAGCCACCCGCCGTGGGGCACAAGGAGCGGGACACCGCATGCCAGTCGTGACAGTCCGGGCCGGAAACAAACAGAGCTCGGGAAGGTTCGACACCCTGGTTCGCAGGGCCACGGAGAAGGCCTCCGACCTGCTGGAGCAGAGTGGTCGGGTGCTCGTGGTCTACGAGAAGGAGTGCGCGAGCATCTACTACGAGGGAGAGGGCCAGCGGCCCCTCCGCGCCTCCGCCCCCCGCGCCTCCTGAGCCATTCCAGGCTCGGCCTCGGACATCCTCGCGAAGCTCGCGGAACCTTCGTGGCGTGACATGCGTCCAGGAGGGACTCGCACTCACCTTTCGCGAAGGGCCGTCCCCGTGCGCCTGTTGCTGCTCGTTCCCCTGTTCGTCCTCGTCGGCTGCTCGACCAGCCGCCATGCGGTCTCCGAGCCCGCGCCGGGCCTCGCCGTCTCCGGCCCGGGCGCGTCGCTGGCGTCGGCCGCGGAGGGTCGCACCATCCTCCACAGCGCGCGCGTGCGCCTGGAGCGGGGGGATCCGGACCGGGGGCCCGGGGAGGCGGCGCAGCTGGCGCGGGCCCATGGGGGCTACGTCCAGCGCTCCTCCACGGAGGCCGTCACCCTGCGCGTCCCCGCCGAGCGCCTCGACGCCTTCATGAGCGCCCTGCCCTCGCTCGGAGAGGTGACGGACAAGCAGGTCTACGCCGAGGACGTGACGGAGACGCACCAGGACATGAAGGTGCGGCTGGAAAACCTGAAGCGCGTCCGGGAGCGCTATCTGGAGCTGCTCCAGCGGGCCGTCACCGTCGAGGACACCCTCAGAATCGAGAAGGAGCTGGAGCGCGTGACGGTGGAGTACGAGGCGCTGGCGGCGCGGCTCGAATTGCTGGAGGGACAGGCCGCGCTCGCCTCCGTCTCGCTCGCCTTCGAGCGGCCCACGCGTCCGGGGCCGGTGGGCTGGGTGTTCTACGGCCTGGGCAAGGCCGTGAAGTGGCTGTTCGTCTGGGACTGACGGGACGGCTCACGGCTCGTCGAGCTTGCGGTAGAGCGTCCGGCGGTTGATGCCGAGGATGCGCGCGGCGGCGGCCTTGTTGCCGCCCTGGGCGTCCACCACGCGGCGCACGTACTCGCGCTCCACCTCCTCCAGCGGCAGGGCGTCGCCTCCCGGCTGCGCGAAGAGGGCCTGCATGCCGCCTTCGTTCCCGGGCAGCTCGAAGTCCTCGGGCAGCAGGGTGTCGTGCTCGGACATGGCCACGGCGCGCTCGAGGAGGTTGGCCAGCTCGCGGACGTTGCCCGGCCAGGCGTGACCCATGAGGCGCCGCATCGCGGACGCGGAGACACCGACCACCTCGCGGGCACGCGGGCCCCCCAGCTTGCCGAGGAAGAAGTCCACCAGCGGGACGATGTCCTCGCGCCGCTCGCGCAGCGGTGGGACCTCCAGGCGGATGACGTTGAGGCGGTAGTAGAGGTCGGGCCGGAAGCGGCCCTCGCGCAGCAGGACCTCCAGGGGGCGATTGGTCGCGGCGAGGACGCGGGCGCGCACCGCCACCTCCGCGCTGGCGCCGAGCGGACGCACCCGGCCCGTCTCCAGCGTCTGGAGGAGCTTGGCCTGGACCTCCAGCGACAGCTCACCCACCTCGTCGAGGAAGAGCGTGCCGCCGCC
>Ga0164243_10010942_pt1 | contig 12988 bp, 16 predicted proteins | sample OricompcompostOP_FD_108781 | JGI IMG/M metagenome (GOLD analysis project Ga0164243, IMG submission 108781) | Organic Plus compost microbial communities from Emeryville, California, USA - Original compost - Organic plus compost (OP) | ecosystem: Engineered > Solid waste > Mixed feedstock >... | reverse complement strand
CGCACCCATCAGATCCGGGTGCACGCGCGCTACGCGGGCCATCCGCTGGCCGGGGATGAAAAATACGGCGATCGCGCCGCCGATGCCCGGTTCCGCGAACTGGGCCTGAAGCGTCTGTTCCTGCATGCGCACAGCCTGGGTTTCGTCTGGCAGGGCCAGCCGCTGCTGCTGCGCGCGGAGCTGGACCCGGAGCTGAAATGCTTCCTGGAAGTGCTGCGCGGCCTTGGAAACTCGGAACAACGGGCGGGATCAACCTGAATGAAAAAACTGTTTATCTTCGACTGGGACGGCACCTTGATCGACTCGGCGGACAAGATCGTCGGCGCGATGCTGGCGTCGATCGCCGAGCTGCAACTGGAGCCGCGCAGCGCGGCGCAGGCGCGCAACATCATTGGGCTTGGGCTGCCCGAGGCGGTGCGGCATCTTTATCCGGAGCTGTCCGCGGCCGGGTTGAAGGCCATGCAGGCCGCCTACGCCCGACATTTCATCGCCGCCGATCAGGTGCCCTGCGCGCTTTTTCCCGGCGCGCTGGCGGCCCTGGAGCAGCTGCGCCGGAACGGGTGCCTGCTGGCGATCGCCACCGGCAAGAATCGGCGCGGGCTGACCCGGGTGCTCGGCGGGCTCGGTCTGTCGGATTATTTCGACGCCAGCCGCTGCGCCGATGAAACGCAATCCAAGCCGCACCCGCAGATGCTGCATGAGCTGCTCGCCGAGTTGGCGCTGCCGGTGGAGTCCGCGGTGATGGTGGGCGATACCGAATACGACATGGCGATGGCGCGCAATGCCGGCATGGCGCGCATCGCCGTCGACTATGGCGCCCATGCCGTGGAACGGTTGCTGCCGTTCGAACCGGCGCTGGTGCTGAACCGTCTGTCCCAGCTGCCGGAGTGGCTGGATTCGATGCGGGCGGAGATTCCCGCCTGATGGGTATCCCTTCTTTATATAGGAGCGGCGACGCGGCCGCCGGGCCGGCGGGTGCCTGCGATGCAGGATGATGCCCGGGCATTGCTGGCCCGGTTGCGGGATGATCTGCGCTCGGCCATGCGCGAGCGGCAATCGAAGGAGACGTCGGTGCTGCGCGGCCTGATCGCCGCCATCGACAACGCCCAGGCGGTGCCGGTCGGCGACCTGCATGCCAGTTATGCCGTTCATGAGTTCGGCGACAAATCCGTCGAGGTGCCACGTCGGCCGCTGAGCGGCGCCGAGCTGCGCGCACTGCTGGCGCGTGAAGTGGAAGAGCGCAACCGCTGCGCCGACGAATACCGGCGCCTCGACCGGCCCGGGCGGGCGGATGAATTGCTGCAAGAGGCCGCGATCATCGCGTGTTATCTCGCTGCGGACTGACCCCGGGCCCGATGTTTTCTTCAGATCACGGCAATGCCAAGGCGCGACAGCACAGCGACGAGGTGAATCGGTGGCATCCTGCTGCGGGCTGACCCCGGGCCGCTGGTGTTTCCATCAAATCACGGCAACGCCAAAGCGCGACAGCAGATCGACCAGGCGAATCAGCGGCAGGCCGATCAGGGCGTTGGGGTCGTCACCCTCCAGGCGTTCGAACAACGCGATGCCGAGCCCCTCGGATTTGAAGCTGCCCGCGCAATCGTAGGGCCGTTCGCGTTCGAGATAACGCGCGATGGCGGCATCGTCGAGCGGGCGGAACACGACGGCGAAGGTTTCCACCAGGCTGTGGCAGACGCCGCTTGCGCTGTCGAGCACGCACAGTCCTGTCAGGAATTCGACGCGACGGCCGCTGGCGGCCCGCAGCTGCCGCTGCGCCTTGTCCCGATTGCCGGGTTTGCCCAATATCTCGCCGTCCAGGCAGGCGACCTGATCGCTGCCGATGATGAGATGTTGCGGGTACGATCCGGCCAGCGCCTGCGCCTTGGCGCGGGCCAGCCGTTCCACCAGCGCGCCGGCGCTTTCCCCGGGGCGGGCGCTTTCGTCGATATCGGGGCTGGCCCAGCTGAACGGCAGCTCCAGTTTCTGCAACAGCGCGCGGCGATACACCGAGCTGGAGGCGAGTACGATCGGGGTCATGCGAACGCCGGCGGCGGGCTCCTTGGGTCAATCAGAAAAGTCAGAAAAAACAAGGCTTGCGGCTGGAAATATTTTTGACAGGGGGCCGCGTCGGCCCTATGATTGCGCGCCTATGTCAAACAGCCCCGGGTCAAACAACATCCCCCTGCCCAGGCAGGTCGATGTCCGCAAACTGGTGGCGTCCGGCGCCTCCATCGCGGCGCGTGAACCGCTGGCCAGCTTCCGGCGGCTCGGCGCCATGTTAGAGGGCGATGCCGGCGACGTCGAGGTGCAGCTGCGGTTTTTTATCGACGAGCAGCGCCTGCGGCGCGTCGACGGCGAAGTGCATACCCAGGTGCAGGTGCTGTGTCAGCGCTGCCTGCGACCGATGACGGTGGCGCTGGACTCGCAGTTCGCGGTGGCGGTGGTGTGGTCGGACGACGAGGCGGCGAATCTGCCGCGCGAACTCGATCCCTACATCGCCGGCGAAGAACCGCAGGATATACGGGACCTGATCGAGGACGAGCTGATCATCAGCCTGCCCTTTGTCAGCTACCACGAACCGGGGCAGTGCACGGCGGCCGGTTACGACACGGCCAGACCCGCCCCCGAGGCGCCAGGGCCGAGCAAAGAGAATCCGTTTAAAGTGCTGGAACAGTTGAAATCCGGCAAGCAATGAGGAGCGCCGATCATGGCCGTACAACAGAACCGCAAAACCCGCTCGCGTCGCGACATGCGCCGTTCCCACGATGCGCTGACCGGCCCGACCCTGTCGGTCGACGCCACCAGCGGTGAAACTCATCGCCGTCACCACGTCACCGCCGACGGTTTCTACCGTGGCCGCAAGGTCATCCAGTCCGGCGACGACGAATAAGTCGATTTGGCAGGCTCGACACGCCTCGCAATCGACGTCATGGGCGGAGACCACGGTCTCCGCGCCTCCTTTCCCGCAGTTTTAGCCAGCCTCCAGCAGTTCCCCCGGCTCGAAGTCGTTCTGGTCGGCAGCGCCGATGCCATCGCGCGCGAGCTGGAACAAGCCCGCATCGCCTCTCCCCGGATCAGCGTGGTCGCCGCCGAACAGGTGGTCGACATGTCCGAGCGCCCGTCCCATGCCCTGCGCCATAAAACCCGTTCGTCGATGCGCATCGCCATGGACCTGCTTGCCGCCGGCGAAGTGGCGGCGGTGGTCAGCGCCGGCAATACCGGTGCGTTGATGGCGATGGGCGCGGTATTGTTGCGCACCCTGCCGGGCATCGACCGGCCCGCGATCTGCGCGCCGGTGCCGACCCGGCGCGGTTCGTGTCTGTTGCTCGATCTGGGCGCGAATGTCGATTGCAGCGCCGCGCATCTGCATCAGTTCGCCGCCATGGGCTCGGCGCTGGCCAGCGCCTGGGGCGTGGCACAGCCGAAGGTCGCGCTGCTCAATATCGGCGTCGAAACCGGCAAGGGCAATGAGCAGGTCAAGCTGGCGTCGGCGCTGCTGGAGCAGGACGCGCAATTGCGTTATGTCGGTTTCGTCGAGGGCGACAGCCTGTTCCGGGGCGAGGTCGACGTGGCGGTGTGCGACGGCTTCGTCGGCAACGTGGCGCTCAAGACCTGCGAGGGCACCGCGCGCCTGATTGCCGATAAACTGCGCGCGGCGCTGTCCGGCAATATTGTCGCGCGCTGCCTGGCGCTGCTGCTGAAGCCGGCGCTGCGCGGTCTGTACGAGCAACTCGATCCGCAGCGTTACAACGGCGCCTGCCTGCTCGGGCTCAGGGGCATCGTCGTCAAGAGTCATGGCAACAGCTCCGCACTCGGTTTCCAGCGCGCCATCGCGCGCGCCGTCGAGGCGGTGGAGCAGGATCTGTTGGGGTTGATCGCGTCGCGTCTGAGCGCGCGTCTTCCCTGAATTTTTCATTCGCAAACCAGCAGGAAAAAACTCATGGCGAATACTTCATTGGCATTTGTTTTCCCGGGTCAGGGATCGCAAAAAGTGGGCATGCTGGCGGAGATCGCCGCGCTGTATCCGGGTGTGCAGCAGACCTTCGCCGAGGCGTCGGACGCGTTGGGCTACGACGTGTGGGCGCTGGTGCAGGAAGGCCCGCAGGAGACGCTCAACCTGACGGAAAAAACCCAGCCGATTCTGCTCACCGCCAGTGTTGCGCTGTGGCGCGTGTGGCAGGAGCGCGGCGGCGCGGTGCCGGCGCTGCTGGCCGGTCACAGCCTCGGTGAATTTTCCGCGTTGGTGTGCGCCGGCTCGTTGAATTTCGCCGACGCGGTGCGCCTGGTGCGCGCGCGCGGCCAGTTCATGCAGACGGCGGTGCCGGTGGGCGAGGGCGCGATGGCCGCGGTGCTCGGTCTGGAAGATGAGCAGATCGTGCAGATCTGCCGCGAAGCCAGCGACGCCGGCGGCGTGGTGGAGGCGGTCAATTTCAACTCGCCGGGCCAGGTGGTGATCGCCGGCACCGTGGCGGCGGTCGACAAGGCCATCGAAGCGTGCAAGGCGGCCGGTTCCAAGCGCGCTATGCCGCTGCCCGTCAGCGCGCCTTTCCATACGTCCCTGATGCGCCCGGCCGGCGACCAGCTGCGCGAGGCGATGGCGAACCTCGACATCAAGGCGCCCTCGATCCCGGTTGTTCACAACGTACACGCGCAGACCGAAGCCGATCCGCAGCGCATCAAGGCGCTGCTGATCGAGCAGATCTACAGCCCGGTGAAATGGGTGGGCTGCGTGCAATACATGGCGGCGCACGGCATCACTACCACGGTGGAATGCGGCCCCGGCCGCGTGCTGAGCGGCCTCAACAAGCGCATCGACAAGGCGCTCAACGGTTTCGGCATCGACGATCCGGACGGATTGCAACAGACACTGGCGGCGCTGGCCTGACCTCACGGAGATGGGTATGAGCAACACACAAGCGGGCGATAAAAAAGTAGCCTTGGTGACCGGCGCGAGCCGCGGCATCGGTCGCGCCATTGCCGAGGCGTTAGGGCGGCAGGGCCTGATCGTGATCGGCACCGCCACCTCGGACGCGGGCGCCGCGGCGATCAGCGACTATTTTCGCGAGCAGGGCATCGAGGGCGCGGGTTTCGCCCTCAACGTCACCGATGCCGGCGCGGTGGAGGCGCTGCTGAAAACCGTCACCGAACGATTCGGCGCGCCGCTGGTGCTGGTCAACAACGCCGGCATCACCCGCGACAATCTGCTGATGCGCATGAAGGACGAGGAGTGGAGCGAAGTCATCGACACCAACCTCAACGCCCTGTACCGGGTGACCAAGGCCTGCCTGCGTGGCATGACCAAGGCGCGCTGGGGTCGCGTTATCAATATCAGTTCGGTGGTCGGCTCGATGGGCAACGCCGGCCAATCCAACTATGCCGCGACCAAGGCCGGCATGGACGGCTTCACGCGGGCGCTGGCGCGCGAGCTGGGTTCGCGCGCGATCACGGTCAACGCCGTGGCGCCGGGTTTCATCGACACCGACATGACCCGCGAACTGCCGCCGGCCCAGCGCGAGGCGCTGCTCGGCCAGATTCCGCTCGGCCGCCTCGGCGACGGCGCGGAAGTGGCGGCGGTGGTCGCCTTCCTGGCGAGTGATGCCGCCGCTTACGTCAGCGGCGAGACGATCCACGTCAACGGTGGTCTGTATATGTCGTAACGTACTGATATAAATTGGTTTTTCGATTACTTTCGAGTAATTTTTTGCGAAACGGTATTACATTGCGGATAAAAACGGGTAAAATGCCGCCCGTCACGCCCGCGGTGGGATTCGGGGAAACTGCGCTTCGGGGGAAGGCCCCGCGCACGCATATGGGCACAGGCCGCCAGTCCAGTTTTATTTGAACCTAGGAGTCAATAACAACCATGAGCAGCATTGAAGAACGCGTCAAGAAAATCGTCGCCGAGCAATTGGGCGTGAAAGAGGAAGACGTGCAACCGTCCGCTTCTTTCGTCGAAGATCTGGGTGCCGATTCGCTTGACACGGTTGAGTTGGTCATGGCTTTGGAAGAGGAATTTGAAACCGAAATTCCCGATGAAGAAGCCGAGCAAATCACCACGGTGCAATTGGCTATCGATTACATCAAAAATCATCTGCAATAAAAATTGCGGCGGTTTTCAACCGCGCAATCCGCAGTGAGTCAGCAAAAGCCGTTTCTATTCGCATAGAGCGGCTTTTGTTTTTTGCGCTCCCGTTTTTGTAACGGTTTTTCGTTGGCTAGCACGACGTTGTGACGCTTCGTGAGGAGGCATCGGTGTCCAGAAGACGAGTGGTGGTGACCGGATTGGGAATGCTCACGCCGGTGGGCAATGATGTGGAGACGACCTGGCGCAGTATCGTCGCCGGCAAAAGCGGCATCAAACCGATCGAAACCTTCGACGTATCCGCGTACAGCACGCGTTTTGGTGGATCCATCAGGGATTTCGACGCCGGGCGTTATTTCGACGCGAAGGAAGCGCGCAAGATGGATGTGTTCATCCAGTACGGCATGGCCGCCGGCATCCAGGCGATCGAGGACGCCGGCCTGGTCGTCACCGAGGAAAACGCGCCGCGCATCGGCGCCGCGATCGGCTCGGGCATCGGCGGCCTGAACCACATCGAAAAATGCTACGACATCATCAACGGCAGCGGCCCGCGCCGGATTTCACCGTTTTTCGTGCCGGGTTCGATCATCAACATGATCGCCGGCAACCTCGCCATCAAATACGGTTTCAAGGGGCCGAACCTGGCCCTGACCACCGCCTGCACCACCGGCACGCACTGCATCGGCCTGGCGGGCCGCCTGATCGCCTACGGCGATGCCGACGCCATGATCGTCGGCGGTTCGGAAATGGCGACCACGCCGGTGGGACTCGGCGGTTTCGCCGCGGCGCGCGCCCTGTCGACCCGCAATGACGACCCGCAGGCCGCAAGCCGGCCCTGGGACCGCGATCGCGACGGCTTCGTGCTGAGCGACGGCGCCGGCATCCTGGTGCTGGAGGAGTACGAATTCGCCCGCGCCCGCGGCGCGCGCATCTACGCCGAGCTGACCGGCTTCGGCATGAGCGACGACGCCTTCCACATCACCGCGCCGCCGGAGGATGGCAGCGGCGCGCTGGCGGCGATGCGCAACACCCTGCACGACGCCGGATTGAACGCCGACGAAATCGATTACATCAACGCCCACGGCACCTCGACCCCGGCCGGCGATCTGGCTGAATCGCGCGCGGTGCGGGCCTTGATGGGCGCCGCCGCCGACCGGGTCGCGGTCAGTTCCACCAAGTCGATGATCGGTCACCTGCTCGGTGCCGCCGGCGCGGTCGAGGCGATTTTCAGCGTGCTGGCGATCCGCGATCAGATCGCGCCGCCCACCATCAACCTCGACAACCCGGATGAAGGCTGCGATCTCAATTACGTGCCGCATCAGGCGCAGGAGCGACGCATCCGGCACGCGTTGAGCAATTCCTTCGGCTTCGGCGGCACCAACGGCTCCGTGCTGTTCAGCCAGCTCCAGTAGCCGGAGGCGCGCGTGGCCATCTCCGCCCTGTTGAACGGCAGCCCGGCGCCGGGCCTGCCGTTTGCGGACCGCGGCCTGGCGTACGGCGATGGCCTGTTCGAGACCATCCGGGTCGCGGCCGGCGTTGCCCGGTTTCTGCGCGAGCATCTGGAGCGGCTCGGCCGCGATTGCCGGCGCCTCGACATCAGCCTCGACCAATCGGCGCTGGGCGCCGAGATCGAACGGCTGCTGCGCGACTGGCGCGGCCGCGACGGCATTCTGAAAATCATCGTCACGCGCGGCGTCGCCGCCCGTGGTTACCATCCCGGCCGGGGCGCGGCCGGCTCGCGCCTGTTGCAGTTTTTTCCGCAGACCTTCACCGCATCCGCCGAGGTGCGGGCACGCCTGTGCCGGCAGCGGCTGGCGGAACAGCCGGCCCTGGCCGGCATGAAACACCTCAACCGGCTGGAGCAGGTGCTGGCGCGCGCCGAGTGGTCGGACCCGGCGATTGTCGAGGGCTTGATGCTCGATCAGCGCGACCGCCTGATCGAGGGCACCGCCAGCAATCTGTTCCTGGTGCGCTGCGGCGCGATTGTCACGCCGCGCCTGCACCGCTGCGGCGTCGCCGGCGTCATGCGCCGCGTGGTCATGGAGTCGCTGGCGCCGGGCGCGGTGATCGAGCGCGATGTCTGCCTCGACGATCTCTACGGCGCGGACGAAGCCTTCCTGACCAGCAGTGTGATCGGCATCCGCGCCCTGACGCAGGTGGATTGCCTGCACCTGCGCCGCGGCGATGTTACCATCGCCCTTCAACAGCGTTTGCAAAGCCTGATCGAGAATGAAGTCCATTAGCCGTTCACACCTGATTGTTTTCCTGGCTTTGACGACCGCGGTCCTGTTCTGGGGCGCGGTGTGCGAATTCGAGAACTACCTGAACCGGCCGCTGCCGCTCACCGCCACCGAGGAGATCGAAGTGGCGCGCGGCAGCACGCTGGGCGTGGTGATCCGGCAGCTGGCCGAACGCGACCTGTTGCGCCGGCCGCTGCTGTTGCAGTTGTATGTCCGGTTGTCCGGGCGCGGCCATCACATCCAGGCCGGCGACTACCTGCTCGGGCCGGGCACCACGCCGCTGGATCTGCTGGACATGCTGGAGCGCGGGCGCGTGCGCACCTTCGGCGTGACCTTGGTGGAGGGCTGGACCCTGGCCCAGGCGCGGCAGCTGCTGGCGCGGGATGCGCATCTGCAAAAAGTGCTGGCGGATGTGCCGGACGACCGGCTGCTGCAGGCGCTCGGCATCGACGACCAGCCGGGGCGCCGGCCGGAGGGCTGGTTCTTCCCCGATACCTACGTTTTTTCCGGCAAGACCTCCGATCGCGACATCCTGTTGCAGGCGCATCGGCGCATGTTGCAGGTGCTGGAGCAGGAGTGGCGGGAGCGCGCGGCGGACCTGCCGTACCGCTCGCCGTACGACGCGCTGATCATGGCGTCGATCGTCGAGCGCGAGACCGGCGTCGCCGCCGAGCGCGGGCAGATCGCCGGCGTATTCGTGCGGCGCCTGCGCAAGGACATGCTGCTCCAGACCGACCCCACGGTGATCTACGGCCTGGGCACGGCCTTCGACGGCAACCTGCGCCGGCGCGATCTGGACGATGCGGCCAACGCCTACAACACCTATCAGCACTCCGGCCTGCCGCCGACGCCGATCGCGCTGCCGGGACGGGCGGCGATCCGCGCCGCGCTCCGGCCCGAGGCCGGCACTACCCTGTACTTCGTGGCCAGGGGCGACGGCAGCCATCAGTTTTCCTCCAGCCTGGAGGAGCACAATCAGGCGGTCAAACACTATCAGCTCAATCAGCGGCGGGCGGACTACCGTTCCAGCCCCGCCGCCAAGAGCGGGCAATGACAACGGCGGACAAGGCATGGGCCAGGGCGTTTTCATCACGGTGGAGGGCGGCGAAGGGGTCGGCAAGTCGACCAATCTCCAGTTCATCGCCGAACTGCTGCGCGGCGCCGGTCGCGAGCCGCTGCTGACCCGTGAACCGGGCGGCACGGAGCTGGCGGAGCGCATCCGCCGGCTGCTGCTGGAGCCAGCCGCGGAAGTCGTGTGCGAAATGACCGAGCTGCTGCTGATCTTCGCCGCCCGCGCGCAGCACCTGGAGCAGGTGATCAAACCGGCCCTGGCCGCCGGTCGCTGGGTGCTGTGCGATCGTTTCACCGATGCCACGTACGCCTATCAGGGCGGCGGGCGCGGGCTCGATACGGCGCTGATCGGGCAGCTGGAGCAATTGGTGCAGGGGCCGCTGCGCCCGCATCTGACTTTGCTGCTGGACGCGCCGGTGGCGGTGGGGCGGGAGCGGGCGCGCTCGCGCAGCGCGCCGGATCGCTTCGAGGCCGAGCAGATCGCCTTTTTCGAGCGGGTGCGCGCCGTCTATCGGGAGCGCGCTGCGCGCGAGCCCGAGCGTTTCCGTGTGGTGGACGCGCAGCAGCCGCTGCCGGCGGTGCAGGCGCAGCTGCGCGCCTGCCTGGCGCCCTGGCTGGAGCGCGCGGCGCCGGAGATCGGATCGTGAGCGCCGCCGATATCAGTGCGCTGCCGCTGCCCTGGCAGAACGGCCAATGGCAGCTGCTGCAACGCCAGCGCGAGCGCGACCAGCTGCCCCATGCGCTGCTGCTGGCGGGGCCGCCGGCGGTGGGCAAGCGGCGCTTCGCGCGGGCGCTGGCCAAGGCGCTGCTGTGCCTGCAACCGGGCGCCGACGGGCTGGCCTGCGGCGCCTGCCGCGCCTGCGGGCTGCTGGCGGCGGGCACCCATCCCGACTGGGAGTGGCTGGCGCCGGAGGAGGCGGGCAAGGCGATCAAGATCGATCAGGTGCGCGCGGTGGTCGACAGCGTGGCGCAGACCGCGCAACAGGGCGGGCGCAAGCTGGTGGTGATCGAGCCGGCCGAGGCCCTGAACCGCAACGCGGCCAATGCCCTGCTGAAAACACTGGAGGAACCGTCCGGATCGGCGGTGCTGCTGTTGATCACGGACGCGCCCGGACGCCTGCTGCCGACCATCCGTTCGCGCTGCCAGCGCCTGGATTTTCCGCTGCCGCCGGAGGCGGCCACCCGCGCCTGGCTGGAACCGCTGGCGGTGGAGCCGGAGCGGCTGGAGCGGGCGCTGGCGGAATCCGGCCATCGGCCGCTGTTCGCCCGCGCCCTGCTCGACGACGACGGCATCAACCAGCGCCAGGAGCTGGCCAAGGCCCTGGCCGCGGTACTGACGGGACGCGCCGGCGCGCTGGCGCTGGCGGAGCAGTGGCAGCAGCGCGACTGGGACATGCTGCTGGAATGGTGGCAGGGCCGGGTGGCGCAGGCGTTGCGCATCCGCCTGGGCGGGCAGGCGCCGGCGGACGATGCCCTGCTGGCGGTGCTGATGCAGTGCCAACCGCAGGCCCTGTTCGAGCTGCTGGACCGGATTCAGGCGCTGCTCGGCCAGAGCCGTGGCGGCGGCAATCCCAACCGGCAGCTGGCGCTGGAAAACCTGTTGTTGCAAGCCTGCGAACTGGTGCGCGGCAACACCCGGCCGGGCGCTTGGTGAGCCCGGCAAAGCAGGCTATCCTTACGCGACTGCAAAAAATTTCGACAGTCGTTCAAAGATGAACCCATCGCAATCGGAGCGGACCGAGGTAATGAGCAGCGCCAACGCGCCCCAGGGCGCCCGCAACGGCATTCTCTCGCTGACCATCAAGGACAAGGCGGTGCTGTACGCCGCCTACATGCCGTTTCTCGAACACGGCGGCCTGTTCATCCCCACCAACAAACCCTACCGGATCGGCGATGAAGTCTTCATGCTGCTCAACCTGATGGACGAGCCGGAAAAAATCCCGGTGGCCGGGCGCGTGGTCTGGGTCACGCCGAAGCGCGCCCAGGGCAACCGCGCCGCCGGCATCGGCGTGCAGTTCAACGGCCAGGACGACACCGCCAACAAGAAAATCGAAGCGTATCTGGCCGGCTCGCTCGAATCCGATCGCCCCACCCACACCATGTAAAAACCCTGTAGAACGCCCGCAAAACGGTTATCCTGGCGGCCCGGTCGATCCGGGCCGCCGTCTTTTCAACGCCACCGCTGCGCTTCGAGGTCTTCAATGCTGGTCGATTCCCACTGCCATCTGGATCGCATCGATCTGGAGCCCTACCAGGGCGATCTGAACGCCGCGCTGGCGGCGGCGCGCGAGCGTGGCGTCAATCGCGTTCTGTGCGTGGGCATCGACCGCGGCAACGCCGATACGGTTTGCGCCATCGCCCGCGCGCATGCCGGCGTGTACGCCTCGGTGGGCGTGCATCCGCTGGATATCAAGGACGAACTGGAAACCATCGACAGCCTGAGCGAACTGGCGCGGCGCCCGGAGGTGGTGGCCCTCGGCGAAACCGGGCTGGATTACTACTACAGCAGCGAACGAAAGGAAGAGCAGCAGCAGAGTTTTCGCGCACACCTGCGCGCCGGCGCCAGGCTGGGGCTGCCGGTGATCGTGCACACGCGCGAGGCGCGCGAGGATACGCTGGCACTGATCCGCGAAGCCGGCGGTGAACCGGGCGGCGTGCTGCACTGTTTCACCGAAAGCTGGGACATGGCGCGCCAGGCGCTGGATTTGAATTACTACATTTCGTTTTCCGGCATCATCACCTTCAAGAACGCGCAGGAATTGCGCGATGTCGTCAAGCGCGTGCCGCTGGAGCGGCTGCTGGTGGAAACCGACTCCCCCTATCTCGCGCCGGTGCCGTTTCGCGGCAAGCGCAATGAGCCCAAATACACGCGCGAGGTGGCCGAGTGCGTGGCGCAGATCAGGGACCTGCCGCTGGAAGAGGTGGCGCGTATCACCAGCGAGAATTTCGATCGTTTGTTCTTGCGCGCCTGAGTGCGCGTGTTGTAAACGCGGCGGCGTTTCGCGTCGCGTGTGGCACGACGGCGCCGCGCGCATAAAAAAACCCGAAATCTGGGGGGATTTCGGGTCAAAGACCATTAGGAGTGAAACACCGGGAACTGGCGTTCCCGGTGGAGCAGGAACCTGCTCCGGAGATGCCGAAGAACAAGGGGATGAGACATCTCGGAGGAAAGTATCGGTCAACACCTTAGATTTTGCAGGTGTGATCGCGCTCGTTTTTAAACTGATTTGCAATAAATTTTCCGACGCCTTAGCCGCCTTCCTAATTAGTCGCGACGAATCAAGGAAATACGTGTGACATTGTTCTCGGAACGTACCGTTCTGCCGATCCAGGCGGTTTTGCCGGAGCTGGAACGGGCGTTGTCGGTGCACCAGCGCGTGGTACTGGAAGCGCCGCCCGGCGCCGGCAAAAGTACGTACCTGCCGTTGTGGCTGCTGGCGCGGGCGGACCGGCAGCGGCGCATCGTGCTGATCCAGCCTCGGCGATTGGCGGCGGACAACGTGGCGCGTTTTCTCGCCCGCCAGAGCGGCCGGCCGCTGGGCGAGCTGGTCGGCCTGCGCACGCGCTTTGACCACAAAATCTCTGCCGACACCGT
>Ga0164243_10010941_pt1 | contig 12989 bp, 9 predicted proteins | sample OricompcompostOP_FD_108781 | JGI IMG/M metagenome (GOLD analysis project Ga0164243, IMG submission 108781) | Organic Plus compost microbial communities from Emeryville, California, USA - Original compost - Organic plus compost (OP) | ecosystem: Engineered > Solid waste > Mixed feedstock >... | reverse complement strand
GGGCCCGGCGACACCGGTTCCGCGAAACGATGCGACATCGGGACAGCCGGCGCAAGGTCGGCGCGAGCCCGAGCCGCACCTCCGTGCGCAAACGCGCACTCATCCGCTCCGGCATACACGACAAATACCTCCCGCAACCGGAACGCATGGGTCGTCACCTTCAAATAAAAAGTGCAACGGCAATGGAGGAAACCACGAGATTCGAAGGGAGCCGCGACCCTTCCCTCTCCGGGACCGTAAGCGGCCAGGGATGGCCGCTTCCGAGCCCCGCAGGGATGCGTGCTGTTCGGCGTGTCCCGGAGAGGGAAGGGTCGCGGCTCCGGGCACGAAACCGAATCGAGCCCGCGCGCGCCCCTGAACACAACCGTTCGGTGCCCCGCCGCACAACCCGCCGTCATCCCGTCGCAAACAATGCACGAAGCGACGCCCCATCGCCACAACTCCGTCTGCAACAGCCGACAGGAAACCGCCATGGAATTTTCACTGCGCGATGTCTGCAAGCGCTACGACAACAGCGTCGCCCTGGAGCGGATCACGCTGGATTTTCCCGGCGCCAGCGTCACCGCCATCGTCGGCGGCAGCGGCTCGGGCAAGTCGACGCTGCTGCGCCTGCTGCTGGGGCTCGAAACGGCGGACAGCGGCGCGGTGCGCGTCGACGGCGCACCGCTGCCGCGCGATCCCAGACCGCTGCGCCGGCGCATCGGTTACGTCATACAGGAGGGCGGCCTGTTTCCGCACCTCAGCGTGCGCCAGAACCTGTCCCTGCTGCCCGATTACCTGCGCTGGCCGCGCCCGCGCCTGCAAGCGCGCATAACGACGCTGCTCGACCTGACCAATCTGCCCGGCTCGCTGCTGTCGCGTTATCCCGCCGAACTCTCCGGCGGCCAGCGCCAGCGGGTGGCGCTGATGCGGGCATTGATGCCGGACCCGCCGGCGCTGCTGCTCGATGAACCGCTCGGCGCGCTCGACCCCATCGTGCGCCACGAATTACAGGAGCAGCTGCTGGTCATTTTTCAGGGACTCGACAAGACCGTGATCCTGGTCACCCACGATATCGGCGAGGCCTGTTTCCTGGCGCCGCGGCTGGCGGTGCTCAACAACGCGCGGCTGGTGCAGATGGGCAGTTATGCGCAGCTGCGCCAGCAACCGGCCGATCCCTATATCACGCGCCTGTTCGAGACCCAGCGCGCGCTGCCCGCCGTGGCCACATTCGACGCGCGCCCATGAGCCCCGTCGCGTTACGACCCTGGCCCCTGGCCTGCATCGCGGTCGCGATCGGCATCGCGCTGCTGGTCGCCGGCATCGGTCCGGGCGAACGCGGCGAGCTGCGCATCGGTTCGAAGAGTTTCACCGAATCCATCGTGCTGGCCGAACTGGTGCGACTGGACATGCAGCGCCACGGCATCACACTGGAACACCGCCGCGCGCTGGGCGGCAGCGCCATCTTGTGGAATGCGCTGCGCAGCGGCGAGATCGACCTGTATCCCGAATACACCGGCACCCTCACCCAGGAACTGGTGCGCGGGCTGCCGGCCGACGCCGATCTGCCCACGCTGCGCGGCGCGCTGGCGCCGCTGGGGCTCGGCCTGTCGGCGCCGCTGGGTTTCAGCGACGGCTACGCCCTGGCGATGCGCGAGGACAGCGCGCGGCGCCTCGGCATCGATCGCATCTCGCAGCTCGCCGCCCACCGCGACCTGCGCTTCGCACTGTCCAACGAGTTCATGCAGCGCCGCGACGGCTGGCCCGGCCTGCGCCAGCGCTATGGCATCGACGCCGGCTCGGTGCGCGGCCTGAACCACGAACTGGCGTATCGCGCCCTGGCCGACGGCGCGGCGGATGTGACGGACGTGTACACCACCGACCCCGAGATTCCCTATTACCACCTGCGCCTGCTGCGCGACGATCGCGGCTATTTTCCCGAATACCAGGCGCTGCTGCTGTACCGGCTGGATGCGCTGGAGCGCGTGCCCGCCCTGCGCGGCGCGCTGAACGCGCTGGCCGGGCGCATCGATCTGGCGGCGATGCAGCGGCTGAACGCGCAGGTGCAAAGGGAGGGCCTCAGCGAAACCGAAGCCGCGCGCCGCTTCCTGCGTGTGGCCGGCGTCAGCGCAACGCCGACCCTGGCGGCGCGCATCGCAACGCGCACCGCCGAGCATCTGCGCCTGGTGCTGGTATCGCTGGCGCTGGCCATTGTCTGCGCCGTGCCGCTGGGCGTGCTCGCCGCCCGGCGCGCGCGCCTCGGCCGCCTGGTGCTGGTCCTGAGCAGCGTGCTGCAAACGGTGCCGGCGCTGGCGATGCTGGTGTTCATGATTCCGGTGTTCGGCATCGGCGCGCGCCCGGCCATCGCCGCGTTGTTTCTCTACAGCCTGCTGCCGATCGTGCGCAACACCCAGTCCGGCCTCACCGACATCGCGCCGGGCCTGCGCGAGGCCGCGGCCAGCCTCGGCCTGCCGGCGTGGACGCGGCTGCGGCGCCTCGACCTGCCGCTGGCGCGCGCCTCGATCCTGGCCGGCCTCAAGACCGCCGCGGTGATCAATGTCGGCACCGCCACCCTGGGCGCGCTGATCGGCGCCGGCGGTTACGGCGAGCCGATCCTGACCGGCATCCGCCTGGACAGCGTGCCGCTGATCCTGGAGGGCGCGATTCCGGCCGCGCTGCTGGCGCTGCTGGTGCAGGGCCTGTTCGAAGCGCTGGAGCGCGCCCTGACGCCGCGCGGCATGCGCTTGAAGATCGCCGATTGAATGCGCCGCGGCCCCTCCAATCCACTCAAGGAATTATTTTGTTTAATAATTGTTTTAATAGTTATTGAAACAGGCTGAAGCGGCGCCTTACCATGCCGGCTCCAACAATAAACGCGACCCGGATTGTTATCCGACCGGCGTCGCCGGATTCAGGAGCACGTGCATGTCAAAATCGGATGGATTGCGTTTTTTCGTCATCGCCGGCATCGCCGCGATACTGGTTTTCGTTCTCGATGTGTTGTTCCACGGCACTTTCGCCCGGGATATGTATGTCGGCTACCCGTCGCGGCCGGAAGCGGAAATGCGGGCGTTGTTCCCGTTCCTGTTCCTCACCTACATCGGCCAGTTGGTGACGTTCTGCTACCTGTTCCTGCGCGTTTATCCCGGACGCGGCCTCGGCAAGGCGGTCTGGTGGGGATTGTGGGGCGGATTGTTCGTGGTGTATCCGAACATGCAGTTCTTCGTCGCGGTGCGCGACACCAGCTGGACGCTGCTGTGGGCCCAGGTGATCGAGGCGATCGTGTTGTGCGTGGTGGCGGTGGTTCTGTTCGAGGTGCTGTACCGGCCGGCCCGTTCGCACTGACCGGCGGCGCGGCTCTCCCGATGTATCGGGCTTCGGGCTTCGGGCTTCGGGCTTCGGGCTTCGGGCTTCGGGCTTCGGGCTTCGGGCTTCGGGCTTCGGGCTTCGATGTGCAGGGTGCCGATACGTCGCGCGTTTTCCCAGCGCTTTTCCCGGCGGCTCAGGACGATGCCGGGCCGGGCCGTTCGAACACCACCATCACCATCAATCCCTGCCCGGTCGGCCCGGGCCGCAGGCGCACGGCGGCGCCGTGCCGGTCGGCGATGTTCCTGACGATGGCCAGCCCCAGCCCGCTGCCGCCGGCATCGCGTCCCTGCAGCCGGTAAAAACGCTTGAACACCTGTTCGCGCTCGCTCTCGGGAATGCCGGGGCCGGTATCCTGCACCACCAGATGCAAGGCGCCGGGACGCTCCTGCAACAGCACATCCACGCGACCGCCGACCGGCGTGTAACGCAGGGCGTTGTCCACCAGATTGTTCAGCAGCACGCGCAGGCTGTCGCGGTGCGCCTGCACGAACCCGTCAGCGGCGCCGGCCTCGACACCCAGATCGATCTGCCGGCTCTCCGCCAGCATCGACTGCTCCGCCACCACCTGCTGCGCCAGCTCGGCCAGGTCCACCGGTGCGGTTTCGAACTCGTCGGGATGCGCCTCCTGCCGCGCCAGCACCAGCAGCTGCTCGACGACGTGGACGGCGCGGTCGAGGCGCTGGTGCAATTTGGCGAACGCCGCCGCGCGCAGCTCGTCATTGCCGGCGCGCTCGGCCAGTTGCAGTTGCAAGGTCAGCGCGGTGAGCGGCGTGCGCAATTCGTGCGCCGCGTCCGCCACGAACGCCTGCTGCATGTCGAAGGCGCGTTGCAGGCGCCACATGAGATCGTTGATGGCCTCCACCATCGGCACGATTTCCGGCGGCAGATTCTGCGTCGACAGCGGCTGCAGCGCGTGCGGCGCGCGCTCGCGCACGGCGCCGGCCATCTGCCGCAGCGGCCGCAGGGCGCGCCCCACCACCGCGCCGATCAGCAGCGCCAGGATCGGAAACAACAGCAGAAACGGCTCCAGCGAATGCAGCGCCATGTCGAGCACCAGCCGCTCCCGCGAATGCTCGGACTGCGCCACCTGGATCAGATCGCCGCCCTGGTGCTTGCGCAACACGCGCCAGCGCTCGCCGTCGACATTGACCGTCCTGAAACCCGAACCCTCCAGCAGCGGCAGGCGCAGGTCCGGGCGCGACACATAAATCAGCGCCCGCTGCGCGTTCCAGACCTGTACGATGACATCCTCTTCCGGGTCGCGCGCGCCGATCTGCACGCGCGCGGCCGGCATTTCCTCGGGCACCGAGGCGCCGATCTGCAACAGCTGATAATCGAACAGCGCGTTGGCCGCGTGCCGGGCGGTGTAATACATGGCGGCGCCGGCCAGACACAGGCACACCAGCGTGCCGCCCAACAGGCCGATCAGCAGTTGCCGGCGGATGGTTGCCATCAGGGCTGCGCCAGCTTGAAACCGACGCCGCGCACGGTCTTGATGAAATCGGCGCCGAGTTTCTTGCGCAGCTGATGCACGTAGACATCGATGGTGTTGCTCTCGACCTCCTCGCCCCAGCCGTACAGTTTTTCCATCAGCTGGCCGCGCGACATCACGCAGCCCGGCGGATCGAGCAACGCGTACAGCAGCGCGAATTCGCGCGCCGACAACACCAGCGGCTGGCCGTGGAACAACACCACGTGGGTGGCCGGGTTCAGGCTCAGCTCGCGGAACACGATTTCCGGGTTGGCGCGGCCCACGCGCCGGCGCAACAGCGCGCGCACGCGGGCGAACAGTTCCTCGAAATCGAAGGGTTTGACCAGATAATCGTCGGCGCCGGCGTCCAGGCCGCGCACGCGATCGCCGGGCGCATCGCGCGCGGTGATGACCAGCACCGGCACCTCGCCGCCGCGCTGGCGATATTCCTGCAACAGGGTGAAGCCCTGCTTCTGCGGCAGGCCCAGGTCGAGCAGGATCACATCGTAGACCTGCTGGGTCAGCGCCAGCTCGGCGCCGCGGCCGTCGCGCACCCAGTCCACCGCGTAATTTTCCGCGCGCAATCCCTCTTCGAGATTTTCACCGATCATCGGATCGTCTTCGGCCAGCAGCAGGCGCATCCGTTATCTCCAGGGCAGATCGAGTCACAGAATACTGAACGGCGCCAGCGCGCTCAATCGGTGGATTTACTTGAAATCCCAGTGCATTTGCTCCTGCACCGGGGTGTGTTTCGAGGTGCTCGCGCACAGCGCGGCGTAGCCGGAAAAAGGCGGTGGCGCAGCGATGCCTTCCGCTTGCAGGCGCGAATTGTCGAACACATAGCTCAGCTCGGCGAAACCCGCGTACAGACGCAGCGCGCGCAGCACCAGGCGCCGGTTGCACGGACCGATGCGCTCCTGGAACAGCCCGGCCAGCTGGCCGAGCGCGGCCCGGGTCACCTTGCGGTAGCGATCGCCGACCGGTCGGCAGTCGAGCCCCTGCGCCACCGCCGCGTCGATGTCGGCGAAGCTGCAACTGGCCGAGGTGCCGGCGGAAACATGGTAGAGATCGTGTTTCAGCGCCGGCTTGAGCGCCAGCGCCACCAGCGCCTCGGCGCAGTAATCGACGGGAATCACGTCGATTTTTTCCTCCAGCTCGCAGGTGAAGCGCTCCAGCAGGTGGCCCATGCGGAACACCCAGAAAATGCTGCCCGAGGGCTTGCAGCCGAGCCGCCGATGGCCCACCACGATGGAGGGCCGCGCCACCACCAGCGGCAGCTGCGGCAACTCGCGGCGGATGCGACGCTCGATTTCGGCCTTGGAGGCCGTGTACGGCACCAGATGGGATTCGGTGTCCGCCAGCTCCCAGGATTCGCGCACCGGCGAATCGGTGCCGACGCCGCACGCCATCGCCGTGCCCACGTGCAAGAACCGCCGCAGTGCCGGTGCGCGCGCCATGCGTTCGGCGAAGGCGAAGGTGCCGTCCACGTTCACCGGCCAGATTTGCGGATGATTGCTGAACGAGGCGATGGCCGCGCAATTGATCACCTGGGTCACCGAATCCAGTCGCGCGTCGTCTTTGAAATCCGCCACCGCGGACAGATCGCCGATCAGGATGTGCTCGGCGCCCAGCGCGGCGCTGGCCGCCGCCGGTATTTCCAGCCGCGCCAGTTGCGCGCGCACCCGTTCCAGCGCCTCGCCCGCGGTGCCGGCGCGGACCAGCAGCAACAGGTTTTCGCCATGCCCCAGCCGCATCAATTCAGCCACCACGGCGCCACCGAGAAAACCGGTCGCGCCGGTCACCAGAATCCGCTCCATCATTCACTCCGAAATAGAAAACGCAGCCTCGTCGCAGGCGCGATAAAACTCCGGCACCGCCGTAACGGCAGGCCGGATCCGGAATGAACCGGGGAAAAGCCGCTTGCGGTTGCGCGCGGCCGGGCATATGCGCGGCGCAGAATAGCCGCCGCTGTATTAAAGGAGCTTTAAGCGGGAAGGATTTGCCGAAAACACGATCGAGGTGGCGCCAGCGATGCAGCCGCGAACAGCAATGGTTGTCGTTGAAACAGCCGTTCGCGAAATGCAGAAACGGGATTGCATTATTTTTCGACACCAGCGTAACGCGCTCCGATCCCGACCAGAAGTCTCACCGAACAAGAGACCGGCCTCACAAAAAACCGCGCAAAAACCCTGAAAAAATCGGTGCGCGCGTGAAAACCAGGAGCGGACATGGCGGCCGGCAACCGACTGTCGAAAAATTTTGCGATCGACAATTTCGCAGATGCGCCGAGCGCATCGATGCGCTCGGCCGGAACAAACGACGGTGGGAGAATGGGATCAGCGGGCCAGCAGCGCGCTGACCGCGGCCAGCAGCGTGGCGTGGTGAAACGGTTTGGTCACATAGTCGTCGCAACCGGCGGCGCGGATTTTATCCTCGTCGCCTTTCATGGCGAAGGCGGTCAGCGCGATGATTTTGATGTCGCGGGTCTGCGGATCGCGTTTGAGCAGCCGCGTCGCCTCCAGGCCGTCCATGCCCGGCAGCTGCATGTCCATCAGGATCAGGTCCGGCCGCTGCCGCCGCGCCTGCTCGATGCCGTCGGCGGCATCCGCCGCCTGCAATACGCTATGGCCGCCCTGCTGCAACAACAACACCGCCAGCCGCATATTGACGGGGTTGTCCTCCACCACCAGGACTTTCGCCACGATTGCCTCCTCCCGCTGAACCCAACGAAGAATACGAGCGCGGAGCCGGCGCCGGTCGATCGGCGCGGACGCGCCGGAGCGAAATCGCCGCCTTGGGCCCGGCACTGCCGCGGCAATTCCACCGGTCCTGTCCGGGGCCATCTCGTCAGCACGTCGACGAATGCTTTTCATGGCAGCCCATCGGCTACAACAGCCGCGCTTCATCGGCACAGTTCACCTGGCGCGCCTTGCGGCCGCACGCTGCCGGTTGCACCTGACAACGCCCTCGACACCACAGCGCCGCCCGGCATTCGCCGCATCGGTCGGCACAGTTCGGCGGCCGCCCTCGCAGCCGTATCTCGCCGGCCACAGCTCAGCGGCCGAACCTCAGCCGCATCTCGCCAACCACAGTCGCCGGCCGAACCTCGCAGCCGCATCTCGCCGGCCACAGCTCGCCGGCCGAACCTCAGCCGCATCTCGCCGGCCACTCCCTGCTGCGCCCGACAACTCCGCCCGGCGCTCCGATATTCGCCGCACCCGCCAGCCTTTGACCATGCGCACCGCGCTTTGACGCAGCCAGTCGTATCCGTCGCCGCCCCGTTGCGCCGATTCAGGAAGCAGCGCGCCGGGCCACCAGCGCGCGCCGCACCTCGTTCAGAAAACCCAGCCGGTCGAGTTCGGCCTTTTCGACGATCTTGACGATGCGGCCGTTGAGTTCGCTGCGCTCCTGCGGCGACAGCAGTTTCGCGGTCATGATCAGGATCGGCGTCTGCGCGGTCTCCGGGCTCTGCTTGAGCGCCTCGACCACCTCGAAACCGCTGACCTCGGGCATCATCAGGTCCAGCACGATCATGTCCGGGCGCTGCTCGCGCGCGATCTGGATGCCCTCGGCGCCGCCGTAGGCGCGCAGAACACTGTGCCCGGCGCTGCCCAGCAGCAGCGCGATCAGGTCCACCGCGCGCGGATCATCGTCGATGATCAGCACCCGGCCCATGCGTTCCGCGGTCAGGCCGCAGGCCGCCAGGGCGGCGCTGAGATCGCTCTGGCGCAGCGGTTTTTGCAGCACCTGCGCCGCGCCCAGGGCGAGGCCGCGATCGCTGTCGGCGACGATGGAAATCATCACCACCGGAATCTCGGCCAGCTGCGGATGAGTCTTCAGGCGCTCCAGGAACTGCCAGCCGTCCATGCCCGGCAGCAGGATATCCAGGGTGATCAGGTCCGGTGGCTGGTTCAGCGCCATCTCCAGCGCGGCGTCGGCGGTGAGCGCGCGCCGCACGCGCATGCCCTCGGATTCCAGCTGCATGCGGATCAGATCGGCGGCGCGATCCTCGTCCCCCACCACCAGCACCGTCAGCGCGCGGCCCGCGCCCGCCGCCGGCCCCGGCCGGGGCGCGCGCGCCTCGCCCGCGGCCGCGCCGGGTTGCGTGGGCCGGTACGGCAGCCACACCGAAAAGCGGGCGCCGGCGCCGGTATCGCTTTGCACCGACACCGTGCCGCCGTGCAGTTCCGCCAGCTTGCGCACCATCGCAAGCCCGAGCCCGGTGCCCTGGAAACGGCGCGACAGCGAACTTTCCAGCTGCGAAAACGGCTCGAACAGGCGGTCGAGCTGATCCCGGGGAATGCCGATGCCGGTATCGGTCACCGCCAGTTCCACATACTGATCCGCGGGCGCCAGTTTCAATCCCGGCGGCGGCGGACACAGGCGCACGGTCAGTCGCACGCTGCCGCCGCTGGGCGTGAACTTGACCGCGTTCGACAGCAGGTTGTACAGGATCTGCTTGACCTTGCGCGGGTCCAGCCAGGCCTGGCCGATGCCGGCGTCGACGTCCACGCTGAGCTGCAGGCCCTGGTCGTGGGCCTTTTCCTTGACGATGGTGATGGAGTTGGAGACCAGCGCGCGCAGGTCCGCCAGCTCCGGCTCCAGCATCATCTTGCCGGCCTCGACCTTCGACAGGTCGAGGATGTCGTTGATCAGCGACAGCAGATGCTGGCCGCTGTCGTAGATATCCTGCATGGCGCCCAGCTGCTGCTCCGGCAGCGCGCCGAGCAGGCCGTCCTTGAGCGCCTCGGAAAACCCGATGATGGCGTTCAGCGGCGTGCGCAGCTCGTGCGACATGTTGGCCAGGAATTCCGATTTCATCCGGCTCGCCTCCTCGAGCTGGGCGTTCTTGCGCGCGATCTCCTCGCCGTGCTGGCGCAGCTGCTCCGCCATCAGCTTGATGTCGCTGTACTGCTTGAGCCCTTGCAGCGCCACCGCCAGATGCACCGCCAGGCGCTCGATGAAACCGCGCTCGTCCTCGCGCAGCTCGCGCCCCACCGCCATCGCCAGCACGCCGAGCCGGCGCTCCTGCAGGACGATCGGACAGGCGACCACCTGGGCCGGGCGGAAGGAATACAGGCCGGTCTCGATGGTGAGGCCGCTCTCCGGGTGGTCGAGCCCGCTCAGCGTGGTCCACTGATCGGTCAGCGCCGCCTGCCCGATCAGGCCCTCGCCCAGGCGGATGGTCGCCGGCAGATCGGCGCTCGCGCCCCAGGACGCCTCGCACTGCAGGCCGCCGGCCCATTCGTCGTAGAGATAAAACGCCGATACCGGGATGCCGTGGTGACGCGCCAGCAGGCCGAGCACGCTGTGCAGGATCTCGCGCCGGTCGAAGGACTGGTTGAACAGCGACAGCACCTCCCGATGGGTCTGCTCGAAACGCGCGGTGCGCACCAGCCGCTGCTGGGCCTGCTTGCGCAGCGTGATGTCCTGGTTGACGGCGACCGCGCCCACGATCTGGCCCTGCTGATCGCGCAGCGGCACCGTCGAGTTGAGGATGATGCGGCGCTGGCCGTCGAGGGCGTCGATGGCCAATTCTTCGTTGAGCGTGGTTTCGCCGTGCCGCACCGCCCGCGCCAGCGCCGACTGTTCCGGGTCCACCGGCCGCCCGTCCAGGTACCACACCCGGTATTCGCTGTAGCGTTCCAGGCTCACCGGCCGGATCTCGCCCCAGATGCGCTGCGCCTCCGGGTTGGCGTAAACCAGGGTGCCGCCGGCGTCGACATTGGCGATGCCGACCGGCAGCAGGTTCAGAATCTGGGTCAGGCGCGATTCGCTCTGCTGCACCGCCTCCTCGGCGCGCTTGCGGTTGGTGATGTCGTAGGAAATGCTGCCCACCGCCGAGGGGTTGCCGGCGTCGTCGGTCAGCAGGAATTTCATGATCTGGAAGGTGCGCACCTCGCCGTTGATCTCGACGCTGGCCTCGTAGCTCTCGCCGGTGCGCGAGCTCACCACCTGCTGATCGGAGCGGCGCACCTTGTCGGCCAGGTCCTGGGGCAGGAATTCGTACACGGTCTTGCCCAGCACGGCGTTGCGCGCCACGCCCCAGCGCTGCTCGTAATCCCGGTTCACCATCAGGAAGCGGCCGTCCAGGTCCTTCAGGTACACCGCCGCGGAGATGTTTTCCAGGATCGCGTTCAGGCGCCGCTCGCTGAACGCGAGGGCATCGCTCATCGCCCGGTTGCGCGCCACCTCCCGCGCGATCCGCCAGGTGACGCCGCCGAAGAACAGCAGCACGCCGCCCAGTGTGGCCAGCAGGGCGAGCTGGCTGATCATCGCCCCGCCCTGCTCGGCGTGCACGCGCTCGGCCAGGACATGCTGTTCCTCCTGGCTCATGCGGTCGAGTTGTTCGTGCACGCCGTCCATCGCCACCGAGCTGTCGTACAGCGCCGTGCGCATGGTGGCGGGATCGGCGCCGCGCACCTTGACCACCGCGTCGAGCCGTTCCAGGCGCCGCCGCACCAGGGCCTCCAGGTCCTGCGCGTAGCCGCGCTGGGCCGGGTTGTCGACCACCATCGTCTCCAGCTGGTGCACCAGCCCGGGCACCGCGGCGGTGGCGATGTCGCGCGAATGCAGGTAGTCGTCGTCGCCGGTGATCACGAACGAACGGTTGTCGGACTCGGCCTTGCTGAGCAGGGAATTGATGTCGTTGATGGTGGCCAGCACCCGGTAGCTGTGGGCCACCCAGCCCGAGGACTGGATCTGCCGGACCGTGACGCGATAGGCGAACGCGCTGATCAGGATCAGCACCAGCAGGACGACGCTGAAACCGCCGAGGATTTTGCTCTCCGTCGAGAACTTGCGCATGGCGTTCTCCGGCAGGGCAGACGCAACAGCTGCGCCCACGGGACAACAGATCCGGAACGCGGCGATGTCGCCGGCGCGACGCGCCCGGACAGCGGGAAACCCGTACTATACCGCCATCGCCCCGCCGAAACCTACCGGTGTCCCCACGCGCGGGCATACACCAGGCGATCGATTTGCGACAACCGGGCCAGGTGTCAGGTTATTTTACAGTGTGTCATCACACAGTTCCGACGGCCCAACATAACCTACTGACGCAAAAGCATTAATCAAGAAAGGCACAGCACTTGCTTATAACGCCACCACATGGCGTTGTGCTGTGTATTTTTTCGTTGCCCGATGGAATAAATGGAATCAACGTGAAAAACACGATGTTGGGACACATAAAAACGATGATCGTCTGGGTTGCGTCGAGCGGAACCTTCGGGGCCCTGGCGCCGGCCGCTGCCGCGATGCCGGTGCCGCTCGCTCCGGCGGGTGCCGCTCACGCAGCCCACAACGCCATCGACTACGAGTCCCACCCCACCGCCGCCACTGCGGGCGCCGCCCCCCGATCGTCCACGACCGCGACCAACGCCACCGGAGAAAACCCCGGCGGGCGCGGGCTCGCGGCCGACGCCACCGCCGCCAACAACGTGCCGTCCTCGGTATGGCTGCTGAGCGCGGGGCTGATGGGATTGGGCGGGCTGGCCCGGCAGCGCCGGGTGGAAAACCGGCATTGACCGGCGGCGGATCACAACAGAAATCGCTTAATTCATAAACCCATTGTCGATGCTTGAGCTGTGCATGCGACAGAAAAACTCCCAGAGGGATTCGGCATGAACAATAAACTTCTGCAACAGACCAAACGGCTGCTGGCCTGCGCAGCCCTGGGCGGACTGATCAGCGCCACGCCCGCCGCACTGGCGGTACCGGTGCAGATCAACTTCAGCGGCACCGTTGACTCCAATCCATTCAGCGCGGTGCTCCACTACGATTCGGACGTGGCGTTCACCCTGGCCGGCAATAACACCTGGCTGGCCGGCGGGCCGGGCGTGGGCTCGATCACGGTGACCTACAACGGCTCCACCAATACCGACGAACTGAACTCGATCGTCGTCGTTCAAAATGGAATGAGCGGAGGCACGTACAACGCCGCCATCGGTTTTTACGGCATCAACTATCAACTCGTGATCGACGGCGGACGCTCGGACAGCCCCTTCAACTGGACGGGGGGCCTGCTGCCGACGGGTGCGGACCCGATTCCGTTCGATCCGCAGGACAGCCAACCCATCGCCTTTTATTTCCACCTGCCCCACGGCACCGTCGATTCGTACGCCGTCTCCGACGTGCCGGTTCCCGCCGCCGCCTGGCTGCTGGGTTCGGG
>Ga0164243_10010940_pt1 | contig 12990 bp, 10 predicted proteins | sample OricompcompostOP_FD_108781 | JGI IMG/M metagenome (GOLD analysis project Ga0164243, IMG submission 108781) | Organic Plus compost microbial communities from Emeryville, California, USA - Original compost - Organic plus compost (OP) | ecosystem: Engineered > Solid waste > Mixed feedstock >... | reverse complement strand
GTGGTGACGTACCGGTAGCCGGGCACGCCGCGCATCCGGGCCATCGCGTCGGTGGTGACGGTGAACGCGTCGGAGCAGACGATCGCGGCCGGCACGCCGCGGCCCTCGAAGGCGACGCCGTCGGCGACCGCCGAGGCGCTGCACGAGCCGCAGTCGCCGACGCCGGTGACCAGGACGTCGCAGGCCGCGGCCAGCTCGGCGAGCTGCGCCTCCGGTACCGGCTTGGCGAACACCCGCTTGGTGCGCGGCACGACGGCCGCGACGCCGTACCGTTCGACGAGCAGTTTGCCCAGCTCGGCCAGGAACAGCGCGGCGTTCTGCTTGGTGTTCTCCAGCAGCCCGACGGTGGCGCCGCGCAGGTCCGCCGGGCGCTCGGCGTACGTGACGGCCGGCTGGGCCGGCTCAGCGGACGGGGCCGCCGTACGGCCGGTGGGGTCGAGGATGGCGTTGGGCATGATGCGCGCCCCCTACTCGAACTCGATGACGCCGCGGACGAGCCGGCCGTCGAGCAGGTCCCGGTAGCCCTCGTTGACCTGGTCGAGCCGGTAGCGGCGGGTGATCAGCTCGGTCAGCTTCAGGTCGCCGGAGCGCCACAGCGACAGCAGCCGCGGGATGTCGTACAGCGGGTTGGTGCCGCCGCAGATCGTGCCCTGCAGGTGCTTCTGCCAGCCGGTGAACGGCGCGCCGGCGAAGTCGACGTGGTACTTGCCGATGCCGGTGATGGTGACCGTGGCGCCCTTGCCGATCATGTCGACGCCCTGGCTCACCACCTCGGCGTTCATCACGCCGACGGTGAGGATCGCGTGGTCGGCCATCTTCCCGCGGGTCAGGTCGACGACGAGCTCGCGGGCGGCGGCCGCGTCGGTGAACGTGTGCGTGGCGCCGAACTCCTCGGCGGTCTTGAGCTTGAACTCCACCGGGTCCACCGCGATGACGTGCTGCGCGCCGGCGTACCGGGCGCCCTGCACCGCGTTGATGCCGACGCCGCCGATCCCGAAGATCACCACGGTGTCGCCCGGCCGCACCCCGGCCCGGTACACGCTGCTCCCCCACCCGGTGGGCACGCCGCAGCTGACCAGCGCGGCCACGTCCAGGGGGTACTCGGGCTCGATGCGCACCACCGAGTACTCCGAGACGACCGTGCGCTCGGCGAACGTGCCGAGCACGCACATGCCGCCCAGGTCCGCGCCGTCCTCATGGAAGCGGAACGTCCCGTCGGTCAGGCAGCCGACCGCGGCGTTCAGGCCCAGCTCGCACAGCGCCTGGCGGCCGGTCGAGCAGTACCGGCAGGTGCCGCACACGGGGATGAACGAGCACACGACGTGGTCGCCGACCGCCACGCGGTCGACGCCGGGGCCGACGGCCTCGACGACCCCGGCGCCTTCGTGCCCGCCCACCAGCGGAAGCCGTGCCCAGGAGTCCCCGGAGCGGATGTGGTCATCGGAATGGCACAGCCCGGCCGCGGCCAGCCGGACCCGCACCTCGTGCTCCTTCGGCGGGTCGAGGTCCAGGTCGGTGATCTCCCACCAGGCCCCGGCCTCCCGCAGCACGGCCGCCCGGGTCCGCAGCGCTCCCATCCGGTCTCCTCTCCCCTACGGTCCACTACGGCTCGACGCGCGTCAGCCGCGTCTTCATCTCCGCGCGTTCCAGCGAGCCGCGCGGTACGAGCGTCACCTCCGCGCGTACGGACAGCCGGTCGCGGATCGCCCACTCCAGCTCCGCGCGCAGCGCCGCCTCGTCGCCCGGCTCGGCGCCGGGCTCCACCTCGACGCGCAGCGGCGGCGCCACCCGCGGCCCGCCGCCCGGCACCACCACCTGCATGACCTCCGACGTCCGCGGCCGGAACTCCTGGACGAGGTCGCGGATGGCGGTCGGGAACACGTTGACGCCGAGCACGATGAGCATGTCGTCGGTACGGCCGAAGCAGCGGATCAGCGGCGCGCCGTCGTCGTCCAGGCCGGTGACCCGTACGTGGTCGCGGGTGCGGAAGCGCACCAGCGGGCAGCACTCGCGGTTCAGCGACGTGTACACCAGCTCCCCGGTGGCGCCCGGCTCGGGGGCCACCGGCGCGCCGGACTCCGGGTCGACCAGCTCGGCCAGCACGTCGTACGGTGCGGTGAGCCGCATGCCGGCGGTGCCGGGCCGCTCGGCGAAGATCACCGGCAGCATGTCGGCGTTGCCGAGCCCCTCGGTGACCGCCGCGCCCCACTCCGACTCCAGGTGGGCGCGCAGGGCGGGCTCGCCGCCGCCCGGCTCGCCGCCCACCATGACCCGGCGCAGCCCGAACTCCCGCGGGTCGCCGCCGGCGTCGCGGACGTACTCGGCCAGGTAGCGGGCGTACGAAGGGGTGGAGTGCAGGACGGTGACGCCGAGCGTGCGCATCGCCAGCACGGCCTTCTCCGACGCGCCGGTGCCGATCGGCACGAACGCCGCGCCGATGTGCTCCATGGCGTCGCGGATCGGCAGGCCGCCGACGAACAGCGTCAGCCCGGCGCCGTGCACCACCACGTCCTCGCGGGTCAGCCCCATGCGCCGGAACGCGGCGGCGACCGCCTCGGTCCAGCGTTCGGCGTCGGCGCGGGTGACGCCGATCCAGCTCGGCGCGCCGGTCGTACCGGTGGAGGCGTGCACGCGGACGACGTCGGTCATGGTCGCGGCGGCGTGCCGGCCGAGCGGCGGCGCGGCGGCCTGGCCGTCGCGCAGCTCCTGCTTGGTGGTGAACGGGAAGCGCCGGATGTCCTCCGGCTCGGCGACGCACTCCGCGTCGAGGCCGTGCGCGGCGAACACCTCGCGGTACAGGTCGGACCGCTCGGCGCAGTACACGAGCTGACGGCGGAGCAGGGCGCGCACGAGGTCGCGGTCGGGGCCGGGGACGAAGCTCGCCTCTCCCACGGTGCGGTCTTCCTCTCGGTACGGGTGACATTAACAATGACGATCGTTCCGCGATCACGCAATACACCTGGCGGGACGAGCGACGACGGCCGCGGGTCCTCAGCCAGGCCTGACACGTGCACCTTGACGAGCCCGTGATCCATATGTTCAATCACGGAAACGAGCGTTCTGAAGAATGTCATATATTCGAGGTGGCGCGCGTGTCCGAGACCGTGCCGGGCTGGCACTACGTGATCGTCGGAGCCGGATCCGCCGGGGCGGTGCTCGCCGCCCGGCTCACCGAGGATCCGGGCGTCAACGTCCTGCTGCTCGAGGCGGGTCCGGACTTCCGCACCGCGGACACCCCGCCGCAGTTCCACACCCGCGACATCGACATGACCGTGGCCACCAACCCCGGCCTGTGGTGGCCGGACCTGCGCTCGCGCCGCAACCCGGAGCAGGAGCCGTACCTGTACCTGCGCGGCCGCGGCATGGGCGGCAGCTCCACGGTCAACGGGCTGTGCGCCATCCGCGGCGTGCCGGAGGACTACGACGGCTGGGCGCGCGCCGGCGCCAAGGGCTGGTCCTACGCCGAGGTGCTGCCGTCCTTCGTGAAGCTGGAGGACGACCACGACTTCGGCGATGAGGAGCACCACGGCCGCGGCGGCCCGGTCCCGGTGTACCGGGAGCCGCGGGACGGCTGGGGCGGCGTGGACGACGCCTTCGCCGACGCCGCCACCGCGCTCGGCGCCCCCTGGAGCGCCGACCACAACGCGCCGGACGCCACCGGGCTGAGCCCGTTCGCCATGAACATCCGCAATGGCCGCCGGGTGTCCACCAACGACGGCTACCTCGAACCCGCCCGCGGCCGGCCCAACCTGGTGATCCGCGGCGGCGCGCACGTCGACACACTGCTGTTCACGCCGAACCGCAAGGTCGTGCGCGGCGTACGGCTGGCCGGCGGCGAGGAGATCCGGGTGCTGTACGGCGGCGAGGTGATCGTGGCCTGCGGCGCCGCGCACTCCCCCGCCCTGCTGATGCGCTCCGGCATCGGCCCGGCCGACGACCTGGCCCGGCTGGGCGTCAAGGTCGCCGCCGACCTGCCCGTCGGCCGCGATCTGCAGGACCACGCCATGCTGATGGTCGAGCTGCCGACCACCGAGGAGTCCCGCCGGTCGGTGGACAACCGGGTGACCAACGTGGTCTGGCGGTACTCCTCCGGCCTGGGCGGCGCCGGCGTCAACGACATGATGCTGCTGCCCAACAACGGCGCGCACGCCGGCCACAGCTGGCTGATCGCCCAGCAGGAGCAGGTGTTCTCCCGCGGCCGGCTGACGCTGGCGTCCCGCGACCCGCTGGCCGACCCGGTCATCGAGCAGAACCTGCTCACCGACGAGCGCGACCTGGACCGCATGCGCGACGCCGTCGAGCGCATGTCGGACCTGCTCGCCGAGCCGGCCTTCGCCCGCATCCTCACCGGGCCGGTCGACCTGCCCAAGCCCGGCGAGCTGCCGCGGATCATCGGCGACACCGTCCACCTGTGCGCCACCTGCCCGATGGGCCCGCCCGGCGGCGCGCACACGGTCGTCGACGCCGACTGCAAGGTGCTCGGCGTGGACGGCCTGCGGGTCATCGACGCCTCGGTGATCCCGGAGGTACCGCGGGCCAACCTGCACCTGACCGTCGTGATGATCGGCGAGCACATGGCCACCCGCCTGCGCGCCTGACCCGCCCGGAGGACACCCGTGGACATCTCCCTGGACGGCCGGGTCGCGCTGGTCACCGGCGCCGGGCCGAACATCGGCAGCGGCATCGCGCTCGCGCTGTCCCGCTACGGCGCCCGGGTGGCCTGCAACGACGTCGACCCGGACGCGGCCGCGGCGTCCGTACGGCGCATCGAGCGGAATGGTGGCACGGCCCTGGCCGTACCCGGCGACGTCACCGACGAGGACGCCGTCACCGCGTACCTGGGCCGGGTGCTGGACGCCTGGGGCCGGGTGGACATCCTGGTCAACAACGCGGCGCTGCTCGGCGGGCGCGGTGTCCTTGAGGAGACCGCCGCGGACTTCCGGCGCGCCGTGGACGTGGCCGGCACCGGCACGTTCCTGAACACCAAGCACGCGGCCCGCGCGATGATCGAGCGCGGCATCCGCGGCAGCGTCGTGAACATCCTGTCGTCCAACGCCTGGCAGGGCGCGCCCGGCGTGATCGCGTACGCGTTCCACAAGGGCGGCCTGGCCAACCTCACCCGCGCCGCCGCGATGGACCTCGCCCCGTACGGCATCCGGGTGAACAGCTTCTCCCCCACCGCCCCCGAACCCGACAACCCCGAGCTCATCGCCGAGCGCGGCCCCGGCTTCACCGGCCCGGCCCGCCCCGCGCCCGCCGACCGCCCGGACTGGTGGCGCCCCACCGGCGCCTTCGACGTGCGCCGCAACATCCCGATGGGCGCCCCGGCCACGCCCACCGACATCGGGCACTGCGTCGCCTGGCTTAGCTCCGACCTCGCGCGGCTGATCACCGGCTGCGACCTCACCGTGGACGGCGGCGCCCGCGCCAAGTACTGGGCGTACACGCCGCCGGACGGCAACGCCGGGCCGGTACCGCTCATCCCCCTGGACGGAGGCCCCCAGTGACCGAGTCCGTACGCGCGGCCGTGCTGACGCAGCCGCGCGAGATCGAGATCCGCGACCTCCCCCGCCCGCGGACCGGCCCGGACGACGGGCTGCTGCGCGTCGAGGCGTGCGGCATCTGCGGCAGCGACGTCGAGCAGTTCCACGGCACGCTCGGCCGTGCGCTGCCGCCCGTCGTGCCCGGGCACGAGACGCTCGGCGTGGTCGAGGAGGTCGGAGAGCGCGCGGCACGGAGATGGGGCGTCGAACCGGGCGATCGGGTCGCACTGGAGATCCTCATCCCGTGCCGCGCATGCATGCACTGCCTGGACGGGCGGTACATGTCCTGCCCGAACAAGGTCGGCGCGCAGGGCTATACGCCGCTGGACCGGGCGCCGGGCCTGTGGGGCGGCATGGCCGAGTACTTCTACCTGCACCCGAACGCCATCCTGCACAAGATGCGGCCGGACGTGCCGGTCGAGGTGGCGGCCATGTTCAACCCGCTGGGCGCCGGCGTGCGCTGGGCCAGCGACCTCGGCGGGGTCGGGCTCGGCGACACCGTGCTGGTGCTCGGCGCCGGGCAGCGCGGCATCGCGTCGGTGATCGCCGCCAAGGCCGCCGGGGCGGCCACCGTCATCGTCACCGGGCTGAGCCGCGACCGCGCCAAGCTGGAGCTGGCCCGGTCCTTCGGCGCCGACCACACCATCGACGTCGAGGCCGAGGACACCGCGGAGAAGGTCGCCGACCTCACCGGCGGCGCGCTGGCCGACGTCGTCCTGGAGCTGACGCCGATGGCCGCGCAGCCGGTACGCGACGCGCTGCGGTGCGTACGGCACGGCGGGCGGGTGGTGCAGGCCGGGCTGAAGGGGCCGAACCCGGTGGAGATCCCCACCGACCTGATCGTGAACAAGGCGATCACCCTGGTCGGCGCGTACGGGGTGGACTCCCGCGCGTACGCCGAGGCCATCCGGATCATCGAGTCCGGCCGGTATCCGCTCGAAAAGCTGCACACGCACACGTTCGGGCTGGACGACGCGGCCCGGGCCGTCGAGACGCTGGCCGGCGGCGACGCGGTGCACGTGATGATCCAGCCCGGGAGGCCCGCATGATCATCGACGCGCACGCGCACGTCCTGCCCGACCGGTTCCCCGCGCGCGACGGGTGGCCGTCGATGGGCGCGGCCGAGCCGGACGGCGCCCGCGAGCTGCGTACCGGCCGGATGCGGTACCGGGCGGCCGAGGTGTTCTTCACCGCCGAGCGCCGCGTCGAGGCCGCCGAGGCGGTGGGCGTCGGCGCGGAGGTCGTCTCCCCGATGCCGCCGATCCTCGACTACCGCACCGAGGCCAAGGAGGCGCGCGACCTGGACCGGTGGATCAACGAGTTCGTCGCCGGGCTGGCCGCCGCGTACCCGGACCGCATCTTCGGGCTCGGCACCGTGCCGCTGCAGGACCCCGACCTGGCCGCCGCCGAGCTGACCGAGGTGCGCGCGCTCGGGCTGTACGGCGTGGAGATCGCCTCGCACATCGACGGCCGGTCGCTCGGCGAGGACCGCTTCCGGGCGTTCTTCGCCGAGGCCGCCCGGCTCGGGCTCAGCGTGTTCGTGCACGCCATGCCGTCCGACCTGGGCGGACGGCTGCCGGCCGCGGCGCTCGGCACGTACGGCGTGGGCGTGGAGGGCACGCTGGCCGCCGCCTCCCTGATCGCCTCCGGCACCGCCGAGGCCGTACCGGACCTGCGGCTGGCGTTCAGCCACGCGGCCGGCGGCTTCGCGCTGACGCTGCCGCGCGCGCAGTACTTCTGGGGCGGCACCTGGAACGAGGAACCGCCCGCCGACCGTACCGACCTGGCCGAGCACGCGCCGCTTGAGCTGGCCCGGCGGTTCTTCTACGACGCGCTGGTCTTCGACCGCCGCGCGCTGCGGCTGCTCGTCGACCTGCTCGGCGCGGACCGGCTGCTGATCGGCAGCGACTTCCCGGCCATGCCGCGCGAGGACCCGGCGGACCGCACGCCGGCCTCGCTCGGCCTGGACGCCGCCGATACCGAGGCGGTGACCTCGCGCAACGCGCTGCGGTTCCTCGGTGTCGCGCCATGAGGGTGCGGGTGCTGCTCGAGCCGCGGCACGGCGTCACGTACGCCGGGCTGCTCGCGCTGGCGCGGGCGTGCGAGGACGCCGGGTTCGAGGGGTTCTTCCGCGGCGACCACCTTTACGGTGTAGATCCCCAGGACCGGATGTACCACCCCACCGACTCCTGGACGACGCTGGCCGGCCTGGCCCGCGACACCCGGCGCATCCGGCTGGGCACGCTGCTCACCGCGGGCACGTTCCGCGCGCCGGGGCTGCTCGCGGTGATCGCCGCCACCGCCGCCGACATGAGCGGCGGGCGGGTCGAGCTGGGCCTGGGCGCCGGCTGGTACGCCGCCGAGCACGCGGCGTACGGCATCGCGTTCCCGGACGTGAAGGAGCGGTTCGACCGGCTGGAAGAGTCCCTGGAGATCATCACCGGGCTGTGGGCCACCCCGCACGGCGAACGCTACGCGCACACCGGCCCGCTGTTCACTCTCGACGGCGGCGCCAACCCGCTGGCGTGCGGTCCGGCGCCGCCGCTGATCATCGGCGGCGCCGGGCCGCGGCGCACCCCCGAACTCGCCGCCCGGTACGCCGACGAGTTCAACGCCGCGTTTCCCCCCGACGCGGCGCCCGCCCGGTACGACCGGTTCCGGCGGGCCTGCGAGCGGATCGGCCGGGACCCGGCGACCGCCCGGATGTCCACCATGGTGCCCGTGTGCTGCGGCGCGGACCGCGCCGAGGCCGAGCGGCGGGCGGAGATCATCGGCAGCCCTGCGCTGCGCGCCGCCGCGCTCGTCGGCCCGCCCGCGGAGGTCACCGACCGGCTGGCCGCGCACGGCGCCGCCGGCGCGGACACCGTCTACCTGCACATCTACGACCCCGGCGACCTCGACCACATCGCGCTTCTCGGCGAGGCCGTCCTCCCCCACCTGGACCGGAGCTGAGCGCCATGTCCGCACCTCCGCGATCGATCCGTACCGCCGTCCTGTTGGTCCTCGCGCTCGCCCTGGCCGCCTGCTCCGGCGGCGGGCTGCGGCCGAACGCCCGCAACACCGGCCCGGCCGGGCCGCCCACCCGCGGCGGGTCGCTGTCCACGTACACCAACCAGCAGTTCTTCTCCTTCGACCCGAAGGACGTCCAGGTGCCGATCTTCGGCGCGCAGGGCGGCTACATGGCGGCCATCTACGGCCTGCTGTTCTACGTCGACCACAAGACGGACAAGGTCCGGCCGGACCTCGGCGAGTCGCTCACCAGCGAGCCGGGCTGCCGGACCTGGAACCTGAAGCTGCGCGACGGCGTGAGGTTCAGCGACGGCACGCCGCTGGACGCCCAGGCCGTGAAGACGAACTACGAGCGCATCCAGGACCCCGCCGGGCACTCGCCGCTGGCCGTGCACCTGGCCGGGGTGAAGATGAAGACCGCCGGCGACCGCACGCTGAGGCTCACACTGCCCGCGCCCAACTGCCAGTTCGACGTGGTGGCGGCCAACAACCTGTCGTTCGTCGCCTCGCCCACCGCGATCAAGAAGCAGGGCAAGCAGTTCTACGCCAACCCGGTCGGCGCCGGGCCGTTCAGGCTGCAGACCTGGAACCGCAGCGCGGGCAGCGCCACCGTCGTCCGCAACCCGTCGTACTTCCGCTCCGGCCAGCCGTACCTGGACAAGATCACCTTCACGTACGCGACCAACGCCACCACCGCGCTGAACACCCTGTTGCGCGGCCAGGTGCAGCTGTCCGGCGCGCTGTTCGACACCACCACGTACGACAAGGCCGTCGCGCAGGGCCTGGCCACCCGGACGATCCCGGCCAACGGCGGCGCGGCCATCCAGTTCAACACGCTGCGCAAGCCGTTCGACAAGCTGTGCGCCCGGCAGGTCGTCGCGTACGGTCTGGACCCGGCGGCGATGAGCAAGGCGCTGAACAAGTCCAAGCTGCTCGGCGGCCCGACGCACACGCTGTTCCAGCCCGGCTCGCCGTTCTACGACCCGCGGCTGCGGTTCCCCTCCAACGACCGGGCCAAGGCCACCGCGTACGCCAAGCAGTGCCAGAGCCAGGGCGATCCCGTACGGTTCACCATCCTGGCCAACGCGGGCGTGGACCAGCAGGCCGCGGAGTACGTGGCCAGCCGGCTGAACACCATCCCGGGCGTGCACGCGGCGATCCGGGTGATCTCCGTGGCGCAGGCCGCCACCGTGGTGTTCCTGCACCGCGACTTCCAGCTGGTGTTCTATCCGGGCGCGATGATGTTCGGCGACCCGGTGCCGCAGCTGTCGTCGTGGCTGATGACCAAGGGCGCGGTCAACATCACCGGCTACTCCAACAAGCAGATGGACGCCGCGCTCGCCGAGGGCCAGTCCGCGCACGACGTCGCGGCCCGGCGTACGGCCTACGAGCAGGTGCAGCGGCTGTGGATCCGCGACCTGCCGTTCTGGATGTACGCCAAGGCGCAGTACTACTTCGTGTTCGCCAAGAACGTGGCCGGCGTGGACCCGGTGAACCCGGGCAACGAGCTGCTGCGCTGGAACCTCGTCGGATACGCCGGCAAGGCGGGCTAGCGTGGCCGGCTACCTGCTCCGCCGCGGCCTGCACCTGGTGCTCGTGCTGCTCCTGGTGACGGTGGCGGTGTCCGCCCTGCTGGACCTGATGCCCGGCGACCCGGCGCTGACCATCCTCGGCACCACCGCGTCCAAGGCCGACGTGGCGGCGCTGGACCACCAGCTCGGGCTGGACCGGCCGTTCGCCGTGCGGTACGCGTCGTGGCTGGTCGCGTCCGTGCACGGCGACCTCGGCCAGTCGGTGATCACCAAGCAGCCGGTGCTGCAGGCCATCCAGCAGGGGCTGCCGATCACCCTGGAGATCGTCGCGCTGGCGCTGGTCATCGCGCTGGCCGTGGCCGTGCCGGTCGCCGCGTACTGCGCGCGGCGGCCCGGCGGCGCGACCGACGTGACGGCCACCGGGCTCAGCTCCGTGCTGCTGTCGCTGCCCGCGTTCGTCGGCGGCATCGTGCTGCTGTACCTGCTGGCCGTGGTGGTCCCGGTGGTGCCGGTCGGCGGCTGGGTGGCGTTCACCGAGGACCCGGCGGCCAACCTGCACGCCGCGATCCTGCCCGCCGTGGTGATCGCGCTGGGCCCGTGCGCCGGGTTCTTCCGGGTGCTGCGCGCCGACATGATCACCACGCTCCAGCAGGACTTCGTGCTGACCGCGCGGGCCAAGGGCCTGCCCACCCGCTACATCCTGCTCCGGCACGCGCTGCGCCCGTCGCTGTTCACGCTGGTCACCACGGCCGGGCTGACCGTCGGCGGGCTGATCAGCGCCTCGTTCATCGTCGACGTGATCTTCCAGCTGCCCGGCCTCGGCAACATCACCGTCCAGGCGATCAACACCAAGGACATTCCGATCGTCCAGGGGGTCACCGTGTTCATCGCGTTCGTCTACGTGGCGGCGAACGCCGTCGTCGACCTCACCTACGCCGTGCTCGACCCGCGGGTGCAGCGGCCATGACCGGCGTCGAGACCCACCCGGTGGCCGCGACGGCGCCCGGTGCGACGCGGCGGCGGGTGCGCTGGTCGCTGTCGGTCGCGGTGGCGTGGGCCGTACTGATCGTCGTGCTGGCCGTCTTCGCCGACATCCTGCCGATCGCCGGGTACGACCAGCCGGTCGCGGGCGCGGCCACGCCGCCGTTCCAGAGCTGGCCGGAGTTCCTCGGCACCGACGACATCGGGCGCAGCGTGCTGTCGCGGGTCATCTACGGCACGCGGGTGTCGCTGACCGTCTCGGTGATCGCGACCGCCGTGGGCCTGGGCGCCGGGACGCTGGCCGGGCTGGCCGCCGCGTACTTCCGCGGCCCGGTCGCCGCGGTCATCGGCCTGGTCAGCGACGTCATGCTGGCCTTCCCCGTGCTGGTGCTGCTGCTCGCGGTGGCCGCGGTGATCCGGCCCAGCATGATCTCCCTGGCCGTGCTGCTCGGCGTGATCAGCGTCCCGGCCTGCCAGCGGGTGGCCGCCGCCAACACCCGCGCCCAGCTCGGCCGCGAGTACGTCCTGGCCGCCCGCGAGCTCGGCGTGCCCGGCCCGCGGCTGCTGCTGCGCGAGGTGCTGCCGAACATCATGAACTCGCTGTTCGCGTTCGGATTCCTGCTCGTCGCGTTCTTCATGGTCTTCGAGGGCGCCCTGGACTTCCTCGGCGTCGGCGTCCCGCCGCCCCGCCCCAGCTGGGGCGCGATGATCGCGACCGGCGTACCGAACATCGAGACCGAGCCGTACATCGTCTTCGTGCCGGCCACCGTGCTGTTCCTGACCGTCTTCGCCTTCAACACGATCGCCGACCGGCTCCGGGAGCGGCTCGACGAGAGATGGACGCAGATATGAGCGGCGACCTGCTGCGCGTGTCCGGGCTCAGCGTCCGCATCCCGACGCCGCGCGGCGAGCTGTGGGCGGTGGACGACGTGTCGCTGGCGCTCGGGCACGGGCGGACGCTGGGGCTGGTGGGCGAGTCCGGGTCCGGGAAGTCGATGCTGGTACGGACGCTGCTCGGCATCGCGCCGCCGACCGCCGAGGTGTCCGGGTCCATCGTGTTCGACGGGACCGAGCTGCGCGGGCTGCCCGCCGCACAGGCCCGGACGTACTGGGGGCGGCGGCTGGCCATGGTGTTCCAGGACTCCATGACCTCGCTGAACCCGGTGGTCAAGATCGGGCGGCAGATCGCGGAGGGGCCGCGGCGGCATCTCGGGCTGAGCCGGGCGGCGGCGCGGGCGCGGACGCTGGACCTGCTGGAACGGGTCGGCATCCCGGAGCCGCGGCGGCGGGCCGGGCAGTACCCGCACGAGCTGTCCGGGGGCATGCGCCAGCGGGTGGCCATCGCGATGGCGCTGTCCTGCGACCCGGACCTGCTGATCGCCGACGAGGCCACCACCGCGCTGGACGTGACCATCCAGCGGCAGATCCTCGACCTGCTAGCCGACCTCCAGCGGGAACGGCACATGGCCATGATCATCGTGAGCCACGACCTCGGCGTGGTGGCGCGGCGTACGGACGACATCGCCGTCATGTACGCGGGCCGCCTCGTCGAGACCGCGCCCACGCCGGCGCTGTTCACGCACCGCCGGCACCGCTACACCGAGGCCCTGCTCGACGCGCTCCCCCGGGCCGGCGCCACCGGCGAGCTGCGCACCGTACGCGGCGCCCCGGCCGACCCGATCGGCCGCCCGGACGCCTGCCGCTTCGCCCCGCGCTGCCCGGCCGCCGAGGAGCGCTGCACGAAGGAGCGCCCCGAGCTGACCGGCACGGACGACCACCGCTTCGCCTGCTTCGTGCCCGCCCCGCCGCGGACGGAACCGGCGTCCGTGACGGACCACGACGCGCCGCCGGAGGTCCCCGCGCGGCCCGGGCCGGAGCCCCGGCCCGGCGCCCTCCTCCGCGTCGAGCACCTGACCTGCGAGTAC
>Ga0164243_10010939_pt1 | contig 12991 bp, 9 predicted proteins | sample OricompcompostOP_FD_108781 | JGI IMG/M metagenome (GOLD analysis project Ga0164243, IMG submission 108781) | Organic Plus compost microbial communities from Emeryville, California, USA - Original compost - Organic plus compost (OP) | ecosystem: Engineered > Solid waste > Mixed feedstock >... | reverse complement strand
TACGGCGACCAGGGAAAGGCCATCGGAACGGTGACCTTCGGCACCGACGACGCGCATTTCGGTCCAGACGTGCACGTCGCGCGGCAGGCGGACGGCAAGCTCGTCGCCGTCGGTGAGGTGCTTACGAGCAGCTCCGACTTCGGCGTCGCTCGCTACAACGAAGACGGATCGATCGACGCGACGTTCGGAACGGGTGGAAGGGTCGCGACCGACATCGGCTCGAACACCGCCGATCATCCGCTCGACGTCACGATCCAGCCCGACGGCAAGGTCATCGTCGTCGGCTCGACGGGGGAAGACGCGGGCGACTTCGCGATCGTCCGCTACGACGCGGAGGGCACGCTCGACACGACCTTCGGCACCGACGGCAAAGTCGTCTCCTCGTTTTCGGCCACCACGGACCGTGCCGTGGGCGTCGCGGTCCAGGACGACGGAAAGATCGTCGTCGCAGGCGACATCGCGAACGAGACCCACTTTCTCCTCGCTCGCTACACGCCGGACGGCGCGCTCGACTCGACGTTCAACTCGACGGGCTCGGTGAGCCTTCCTGGAAACCACGCGCGCGCCATGACGATCCAGTCGGATGGCAAGATGATCGTCGTCGGAAACGCCGGGGATGACATGCAGGTCGTCCGCGTCACGTCGGCCGGAATCCTCGACACCACGTTCGCCAACGGCGGCGTCACGTCGATCGACTTCAACGGGTTCGTCGACGACGCCCGGACGGTGACGCTCCAGAAGGACGGGAAGATCCTCGTGCTGGGCTCGGCTGGCATCAGCTCGACGGTCGAGCGCTTCGGCATCGCGCGGCTCCTCCCGAGCGGCGACCTCGACACGACGTTCAACACGACGGGCAAGGTCACTCTGGACGGCTCGAGCGGAGAGCTCGCCCGCAGTCTTGCGGTTCAGCCGGACGGCATGATCCTCGCGGCCGGAGGAGGCGTCTCCACCGAGAGCGAGACGGACTTCTACATCACGCGGCTCACCGCAAACGGCGAGCTCGATCCGACGTTCGGCGAGGATGGGCACGTCTACGTGAGCTTCGGAGGCTCGACCTACAACGTCGCGACGAATCTGTTCTTGTTGCCGCACGGACGGATCCTCGCGGCCGGCTTCGCGCAAAGCCCCGTCTTCGCGCCGACCTTCGTGCGCCTCTGGCAGTGAACGGTCAGGACTGACTTCGCCTTTTCGAGCCGAGAGGAGCGCCTTCGGCGTCAAGAGCGCTGGCCGGTGCACCGCGACGATCCGGGGTTGGGACAGCGGCGCCAGCCACGCCCATCCCGGCGGCATGGCGCAGCCGAAGCTCGTCACGACCCCGCTCGTGCAGGTCCATTGAGTGTCTTCGTTCGTGCTCGAAGAAGCGCGGACCGCGACGACGCCGAGGTGCGAGCCCGTTCGACGAGCGCACGTGAGGGAGTCTAGAGCGAACACCTGAGCCACCTCAGCCGTTCGATCGGCGGCCCCCGAGCAGGGGCCGGTCGAGTATCATCGCGCCGAGGTCCTCGAGGGTGCCCTGGTGGTCGATCGGCATGCGTTCGCGTCCTTGGAGGACGGCGAGCGCGATCGGGCTTGCCGTCGCCTCGTGGCCTGGGGTGGCCCATGGCGCGCCGTTCGATCTGTCGTGGTCTGCGCCAGACGGGTGCCCATCGCGCGACGAGATCGTCGACGCGACGCGAGCACGTCTCGGAGAGTCCCGGACCGACGTCGCTCCGGAGCTCTTCGTGCTCGGAGCGGTCCGGACACAGGACGACGGCTTCGTCATCACGCTCACGATGAAGGACGCGTCCGGCCGTCCGGCGGGCGAGCGGCGCGTTCGTGTCGACGCGCAGCGCTGCAGCGAGATCGTGCGGCCGACGTCGCTCGTGCTCGCGATGATGATCGCGGTCGCTGGATCGCCTACGGACGCGAGCTCCGAGCCGGAAGCGCCGGCGGAGACGTCGCCGCCGGCCGCTCCCGCGCCGCCTGGAGAGGAGGCGCCGCCACGTGGCGAGCGTCCACCGGCGGCGAGGCCGCCGTCCCGCGCCGCTCGTCCGACCGCACCGCCCCGGCGTTCGCATCGCTTCCTCGCCGGTGTTGGGGGCGCCCTTTCGCGCGGGGTGCTGCCGGACGTGGGCCTCGGCTTCGCGCTCCACGCGACGTACGCCTGGCGCTCGCTATCGGTCGGCATCGAGGGCCGGTTCGAGGACGCCGGGAGCGTCCCGGTCGATCGCGGAGCCGCGAGCTTCCATCTCTTCGGCATCGGGGCTCGGCTCGGGATCACGGCGCTCCGAACGGGGCCGATCGAGCTCGTGCCGATGATTGGAGGGAGCCTCGCGTGGATCGACGGCTCGGCTCGCGGCTTCCGTGCCGTCTACGAGAACGTTCGCACGACGGGCCTCGTCGGGCCGGGCGTGCTCGGCCGTTTCGCGCTCACGCGGTCGCTTTCCGTGGAGCTCCTCGCGGAGGTGGACTGCGTCCTCGTCCGGGACCGCTTCGCCGTGCGCGGTGGGGGCAAGCTCATCCCTTTGCATCGCCCGAGCCCCTTCGCGCCGAGGGTCTCGCTCGGCATGGGCTACGAATTTTAGGATCGGCCGCCGTGAGGGGGAATTTCGCCGAGACCGGGCATTGATCCTCATGTGCACGCCTCGTTCGCTGGAGTCGTCGACGTACGGGACGCTGCGCTCGAGGCGTCTGCCGTAGCGATGACGATCCGCGAGCTGTTCGCGGCGCACGCGGGGTTCGTCTGGCGCACGCTGCGGCACTTCGGCGTGGCCGCGGTGGACCTCGAGGACCAGAGCCAGGAGGTCTTCCTCGTCGCTCATCGCCGGCTCGCCGAATGGGACGGGCAGAACGCACGCGCGTGGCTCGCCGCCATCGCTCGTCGCTGCGCGTCGGGGTACCGCCGCCGCCGGCATCGCCGCCCCGAGGAGCCGGTCGACGCGATGCCCGAAGGCACCGATACGCGCGATCCCGCTGCGCGCGCGGAGCTCGATCTGTTGAACCGCGTCCTCGCCTCGCTCGATGAGGAGAAGCGGGCCGCCTTCTTTCTCTACGAGGTCGAGGGAATGTCGATGCGTGACGTCGCTGAGGTCCTCCAGTGCCCGATCAAGACCGCGTACAAGCGGCTCTACGCTGCGCGTCGCGAGCTCTCGCGTGCTCTCGGAGGCGACGAATGAACCTCGATGAGATGGAGCCGACGCGCTTCGAGGACGCTGGCCCCGAGGCGCTCCGTGCGCTCGTTCGCTCGCACCAGGCGGGTCCGACCGACGCCATCGTCGAACGGATGTCGGAGCGGCTCGACGCGGCGCTCGCCGCCGGCGCGCCGGCGTCGGAAGGGCTCGGGAAGCGAGTCGAGCGCTCGTTCGCGCCGTACAAGCTGACCGCCGTTGCGCTGGCCGTTGCCAGCGGGCTCGTTCTCACTTGGAAGGCGACTCATCCGACGCCTCCCGAATCCGCGATCGCGTCGATGCCCGCGCGAGGAGCGGAGCCGTCCACGACGGAGCCCGTCGCGACGTCGCCGGTGCGTGAGCCTCCCTCTGGCGAGGCTGCGGAGGCACCGGCCACCCTTTCCGTCCACCAGCTCCCGTCTGCGCCTCCTCCCGCGGCAGGCGCGCCGAGCGGGACGCACGTGCGGGCGCGCTCCGGCGCCCATCCCGACCAGGGCTCCTCGACGGAGCTCGATCTCATTCAGCGCGCGCAGACGGCGCTGGCTTCGCATCCTCACCGTGCTCTCGCGGTCACGCGCGAGCACGCCCGGGCCTATCCTGCCGGCGAGTTCGTCCAGGAGCGAGAGGTGATCGCCGTCGAGGCGCTCGCGAGGCTCGGGCGGCGCGAGGAGGCCGTACGCCGCGCGCTCGCCCTTGCCCACGCATTCCCGAACACGCCGTACGCGACGCGGCTGGAGAAGGCGATCGGCCGTCCGATCTCCACGCCGCCGGCGCAACCAGAACGAGCGGCCGCGACCCCCTGATCTCCTCGAAGGAAGAGGATCGAAATGCTTCGACGAATCCTGCGCCGGAGTGCGCCATTTGCTCTGCTCGTGCCCGCGACTTTCCTCTCCCTGTTCGGCGGATGCGGTGGAAGAGACGTGATCCTCGCCGATGCCGACGAGGCATCGGCGCCGGTGTTTGCGGCCCCCGACGCAGCGGAGGCGTCGATCCCGGAGGAGCTCATTTCCTATTGCCCGTCGACCAAGTGCCCCGCGGGACACACGACGTGCGCGGATTCCTATTTCCGATGTGACGTGGACCTGATGACGGATCGGTACAACTGCGGAGCGTGCGGCGTGCAGTGTCACGGGGATACGAACAGCGAGTTCTACTCGTGCGTCGAGGGGCAGTGCGTGATGACGTGCATGATGAACTCGGGCTCGGGGCGCAATCTCGACTGCGACGGCGTCCCGGACAACGGCTGCGAGACGAAAGGTACGAACAACAACGAGAACTGCGGTGGTTGCGGGGTGGCGTGCCTCGACCCGGACAAGCCCTGCATCAATGAGCAATGCGGGTGTCCATCGGGGCTGACGAGGTGCGAGCTCCAGCCGGGCGTCAATACCTGTCTTCCAACGCACACTGACGACGACAACTGCGGTGCGTGCTTGAACGCGTGCGATCGCAGCGGCGCCGGAGCCCCGCACCCGCCCAACACCTATTTCGGGTGTCGACAGAGCACGTGCGGCAAGATCAAGTGCAACCCCGGTTGGGTCGACTGCGATGATGATCTCTTCACGGCCGATGGTCTCCCTAATCTCGAGGGGAACGGCTGCGAGACGGAGAGCGGTACGGACGCGAACTGCGCCGCTTGCGGTGACGACTGCCTCGCCAAAGGGCAGACCTGCCTGCGGAAGCCACGGCCCGAAAGCACCGCTTTCTGCGGATGCCCAGAGGGCCAGACGTTCTGCGGAAAGTGCGAGTCGGAGGGGACGATCATCGTCCACGCCGACGGCGGGGACGTCACGATCCCTCTGCCGGCGGTTTGCGTGGGGCGCTGCATCGACCTCAGGACCGACCCGGACAACTGCGGAGCCTGCGGCTTGAAGTGCCCGGGAACTCCCACGACCGCACGTCAGTGCGAGTTCGGCACGTGCGTGCAGCATTGCCCGCTGGGGCGAGCCGACTGTGACGGGAACCCCGGTTGCGAGGTGAACACGTTGAGCGATCCGCACAATTGCGGGGGCTGCGGCATCACCTGCGACGCGATCGCGGGACAGGCATGCGTCGGCGGACAATGCATGGTGGAGCCTTGCGACCCGGCCGACGGAGGGCTTCTGCAATGAGCCTTCGCAATCGAACGAGCACGCGAGCGCTTTGGCTCGCCGCCGGCGTGGCCGGCGCAGGGATCTCGACCTCGATCCTTTTGGCGTGCGCGACCGACGGACCTGCGCCGGCGGGCGAGGCGCCTCCGCAGGGGGCCACGCTGCCAAGCGCGGACGGTGGGGGCGACGGCAATGCCATTGACGTCGCCGACGTGGCCGACGCCGCCTGCGACGACTGCGAGTACTTCCCCGCGACCTGCGAGGCCGACACGCTTTGCACCACCGGGCCGTTCGACCCGGCGCTTCCGGGCGGAGCGTTCGACGTGCGCACGCGTATCAACGTCATCCGCGGCCGCTCGGCGAGCGACGTCTGGGTCGCCGGCACCGCGGGCGCGATCGCTCACTTCGACGGCACATCCTGGACGCTCTCGGCGTCCGGAACGCAAGAGACGCTCTCGGCGCTCTGGCTTGCCGACGGCATGGAGATGGCGTTCGGACGGCCCGAGCTCCTCGTCACGCGCGGCATCGACGTCCCCGACGCCGGTGTCTCGCCAGGAGGCTGGTCATCGCATGCGCCTGCGAGCATCGCGTCCAGCTACGAGCGCCCGGCCAAGACGTTCGAGAGCGCCTGGGCAGCTCCCGGCGCCGAGTGGCTCTGGGTTGCGTCGCGGCCGGCCAAGGAGTCGGACACGGTGGACGGCATCTGGCGAATGCATCGCTCGGCCGCTTCCGGGCAGTTCGAGCTCGACAACGGCGTCAATCTGCCCGTCGCGGTGACGGGAGTGACGGGCGTCCACAGCAGCTCGGCCGACGTCCTCTGGGCCGTCGGAGACAACGGCCTCGCCGTTCGCGTCACCGGTGCTGACGGAGACCAGCCCGCGTGCGAGATGTTCAATAGCCAGACGTGGAACGGGCTCCGCGGAGTCTGGGCGGCGTCGGACGCCGAGGCGTGGGCCGTCGGCGGGAGGGGAACGATCCGCCGCTACGTCGGAAGTGGCTCCGACTGGGACGTCGTCTCGGACGTCCCGACGAACCACCATCTCAACGCGGTCTGGGGCACGTCCTCTTCCGACATCTGGGCCGTCGGCGAGGGAGCGGTCGTCCTTCACTACGACGGAGCGCGGTGGTCACGCGTGAAGATCGCCGGCCTCGGCCCGCGGCGGCCGGACCTCTACACCGTCTGGACGGCCGCGCCCGGGCACGTGTGGATCGGCGGACATGGTGTCTTTTTCTCGCTCGGAGGCAAGCCATGAGACTCCTGTTTCTTTTCGCTTCCGCATCGATCGCCCCGGCGGCGTTCGTGGCGTGCGCGAGCTCGGAGGTCGGAGGCGATCGGGAGGAGGCGTCGACCCCGGACGCCCCTGTGTCGACGATCGTCGATGCTGCGCCGCCAGACGTCCATGAGGTCGACGCCGCCTTCGCCAGGTGCAGCAAGGCAGGTTGGTGCGCGACGCCGCTGCCCGACAGCGACCTGGCACTCACGGACGTGTGGCCCCTCGAAGGGCGTGCCTTCGCGATCGCGGAGAGCGGCACGATGGGCGTGAAGGTCCTCGAGTGGACGGATACCGAGGCGAGTTGGAAGTACATCGACGACAACACGCAGAACGAGCTCGGTGCCGTGTTCGCTGGCGGAATCTGGGCGCCGAACGGCGACACCGTCTACTACGCCGCTGGCCAGTCGTACGTGTATCGCGGCACGAGGAACCCTCTGCCGGGCAGTGGCTGGTCGTGGTCGCACTGGAAGCTCGAGGATCACCTCCACGCCGACGATTACGAGGCGCATGCGCGGGCGCACAACTCCACCGCCGCATTACACCGTCACGGACTGGCTTCCAATCCATCGGTGGGAATATTCGGAAAAGTTCCCGTCCTTGGTGTGTGGGGCATCGACGCCGGCAACGTCTATGCTTGGTATACGAACACCGTCTATCGCTGGACGACGGATGGCAGCGGCGCCGCCGGATGGTCCCCCGTGTACACCGTGGACGATTGGGACTGGACTGGCGAAGAAGTGTACTTCGTGAGCGCAGGCGGCTCGGGCACCGACGATGTCTGGTTCGCCGGTGTGCGGCAGATATGGGCGAACGGCGAGGGGCTCGCTTCCAGGCAGACCGAGTGCCAGCTCCTCGTCCACGAGACGTCGTCGGGATTCACGCGCGTCGCGGACGGGCGCATCACGACGGACGTCTTCCCTTATGAGCCTTGCACGGATCGACCTGATTTCCCGCGCATCGGCGGCACCGCCGGCTGGCTTACCGAGATCCAGTCGACGGGACACGGCTCGATCAGTGCTCTGAAAGGGGCGACGGATATCCTGCGAATCTCCGCAAACAACGACGGTCTCAGAGTCGACGTGGACCCAGTGAGGTTGAGCTGGACGCCCTCGAGCGGCGCGACGTTCGACACCAATCTTCTCCGCTCGATGTGGCGCGCGCCTACCGACGTTTGGCTCACGTCATTCGGTGCCGTGATTCGACGACAGGGGACGGGAGGCGCCGGGACGTACGCGGTCTCGACGATCGCGCTGAATGGAAACCCGATCCGCGGCCGCATGTACCGAGTTCGAGGCACCTCCGACACGAATATTTGGGCAACCGGGGAAGGCTATGCTCTTCACAAGACGACTCCTTGATCATCGCGCTTCAGCGCTCATCCTCGCCGCATGTTCGCTGCCCTCGCTCGTGGTCACGAGCTGTTCGAGCGACGAAGAGACAGCGGCGCCACCGCCCGTCGATGGCTTCGATGCGACGCTCCCCGACGCCTCCGACGTCGTCGCGGATGCTGCCGCGGGGCAGGCGGATCACGATGCGCCGGCGTTCGACGGCGGCCCCCGGCCTGTCGTGTGCACGTCTCGACACTGCGCAAAGTCGCTGACGGTGCCGATCCGACCGACGAGCTCTGGCACCCTGCCTAAGCACAACGGGACTTGGTCGCCCGAAGCCTTCTGCGCCCTGCTCGACGACGGCACCGTCGCGTGCTGGGGCGACAATAGCGTCGGGCAGCTCGGTCGCGGTGACGACGGCGGGACGACCGGCGCCAGCGCCACGCCGGCTCGCGTGGTCGGGCTCTCGAATGTCGTGGAGCTCTCTCACAGCTGCGCGCGCACCGCGGACGGAGGCGTCTGGTGCTGGGGACAGGGACCGTACGTGGAAGGCGACGCGACCGTGCTTTCGTGGGAACCAACGCCGGTGAAGATGCCCGTCCCACCCGCGACCCACGTCGCGGCGGGCGCCATGACAGCGTGCGTCACGACGAACGATGGCCTCGTCTGCTGGGGAGCCAACGACTTCCGCCAAATCGAGACGAGCTCGCCGAGTCTCTTGCCTCCCACGCGCGTTGACCTCCCGCCGGGCGCGCCGATCCGCGAGCTGGCCGTCGGGCGTGCGACGTTCCTCGTGCGTGAGGACGGCTCCACGTTGAGCTGGGGCAATAACCCCCCGCTTGCCCGCGTGTCCTCGCTCAACCCCGATCCTCATCCGGCGCCGACCGTGCTCCACGCGGTCTCGTCGGTCGACCTGGTCAGTACCAGCGCCTGCGCGACGTCGGAGGGCATCGGCTATTGCTGGGGAGATGTCGAGACCGATTCCCCTTTCGCCAATCCTGGCGAGGTGGACTACGGGAACTCCGAGGATTACACGCCATCCCCGCTGCTGCGCGCGCTTCCCGAGCCCGTCGTTGCGCCGGAGCCGCTCGTGCAAATTGCCACGACCGATAACGTGTCGGCTGGGTATTGGGACGATGAATTTTGGGTGCGCGAGGTATTACCGCGGCGTTGGTGCGCGGTCGGCGCATCGGGCGCGGTGTACTGCTGGGGGCTCAACACGCGAGGGCAGGCCGGCGACGGAACGAAGGACGCCGCGTTCGACACGGTGAAGGTGGAAGGTCTCCCGGCGCCCGCAGCAGAGGTAAGGACGATGCCCCTTTCGACATGCGCGCTCCTGACGACCGGCAAGGTCTATTGCTGGGGCAACAATTTCTGCGGACAGCTCGGTAACGGCCACATCAAGGCTGAAAGCCTGACTCCTCAGGAAGTGGTGCTGCCATGAGGGGAGCGCGTGTTCTTCGCGGCATCGGTGGCGGAGCGTTCGGTCTCTTGCTGAGCGCCGCCGGTGCATGCGGCGACGACCGGGTGATGTTCACGCGGCCGCCGGAGGTCTTCCAGGCGGACGACGCCTCCGCGCCCGTGTGCGGGCGACAGTGCTCCGTCGACGGGCGTTCGGTCGTCGACACGTGCACGAACGAGGTGGTCGAGAGCTGTCCAGCGGAGCTCGCGTGCGGCGCCGCGCGCTGTCAGGACCCGTGCGCAGCGGCAGCGGCGGACCGAAGCTCCAACGGCTGCGAGTTCTACTTTCAGATGCCCGCGTTCAGTCCGGAAAGAGTGCCTCAATCGTGCTTCGCCGCCCTCGTCGTCAACACGTCGACGCAGCCGCTCGAGCTCTCGCTCGAGCAGAAGGGCGAAGCGCTCGATCTCTCGAAGGCGGTCTTCCGGACGAACCCTGGGGATGCGTCGCTCCTTCCTCTCGATGGCCCGATCCCTGCGGGAGAGAGCGCAGTGCTCTTCGTCGCCGATGCCGTGACGGTCAAGCCCCAGTTCGCACGCTTCTACGTGCCATGTCCGGACGGCGTCGTTCCCGCGCTCCGCAGAGACATCGAAGACAACATCACGCGCGTCGACGCGGCGTTTCATCTGAAGGCGAACGTACCGGCGGGCATCGTCACGATGTATCCCTGGGGCGGAGCTCCGACCGCTGTTCCTTCCACGACGCTCCTCTTTCCGGTACCGACATGGGGGAAGGAACACGTGCTCGTCAACGCCTGGGAGGCGGCGTGGACCGGGGTCCCGTCGGCCCAGATCGTCGCCTCCGAAGACGCCACTGAGGTGACGATCGATCCGACCGAGGACGTCCAGGGCGGGGTGGGCGTCGATGGCACCGGGGTCCGGACGCCGATCACGTACCACCTCGACAAGGGCGAGCTCCTGCAGCTCGCCCAGTCGCAGGAGCTCACCGGCAGCTTCGTCACGTCGAACAAGCCGACGACGCTGTTCGGAGGGCATTCGTGCATGCTGGTTCCGGCGAGCAGGCAGGCTTGCGACGTCGCCAATCAGCAGCTTCCGCCCTTCGACCAGTGGGGGCACGAATACGTCGGCATCGGGTATCGGCCGCGTGCCGGCAACGAGCACGAGTCGATGTACTATCGGATCGTCGCCGCGAAAGACGGGACCGTCCTCGACTACGATCCGGCGGTGCCGCCTGGCGCGCCGGTCGCGATGTCCGCCCGCGAGGCTGTGACGTTCCGCTCGGGCGTGGGAGATGCGTTCGTCGTTCGCACCCAGGACGCCGAGCATCCGGTCTATCTGGCTGCGTACATGTCTGATGGCGACGAGGTTGGCGGCGCCGGCGATCCCGAGTTCGTCAACGTCGTTCCTGCGGGCCAGTATCTGAGCTCGTACAGCTTCTACGCCGATCCGTCATACTCGGAGACGTCGCTCGTCATCGTGCGCGAGAAGTCGAACAAGGGGAGGTTCGAGGACGTGTGGCTCGAGTGCGCGGACAACCTGACCGGATGGAGGCCGGTCGGGACGCGCGGAAAGTACGAGTTCACGCGCGTCGACCTCGCGCGCGGCAAGGGGCCGGGCGACCGCTTCGGCGACAAGGTCTGCCAAAACGGCCTCCAGCGCATGAAGAGCAACGGCCCGTTCACCGCGACAGTGTGGGGTTGGGACGCGTATGCCAGCTACGCCTATCCCGGCGGCATGGCGCAACGGAAGCTCGTGACGACCCCGCTCCTGCCTGTGCAGTGATCTTGCTGTCGTCAGGGCGCATCGCCTGATAGGCCGCGTCGTGGCTCCGAGCCTCGCGGTTCGGCGCTTCCCTCCGAATCCGCCTGCGCGGCGGCGGCTCCGCGCTCAGGGGCCCGCGCGTCGTGCTCCTGACGAGGTCTTCGCTTCGGAGGGGACCTCGTCGTCGCCGCGCTCGCATCCCTCGTCGCACGCCGCGAGCGCGCACGAAGGTGCGCTGCGCTTCGTCGGACGGAACACGTCGTCAGCCGTCGTCGCCCAGGCCGCGCGCTTGGTCCACGTATCGAGGACGGAGAGGTCGTCGCAACGATCGAGCTGCGCATCTGCGTTGCCGAGGGCCGGATGCCGCGGGCTTGGAGGCACACTCGAATGGCTTCGTGTAATCCTGTGCCGAGGCTCCTCGCTTCGCCTTTGGCCTCTCCCTTCGCGCGCCCTTGCTTGACGAGGTTCCTCATCAACTCGCTGCGAAACTGCCACCGTTCCTTCGCCATGAAAATTTCCAGGGCACGGCGTTTCGACCTTGGAAGAACCTCGAGGACGACGTCGAAGTTGTAGCGCCGAGCGCTCGACAAGGGAGCATCCGATCAAAGACGAGTCGGGCCGCCGTGACGAGCTTCGGTCGTGGCGCACTGTGCGCGACGGCGCGGAGAAACGCGGCCTCGACCGTGAGGTCGAGACGCGCGCTCGCCGAGCGTCCGGCTCGCCGCCGTGTGCAGTCCCGACCGAGCAGCTCCTCCGGCCCCCACGACACGCGGTAAGAAACGCGAGCAGGGCGCGGAGTCGTTCGTCGGCGACGCGTACTGCGCGCGGCCACGCTGAACGGCAAGACGGGACGGGCAGCATCGCGATCTCTCCCGCGAGGCGCGCGCGGCACCGGTACCGTATGAAGCTTGGTCGTGACGCCGGCGTCGAGCGTCGCGCGGTGGCTCAGCGAGCCGATCGCGCTCGGGGGACGGCCCGTGCCGGGACGGAGGGGAACGCGAGCGATGGAGCGAACGGCGTCCGCTCGTCGAGCCACCGGCTTGCGGCCGGGCAGCGGCGCAGGAGGATCTCGGCACGACGCGATGTCGGATCGCGAGGACTCCAGCGAATGTGAAATGAGGCATGAGGCGCGCCGGTGGGCTGGTCGGGCCGCAACGGCGACGGGGTGGCAATACAAAAAGGCGCGCAGGTAGGGCGGAGACACTCAGCATTTCCCTCGGCCCCGGTCCGCTCCAATCCTGCCCCGACGGGCCAAAAGGCTCACGGCGCCAATCGGCCTGCAACCGTCGCACAAGCCGCGGAGCTGCTCGAGCGAGACATGGTGATGGCCGACCTCGCCGACGAACGCCGGAGGGCCCCATGGACCTCTTACCGACGACGAACGGCGTGCGATCGACACTGAGCTGCACGGACGACGGGCTTCCAAGCGCAAGAAGCGCGCCGCGTGACCGTGTGCGTGTTCGACACGGGCATTGCTCGCTCTCGATCGCCATGAGCAGCGACCCACGAGCTCGATGTCGATCGTGGTCGCGCGCCGTTCTCGACGATTGCCGTGCGGCAGCCCTGGCCCGGGCCCGTTCGGGCGTTCGGGCTGACACGGGCCATGGGCCGCGAGCCCTCGTCGCCGTCGGGCCCGTGGATCGCTCGCTGCCGATCGACGTCGGCGGGGTCGCGACCTCGCAGCGCTCGCTCTCGATCGACGTCGGGCGGGGTCGCGACCTCGCGGCGCTCGATCCCGATCGACCTCCGGGGCGGTCCGGACCCCGTCGCGGTCGATCTCGATCGACGTCGGGGAGGTCCGGACCCCGTCGCGGTCGATCCCGATCGACGTCGGGGAGGTCCGGACCCCGTCAGGACTGGACGATCAGGCGGTGGGGCTGGCGGGCGCGTCCGGCACAGGTGCGTCCGGGGTGGCGACCGCTTTGCCGCCGCGGGTCGCCGACTCCCACGCGACCAGCGGAGCGAGGAGCATCTCG
>Ga0164243_10010938_pt1 | contig 12991 bp, 8 predicted proteins | sample OricompcompostOP_FD_108781 | JGI IMG/M metagenome (GOLD analysis project Ga0164243, IMG submission 108781) | Organic Plus compost microbial communities from Emeryville, California, USA - Original compost - Organic plus compost (OP) | ecosystem: Engineered > Solid waste > Mixed feedstock >... | reverse complement strand
TCAACCACGTCCGGCAACATCACCGATGACATCATCATGCGCTATCTCGAACGCCATACCCACAAGCATGGCTTCAGCCCCTCCGCATGAACCTACCGGCGTCAGCCGGTCAGTCATTCAGAGTCCCCTTTGAGGAGGAACCCCTCCGACTTCAGTCGGATACTGGCTTCAGCCACAGGCTATGAGTTACCGCACCGGCTGCCATACGACATTTCACCATCGCTACCATATCGTCTGGGCACCCAAGTACCGGTTCAAGGTGCTCCAGGGCGAGGTCCGGCTCCGTGTGCGCGAGATCATCCGGCAGGTCTGCACCGAGATGGGCGTGACGATTATCAACGGCGCTTTGTCGCGCGATCACGTCCACATGTTCGTGGAAATCCCGCCGCACGTCTCGGTCAGCGATTTCGTGCGCAGGGCGAAAGGCCGATCATCGCGCAAAATCCAGCAGGAGTTCGAACATGTCCGCAAGCGCTACTGGGGCCAACGGTTCTGGGGCAGGGGGTACTTCTCGACCACTTCCGGCAACATCACCGATGATATCATCATGCGGTATCTCGACCGCCATACCCACAAAAACGGCTTCAGCCCCTCCACCTGATCCTACCGGCCTCGGCCGGTCAGTTGTTCAGACAGTGTCTTGATTTAACGCGATTTATTGAGAAGTCGTGTGACCTTCCCAGATCCTCCCCGGCACGGGGAGGGGGACCATGCGCAGCATGGTGGAGGGGTACAGGCGGTTGATCCTGACCACGAAGGCTATGATTGCCGCGCGTGCCCCTCCACCACCCTGCGGGTGATCCCCCTCCCCCGTAGAGGGAGGAATTTATGGGCCTCTACGATGGGAAGGAGCTTTCCCAACCTGCCATCCCGCCGCGGTGTAGGACAACCTTACCGGACTCGCTCGCCCGTTAGCGTCGCCGAGCCGAACATGCCCAGCTTCACTTTGCCGGTAAGCTGATCGCCCTCGACGGTGATGTTGTACTTCAAGGTCATCTTCATCGGCTTCTCGACCGCGAGATTGAACTTGAGCTGGTTGCCGGCAACCGTTCCCATGAAGTCCTGCGATCCTTCCGGGCTCATCAGCTCGCCCGAGAGCTGATCGCCGTTGGTCTCGAAACGGCCGGTCATCTCCTGCGGGCCCATCGGCGTTTGCATGACCATCTTCCATTCGCCGTCGACAGTGGCCGCACCGGCTTCCGGTTCGACGCCTGCCGAAGAGGCCGAGACACCGGGACCGGCGCCAGTGGCATCCGGCGCCGTCGTTGCGGCATGGTGCTGCGCATGGCCGGAAACGTCGCGCCCCTCGATCACGTCCAGGATCTTCGCGGGCGTCAGGGGTAGTTCAACCGGCAGCTCGCCGAAAGGCGAAAGCGCGTCGGCGATGGCATTGACCAGCGTCGGCGGGCCGATGATCGCGCCGCCTTCGCCCACGCCGCGCATGCCGCCGACTGCCTTCGACGGGGTGTTGGCGTGGATATATTCGAACACCGGCACATCGCTGATCGAAGGCAGCAGGTAGTCCTTGTACGTCGCCGCCGTCGGATTGCCCTGCGCGTCGAACGACATTTCTTCCAGCAGCACCGTGCCGATCGCCTGGGCGAGGCCGCCAGCGATCTGGCCTTCGACCACCGCCGGATTGATGATCGTTCCGCAATCCTCCGAAGAGATCCAGCGCAGGATCTTCACGAAGCCGGTGTCGATATCGACTTCCACCACGCAGGCGTGCGCGGCGCTGGTGAACGTCACCGGCGGCGGCTGATAGCGATACTGCGCTTCCAGTCCGGCCTCGAATTCGGGCGGCAGGCGCATCGGCTCGCCATAGGCGATCTCGGCGATCTCGCGCAGCGAGCGGGTCATCTCTTCAGCGCCGGAGACATGGATCGTACCGTCCGAGATGGTGATGCTCTCGGGATTGGCATTGAGCAGGTGGGCGGCCAGGCGCTTCACCTTGTCCGCCAGCATTTCCGACGTCCTGATCGCCGCGCCGCCGGCGATCACGCCTTGCCGACTGCCCGCCGCGCCGGGGCTGAAGCCGCCACCCTTGTTGTCGCCTTCGAGCACGGTCACGTCCTCATAGGCGACGCCGAGCTTGTCGGCGATGAGCTGCGCCATCGTCGTCGCGGTGCCGTGACCCTGCGAATGGGTGCTCATCGTCGCGGTGACCTTGCCGGTCGGCTCGATGCGGATCTGCGCAAGCTCGCCCGTCATCGGCGCCATGCTGCCCGACGAGCCCGTCGGCTCAATATAGGCGGCGACGCCCAGACCGAGATGGCGGCCCGCCTTGCGAGCCTCTGCCTGCTCCTTGCGGAAAGCGGCGACGTCGAAATTTTGCAGCAGCTTTTCGAGGCATTCGCCCGGGGTGATGTCCTCCAGCTCCATGCCGAAGGGCGTGGTGCGCGGCTGGTCGGGAAGGTAGACAAGGTTCTTGCGCCGTAGCTCGATCGGATCGATGCCGATCTGGCGCGCCGCCTTGTCCAGCGCGGTCTCGCGGATCAGCGATTCCAGCGCCCAGGGACCGCGATAGGCGGCAAGGCCGATGGTATTCGAATACCAGCCCTGCGCGGCAAAGCCGTAGGCCGGCAGCTTGTAGGCGGCCCAGAGGAAAGCATGGACCGCAACATTGGGATCGGCGCCCTGCGGATAGGCACCGTTGTTGAGATGGCTGTCGCCGAACGAGGCCACGAGCTTGCCGTCGTTGTCGAAGGCGATCTGCAACGTCATCTCCTGCTCGCGCGCCTGGTTGGCCGCGATCAGGTTCTCGTAGCGGTCCTCGATCCACTTCAACGGCCGGCCGAAGATCAGCGCGGCGGCGATGACCGAGCATTCCTCGCGCCAGGGCGTATTCTTGAGGCCGAAGGAACCGCCCACGTCCTTGGCGATCACGCGGATGGCGGTTGCGGGAAGGTCGAAGGCCAGACTGATCCAGCGGGCGATGTTATGCGGGCTCTGGCAGGTGATGTAGAGCGTCAGCTCTTCCGGCCCGTCGCGGCTGGCGACGACGCCGCGCGTTTCCATCGGCGACTGCGAGATGCGCTGGTGCGTGACGTGCTGGGTGACGAGGTGCGGTGCGCCCTTGAGCGCGGCGTCGAGATCCTCGTCGATCTCGGGATCGCCCATCAGCGCGGAAAGGTTCGTGTCCTTTTCCGGGTGTACCGGTGCGCCAGTGCGCGCATCGGCTATGGTGACGACCGGCTGCTCTTCCTCGAACTCTACGACGACGAGCGAGGCGGCATCCTCGGCGATGTGGCGGTTGTCGGCGATGACGAGCGCGATGGGATCGCCGACATGGGCGACACGGTCTTTCGCCAGCAGCGTGGTTTCGACTTCCATCGGCATGAAGAAGAAGCTGAGCAGCTGGACCTTGCGCTGGGCGAGGTCGTCGCACGTGTAGATCGCGTGGACGCCGGGCAGATCGCGCGCGGCCTCGAGATCGATCGACAGGATCTTTCCGCGCGCGATCGGGCTGCGCACGAAGGCGACGTGCAGCATGCCCGGCAGCGAGATGTCATCGACGAACTGGCCGCGTCCGGTCAGCAGGCGCGGGTCTTCCTTGCGGGGGACGCGCTGGCCGATGTAGCGGGCGGCGCCGATGCCGGAGGGTGCGTTCATGCCGGCTCTCCCGCCGTGGAGAGTCGCTTGATCGCGCGGCGGATGCCCTGATAGCCGGTGCAGCGGCAAATATGGCCGGACATGGCGTTGAACAGGATTTCCTCGCTCGGCCTGTCATTGCCGCCGGTCAGTGCGGCCAGCGTCATCACCACGCCGGGCGTGCAGAAGCCGCATTGCAGCGCGTGCTCGTCACGCATCGCCTGCTGGACGGGATGGAGCGTGCCGTTGGATTCGGCGAGGCCCTCGGCAGTGGTCACTGCCGCGCCTTCGGCCTGGACGGCGAGCATCAGGCAGGAGCGTACCGCCTTGCCATCGACGATCACCGTGCAGGCGCCGCAGACGCCATGCTCGCAGCCGACGTGAACGCCGGTGTAGCCGGCATCGCCGCGCAGGAAATCGGCGAGCGAGATGCGCGCTTCGACCGTCCCGGCGTGGCGCCGGCCGTTGACGATCATCTCGATGCGGTGCTCGCTCACTGGGGTACCTCCTGGCTGTTGGACGCGAAGCCGCGCAGCGGCGTAGTGTGCAACAGCCCGAGCATCTGCCGCGACGGCCAGTGTCGCTTGCCGCTGGACGGCCCGCATGAGACCCGCCGCGCGGCAGGTGCCGGGAGACCGCAACGGACCACAGGGTGAAGCGCCAGTGCTAGCCGGCCAGAGCGCCTGTCAGTGAGCGATCCGCACGATCTCCCAGCTCGGGTGAGCCTACACCAACTTGAGGAGATCGGCATATGCCCTTTCATGCTGGACTGGACTGGGGTGGTGCGAACCATTCCGTCTGCATTATCGACGCAACCGGCCAGGTCGTCGCGCGCGAGGAGGTCCGCCATGACGCGGCCGGCCTCGCCGCGCTGCTGGCACACCTGCGCAAGATCTCCCCGCCGGCCGCGTTGCCCATCGCCATCGAGCGCCCCACCGGCCTGCTCGTCGATACGTTGGTCGAAGCCGGACATCCGGTGATCCCCATCCATCCCAACATCGTCAAAGCCTGCCGCCCGCGCTACCGCGCCGCCGGCGGCAAGTCCGATCCCGGCGACGCCTACATGCTCGCCGACATCCTGCGCACCGATGGCCTTCGCTTCCGCCCGCTCACGCCCGCCTCCGATGACATCCGCGCGCTGCGCGCGCTCGTGCGCGGCCGCGACGACCTCGTCGCCCAGCGCACCGCGCTCGCCAACCAGCTGCGCAGCCTGCTCGACAGCTTCTGGCCCGGCGCCGCCTCGATCTTCGCCGCCATCGACAGCCCGATCGCGCTCGCCTTCGCTCGTCGCTATCCAACCCCCGACAGTGCTTCCCGCCTCGGCGAAAAACGCCTCGCCAGCTTCCTCGCCCAGCACAGCTATTGCGGTCGCCGCTCGCCTGCCGAACTCCTCGCCAGACTGCGTGCCGCCCCCGCCGGCCTCACCCGGGAAGCCGAGGCCGACGCCAGGGGCGAACTCGTCCGCGCACTCGCTACTATCCTCGACAGCCTCGTCACAGAAATCGCAAAGCTCTCCGCGCGCATCGAGCATGCCGTCGCCCAGCTCCCCGATGGACAGATCGTCATGTCCTTCCCCCGCGCCGGACGCATCTGCGCCGCACAGATCCTCGCCGAACTCGGCGATGTCCGGCAACGCTTCCAAACCGAAGACCAGCTCGCCGCCGAAGCCGGCGTCGCACCCGTCACCCATGCCTCCGGCAAATCCCGCGGCGTCGTCTTCCGATGGGCCTGCAACCATCGCCTCCGACAGGCCATCATCTGCTTCGCCGACAACTCCAGGCACGCTTCCCCCTGGGCCGCCGACATCTACAACCGCGCCAAGGCCCGCGGATGCAGGCACCAGCACGCCGCCAGAATCCTCGCCCGCGCATGGATCCGCGTCCTCTGGCGCGCATGGCAAAACCACGCCAAATACAATCCAGCCCTCCACGCCGGCGCCATCAATATCGCCGCTTGACTCAATAAGGGTGGACACAGGGTGTCTCATGCGGCCTCCTTGATGCCCAGCGCTTCGCGCAAGGTGCGCGCGAAGATGCGCTTGCCGACGGTGCGGCGATATTCGGCCGAGGCGTGGTGATCGGTGAATGGCTCGGTGTCGGCTACGGCGAGATCGGCGATCGTATTGGGGTCTAGCCCAGACAGTCTCTGCCCGACCAGCGCGTTTTCCGCCTGGCGCGCCTTGATCGGCGTGGCTCCCATGCCGAACCAGGCGATGCCTGCGCGCGCTATCGTGTCCCCGTCGAGCACAGCCGCGCCGACCATGCCGACCAGCGCGAAGTCGCCCGGTCGCTGCGTCACTTCGCGGAACAGCATGACGTGGCCCTTGGGCCAATCGGGGAAGTGGATGCCGGTGACGAGCTCGTCCGGCTCAATCGTGGTCATGTAGGGGCCGAGGTAGAATTCCTCGGCCTTGACCTGCCGCTTGCCGCGCGTGGAAGTGAGTTCGATCGTGGCGCCGAGCGCTACCGCTGTTGCGGGCTGCTCGGCCGCCGGCTCGCCCAGCGCGATCGAACCGCCGACAGTGCCGCGATTGCGCGTCTGGTGGTGGCCGACATGGCGGACGGCTTCGACTAGGACGGGCAGGTGTTCGGCCAGCGTCTCGTCGGTCAGCACCTCGCACTGGCGCGTGATCGGGCCGATGCGCGTGCCGCTATCGACGCGGGAAATGCCTTTCAGCGCGTCGATCTTGTTGATGTCGAGGATGATGAAAGGCTGGCTCATGCGCAAGTTGAGCAGCGGCATCAGCGTCTGCCCGCCCGCCAGCACGGTGGCGCCGCCGCCGGCTTCGGCGAGGACCTGGCAGGCCTCATCGATCGTTCGCGGCGCGACGTAGTCGAAGGGGGCGGGCTTCATCGCCCGGCTCCGCGTTTGCCGGCTTCGTAGCCGGCGCCGGCGGCGACCACGATGGTCACGATCACGACGATCAGCCACCACTCGCCGACATAGCTGCGGCCGAGCAGGAAGCCGGCGATGATCGCCAGCGCCAGCGCGATAATCCAGGGCCAGGGCGCGCCCGCCGGTGCCGGGGCTGGGGCGGGGATGGCGAAAGGCGCTGGAGCTGCTGTGGTGGGTGCGGTTGTCGCCGTTGCCGTTGCGGGCGCTTCGGTTGCTGGCGCGGCTGTCGCCTCTCCGCTGACGATCTCGCCGAAGCGGCTGAAGAACTTGCCGGCGAGCTGCTTGGCCGTCGCATCGATGATGGGGCCGCCGAGCTGCGCCATGCGCCCGCCGACCTGGGCGTCGACATCGTAGGAAACCAGCGTGCCGCCCGCGTCGTCGCTCAGTCGCACCTTGGCTGCGCCCTTGGCATTGCCGGCGACACCGCCGTTGCCCGAGCCTTCGATCGTGTAGCCGTTGGGCGGATCGAGGTCGTTCAGCGTCACGTTGCCTTTGAAACGGGCGCCGATCGGGCCGATCTTCACTTCGGCGACGGCAGTGAAGCCGTTGTCGCCGTTGCGGTCCAGGCTTTGGCAGCCGGGGATGCAGGCGCGCAGCACCTCGGGGTCGTTGAGCGCTTCCCAGACGCGCTGGCGCGGTGCGGCGATGCGCTGTTCGCCCGTCATTTCCATGTGGCTGGCCTCTCCATCCTATGAGACAGTGTGGGTAGCAACTAGCCTGGCGTTCCGGCAAAGGGCAAGGGGCGTTTGTTGCCTGTTGCGGTTATGGCGGATTGCGGGGATGCGGTACTGTTCTAGCGGAACAGCCCGTGCATCTGTGGCACGCCCAGCTCGAAATGCGTCACGATCCCGGGTGCGGCGTCGCAGACGGCGGGGATCACGTTTACCCCCATCATGGCGGTCCAGGGCAGGCCGAGGTACTTGCGCGTACCGTCCGCCCCTTTCGTGCCGGTAAGGCTCAGCTCCAGCGCCGGATCGCCCTCGATCCGCACGCGATAGCCGCTTGGCCCCGCATCCCATTGCGGCGCGATGTTCTCTTCGCCCATCGTCCAGAAGCAGTGGTAGGTGATGAGCGGCTTGCCTTCGGCCCAGCCGGTCCATTCGTAATGCTGGCCGGCGACGGTCCCTGCTTTCACCACGCCGCGCGGATAGGCGATGTCCTGTGTCGCCGTCGCCACTTCGAACCTGGCGGTAACATCGTCGATCGTCTTGCCGAGGCCGCGCGCCACCATCTCCATCGATTGCGCGAACATATAGGGCGCCTCGGGCGAGCGGCCGGGATTGGCGAGGAGATCGTCGGGCTCGCGCCCGAAGCCCATGAACTCAATGTAGTTCGACGGATTGGCGAGGTGGTCGATCGTCTCGTAAAGGTGGATGTGCTCGACCCGTTCCATCAGCCGGATCAGCGTCAGCGGCAACAGATCGCCGGCAAAGCCTGGATGAATGCCCGATCCGTGGAATGACGTGCCGCCGTCCCTGCAGGCGCCGGCGATCTTTTCGAAGTCGGGCTTCCAGCGCTCCCAGGGATAGAACGGGCCGAGCGGTGTGACGACGTTCTTGCCCGAGCGCAGCAGGCAGCAGACCATGTCGACATCGTAGACCAGCGGGGCGAAATGGACGCAGTCGGCCGCCATGGCCACGATCGCCTCGACATCGTCGGTCGCCACTATGCCGAGAGGAGCGATGCCCGCGATCTCGCCTGCGTCCTTGCCGACTTTCTTGGGGTTGGTTACGAGCACGCCGACCAGATCGTAGCTGGGGTTCTGAGCGAAATGGCGGATGGCGACTTTGCCGACATGCCCGGTGGCCCATTGGATGATGCGATAGGTTTTCTCGGACATGCGATCGACTCCCGTATTTTGATTCCCTGTTCAGCATGGCTCATGGACGGGAAGCGGTCCGCGGCGCAAGGCGGTGGGGTCGTGATCAAACCAGCAAGAGCTTCGGTCACTTGCATTGGGCTCCGCTTCGGTTAGCAATCCAGGATGGGAGTGAACGCCACGAGGCGTTCGGGGAGGGACAAGCCTGTGAAAATCGCTGCCGTGTCGGGCCGTATTGTCTATGGCCTCTGCCTTCTGGCTATAGGTGCGGTCCTGGCGATTGGCGGCGCGCGCCTGATCTATCTGGGCGGTTCGTTCTATTATCTTCCGATCGGACTTGCCGCAGCGATAGCCGGTATAGCGGTGCTGCGCGGCAAGTGGCGGACCGGCGCAGCGATCTACTTCGGCCTTATGGTCGTGACGCTGATCTGGGCGCTGGTGGAAGCCGGACTGGATGGCTGGGCGCTCGCGCCACGATTGCTCTCACCCTTCGTGCTGGGGCTGCCGTTCCTTGTCATGGCGCTCGTCAGCGGTCCTCGGGCGTATCGCTGGGGCGGACTGGCAGCCGTCGTCGCGGGGGCGGCGCTGATCGCTGCGGTGTGGTCCACCTCGGGATTTCAGCCGGTATCGGCCGCCTCCCGCGCTGCACCGCCTGCATCTAGTGACCAGGACGGCGACTGGCAGCATTTCGGCAACTACAAGGCAGGCACGCATTTTTCGCCGCTGACCCAGATCAGCCGCGCCAACGTCGGCCGCCTTGAAGTTGCCTGGAGCGTGCCGGTCGGGCCGCTGCCGACAAAACCGCTGAGCCAGAACCAGACGGTGCCGCTCAAGATCGGCGATCACCTCTACATCTGCACGGCCTTCAACGACATTCTCGACCTCGATCCCGAGACCGGCAAGACGCGTTGGCGTTTCGATGCGAAGATGCCCGGCACGGGGCTCTATGCCACGAAATGCCGGGGCGTTTCCTATTACGCGATCCCCGGCGCGACCGGGCAGTGTTCAAAGCGCGTCTATACCGCTTCGAACGACGGTCGCTTTTTCGCGGTCGATGCTGAAAACGGCAAACCCTGCACCGGCTTCGGCGACAATGGCGTCGCGGACCTGACGAAAGGCCTCGAACAGCGCGGGCCGGGCTACTACCGCGTCAGTTCAGCCCCCGCGGTCGTCAGTGGCAAGCTGATCGTGGGCGGAGCCGTAGCCGATGGCCAGTACGTCGGTGAGCCGGCGGGCGTCGTCAGGGCCTATGATGCGGTCACGGGCAAGCTTGCCTGGGCCTGGGACCCGGGCAATCCCGGCTATTACCGCGAGCCCGAGGAAGGCAAGTTCTACACCGCCGGAACGCCCAATGCCTGGGGCCCGATTAGCGCCGATGAGGAACTGGGCCTCGTCTACGTCCCCACCGGCAATGCCACGCCCGACTATTGGGGCGGCCACCGCTCGCCGCAGAGCAACCTCTATGCCAGCTCGGTGGTGGCGCTCGACGCGGCGACGGGGGCACGGCGCTGGAACTTCCAGACCACCCATTACGACGTCTGGGATTATGATGTCGCCTCGCAGCCCGTGCTATTCGACCTCAGGACGCCGAAGGGTATCGTCCCGGCGCTGCTCCAGCCGACCAAGCGCGGCCAGCTTTTCGTGCTCGACCGTCGTACCGGGGTGCCGGTCTTCCCCGTCGTCGAAAGGCCGGCGCCGCAGGCGGCTTCGGTGGAAACGCTCGCCCCGACGCAGCCATGGTCGACGGACTTTCCCGACCTCGGCGGCCCGCTTTTGACCGAAAGCCGGATGTGGGGGCTGACCGCGGTTGATCAGTTATGGTGCCGGATCAAGTTCCGCGAAGCGCGCTATGATGGCCGCTTTACCGCTCCCGGGCTGAGCTACAGCATCCAGGACCCCGGTTATATCGGCGGCGTCAACTGGGGCAGCGCGACGATCGACACCGGCCGGCAACTGGCCTTCATCGTCTCCAACCGGATCGTCAACTACATCCGCCTGGTCGAGCGCAACGATCCGATCGCCAAGGGGTTGAAGCCCGATCCGGGCTCGAACCTCGGCGGCCTGGTGCCGCAGGAAGGCACGCCTTACGCTGCCGACATCAAGCCCTTCCTCTCGCCGCTCGGTGTGCCCTGCCAGGCGCCGCCGCATGGCCTGATCAATGCCATCGACCTCACCACAGGCAAGATGGTCTGGAACCGGCCGCTGGGCAGTGCGCGCGATCTTGGCCCGATGCGGATTCCTTCGCATCTGCCTTTCACCATCGGCACGCCGACGTTCGGCGGGGCGATGAGCACGGCCGGCGGTCTGGTCTTCGCCGGCGCGTCGCAGGATCATGCTTTCCGCGCCTTCAACAGCGAGACCGGCAAGCTCTTGTTCGAGGCGGACTTGCCGGGTCTATCGGCAACGCGGCCGATGACCTTCCGGTCGGACAAGAGCGGCCGCCAATTCGTCGTCGTCGCTTCCGAAGCGCCGGCGAAAGGCGGGGCCGCCTACGGCGCGATCACCGCTTTCGTCCTGAAGCGCGACTGATCGCCGCTGGCCGCAAAACCGAGGCTTCTCATCGGCAAAGGAAAGCTTTGGCTTGACTATGATGTAGTCAAGCAAATAAGTAGAGATTACTCCGCACGGTATTCAGGTGGTCAGGTCTGCCGTGCAATCCAGGACTCCTGACCCGCGGCTTTTGATCGGGAAGCAGCTTGCTCCGCGTTACCAACAGCTAAAGCGCGCGATGCTCAGGCGACAGCGCCAGGCGTCGTGTTCCCCTCAACGATGAGGTGATACGATGCGCATGCCAATCCACACAGACTGACGCGTGACCGGGGCGCAGGTGCGGGCCAAGTGCCGCGCCGGCGCCGGATGGGTCCGAAGCGTCCTTGCTCCCCCATCCCCCGCGGCAGGGCTTGCGCGCTCCTGCTCCCCGTCATGCCGCTACCCGCGCGGGTCGACCGCTTGCGTCGCTTCTCGACGCGCTTCGCTCTCCATCGGGGAGCGGGAACGGTGGCCTGCGCTCTCATGATCCGCAGCTTCAGGATATTCGATGAATCTTGTTCGTTCGTTCCCGCTTCGTAGCCTGTCACTGGCATCGGGCGGTATCGCGGCGCTGGCCGCAACCCTACCGGCGCGGGCCGAAGAGGTCGGCAATGCCGCCGCCGAATCGTTCGAAGCGGCGGCTGCCGAAATCATCGTCACCGGATCGCGCCGCCGCGAGGAACGGGCGCAGGATGTGCCGATCGCCCTTAGCGTTATCAGCGCAGCCTCGCTTGAGCAGCGGGGTGACTACACGCTCGGGCAGATCCAGCAGCAGGTGCCCAGCCTGCAGGTGTTCAGCTTCAATCCGCGCAACACCAACGTCAATATCCGCGGGCTTGGCAGCAATGTCGCGCTGACCAACGACGGACTGGAGAACGGCGTCGGGTTCTACATCGACAACGTCTACTACGGCCGCGTCGGCCTGTCGCAGTTCGATCTTGTCGACCTGGACCGGATCGAGGTGCTGCGCGGGCCCCAGGGAACGCTGTTCGGCAAGAACACCACCGCGGGCGTCGTCAACATCACCTCGCGCAAGCCCAGCTTCGATCCCGAATTCTCGGGCGAGGCGTCGGTCGGCAACTACGGCTACTACCAGTTGCGCGCATCGGCGTCGGGGCCGATCGTGCCCGATGTACTGGCGGTGCGAGTCAGCGGCGCGCTGACCGAGCGGCGCGGCTTCCTCTACAACACGACGCAGAAGGAACGGGCCCAGGACTATTATAACGCCAGCCTACGCGGCCAGCTGCTGTTCAAGCCGACCCAGGACATCGAGCTGCGCGTCATCGGCGACTATTCGCGCCAGAAGCAGAACTTCGTCCTCGGCATCTTTACGGACAATCATACGGCTTATGCCGACGGCACGCCGATCCCCAACAGCTTCACCGATCGCGCTGGGCGTTTCCCCGGCTATGTCCTTCCCAGCTTCCGACCCTTCGAGCGTACGGGCGAATCCGACGCGCATTACCAGGCGAACATGGAGGGCTATGGCGTCTCGGGTCAGCTCGACTGGGACCTCGGCGGCGCGGCGCTGACCGCCATTACCGCCTATCGCTGGTGGGACTGGAATCCGGCAAACGATGGCGACAACACCTCGCTGCCGATCATCACGAAGGCGCAGCAGCTCAATCGCCAGCGCCAGTTCAGCCAGGAGCTCCGCCTTGCCTCGCAGGAGGATCGGCGCCTCAGCTATGTCGTTGGTGCGTACTACTTCTGGCAGGTCATTCGCGGCTATGGCGCCACGGCCTATGGCCCCGGGGCGGCGCTGTGGAACCTGCCGGCGGTGTCCGCGAACATCGGCAATGCCGCGCTCGACGGTTTTGAATCGAACCTGACTTCGAACCCCAGCACCAAATCGCTCGCCGCTTTCGGCCAGCTCGACTGGAAGGCTACCGATGCGCTGACTCTCACGGCCGGATTGCGCTTCACGCATGAAAAGAAGAGCGGCTCGTTCCATCAGTATTGGGTGGCCGGTAACGATCTTTCCGGCCTCAGCCCCGCCGAGCGGGCGGCGGCGATCGCCATCCGCGACCAGTTCAATCCGATCACCGACTATGCCACCAGCTTCACCGACAACAGCCTGTCGGGCCTGGTATCGCTGAGCTGGAAAGTCGCGCCCGACGTCCTAGTCTATGGAAGCTATTCGCGCGGCAACAAGTC
>Ga0164243_10010937_pt1 | contig 12992 bp, 6 predicted proteins | sample OricompcompostOP_FD_108781 | JGI IMG/M metagenome (GOLD analysis project Ga0164243, IMG submission 108781) | Organic Plus compost microbial communities from Emeryville, California, USA - Original compost - Organic plus compost (OP) | ecosystem: Engineered > Solid waste > Mixed feedstock >... | reverse complement strand
CCCGGTACGGCGCAGCCCGACGACGCCCTGCTCCTCCGCGCCGAGCCGCATCACCATGATCGAGCTGAGCCCGCCGTCGGTGATCGGGATCTTGTTGCACGGCAGCATCGGCACGCCCCGCCACGCGGCCGCCTTCTGCCCGTTGAACTCCACGCTCTCCGGGTAGACGCCCGCGTGGTTGCACTGCCGCGCGAAGGCGGCGATGGCCTTGGGGTGGGCGAGGATGACGCCCGGCTGCTTCCACACCGTGGCGAGCAGCTCGTCGAGGTCGTCGGGGGTGGGCGGGCCGGTGCGGGTGTGGATGCGCTGGGAGAAGTCGGCGTTGTGCAGCAGGCCGAAGTCGCGGTTGTTGACGAGTTCGAACTCCTGGCGTTCGCGCAGCGCCTCGATGGTGAGGCGGAGCTGCTGCTGGGTCTGGTTCATCGGCTCGTTGTAGAGGTCGGCGACGCGGGTGTGCACGCGCAGGATGGTCTGGGCGACGCTGAGCTCGTACTCGCGCGGCTCGGCCTCGTAGTCGACGAACGTGCCGGGCAGGACCGCCTCGCCCTGGTGCCCGGCCGCCAGCGCGATCTCCGCCTCGCCGTACGCGTTCGTCGCGTGATCGGGGTTGTCGCGGTACGCCTGGATGTGGCTGTGCAGGCTCTCCGCCTGGCCGAGGAACTGCTCGTACGCCTCCTTGGACAGGGCGAGCACGGTGCAGGCGGTGGCGGCCTTCACCGTGTAGCCCCAGTGCGTGTCCGCGCCGGCCAGCAACTGCTCGCCGACGTAGTCGCCGTCGGCGAGCACGCCGAGCACGACCTCGTGGCCGTAGGCGTTCTCGGCGATCTTGTCCATCTTGCCGTGCGCGAGCAGGATCACCTCGTCCAGCGGGGCGCCCGCCTCGACGATGACCTGGCCGGGGCCGTACTCGCGCTGCACGAACAGGTCGGCGAGGCCGGTGAGCGCGTCGGTGTCGTCGAAGCCGCGCAGCGCGGGCAGCTCGCACAGCTCGGCGGCGATCACGCGTACCTCGGCGCCGGTGGCGACGAAGGTCACCCGGCCGTCGCCGATCTGGTAGGAGAGCCGCCGGTTCACCCGGTAGACGCCGCCGACCGCCTCGATCCAAGGAAGGACCCGCAGCAGGTGCCGCGAGGTGATCTCCTGCATCTGCGGCGGGGTCTTGGTCGTGGTGGCCAGGTTGCGCGCGGCCCTGGTGCCGAGGCTGAGCCGGCTCTCCTGCGCCGCGCCGTTGGATGATCCGTTGGCCGAGGCGTTGGAGGAGGGGGGCAAGGTGATTTCGGTCATGCGGGCACCGTCCATTGGTGATCGGCCGTAGCCGGGTTCAGCGGGTAACTGGCAGGGTGGAACGGATCGCACGGCGGCGGTGGAGCCGCCGTGGACCCTGGGTGCGGGTGGATCACTGGGGTGGTTCAGGGCGCGCGAGGGTCATGCGTGGTCGCGTGTTCGCGGCGCATGGTGCGATCACGGGGTGGGTCGGGGCGCGCGTGGCTCGCGCGTGCCGAGATCGGCGGCAAGGGTCGGTACGCGTGCGTGATCGCCGGAGGCCCGGCGTGATCGGGGACCGGGCCGTGGCGGCCGCGGCACCCGGGGCTATGACACGCGGTCGGTGAGGTGGCCGACGAGCAGCGCCAGCGCCTGGCGGGCCTGCGGCGCGATCGGACCGTCGCGCAGCGCGTCGAGCGCCTGGCCGACCCGTCGGTCGATCAGCCCTTCGACGTGCGCGAGCGCGCCGGTGTCCACGATGATCTGCCGGAGGTCGGCGGCGGTCGACTCGTCGAGCGCGGCGTTGCCGTACCAGGCGTGCAGGCGCTCGCGCTGCGCGGCGTCGGCGCGGGCGAACGTCTGCGCGATCAGCACGGTGTGCTTGCCCTCGCGCAGATCGTCCACGACCGGTTTGCCGGTCAGGGCCGTGTCGCCGAAGACGCCGAGGATGTCGTCGCGGAGCTGGAACGCCTCGCCCAGCGGCAGGCCGAACCGGGAGTACGCCGTCATCAGCTCGGGACCGGCCCCGGCGAGCGCGGCGCCGATCTGCAACGGGCGCTCCACGGTGTACTTGGCCGTCTTGAACCGGGTCACCGCCATCGCGTCGTCGACGCCGGGGCTGCCGGTCCGGCCCGCCAGGATGTCGAGGTACTGCCCGGAGATCACCTCGATGCGCATGGAGTAGAACAGCTCCCGGACCGCGCGCAGCCGCGCGCGATCCGTCGCGATCTCGCCCATGAGCTCGTCCGCCCACGCCTGCGCCAGCACGCCGAGCAGGATCGCCGCGCTGTCGCCGAAGGCCCGCCCGCTGCTGCGGTCGGGCGAGCGCGCCAGGCTGCGGTGGATCGTCGGGCGGCCGCGCCGCAGGTCGCTGCCGTCCATGATGTCGTCGTGGATGAGCAGCCCGGCGTGGTACAGCTCAAGGGCCGCGCCGGCGGTGATCGCCGCCTCGTCCCGCTCGCCGTCGCCGCCGGCGCCGCGCCAGCCCCAGTAGCACAACGTGGGGCGGACGCGCTTGCCGCCGTCCACGACGAACTCCCGGAGGAGCCGGTGGCCCTCGGCCACGTCGAGATCGGTGACGGGCAGGGGGTGGGCGTCCAGGAAACGGCCAAGCCGTTCGTCCACCCGTTCGCGCACCCGATCGGTGATCTCCGCGAACGGTGTCCCGACCACCTCAGCCGTCATTACAGCCCCCCTCACGGCGTGTGACGCTCCGTACCCGAAAAGATACTCAACTCATACGGGAATTTGAATAGCGGTTCTGTTTGATGGTGAATAGTCGTTTGTGAGTAATTCGGCGAAGAAGGGGGCGCCGAAGTGATCGCCGACGCTTTCGTGCCGGTGCCCACGGGCGTATGGATCGCCATCAAACGCTCCGAATCTCCTTCGGGTGGGGTGGCGTGCGGGGCGGGAAAGGGGCTTGGCCGGGGACGTCCGTGTGATCCCGCAGGTCGATCCGGGGTGCGGGTGCGGGAGTGGCGCGCCCGCGGATGCGTCCGGCATGTGTCGCCGGTGCCGGCGGGTCTGGAACGGGCGTACGATCGCTCCTCAGGCAGTCGATCCGGAAATGTCGGCATAAATGGGTGGCTCCTGTGTGGGAATGGTGCCGTTTTCTCGCCCGTACGCCGATCGCCGGAAAGTGAGGAAAGAACGTGAAACGAGCGGCGACGGGAGCGTTGCTGGGGCTGGCCATCGGCGACGCCATGGGATATCCGACCGAGTTCATCGACGTGGCGCAGATCACCGCGAGGCACGGCCCGTGGCAAACGATGGACCTGCCGGTGACCGCGGGGCGCGCCCTCGTCACCGACGACACGCAGATGACGCTCGCCCTGGGCGAAGGGCTCGCGGAGGCGTTGAAGTCCGGGCCGCTGACCCCGGAGGGCCTGGTGCCGCCGGTGCGGGACCGGTTCGTCGAATGGTGGCGGTCGCCGGAGAACAACCGCGCCCCCGGCATGACCTGCCTGCGGGCCTGCGAGACGCTGAGCGGCGGCGGGCCGTGGCAGGCGGCCAGCCAGGTCCACTCCAAGGGCTGCGGGGCGAACATGCGGGTCGCGCCGGTCGCGCTCGTGCCCGGCCTCGACGGGCGGTCGCGCTCGGCCGCGGCCCAGCTGCAGGCCGCGCTCACCCACGGGCACCCCACCGCGCTGGCCGCGAGCGACCTGACCGCGTACACGATCCGCGTGCTCGCCGACGGCGTCGATCTGCCGGATCTGCTGCCCGCGCTACGGGACCACGCCCTCCGGTCCCGCGCCGACTACCACGCCGACTGGCTGGGCGACCTCGCCGGACGGGCCGGGGACGCCGACGGCGCCGCCTACATCGCGCGGGGCTGGGACGACTGCCTCGCCGTACTGGACCGGCTGGCGGCCGCGCTGGCCGCGCCCGACGCCGAGGCCGACCCCTGCCTGGCCACGGGGGAGGGCTGGATCGCCGAGGAGGCGTTCGCGACCGGCCTGTACTGTTTCCTGCTCTTCCCCGACGACCCGCGGGCCGTCGTACGCCGCGCCGCCTGCTCCTCCGGCGACTCCGACTCCATCGCCGCCCTCGCCGGGGCCTTCGCGGGGGCGCACCACGGCGCGGACGCGTGGCCGGACGAGTGGACAAGGCCCATCGAATATCGCGACCGGCTGCTCGGTCTGGCCACGGCCTGGGACGGCTGATCCGGCCGGGTCTCGGCCATGCCGGACGGGGCCGCGTCCGGTCGAGGCGAGCGGGCGACGGCCGCCGCCCGGCCGGGTGGTGCCGTCCGGCAGGGGGAGCGGGCTACGGCCGCCGCCTGGCCAGGTGCGCCGCCGGTGTTCGCCTGGTCCGGCTGGCCGTCGAGGAAGGCGACCTGGTCTGGGCCCAGCCTTCGTACAGCGGTGTGCTGAGGTAGCGCTCGCCGGTGTCCCTCTGCGGCGGTGACGACCGCCTCAGCCTTCGGCGGCGGAGCGAAGGTCGGCCAGCAGCGTGGGAAGGACGAGTTCCTCCTCGATCCGCAACGCGTGCCGGGCCATCGCCTCCCGCAGGGGTGGGTCCCAAGGGGTGGGACGGGGGCGACCGGTCAGCGGAGCCGTGGTGGGCGAGGGCGGCGCGGCGGATGCCGCCGTCTCGTAGTGGGCGGCGTCGAATCGCCACGGGACGAAGCCGATCCGCTCATGGAGGGCGGAGGCGATGGCCATTCCGCCCCAGTCGTAGTCGCCGTGGTAGGCGAAGCGAGCCCCGCCGGCGGCGAGCAGTTCCAGCAGGCGCCACACGGCGGCCGACGGTCTGCCTCCGACGCAGACCAGGGGCGGGCAGGAGGGGCCGAGCTCGTCGGCGGCCGCCGCGACGACCACGGGGTTCTCGCAGACGCGTATCGTCCCGTCGCCCGGGCGGCCCGCACCTTCGCGGACGTGGGGAAGCAGGGGCGTGTCGTGGCGACGGAGCTGGCGCAGGGTCAGTACGCAGGGCTCACCCGCGGCGGCGGCGAGCACGCGGCCGGTGGCGCTGTGGTCGTCGCCGGGGAGCCCGACGCACAGCACGACGGAGGACAGCTCGTCGAGGTGCACGCCGACGGCGGCCCACGTGGCACGACGGGAGTCCGCACCGCCATCGATCGGGTAGGGGAGCCCGGCCAGCGCCCGGGCGGCGGACAGCGCGAGCGTCGCGAGGGGACGTCCTTCGTCGAGGGCGTGGGCGTCGCCGCAGGTCTCGGCGGCGAGCCTGCCGATCGGCAGACCGGGGGCGGGCAGCCGGGCGACGATCCGCGTCAGGGCGCCGAGCATGGTGCGCGCCTCGTCCGGAGCCGGGGCGAGCCGCCGGATCAGGCCGGTGGCCTGCAGCCAGGAACGCCAGCCCCGCAGTTCGGGACGCGCGGCTACGAGATCGTCGAACGGCGCGAGGGCGTCCCGCCACGCCGTCTCCGCGGCGAGGCTCTCCGCCGCCAGGTCCCGTACCGGACCACGGAGCGACACGACCGCCTCGCCCAGCCCACCGGGCGCCACGCCACTGGTCCGCAGCACTCGATCCACCTCCTCCAGTGACACCGACAGCGAGGCGCCCTTTCCGGCGCGGCGGCCCAGCAGCAGTTCCACCGCCCGGCGCTGTGCAGCCGAGGCGGCGCCGAGGGTCACGGTCCCGGTGAGCGGCCGGCCCTGCTCCATGCGCCGCCGGACCCGGTCGACCAGCCAGCCGACGTCGTCCGCGCCCAGCAGGCGGTGCAGCCGGTCCAGGTCCGGTGTGTCGGTCATGTCGGCTCCTCTCGTACGGCCGTCGCGTGTCGTGCGCCCCGTGGCCGAGCGCTCCGCCGTTCGCGCGCCTCCGGTGTATGCCGGTGCACGTCGGCGGACGTGGGCTCGACGTGCGCATCGGCGGGGCGGCCCCGCGAGCCCTCGCCGGGCGGCGGGGCCGTGGCAGGCTGGAAGATCAGTCGAAGAGGCCGTCTTGGCCGCTCACCGGGCCGCTCGCCGGGCCGCTCACCGGGCCGCTCGCCTGGCCGGACGACGAGGCGGGAACGGGCAGGCCGGTCACCGGGCGGTCCACCCGGCGGCGTTCGCGGCCGTCCCAGCGCCACGGGGTGACCAGGACGGCGTTCACCCCGTCGCGCCGGGAGAGCTGGCAGATGGCCAGGCCGGGCACCTGCGGGTAGCAGCCCCACTCGCGTTCGCTGGTCATCACCACGTCCATGTCGAAGGTGGCGAGCAGGCCCAGGCATTTCGCCCGCGAGTCGTCGTCCACCCCGGCGAACGCCTCGTCGAGGGCGACCAGGCGCGGCGCGTACGGGTTGCCCGCCGACTTGTAGTGCGCGGACGCGGCGGCGAACAGCGGAACCGACGCGGCGAGCACCCGTTCGCCGCCCGACGCGGGTCCGGTGGCGGGCCGCCACCGGCCGTCCTGCAGCCGCTGGATCGCGAACTCGTGCCAGGCGCGGTAGTCAAGCGCCTTGGACAGCGCCTCGGACCACCCGGCGGCCGGGTTCTCGGCGTGTTCGCGGGCGATCCGGTCCTGGAGGAACGCCCCGACGGCCGCCCGGTCGTCGGCGGACCAGGCGTCCACGGTCTGCCGCAGCCTGCTGCGCACCCGGTCGAGCCCTTCGGGCGCGTGCCGCGCCGGACGCCACACCAGCCGCAGGCGCATTCCGGTGGACGTCGGGCGCGACTCCAGCTCCGCGTTCATCTCGCGCACCTCGGCCTCGGCGGCCGCGATCAGCTCGTGCAACGTCCCGGCCACCTCGTTGAGGAGATGGTTCTCCAGCAACTCCCGTTCCCGGGCGGACAGCAACCGGCCGCGGTGCCCGGTCTCCTCCGCCAGCGCCTCGGCCAGGCCGGGCACGTCCATGACACGGCCCTGGAAGGGCACGTCCACGAGCATGACGCCGTCGCGCACGGTGAGCCCGACGTCGTAGCCGTGCCGGGCCAGCGCGTCCGAAAGCAGCTTGTGCTCCTCGTTCACCTTCTTCTGCACCCGATCCCACGGGCCGTCGCCGTCGTCGACCTGGTCGAGTTCGGCGTTCACCGCCCTGGCCAGCAGCACGGCGGTGGTCGCCGCCCACGCTGTGGCAGGGTCGGGCACCTCCAGGCCGGGCAGTGCGAGCCGCAGCAGCCCGGTGGCGGCGAAGTCGCGGAACTCCCGCACCGCGACGTCGCGGGTGGTCAGCGTCTCCTCGATCCGCGTGCGCAGCGTCTCCTTGCGGCCGGAGGCCTCGCCGCGCTCCTCCCGCACGGTCCGTTCGCGGGCGCGGGCCTCGCGTTCGCCGGCATCGCATCGGCGCAGCTCCCGCTCCACCTCTTCGAGCCGCCGGTACAGTTCCTCGACGGCGGCCTCGGCGGTCTCGGCGAGCGCCCGGTGCGCTTCGGCCGCCGCGTCCGCCCGGGTCCGCGCCTCCGCCGCCGCCTCGGCGGTCTCGCCCAGCCGCTCGTCCGCCAGGGCGAGCTCCCGCGCGGCGGCCGCGGCCGCGTCGCGGGCGGTCAGCAGCGCCTGTACGGCCGGCCAGAGCCCGGCCAGGGCGAGCCGGTAGTCGGCCACCCCGGTCTTGACGTCGGCGAGCTCGTCCACGTCCGCGGGCAGGCCGACGTCCCCGGCGAACTCGCCGGCCCGCGTCCGCGCGGCTTCCACCTCGGTCTGGTGATCGCGCGCCACGCGGCTCGCCTCGGCGTGCCGGGCGTCCAGCTCGCGCCGTCGCTCGTGGGCGGTGGCCAGTTTCACGTGCGCCTCGCGCAGCGGGGCGTCCGGAGGCAGGGCCCGGTGCTCGGCGTCGAGGGTCTCCTGCCGGGTGGCCAGTTCGCTCAACTCGGCGGCGAGTTCGTCGGCTCGGCGCCGTACCCGGTCGAGCTCCTCGCGCAAGGCGGCGAGCCTGGCCCTGCGCGCCGCCTCGCGGGCGCCTTCGCCGATGTGGTCGGCGCTCGTCTTGCGCCACGATCCGGTCAGTACGCCGTTGCCCCAGCGGCCGTCCACCGCCACCCACGCGGCGGCGGGCGCCTGGTCGGCGTGTCCTGGGCCACCGGTGCGGGGACCGAGCGCGATCGCCGTGAGGACCGCGTGCACCGCGGCGTCGGGCAGGGCGCCCGCCTGCGGGTCGGCGCGGTCCACAGCCGGACGCAGCACGGCCGCGCAGGACGGCCCGTCCACCGGCCCGCCGGGAAGGATCACCGTGTCGTCCTCGGCGAGCAGCGTGCCCTCGGGCGTCACCCAGGCGTCGAGGATGCCGGATGCCTCCAGGGCGGCCTCCAGCCCGGCGCGGTGCTCGGCCGGGACCGCGTCCGCGAAGTCGACCACCCTCCACAGCGGAGCCCCCGGGCGGCGCCGGCGCGCGTCCGGACCCCGGGTGTAGGGGGCCGGCGGCGCGTCATGCCCGCCGGCCTCCAGCCGGGCGATCTCCTCGGCGAGTTCGCCGGCGGTCCGGCGGACCGCCGCCAGTTCGGCGTCGAGCTCGGCGCCGCGGCGGCCAAGGGCGGCGGTGGCGGCCCGGGCCGCGTCGTCCACGGCGGATGCGGCGGGGTTGGGGCCGTCGGCGGTGAGCGCCCAGGACTCCAGCAGCGCGAGCACCTCGTCGGGGTCTGCGAGCCGCAGTTCCGTCAGGCCCGCCAGATAGCGGATGTAGTCGTCGAGCAGTTCGGCTCCGCGGGCGCTCGCTGCTCGTTCGGCGGCGGCGATGTGCTCGGCGGCGGCCTGCAGTTCGCCGGTGAGCCGGTCGACCTCGGCGCGCGCCGTGGCAAGCCGGCTCCGGGCCTGCTCGACGGCCTTGTGCAGCCGTTCGAGCTCGGCCACCGCCTGCTCCTGTCGTACGGCCAGCGCATCGGCCGCACGCCGGGCCGCGGGCAACCGCGCCGCCACGGGGGCGGCATCCCAGGAATCGGCGTCCCAGGCGCCGGCGTCCCGGCCGATGACGTCCAGGTGATCCTGCTCACAGCGGGCCGCGCGGGCGGCCGCGCGGCTCCGCTCCCGCGCCGCGTCGAGTTCGCCGGCGGCCTCGTCCGCATTCTCCCGGGCCCGGTCGGCGTCCTGGCGGCGGCGTAGCACGTCGGCGGCGAGCCGCCGGCGTTCCCGCTCGTACCGCGTCGCGTGCTCGTCGAGCCGCCGGGCCTCCTCGCCCATCTGCTTGAGACGCTCGGCGTCGCGCATCTCCGGGCTCTCCCGCAGCGCCTCGCGGCGCGCCCCCAGGATTCTCCGCCGTGCGGCGAGTTCGTCCAGCGACTCGCCGAGTCGCGCGAGCTCCGCCTCGGCGGCGTCGTGCCGGTCCTCGGCCTCGGTCAGGTCCCGGCTCAGCTGCTCGTAGCGGCTGTGCGTCCGGCGCGGCGCCGCGGCCTTGCGCTTGGCGGAGACGGCCGCGTACCGGCGGTAGTGCTCCAGGAAGCGGGTGGCCGCCCTGCGCGCCTCCTCCAGCCCGCGCAGCGCGTCGCGTTCCTCGTCCAGGCCGCGGAACGCCTCCGCGACCGTGGCGATGAGCGATCGGCTCAGCGGCGGCAGCGCCTCGGTGAGCGCCCGCGACAGCAGCCGCTCGTCCGGCTTCTTCGACAACTGCGGCTGGCGGAGCTGGATCAGCAGGTTGACCAGTGCCTCATAGCGGTACTCGCCCAGGCCGAACAGGGCCTCGTCCACCGCCCTGCGGTAGTCGGCGGCCCGGTCGTGCACCATGCCGTGCCCGGCCACGGCCTCGCGCAGCTTCTCCCGGGTGAGCACGACGCCGGCGGGGGAGAGCAGGCTCAGTTCGACGCCGACGCGTTGGGTGGTGGTGAAGAACCAGTGTCGCACGATGCCCCGGTCCTTCACCGCCTTGAGCCCGCAGCCGATGGTCCGGAACTCCTCGGCGCCGTCGGCCGCGCGGCGGCCGAACTCCAGCCACGTGTAGCCGAGGCGTTCCGGATGCGGGTGCCTGCCGCCGAGCAGCAGGTTCCACTCCATGCGCTTCTGCCGGTCGCCGTCCGGTTCGACGCGATGCGGGGCGAGCTCCCCGTCCAGCAGGAACGGCAGGGTGAGGGCGAGCACCTTCGACTTGCCGGTGCCGTTGTTCCCGCGCAGCAGCAGCCGCCCGTCGTGGAAGTGGAACTCCTCCACGTCGTAGTGGAACAGGTCGACCAGCCCGGCGCGGAGCGGCTTCCAGCGTTCGGAGGTCGGGGCGGGGAGGGTCATCGCTCACCGTTTCTGACGCGGGTGTTCTGTGTGCTGCGGCCGATCGCGGATCAGCCCTTGATCTCCGGCTGCGCCACGGCGTACCGGGCGATGGCGGGCAGCCCGCGCACCACGCCGTCACCGGATTCGACCAGGCGCAGGGCGGTGAGCTTGTCCAGCGCGGTGGCGAGCAGTCCGTCTTCGGCGCCGGGGTCGGTCACGCCCTTGCGCCAGTACGTGGCGTACCGGCGGGCGGCGTCGCGGACGAACGCCCGCAACTCCGCCATGTCCGCTGCCCCGCGGGCGGCGAGGTGTTCCGCGACCAGCAGTGTGACATGCCCGTCGGTGTGCTGCTCGGGCATGCGCACGTCGGTCAGCTCGTCGTCGGGGTCCACCATCGCGATGCCCTCCGCGCGGACCTCGGCGACGAGCCCCGTCGCCTCCTCGATCCGGCGGATGATCGCGTGCCGCTGCGAGGTGAGGTAGCCGCGCTCGGCCTCGTCCAGCTCGTCGAGGTAGACGACCGGCTGCTCAAGCAGCCGGCGGGTGAGGCGGCGGCGCAGCGCCTGGTTGCGCAGGTCGTCGGCGTCGGGGACCGGCTCGTCGGTCAGCGCGGACAGCCGCTCCTCGAAGCCCTCCGCCGTGATCGTCGACGGGCCGCGGACGCCGCCGAGCACCATGGCGAGCACCGGCCGGCGCACGTCGTACAGCACGTCCCCGGCGGCCGTCAGGTAGGACTCCTCGTCGCCGGCGACCCGGCGCAGCACCCCCCAGCCGAGCAGGGTGCGCACCACGGCCACCAGGTCCGCGCGCTCGGCCCTGTCGTTCAGGGTGAAGGCGAAGCCCGCCGCGGCCAGTTCGGGGTCCGCGGCGGCGCTCAGCACCTCCTCGGCCAGTCGGCCGAGCGTCGTCTGCGCGTCCGCGCGCTCCAGCGCGGCCAGGGCCAGGCAGAGCACCACGTACCGCCGCCTGCCGTACGGCTCGCCGGATCGGCCGCGCGCCGGATGGGTGGCGTCGTCGGCGTCCGGCACGATTTTGAACAGCCGTGCCGTCTCGGAGTCGGCGGTGAGCCGCCAGCCGGTCTCCCGGGTGAACCATTCGCGCAGCTCCGTCAGGTGGCGGCGGACCAGGACCAGGGTCTCGGCGTCCGCGTCCGCGGTGAGCAGCGGCTTGACCAGCAGGGCGCGCAGTGCGGCGCGTCGCTGCGCGCGCTCCTCCTCCGGCGTCATGGCGCCGCCGCCAGATCGACGATCTCGATGATGTGCTCGGGGCCGGTGAGCTTCCCGTCCTCGGTGCGGATCTCCACCAGGCCGCCGTCGGGCACCGGCGAGAGCCGTACCTCCATCGATCCGTCGCCCGTCACCGTCTTGACCTCGGTGTCGCCGGGCCGCCGGGCGGCGAGCGCGTCGCCCAGCAGGCCGAGGAACAGCCGGAACGCCTTCGGATCGAGCACGCCCAGCCGCGACAGCAGGATCGGCCCGCCGGTGTGCAGCCGGGCGCGCGCCTCGGCCGTCTCCGTGGCCTCCCGTTCGGCCTGTTCCAGCAGCATCCGGCGGTCCGCGCTCCGGTCGGCGACCTTGTTCGGTTTTCCCCGGCGCTCGTACGAGCCGGTACGGCGCAGCCGCGGCGAGATGCGCATCGGCGGCGCCGAACCCCAGGGCGTGGCCGCGGGAACGTCCTGCCACTCCTCCAGGGTCGAGGCGGTGACGCTCAGATGCCGTGCGGAGGAGAGCCCGAACGCGGCCCGCCACAGCCGGTGCGTCGCCGCCTCGTCGGGCGCCTCCGCGAACCAGCGGGCGAGCGTGCGGAAGTCCGCGGAGCGGTCCGAACGCCCTGAGCGCCGCTCGTTGAGCAGCCCGACCGCGTCGATGAGCTGCTTGATCGCGGTGATCGCCGCCTGGCGCAGCAGCCGCGCCTGGGAGGGATGCCCGGCGTCGCGGGAGACGAACCAGTCGGTGAGGCCACGCCAGCGGTTCCGCCAGGAGTCGAGCGCCGACGCCGCGGCCCTGTGGTACGCCTCGGCCTCGTCGTCGCCGTCCGGCACCGCGTCGGCGGCCTCGCGGCCCGCGGCCAGCCGCAGCAGCCGCTCGTGGTCCGCGGCCTCCAGCCGGGCGAGAAGCGTGGCGATGCGCGCGCCCGAATTGGCGAGGTCCGCGATGAAACGGTTGATGTAGTCGATCAGCCGTTCCTTGTAGGCGATGAACACGGCCACGTCCCCGTCGGAGAAGTCGATCGCCCGGCGCAGCGAGGCCATGAACGCCTGCGCGTTGTCGGCGAGCGAGGAGAATCGCTCCGCCAGCGACAGCAGCAGCAGATGCACCCGGGCCGGATCGGGGTCGGCCTCCCCGGCGAGCGCGGCGAGGGCGGCGAGCTGCTCGGCGATGTCGCTCAGCGCCACGGACTGCAGCGATCCCCGCCGCCCGATCGCCTCCTCGTAGAACGCGATCGCCTGCTCGGCGGCGAGCCCGGCCGGGGTCAACTGGAACAGAAACCTCTTGCGGTGGAAGTCCGCCACGGTGCTGACCCGCCCGGTGTCGGCGTCGGCCCGCAGGTTCCCCCACTCCCGGAGCTTGTCCAGCGCCAGGACGAGCTGCTCGTCGTGCTCCCGCCGCAGCTCGGCGGCCACGTCCTCCGGCCGCAGGTGCACGATGAACCGCTCCTTCGCCCGGGCGAAGGCCCGCAGCACGTCGCGATAGAGCTCTGCGTTCGGGGCGCTCAGGTGTGCGAAGGGCTGGGGCTCGCGGGCCGGGGAGGTCATACGGGCAAGTTTCCTCCATTCCTTGAGACGCTTGGACCGATTGCCGCGAGAACACCGCGATTCGTCGGCCGCGCGGCCGGGACATGGGCGGGTCCCGCGTGCCTTCCGGCGATGCCCCCTACGACCGCCGCTCCGCTTGGGCGCGCTTCTTGTAGGCGAGGCCGGCGAGGGTCTCCCAGAT
>Ga0164243_10010936_pt1 | contig 12993 bp, 13 predicted proteins | sample OricompcompostOP_FD_108781 | JGI IMG/M metagenome (GOLD analysis project Ga0164243, IMG submission 108781) | Organic Plus compost microbial communities from Emeryville, California, USA - Original compost - Organic plus compost (OP) | ecosystem: Engineered > Solid waste > Mixed feedstock >... | reverse complement strand
CAGGGCAGCATAGCCGCGGGCTTGAGAGAGCATGCAGAATTCCCGAATCCGCCCCGGACACCGCTTGCTCCTCCTCCATCTCCGAGACACCCAAGTAGTCTAGGGTTTTCTTTTTAGATCTGGCTGTAAACCTAGATCTGGGATGTAAGCCTGTGAAAATTCGTTTCGCAGATGAGATTCGTAACAAAAATTCCATGGCTTCGGTCGTGCTAGGAAGGACCGTAGCTTTGCCCACTCATGACGTCTTATGAGGCAACCTTCCGTCAACTTCATCTCGAGAGTAGAAGGTATTCGTCTTTGCAAGAGGTCAAAACGGCAGAATACCTCACCGCACTGGCCAAGGGGTAGTTAGGTCCGACTTTGGAGTTAACACACAACTCGGCTGCTACAATCTCGTTGAACTCTTCTCGTTCTCCGCTCCAACTGATACACGCATAACCGACTCCAACCGTCATCATTTTCGTGAGATAAAACAGTAAACTTCTTCTTCTTCTTCTTTTCGACAAGATGGATTTGTCCTCTGTCCACGGGAGGTTAAAAAAGAACCCCAGATCCGAGCACATGCAAGACATCCACAATGCTCCCAAATGTAACCACTCTCCCAGCTCAGCTTTTCGTATTTGACCGCCAACATCGCAAACCCACGCCCAACCTCACGGCGTGCGACATGAGCGATGCTTCTCTGGCTCTATTTGATAATGGCATTTCCCGACGCAAGGGCTAGGCCAAGCCCCCGGGGAGACGCAAGAAAAGCTTCCATATGCTACTTCACGTGGCACATATCGTACTTTTGGCCAGCTGCCCGTACGACAGCGCGACAGCCCTGGAGAGGGGGAACCGGAGGAGAGAATGCGTTAGTGGAAGAAAGAAGAAAGAGTGTGAGGAAAGTAGAGAAAAGAAGACCAAAGGCAGATGCCGGTACCCGTAGTCGTGATACCATATCTGACTCTGCGATTGGACCGGCCTAACAGAGGAAAACGTAGCATCTAATCAAGAGATGGCGAGGAACAGCGTGCGGCCGTTGGGGATTGACGGATGGGGCTCGATCTTATTGTGATTTATTACTTGGTGAGTTAGGCTAGATGACTATCTCCGGTAGGATCATGGCCCAGAAACGGGCGAGGTTGGAGATCTGTTTAAAAAGGAGTGTAGGAAAAAAGTACAGTTGCAGGAGACTAAAGTGATAAGTTTCCGACCTGGTAGCCTCGTGATGAAAACATGTACGGTCCTTTGGCTGGGGCGTATGGTCCATCTGCTGGCCCGTGTCCATCCGGAGGAGTTTGGCAAGGTGAGACGCCCAGAGATGTAGCCGTTTTGATCGAGCTCCTTATTCGTATTTGAAGGGGCACGCTCGCTCAGACGAAGGCTTGATAGAATTCGTTCCAATTCGGAAGGGTTTCTGTCGAACGACAGCCCGCGCAGGCTCGAGTTGCAATTCCTGCCCATTACAGTGGTGTCCATATATCTCTCATCTCCCACCAGCTCCATACCGAAGCTTGACAGAAGAAGCCCAACGAAGTACGGGTCAACGGAAAAAAAAGGAGGAGTTCGCCTTGAGCCTTGGTGATGCCGACCAATGGGTCGAATGAAAACAGAGTCCATCATTACACGACCTGTGAAACAGGGCGATAGGATATAAATCTAGAAGTGACAGGGATGGGGCGATTGACAAACCAGAGAGCAAGTCAAGCCTTCCACACCACGCCGCACAGCCCCGCATGGGCGGTCTTAAAAAGACGGCTGACCTCTGTATTCTCGTGGTGTATTGGTGTCGATGGCCGGGAGCAGGCATCCGAATGCGGGGTTAATAGCATCAAGTGGACGTCTGACACGTTTGTAGAGAGATGGGGGTGTTCAGCATTGCGGACCCTCAGGGAGTGATCGACGGATATGTCAACCCCGTCAATTGGAACGGGATATACGCCAAAGACTTGATACGGCGTCATTCACGAGGTGTAGGTGCTGGGGCTGGGGCAGAGGCGGTAGTACACGAGGGCCCTTGCAGTATGGTGGCTGATTTTAGAAGAAGATGAGAGGGGAGAAAAGAAGGCGTAGAGCGAAAAAGGTGGGTGGGTGGAGGAGGGGGAAACCCGGGACGCAAGCCAATGTAGGGAAGAGGAATACGAGTAATGTTGCCACTGTTTCAAGGGTTGACGTGAGGATGAAGGGATTCATCAGACTCCCCCCCTTCTCTGATGCGGAGAATCCTGACGGTCTCGAGATGCAACGTAGGTCCGACATTGGGCAGGGAGAACGAGTTCGGTATCCGGCGAGATATGAGAAATGACAGCTATCTCTCCGAAGATGATGGATGGTAACGCCACGACATCCTCCTGGCTTTAGCCTCTTCATCGTTCGGAGGCGGGGGCAGAGTTGATCAAGATGGTTGTCCCGAAAGATACGAAAGGTGAGGTGCAGCCTCGAAGGCGAGTGGGCAAAGACAAGCTGCTGGCTTCCGCGGCTCCAATAACAGTGTCCGATGGAAGGATCATCCTCAGTCTATTGCTGTCTTCCTGTCGCTCTATCATTGGTAAAAAATTGTCTTTCATCTCTGCCTGGGAAGAAAGGCCAGTGCCATCGGTGGGTGGGATTCATGATAGGACCCTGCCTTAACCTGCCCAATTTAGGTCGTTTCTGTGTTTCCTCGAAGTCGTGCTCAGTAGCGGCGCCAAGCATACTAGATGCTTCTTGTGCCAGGCGCTGCATGTGTCATACCTTCCGAAGAGCAACACGAAGCATGTCTGAAACCGGGGGACGCTGTCATTTATTGACTATCTCGAGATTTCGGCGCATGAAAGAAATAACACCCAGGATGTAGTGTAGCAACGGTCACGAAAGTCGAAAGTGTGACCACGGATGTCTGATGCCGAATATCCACTCAATGGTCCCAAGTACGACTGGTCAAGGCAGGACCGAAAAATAATGACAGCTCACGATGCTCATGAGAACAGCAGGACATTCTTCCATGTGACGGGCCAGTGTATCCTGGTCTACCCACAAAGGCAGCATATTAGCTTGAATTACTGCCACTGATAGCCAAGCTCTGAGTCTAGCGTTGACCCGAGTATTGATCCTGGGAATGTCAGTGTATCGAACGGCGGCGTGACAGGATCCGGATCCAGATCCCAATAGCAAGGAAAATGTTGCAGGCCCAACTTGATAATGAGGCGGATGTGAATATAGAAATAAGAATTAGGCAGACATCACGATTAGCGCTTATCCCGTCCATCGTAATAATCTCGATCTCGCCTACGATCGTCTCGAGGTCGGTGATCTCTTTCGCGGTCCCTATCGCTGCGGTGATGCCGCCTGTCATCAGCACCGCGACCACGATCACGGTGCTTCGAGCCGGAATAGCGGTCATCCGACCGGTGATACGGACTCCGACTTCTGCTTCTTCTTCTATTGGGCGGCCGATTATCTCGAGGTTGCGACTCCCTGTCACCATCCCCCCGGGGCCGTTGGGCTCCCCGATCATGGCGGCGCTTCATTTCTTCCTGGCCGTATACCATGCCATACTTGCCGCTAACATCTTCATCGTATTCGTCTCGGTACTGCCTCCTCTTTTCCAGCTCTGCTGCACCACCGTAACCACCCCGCGATGCTCTCGCCTTCCGCTTCTGCGTTTCATCGTTTCTCCAGGCCTCGCTGAGCTTGCTAACACTTTGAGAAAAGTCGACGTGGATTCGGCGGTCATCGATCAAGACGTCTTGCATTTTCGAATAGGCGCCTTCGCATGCACTCTTATCCTCGTACTCGATGAAGGCATATTGTAAACTATCGCCCGTCTTCCTATCCCTAATTACCTCACAGCTAAGAATCTTGCCAAAACGGCCGAAGATAAGCTCGAGATCCTCGTCGGTCGTAACGGGGTTTAGTTTGCACACAAAGAGCACGTTCTCTGGAGGCTTGACTTCGGCAAATGGTAGATCGCCCATCAATTCAAGCGTCAGGGCATTTGCTCTAGCGTCTTGTTCTCGTCGGCGCCGCTCAACCTCTTCCTCTCCTAGCCCTTCCTGCTCGCGAAGGGCGGCTTCATCAGCTATCCGAACAGTCGCAAGCTGTGCTTTCGTGGGTTGTGGGGAGCTACTGGGTTCGCGTAGGCCAGACGGGTCGGGGTAAGGGTCGTCGAGAATGATCGTGTGGTTGATCCGGATGTCGACAAGTGGGTGTCCTCGCTCATCGGTGATCGCGCTGTTGATCTTGTCCAAAACATCAAATCCTTCCACCACTTTGCCAAAGATGGCTGCCTTGCCATCTAGGTAATCGGTATCGTCGCCGAGAGTGACGATGAACTGGGACGCGGCAACTCTTGTGTCTGGATCAGACGGCAACGGAACCGTGGCCATGCTGACGGTCCCCCTCTCGGCATGTTTTAGTTTTGGATGGAAGAAAGCGGGAAACGACTTTTTGGACTTGTCGCCGGAGACGAGGCCCCATATAGACGTGCCGCCATCAGACTCGGATGATAGAGGGCCGAGAGGATCGCCGGTCTGAAAGGAAAAGTTCTTTTGAATCGAATGGATCGGTGAGAAGTTGTAGTACTTGATCTTGCAGAGCTTCAGAAAGTTTTCGCAGAGCTTCGGGGCGTAATCCACTAGTAAGTCAATTACCACATCGCCTGAACTCGTCTCTATAAGCACCGACATGGCGGATGTGTGCTGGCTTGAGGGTAAAAAGGCAGAGCAGAAGCCTATAAACAAGGAAGTCGGGAGGGGGTGGGAGATAAGTTGGGTCGAGAGATGTTGAAGAAGGCGAGGTTCAGCCTACTTGTTCGTGCCTTCCTCTTCAATTCCCAAAAATTAGAGGCTAAGTTCGCTGCACTGTACGACTTTCAGCCAATCAGAATTCACTTCCCCGAGAGCTCAATGGACCCACTTCCGGCGCCTTGCACCTGCCCCACGGTGACCCTGAGATTTTTTTTTTTTTTTTGTCGACTCTTCCTGCCCTCTCTTTTTTTCTGCCTTCTTCCGATGCCTTCACTATAGGTTTCATTAAACCTAGACACTCCAACAGCAAGGCCTCCCCAAATTCAAGCAGGAGGAATAAACAACACTCAAATTAAAACGCCTCTTTCCAATTGTTCAATTGGCCTACCTTTGATACACGAACACATACATCCGACCACTCTCCTCCAAACTACCTGCGCAGCATGGGTGCCACCGACACTAAACCTTCCAAAAAGCGCCGGCAGAGCGAGGATCCAGAGGCGGCTGCAAAGAGGAGACAAAAGAAGCAGAAGAAGACCCCGCTATCTGCCGAGATAATAACATCAGACGTTGAGTCTGCACCTCCCTCTCCCTCTCTAGCCGCCAACGGCAAGAGCCAAGGCTCCAAAGCGGAAGATGGCGCCAAGGCCAAGAAGGACAAAGCCAAAAAGGCCGCTGCTGCTGGCATATCCGCGTCGCAGCAATCAATCCTAGATCCCATCGAGGTCTCTCTCACCCCGCCCCCGGATACCCAAGACAAGAAGAAGTCGAAGAAGAAAAAGAAGCGAGATACCGAAGAGGAGCTCGGGGCGACAAATGGCGCTAGCACGGGTCACGTAGAAGACGAGTCCTCCACAAAGGTCAAAAAGGAAAAGAAGGATAAGAAGAAGAAGAAGAAACACGACGATGCCGATGTCGCCGATGCTGACGAGAAGAAGACGAAAAAGGAGAAGAAGGACAAAAAGAAGAAGAAGAAGGATCGAGACGCCGATGCAGATGAGGATACTCTCAACGCAAAGAGGGAAGCTTCAGTTGACCTAGGCTCCCAAGCACCACCAGCGGCCCAGAACGGGGCCGACGTATCCTCAATCCCTAGATTACCCACCACCACCCCCGAAAAGAAGCGAAGGCGCAAGGACAAGTCTCTCGAAATCCAAGCCACTCCCCCCCCCGAATCGCCCAAGGCTGCCGCGTCCACCACAGCTCACCGATTTTCGACGCCGTCGGTGCAGGCTGATGCCCGTGCAGAGACTGCCTCATTCACCAAGACCTACGCGTCTGCCGATGCGGACTCTGAGCCTTCCGGGCCTCCTCCCGTTATCAACCAGGAAGTCGCGAGATGGATACCTCTGTGGCCTCGAGGATGGGACCAGCCCATCACGGCCGCCATCGAACAACACCTCACCCCCAAGCTTCACCGATATGACGGCGAGATTGGCGGAGTCCTTCTAAGCTTCAAAAATGTCTCCCTTAATGACAAGCCCACCCGAGAAGGCGCCGCCACGACAGACGAAGAGTCCGTCAAACTCCTCAGCGTCAACGAATACGGTGTGGGCTACTGCTGGCTCATCGCGGACCTCGAGCTCTTCATGCCCAAGCGAGGCGCCTGGATGGAAGGAGAGCTCATCCTCCAGAACCAAGGCCACGTGGGAGTAGTCTGCTGGGGCAAGTTCAACGCCAGCATCGAGGCGAAGCGTCTCCCTCCCAAGTGGTACTGGGTCGCGGCGCCCGAAGACGACGGCGACGTTAACATGGACATGAACGGCGACGGTGACGGCGGCGAGGAGCACCCGAGCGCTACCGTCCTAGGCCACTGGGTCGACGAGGCCGGTAACAAGATCAACGGCAACCTCCGCTTCCGCATCAAGAACTACGACGTCGGTCTTAGCGGCGATCACAGCTATCTGTGCATCGAGGGCACGATGCTGAGCGAGAACGAGGAGAATCGCCTGAGGGAACGGGAGCTCAAGAGGGCGAACCTCGGATCTACGGTTGGTTCGTTGCGTAGGCGGCAGCGTGCACTTCCGGAGTTTAGCATGACGGATCTTGGTGTGGACGCGGATGCGGAGAAGAAGAAGAAGTCGGATTGGGGAGTGAGGACGCCGAAGAAGCGGGAGAGGAGGGAGCCGAGGGAGCAGGTGGAGCAGGGGGAGCAGTCGAGTGAGGGGGGAGCGGAACCTATGAATGTTGATGTTGAGGAGGACGAGGAGTAGAATGTGTTTTACTTCCCAAAAACGCGGCTGTCTGATGTGCTTGTAGTTTTTGTTCAATGTAGCTTGGTTGATCAGGGATTCCTTCGATGTTTAGTCCAGTCTGAAGATGAGGGATAAAAAGCAAGTTCGATGATTTTTACTTCATGATTCCGGCATTCTTCAAGGCTTTCTAGATTCTCACCCACTTTTGTTAATTCTAGTCTGGAATGGACCATTCAAATATCCTATGACACACACTCTGCCCTCGATATCCCCTCTCGTCTCGTCGAAGCCCGGTTCTTTCTGTATTACATCGTATTCTCCGGCGCCAAATACTCGGTTCAATGCCTCATCCTTTCCACCGCTGCATTTTCTATGAGCTCGCATTCTATTTGACTGTGTTTGGCTCGGGATGTAGGCCTTCACTCACCTCGACGATCAGGTAGCTGGAGTCCCAACATCATCGGGTATCTAGAAGCCACTCAAAGCCAAGAGAATCCTTGACGTCAGATCGTTCCTCCGACGCAAGCTTGGGTATTCGCCCAAGAAAGCTCAAGAATTTAACTCATTTAGAACTTCGGGGCTCAAGTTTTGACAGAAACTATTCAAAGCAAAGGGTGGGACTGTGTTGTCCGAGGACTTGTTAACAAGGAATTGAATTTTTATGTATTATCTATCATCATTCATGCCCAAATTCTCAAGTATCATACCTTGATTCTTTTGAGGCTCTCATGTATTATTCGTTTATCAAATCCCCCCTTCTCATCAAAGCCTACTCAACCTCGCAGAACGCCTTAAACGTAACGAACTCGTCATCAGGTCCGCCACGAGACTCGAGAACAAGCTCGGCGGTGGCACCGACGAAGTAGACATATCCCTCCTCCATATCTTCAACCTTGGGGCCGACAGAAATCTTGCCCTTTCCCTTGGTGCAAATGACAACGCTAGGGCCCTGAATGGGCTCAAAGGTGGCCTTGGCACCGTCACCATTGAGAGTGGTGCGGATAACGGCGAACTCATCGATGGGAGGATCGTAGAGGGTCACGGACGAGCTGGAGCTGTAGCCAGTACGGTTGAGGGTGGCGTATGGGTACTCGGTAGGCTTCATCTTCTGCTCCTCAATGGGGGCAAAGTTATAAGTGAGGGTGCTGACGAGAGTGCTGACGTCCTTGTATTTAGGCGTGAAGCCAGCACGAATGACATTGTCAGAGGAGGCCATGCATTCGACAATGTCGCCCGAGATGTAGGCGTGGATGTCGTCGGCGGTGAGGAAGAGAGCCTCGCCGGGCTGGAGCTCGACGTAATTGAGGAAAAATTGGACAAAGAGGCCAATGTCGTTGCCATACTGGCCGTAGAGGCGGCGTACAAGCGCAGCCATCTTCTCGCCAGAAATGGAAGGAACGCCGCCAGCAGCAAAGTTGGCGCCCTCAGAGTCGGCAAGCTTGATGAGCTTCTCGGTTTCGGCGTCGACGTCGGACTGCGAAGAGGCCATGAGGCTGCCAAATGTCTTCTGGAGAATCTTCTTGCTCTTGGCGGTGGCCTCTTCCGAGGCGTCCTCAGCCTGAGCCTTGGCGTTGGCAATGAACTCGTCGGCGAACTCGGCACCGACAAGGGCCTTTAGGGGGCTAACGGTCTCGAGAAAGTGGGCGATCTCGGCGAGGGGTCGGAAACCGCAGAGGCCCTCGAAGGGAGTGACGGCAATGGCCATCTCGGGTTTGTGGTTGTCATCGGGGTAGTTCTTGGGGTCCCTGGCGTGGAGCTCCTCGGCAAGCTTCTTGTTGGGGTGGGCTTGGATAGAAAGAGCAGTATCGATGGAGAGAATCTTGAGGAGGAAAGGAAGCGTCTCTCCGTATTTAGCAGTGACGGCGTCGGAAAGGAGGGCCTTGTTGTCCTGGACGAGGTCGAGTAGAGTACGACCAGTGGTCAGGTCCTTGGAGGGGTTGGAGGGGTGGGTGCCCATCCATAGCTAGAGAGACGCGGGGCTGTGAGTTGGCGGTGTGAAATAAGAGGGCAGCGAAAACAGCTATCAGGCAGATGATGCTAAGACAGACCCTGCCTAACAGCAATTGCAAGCACAGAGGAGTCTATCAATAGCTTCACATCCCAGATATCCACCCTAAGCTTCTTAGGCAGTTTACTTACCTCGGAGTAGGGCTTATCTGACTGGATGGAGAAGTCGCCAGCAGGAGTGGCAGCAGCGAACTTGGCAGCAGTAGAGTCATGACCCTTCTTGCCCCAGGCATAGGAGTTAACTCCACATTGGAGCCTCAGCAAAGGGACCTGCATAGTGAAAGGGTGATTTGCTCTGTCGGAAAGAAAGTAAGTGATTGTTGGAGGTGAAGGAGAGGCGGCAAAAGAAGACTTGAGCAGAGCTTCAGGTCCAGATCGAATCCTTGGTCTGACGTAATTTGGAGATGGGGCGGGAGAGAGGAAACGGGACCAAGACTTGGCTTTTAAAACTATATTCCCCAGTGGGTATTTATTTTGTGGAAGGGGGAAGCTAGGAGAGAGAAAAAGGAAAAAAGGGGGGGAAAGGAAGAGGAACTAAATTGAAAGGTAGTTTGGCTTAGGGGGAAGGCGCAAGCATTGGGGTCACCTGGGAACATGGGAACCTGACGATGGGACTCGACTCGATAGTTTGGCAGTTCAATGATGGAAAGAGGCAGGTGGGGTGAACAATAGGCTCTTGAGCTCAGAGACAACAATGCTGCATGGGGAGGGGCAAATGGTGGGGGAGGGGAGCATCTTGGGAGTCAATTGAGTCGGTGTAGGGGTCTAACTGCAGACTATGGACTGAGGGAGCTTAAAGGAACAATCAATCGATCCACTCAGGGGTCGGTTAATTCCATTTCCAACATTCTGAGCATTTACTTCGTATAAATGTACCCCGTAGCCGATCGACTTGTATGAATTGTTGCATTGGCTTCAGATTTACCCCCAAAAAGGAGGTCGAGAACGAGATGAAGGTTAAAATGGGTCGACAGCCGCTCGCAGCTGCACCACCTCATCGCCCGATGTGTCAGCTGAGGCTGTCCCCGATTGGCTTCCCCGCGATGCATCTGCCAAAGCCCAGACAGACTTCGTCGTCCATAGGATTGGTACGTACCGACACGCGCCGCCCGTGAATAGCCTCAACACTAGACGACCTGCCTCAGTCCTTCAAAACCCACAGCACCTTAGCATTTGCCCCTACGGTATGAGAAGACCACACACCTTTCTGGAAATTCGACTTATATCTTCACCATTCATTACAATCAATTTGAACGAATACTCGTAGTCGGAGCTTATCCCTTAGTCCCCGTCATCCTTTATTGTTGATACTGGGCCTCAAATCCATCCACCAGTCATCGTCATCAAAAGACCAGGAAGTCGCCATCCTTGTGTTGACATTTTTTACACATCTGCATGTGAAGATAACTTGGACTTGCTCCTACCCTAAGTTGCAAGTTTTGCTGCACTTGAGGTTAATCCAGCAGCTGCACCCCTCACATATCTATATCCATTTCCTTCTTCTCTTTTTGCCTTGGTGCCTTTACCTTCTCCCTCTTCTCACATACATCGTACATCGTACATCATACCTACACACCTTTTGATCTTCGCCTTCTACCTATCTGTTAATAGAAGTAGGAAGAACTCTCTCAAATCGCAGGTAAGAAGGAATCAGTTTTCTTTCTCTTCCAAATTTCTTTCTGATCTGTTTTCTCTGCTTCCCTTGTATTTCTACCCTTCCAGGAGGCACTTCCTCTCGTCTCACCTCTCCCCTGCTTTCTATCAAAACAATCTTGTCTTTGCTGCAGTTTCATCTTCTGCATGGACCAAAACATCACAACATTTGACGCCTCTTTTCGTTTTTCTTTTATTTCCTTGTCGAGGATACATCCGTCATCCATCGTCTCGTGTTCTCAGTTTCGTCTCCTCTATTCCTACCACAAGTTTCTTACGTTATACGTTCCAAAGCCGTCATACCTCATCATCCCAACTCTCCATCAGGTGTTCTCTTCAGGCAGAAGCAGAGTAGAAGCTGGCAATTATGGCTGACAAGGAACGCAAGAAGCTGAAGAGTACCTTCACACCCCAATTTGTGGCGCCACCCACTCGCCGAGACCCCTAGCAGCGTTCTCAGGAGAGGCGTGCCGGCACTTCTGACGCCGACGCCCAGTCTGCAGCTGGCAGCGAGCCCAATACGCCGAGCTCTAAACCCAACACGACGAGCTCCAAGAAGAAGGGTGCCATGTCGCAACGTAATCGCAGTGGCCGCGGCCTCAACCGTAACAATGGAGGCACCCACGGCGAAGAAGTTGCGCTGTGGGACTCGGTAAAGGACAAACTTCCCGAGATCCTTGCGCAGATCAACGAAGACACTCGCAACCTCGACGAGCTCCTCAAGCTCGATGCCGAGGCCGCCGCCTACCGGAAGAAGGGAAAGGAGCCGCCGGCTAGCCTCCTCGCCAAGATGGAAACGCACTGTCGCAAGGGTGTCAAGGGTACTGAGGCGATTAAAAATGAGATTGCCACCTCTATCGAAAAGATTGGAGTCCTCCGCGCCATCATCCAGGCCAACAAGGACCAGGGCGGTACGGACGCGGGCTCCGGTCCCGCCACGACTGCTCGATCTGCCGCATCTTCGCGTCCTACTCGTGATAGGGATAGGGACCGAGACCGGGATCGGGACCGGGATCGTGAGCGAGAGCGCGATACCAGGGAGAGGGACGCCGCCGCCACGTCTTCACTTTACGACTTTGACGGTTCTGGAGAGTCTCCTGTTAGAAGCCCCATGGGCGGTTCTGCTCGGAGATTTGGAACCGACCGTTCAAGCAACCGGGACAGCATTCCGCCTCAGTCAGACAGCGCAGAGCCAACCTCGGGACCCGGAAGCACCTCGGCCGCCGCTACTGGTGCGGGTACAACCAGCCAAGCTAAGTCCAAGGTAGTGTTCAACAAGGGCGACGAGGTTGCCTTCCGACCTAAACAGGTCAGTGGCGGAGAGCAGCCCGATTGGATTCTCGGTGAGGTGGCCGCCGTTATCGGTGATGGTAAAACGCGCCGCTACAAGGTTATGGATATTGAGCCCGATGAGTCCAGCAAACAGCGAGAGTTCCGCACGTCGGCGTCCAACATGATTCCCATCACGCCCGAATCGCAGGCGGCCTCCCTCCCCGCCTGGGAGGCCAGGAAGGTGGTTCTCGCCTTGTATCCGCAGACCACAACGTTTTACAAAGCGGAAGTTGTGAGCACCTCGGCCGATGGAAAGGTTAGCCTCCATTTCGAGGGCGAGAGCGATTCAGCTACGCTCCAGCAGGTTGAGCGTCGGTTTGTGGTCGAGTATCGACCTTGATTTGTCAAGTCTTTTCTTTTCCTGGTTTATTCGGGGGTGGGTGTTACTTCTTGATTTACAAGTTTTTTTTAAGGTGTAAGGAAAGGGAATCGGAAAGGCGAATACTGCGGTTTCTGTGGAATTAGCATGGTTTGGTTTATTCTATCTTGAGTGTATAGACCCGAAGCGGCCTGGGTTTTCCTTCGGGTTGAACTCTTGAGTAATTCAGCGCGTTCACTCGTTCCCTCGAAACTGATATGGTGACTCGATCACATTGAATTTCTAACGAATTACGATGCCCCTCACTTCCTCAGATCCAGAGAGACAGTCGTTGGGGACCTGCATGAATGTTTAAGAGGAGCCCAAGACGTGTCTTCGAAGTGATAATAAAGGTGAACATCAGCGATTTGCGCAACAGACCGGGGCGTCAGAGGGCGAAGAAAAGGGAGAAGAGAAAACCCCCCCCCCCCCCCCCACAAAAAAAAAAAAAAAAAAAAAAGAACAAAAGAGAAGGGTCTGGCGACAGGGGAGGAGATGTAGAGTTTAGAAATTAAAATGAACAACAAAAAAAAATTAAAAAAGCTACAGTTTTAGTTAACAGATCAGTAGGAAAACAGCAAATACGAAGATAACATCGCACGTATAAACATTAATCTCGTTAAAATTAATCACATTAAAATCTGGATAAGGAGATTAGAAGTGGAGTTTCCTGAGGGAACCACATGGAGATTACGAAGTTTATAGACAAGAGGCTGTAGACAAAAAATATGTCTTGGTT
>Ga0164243_10010935_pt1 | contig 12993 bp, 13 predicted proteins | sample OricompcompostOP_FD_108781 | JGI IMG/M metagenome (GOLD analysis project Ga0164243, IMG submission 108781) | Organic Plus compost microbial communities from Emeryville, California, USA - Original compost - Organic plus compost (OP) | ecosystem: Engineered > Solid waste > Mixed feedstock >... | reverse complement strand
GGGCGAATTTGAAGCATGCATCATCCGGTTATTTTATAGGGAAATGCCGTCGCGGTCAGCCCGGACGCGATCGGAACGGATGGCGTTTCACTGCGCCGGGTTGTGTGCGGCGGCGGGTTTTTTCTTCTTGGGTGGCAGGATGGTCGGCGCCGGGATGTCGTCGATCTCTTTCTTGTTGAGTTCGGCGTCGAGATCATAGCTTTTGCAGCCTTTTTCAACGAGGCGCTGGTTAAAGACATGGAGCTTCTTGATCTCGGCGGCATAGTCGCCCTGCGGATCGACGCCGTGCGACAAGTTGCCGAACGTTGCCGCAAAACCCGATTGTATACCCCGTGACAGCGCTGAGGATTGCTGGCGGCTGCTGAAACCTCGAAGCTCCATGATTTGAACCTGCATGCGCCCAGTAATCTGCTTGCACGACAATTTGTCTTCGGGCGTGTCCGCTTTCGGCTTTTTCTTAGCATCAGCGGCGCTCGATGAGGCGAGCGCCAGAACGATAAGGAGGAAAAGCACAAAAGATCGCATCATGGCTCGCAACAGTGGCAAAGTGCAATGCTCATAACATTTCCGGGGCGGGCTCAAGGCAAACTTCGAGTACTCTCGCAGGTGAGTGGTGCATTGACGAGGGGCTCCCTGTCGTATTGCTTCGGCGGTCGGCGCTCCGATGTGCTGCTTGAGGTGATTTTCTGGACTGCGGATGATGGCGATGAGCAATTTCGGGATGGGGCTTTTGCTTCTCGCCGCCGTCGTCGCGGGCGGAGCGGCATCGGCCCAGGACGGTTATCCGAGCCACTTCGCGTGTGACTTCAATCAGGGCTATTCCTGGACTTATAACGCCGGGAAATATCAGGCTTCCCCACCGGCCGACCTCTCTTTCGAGATTGGCAAGATAGATCTCGACCGGCAGACGGCGTCGCTTATTCTGGGAGGCAAGCCGGCCAACGGCCTCAAGATCGTGCGCGCGATCAACGCCAATCACTTCATCGAGGTCGTCAACGAAGGATTTTTGAACCTCACCACGATCTACGATCGCGATCCGGCAACAGGCAAATATCCGGCTGTCCACTCGCGGCATTTCGGCCTCTTTGGGCAGCCCGTTTTCGCTCAGTATGCGGGCAGCTGCATTTCCAAACCTTGATGACCGTTGCGCCGTCGTCGCGCCTCATGCGAAAACGCCGCCTATGACACTTCATCTCGTCAAACTCTGCGTAGGCGTCAGCACGATCGAAGACCTTGCAGCCTGGCAAACGGAGCATCGGCGACGCAAAAGCCGTGACGGCATCGACTGCGCCTATCATCGGACCTTTCAGACACCGAAACGTCAGGCCGAGTTGCTCGACGGCGGATCAATCTATTGGGTTGTTCGCGGCATCATTCTCGTCCGTCAGAGGCTTGTCGGATTCGAGGAGGGAACGAAGGAAGACGGTTCTGCGTGCTGTACGCTGATGCTGGACCGCTCTTTGGTTCCGGTACGGCCAACGCCGCGGCGCGCCTTCCAGGGCTGGCGCTATCTGGACGCTGCCGACGCTCCGCCCGATCTCAAATCGGGTAAGAAGGATCAGATCGCCTCAATGCCCGCGGACATGCGAAAGAAACTCGCCGACCTCGGGTTAATCTGAACACGAATTTGTTCCGAGCCTCTCATGTCCCGCCCGCCGTTTACTCCGATCATCGCCGCATTGCCGAAGCTCGTCCCGTTTGTCGGGCCGGAGGCGATGGAACGCGCGCGGGGCAGACCTTTCAAGGCGCGTCTCGGGGCAAATGAAAGCGTTTTTGGTCCATCTCCGAAATCCGTTGCGGTCATGCGGGAAGCAGCGGGCGAGAACTGGAAGTACTCCGATCCTGAAAATTATGACCTTCGCGCAGCGATCGCGGCTCATCACAACGTCCCCATGGATTGTGTGGTGGTCGGCGAAGGGATCGACGGATTGCTCGGGCTAACTTGCTCGTTGTTCCTATCGCCTGGGGGCGGGGTCGTGACGACGGACGGAGCCTATCCCACATTCAACTTCCATGTATTGGCACATGGCGGCACGGTTCATGCCATTCCGATGCGAGCGTTCCGGGAAGATGTTCCTCGCTTGATCGAGACGGCAAAAGCGACGTCAGCATGTCTGATTTACGTTTCCAATCCCAACAGTCCAATGGGGACGTGGTGGACGGCAGACGAAATCAATGCACTCGTCGCGGAACTCCCGCCGCGGACCCTGCTCATACTCGATGAAGCCTATTGCGAGACGGCGCCTGTCGGCGCGGTGCCGATGATCGATGTGTCGAACCCACAAGTCATACGCTATCGTACGTTTTCGAAAGCATACGGGCTTGCGGGAGCTCGCATCGGTTATGCGCTCGGGGAGCGAAGCACGATCGAGGCTTTCGATAAGGTCCGCAATCACTATGGTATCAACCGCGTCGGGCAACTCGGCGCATGTGCCGCGATTGCCGATCAGGACTATCTCGAAGACGCTGTCGCGCGGATTGGCGCGGCCCGCGAGCGGATCTCGGCCATTGCCCGCGAGAATGGCCTCACGCCTTTACCGTCGGCGGCGAGTTTCGTTGCGATCGATTGCGGCGTCGACGGTGCATTTGCGACGCGGGTTCTGAATGGCCTTCTGGAGCGGGATGTTTTCGTTCGCAAGCCCGTCGCGAAGGGATTGGACCACTTTATCCGTGTGTCTTGCGGAAGAGCTGAGGACCTCGACATCTTCGCAGCCGCGCTCTCCGACGTGCTCGCGCATGTCGACGCGTGATGCTGCGCTGATTCATGCCATTGGGAGCCGCTGCTGCTTTGCGACCTGTGCCTCGATGCCTGCCACGAGGTTGGCGATCGCGGCGTCGAAAACTGCATCGTCCTTAAGGCGTGCGAAGGCAGGTAAAAGCTTTTTTGTGAGGGGCAGTCCACTCTGTCCTTCGAGTTCGCTCAGCATTTCGGGGCTCGGTTTATTGAGGAGGCCGCCGATTTCGCCTGCGCAGACACCCAGGATCGCAGCGTAAGTTGCAAAACTCGCGGCAGGAATGTTCGCTTCCGCCAGCCCGGCGTCGAAAAGCGTCTGATGCCATTCCTCCGCCAGCTGAAGGTCCTGCGGTCCGCTCGTCCAGAAGCGCAGGAGAAGGGGGAACGCGTTGGGGTATTGGTGGGCGAGCCTGCGATAAGCTTTTGCGGTTTCGATGAAGCGCGTCTGCCAATCAAGATCTCGTTTCGGTGCGTCGATACTTCCCTGCAGGCGATCGGCAACGGCGCGCTCCAAACCTTCCTTGGAGCCGAAGCGGTAGCTCAACGTCGCAACGTCACAGCCAATCGCACGGGCAGCGCAGCGGAGGCTGAATCCATCCAGGCCGCCGCGCTCGATTTCCGCTAGGGCGGCTTCAACGAGATCGGCCTCGAGCAGCCCTCTCTGGCCGCGGCTGTGTCTGGTTTTCATCACTGTTGAAATCGCTCTTGCGGAACGACAAGTCAAGAGCTATTCCAACATTGTTGAAAAAGGGAAAAGCATGGCATCCGCGATCGATCGAGAGTTCAGTGCGCGAGAGAGAAGCCTCAGTCTCGCCGCGATTATCTCGACGGCATCCGGTGTTGGAATTTCGTTCGGTGTCGGCTTTCCGCTGACCGCCCTCACGTTCGAACTTTGGCATCAGCCGAGCTGGCTCATCGGCTTGGCCGGTGCCGTTCCGGGTCTCGCCGTTCTGCTGATACTGCCGATCGCGCCGCGAGTTATCGCGTGGTGCGGGCCCGTGCCTGCGATCGTCTCCGGCTGCATGATCGGGTCGCTGGGCTTTCTTGCCCTGGGAATTTTCCAATCCCCTTGGGCTTGGATCGTGATCCGCCTCTTGATGAGCGCCGGTTTTGCCATTCCGTGGCTCGCGGGCGAAACATGGATCAACGCCGTCTCGCAGGAGGAGACACGGGGCAGGGTCATCGCAATCTACGGGATCGGGTTCTTCTCCGGCTATGCGATCGGCCCGGTCTTTCTGCAGCTGCTCGGTATTGTCGGACCAGCGCCTTTCATCGCGGGGGCTCTCCTGACAGCCCTTTCGGGATTGCCGATCATTTTCGGGCGGCGGCTCGCTCCCGCCTTTTGCCACGATGGGGCGCACAGGATCATCTCAGCCTTTGCCATCGTACCGACAGCGATGGTTTCGGCATTCATCGGCGGCTTCTCCGAAGTCACCATTCTTTCGCTGATACCCAACGTGGCGCTCGCGGCGGGTTGGGCACGTGATTCCGCTTTAGCTCTTCTTACCATCACCACGATCGGCGGGGTGGCGCTTCAGTTTCCGCTCGGCTGGCTTTCCGACAAGATGTCCCGTTTCATTTTGACGATCGGTTCCATCGGCCTCTTCATCTTGCTCGCCTTGGCGTTGCCGTGGGCACTGGGGAGTACGATCGCCTCCGTCATCGCGGCGTTCATGATCGGCGGCGTTATTCTGGGCTTCTATTCGTTGGGGCTTGCGATCGTCGGCGAACGCGTGAAAGCCGGCGATCTCGCGGCCGTGAATGCCGCTTACATCATCATGTACCAGTGCGGTTCTCTCATCGGGCCTGCTTGCGCCGGTATCGCAATGACAGATCATCCGGTTCGCGGGTTCGTAGAGATCGTCATCGCGATCATGCTGATTTCAGCGGTCGCGCTTGTGGCCTTCGAATTCAGGGACCGGCGGAGGACGCGCTACTGAATTTTCGGGTCTCGGAACGTGGTTAATTCTTTGTTTGCGTCCTCATGTTAGCCTCGCGCAAGGTTCCACATCTCGATGGCGTCGCGGGACTGCTCATGTTGGTGCGATCCGTTCTGTCATTCTTTTCCGTTCTGGCCTTCGGCGTCATGACGGCCGCAGCCGTCTTTGCAGCCATGCCCTGGCTTTCCGGACATGTGCCGGACAGCGTCCGCGCCCTGACGGAAGGGCTGCAATTTGAATCGCTGGCGATGGGGCTGGCGCTCGGTTTGATTCTGGGCGCCATCGTTCGCTGGGATTGGGCGGACATTCCCCGTCGGGTGATTACCTGGTTCCTCGTCCGCGAGCAGAAGTTTTTCTACTATTCGCTCATCGCCGTTTGTGCGGGCGTGCTGATTTTCTATTGAGCTGAAAAGCAAAGAGGCGGCCGCATGGACCGCCTCCGAAGATGTCTTGCTCGGCTCGGTTCTCAGACCGAATAGTACATGTCGTACTCGACCGGATGCGGGGTCATCTCGTAGCGCATGTTTTCTTCCATGCGCAGCGCGATGTACGCATCGATCATGTCGTCATTCATGACGCCGCCAGCTTTCAGGAAGTCTCGGTCCTTGTCGAGACTGTCGAGCGCTTCACGGAGCGAACCGGAGACGGTCGGAATCTTTGCGAGTTCCGCGGGCGGCAGATCGTAGAGATTCTTGTCCATCGCCGGACCAGGATCGATCTTGTTCTGAATGCCGTCGAGGCCGGCCATCAGCATCGCCGTAAAGGCGAAGTAGGGATTCGCGCCGGGATCCGGAAAACGGATCTCGATGCGTTTCGCCTTCGGGCTTGAGACGTGCGGAATGCGGCACGACGCCGAGCGGTTGCGCGCCGAATAGGCGAGCAGCACGGGCGCTTCGAAGCCGGGGACCAGGCGCTTATAGGAGTTTGTCAGCGGGTTTGTGAAAGCGTTGATGGCTTTCGCGTGCTTCAGAATGCCCCCGATATAATTGAGGCACATTTGTGAAAGGTCGGCGTATTTGTCGCCGGCAAACATCGGTTGGCCGCCTTTCCAGATCGACTGGTGGACGTGCATTCCCGAGCCGTTATCGCCGAAGATCGGTTTCGGCATGAACGTCGCCGTCTTGCCATAGGCCTGCGCGACGTTGTGGACGACGTACTTATAGATCTGGAGATGATCGGCCATCGTGATCATCGGGCCGAACTTCATGCCAAGCTCGTGCTGTGCCGCCGCGACTTCGTGATGGTGCTTTTCGACGGAGACGCCCATTTCCGAGAGAACCGAAAGCATCTCCGAGCGGATGTCCTGAGCGCTATCGATTGGCGGCACCGGGAAGTAACCGCCCTTGACGCGCGGACGATGGCCCAGATTACCCGACTCTACGATGGCGCCTGAGTTCGAAGGCAACTCGCTCGAGTCGACCTGATAGCTCATCGAGTACATGTCAGTCGTGAACCTGACATCGTCGAAGATAAAGAATTCGGCTTCCGGACCGAAATAGACTTTATCGCCGATGCCGAGCGACATCATGTAAGCTTCGGCTTTCTTTGCGATCGAACGGGGGTCGCGCTCGTAGGGCTGACCTGTCGAGGGCTCGAGGACGTCACAGAAAATGGCGACAGTCGTCTGGGCGAAGAAGGGATCGATATGCGCGGTTGCCGGATCAGGCATCAAGGTCATGTCGGAAGCTTCGATCGACTTCCACCCCGCGATCGAGGATCCGTCGAAGGCATAGCCGTCGGAGAATACACTATCGTCGACGCAACTGACGTCGGCGGTGACGTGCTGCATCTTGCCCTTGGTGTCCGTGAATCGAAAATCCACGAACTTGGCTTCTTTGTCCTTGATGAATTTCAGGACGTCACTCGCGTTTTTCATAGACACTCCCCTGTCTAGGCAGTCTGTTCCAACTCACGCTGGCCAGATCGTTTTGTTCAGTCTGGCTTTGTTCATGCGCGGTCGTGTTTTTGGCTTGCTGTTTTCTCAGATGGCATCGCGGCCGGATTCACCGGTGCGGATCCGAATAGCGTCTTCGATTGACGAGATAAAGATCTTGCCGTCGCCGATCCGTCCGGTCTTGGCGGCCTTTTGGATGGACTCGACGGCCTTGTCCAGCATGTCGTCGCTCAAGACGACTTCGATCTTCACTTTGGGCAGGAAGTCGACGACATACTCGGCCCCTCGATACAGTTCAGTGTGGCCCTTCTGACGTCCAAAACCCTTCGCCTCGATGACCGTGATGCCTTGCAAGCCGATTTCTTGTAGCGCTTCTTTTACTTCATCGAGCTTGAAGGGCTTTATAATCGCTTCGATCTTTTTCATTTTCGCCCCTTAAATCTTGGACAGCATGTTGAAAGTCATACACATACACGCTTGCCCAGTGGCCCCCAGGCTAGCAGAGGCCGTGCCATCCGCGACGTTCGCGAGAAACATCACTTATGTCATTAGCTTAGCGTGTCGTCTCGGCGTCTTAGATCGCCGCCGCCCAGTTAATAAGCCTTAAATTGATGCATGATGCATGATTTTTGTGCGGATTTTTTCGGAAGTTCGCATGTCGCGGCGTTGGCGATGAATTTGCAGGCAGCTAAGGCGAGGCGTGGGAGAGCGAACAACGATGAATGAGCTACTGACAACGTCGGAGATGGCGGAAGCCGACCGGTTAGCCGTGGCGGCGGGCGTGCCGAGCCTCGATCTCATGGAGCACGCTGGAAAGGCGGTTGCCGAGGCAGCTGCCGGCATGGTGCGTGGGACCGACCGGCGCGTCGCGGTGCTCTGCGGTCCGGGAAACAACGGTGGAGACGGCTTTGTCGCTGCTCGGCATCTTCGCGACCGAGGCTTGGATGTTCGAGTCTTTCTCCTCGGCAATCCGTCCGCCCTCAAAGGCGATGCCGCGGAGATGGCCCGGCGCTGGCCGTTGCCCATCCGAGAAGCGTCGCCCGATTCACTCCAAAGTATGCATCTCGTGATCGACGCGCTCTTCGGCGCGGGACTTTCGCGCCCTCTCGAAGGAAAGGCCGCGGAACTCGTCAAGGCGGTGAATGAGAGCGGGCTACCGGTTCTGGCCGTTGACGTTCCAAGTGGCATCGACGGAACTACGGGCGAGGTTCGCGGCATCGCCATTGAAGCGCGACGCACGGTGACGTTCTTCCGCAAAAAGCCCGGGCACGTTCTATTGCCCGGCCGCGAGCTTTGCGGCGAGATCATCGTTGCGGATATCGGCACGCCTGAAAGCGTGCTCGAAACTCTCAAGCCGGCATTGCACGAGAACGATCCTTCGTTGTGGATCGAGCATTTCAATTGGCCCCAGTTCGGCGGCCATAAATACGATCGCGGACATGCAGTGGTCGTTTCCGGACCTGCGCTTCAGACGGGAGCTGCGCGCCTCGGTGCGCGCGGAGCCCTTCGGATCGGCGCAGGCCTCGTCACCCTCGTCGGCAATGGTCCCGCGACCGCAATCATCGCAACGCAGATCACATCGATCATGGTCCGATCGGTCGCCGGGGCGGCTGCGCTTTCCGAATTTCTGAAAGATACCCGGAGAAATGCGGTGCTGATCGGTCCGGGCGCCAGCGTCGGGCCGGAGACGGCGGATGATGTCCTGGCGATCCTCAAATCATCGCCTGCCGTCGTTCTCGATGCCGATGCGCTCACGTCGTTCGCAGAGCCGGAAGGGGCGCGAACCGACAATGGAATGGGATTTCTCGCGCGAAACGGCGATGGTCCGCTGCGTCCGGAGAGTTTGTTCTCCGCGATCAAGGATCGCTCGCCGCCTGTCGTCGTAACGCCGCACGAAGGAGAGTTCAAACGGCTGTTCGGACAGTTGGACGGTTCGAAGGTCGACCGTGCTCGGGAGGCAGCCCAACGATCGGGTGCTGTCGTTATCCTGAAAGGCGCGGACACCGTCATTGCGTCGCCCGACGGCCGCGCGATGATCAATTCGAATGCGCCCCCTTGGCTTGCAACGGCAGGTGCGGGAGATGTTCTCAGTGGCTTCGTTGCGGGGCTTCTGGCGCAGCATATGCCGGCTTTCGAAGGGGCTGCCGCGGCGGTCTGGCTGCACGGTGCGGCTGCTAAGAAGTTCGGCGTTGGTCTGATTGCCGAAGACCTGCCGGACGTTTTACCGGAGGTGCTGCAGCGTCTGTTGTTGTCGAGGGCGTGAGGCGTCGAGCTACGTGCTGATCTGGGTGCTTGCTCTCCCGGTTTGCTTGAGCTGGTCTTCGGCATGCAGGAATGCTTCGACCTCGGGCGTAGCCGGCGGGCTGACCTCCGAGACCCCGATCAGGCCCATCAGCCGTGCAATCTCGACAAACTTTTTTTCCTTGCGGCTATAGATGCCACCTTTGAAAAGTCCGCGGGCTGCGGTCTGTCCGTCGCGCGGGCCGCCATCGATGACAAAGGTCTGCTCCATCACAACCAGCGCCGCGTCCCAGCACAGCACCCGCGTCTCGAGACGAAATCTTTGAAATGGCCGGAGTTCACGTTGAAAGCGAACGGTTATGGCGCTGGCGATCGGCGTCCATCCATGACGCAGGACTTCGCGCCAAAGACCCGAACGCACCAGGACATCGAGTCGACCGAGATCCATCAGTGTCAGATACCGCCCGTTGTTCATGTGGACGGAGGGATCGAGGTCGTGTGGCCAGACGCGAAACGAAAGAAGGGACGTATTCCCTGGCAGGACGAGGTGCCCGCGGCCGCGCGCCGTCAACAGGACCCACATCAATCTGAACCATAGGTTCATGTGTCGATTCCGAAACCAACTGATTACGCCTAGATTGGCTTTACGTATGCGTCAACGCGTGTTGCGGTCGCGAGTGGATTTGGCGTTTGCCCGGCACGCGGCCACAATGGCACGATAACGTTTGCTGCATTATGAGTTGCGATTCTGACGAGCCGAAAGAAGGTTGGGTTGCAAATATGAAGACCTTGCGGGCAATGGCGATCTGGCTTGCTGTGGCTTTGCCATTCATACCGATTGCTGTTTTTGCGGCGGACGACGTCGCCGCCCCGTCGCCGGTCGAGGAGGGGGCCGCCCAACTCATTCGCGGCGACGTTTCGCAAGCTGTTGCGACTTACACGGCAGCGCTTAAAGACACTGGGCTTCCGAACGATCGCCGGGCGGCTATCCTGAATGATCGTGCTGTCGCCAATGTCCGGCTCGGTGAAACCAAGCTTGCGCTCGAAGACTACAATCATGCAGTCGAGCTCTTTCCCGAGTATCCGGTCGCCTACAACAACAGGGGCAATTTGCTGCTGGCGCTGGGCCAGCTCGGGGAGGCAGACAAAGACTTCGATCGCGCCCTGGTTTTGGCACCAAGCTTCGCGGCCGCTTATTCAAATCGTGCCAACGTCAAAATGAAGCTTGGGCAGCCGCAGGACGCGATTGCCGACTTCACGAAAGCGATCGAATTGATGCCGGCGAGCGCGCCGCCCCTGTCGGGACGTGGCCTCGCCTATCTTGCTGTCGGTAAGCCGCACGCCGCCATTCGGGATTTTTCCAGGGCTGTAAGTGCGGATGCGCGTTTTGCGTCTGCCTATCGCAATCGTGCGGAGGCGCGGCTCGCCGTCGGCCAGCGCGACGACGCTATCGAAGACCTTTCGCGTGCGATCGCGTTCGACGCAAATAATGGCGAACTCTATGTCGTGCGTGGATATGCATACCTTCTCGATGGAAACGGCGCGTCGGCGATAAAAGACTTTTCGCGCGCGATCGAACTCGATCCGAAGTCGAGTGCGGCTTATGAGGGCCGAGGGCTCGCCAATAGCATTGCCGAAGCTTCTGATGATGCCTACTCCGATCTCAATCGCGCGATCGCGCTCGATCCGCGCTCCCCAGTCGCTTTTGCCTTTCGTGGCTATGCCTACAAGGAAGATGGCCAACCTGATATCGGCTCCAAAGATGTCGATACGGCGCTGAAGCTCGATTCGAATTCGCCTGAAGCTCTTTGGGTACGAGGGGAAATCGAGGAAGCCAACGGACAGGCTGATACAGCCATTACTGACTTGAGGCGCGTGCTGCAGTTGAAGCCGAGCTGGCAGTTCGCGTCGGATGCGTTGAAACGTTTGGGTGCAGCGCCGGACGACATCGAGGATAAGCCGCAGCCTTTGCTCGATATCGACCGGTGGCACGTTCTGCTGCATGGGAAGGATTATTTTGCGACGAGCGATGACTATCGGCAATTACGTGTTCCGCTTGAGATGACGGGTGAAGGACTGCCGAAACTGCTTGCATGGGACGTTCAGAAACCTCCCTACGCGGGCTACGGCGTGTTGCGGTTTTCCGGCGGACGCGTTGTTGGAAAGGACGGGTTTGAAGATACAGAACTCGCCGCAATCATCGATATCAGTGCTGCGAAAGTCATCGCGATCGAGCCCAATCGGCAGGGAAGTCGCACCGCGGCGTGGACCTGGGACGGTGATACACTTCAGATCGCCAGTGTAGACGGTGTCACGGACCAATACCAACTTCATCCGGTCAACGTGGCTGTTGTCGGAAATCGCGATCAGCCGTTCGGTGCCGATGGAATGCCGAGGGCAGAACGTCCGCAACGCCGGTACAAGCCCAAATCATTCTTCGAATTCCTCTTCGGCAATTGATTTGAAGCGCTGACACCGGTGCGAATACGGCAGACCACATGAGTGATAGCCCGATCATCGTGTGGTACCGGAACGAGCTTCGTCTCCGGGATCATCCCGCGTTATCGGCCGCAGTCGCGACCGGAGCGCCGGTGTTTCCAGTCTATATTCTTGACGACGCGGTCGCGGGACGCTGGAAGCTTGGCGCCGCCTCACGGTGGTGGCTGGCGAAAAGCCTTGAGGCGTTGTGCCGGGATATTGCGGACCGCGGCGGCCGATTGATTTTGCGTCGAGGCGATTCGTTGGCAGAACTCAAACGCCTTGCGAAAGAGACCGGTGCGCAGGCCATCCATTTTACGCGGGGTTATGAGCCGTGGTCCGGAGTGCTGGAAGAGCGCGCGAAACGGGAGTTCGATAGGCTGGGTGTCGGCTTCAGACGATATGGGGGTCGGCTGCTCCGTGAGCCGGAGGAACTGTGCACTGCGTCCGGCACGCCTTACCAGGTTTTTACGCCGTTCTGGCGTGCCTTCCGCCGTGACTACACGGTGCCGCAATCTTTGCCTGCTCCGAAGCGGCTGACCGCGCCGCGGCCTGAAATCAAGTCCGATTCGCTAGCAGATTGGGATCTGGTTCCTGTAAGGCCGGACTGGTCGCAAGGGCTCGCGACGACATGGCGCCCGGGAGAAGATGGTGCACACACGCGGCTCAAAGATTTCGTGACGGGGGCGCTTTCCGGCTACGCAAACAATCGTGATCGTCTGGATAGAAGCGGGACGTCGCGACTTTCTCCCCATCTTGCTTTCGGAGAGATTTCAGCAGCAGCATGCTGGCGCGCTGCCGTCGATGTATTGGGAGAGGCTGGTCAGAGTGATCAATCCGTCGAAACTTTTCTAAAGGAAATTGTCTGGCGCGAATTCTCTCATTCGCTGCTTTTTCATTTTCCTAGGATGCCAGAGCATCCGCTCCGGGAAGAATTCGAGGCCTTCAAATGGACCAACGCGGCGGATCATCTCAAGGCTTGGCGGAAGGGAAAGACCGGATATCCGATCGTTGACGCGGGCATGCGGGAGCTCTGGGCGACAGGCTACATGCATAATAGAGCCCGTATGATTGCGGCCTCCTTTTTGACGAAGGATCTTCTTCTGCCATGGACATCGGGAGAAGCATGGTTTTGGGACACGCTTGTTGATGCAGATCTCGCTAATAATGCGGCGAACTGGCAATGGGTGGCTGGCTGTGGTGTCGATGCTGCGCCCTTTTTCAGGATCTTCAATCCGGTTTTGCAGGGCGAGAAGTTCGATCCCGGCGGCGATTATATCAGGAGGTGGGTTCCGAAGCTTGCGCGCGTTCCTGCGAAAGATATTCACGCTCCGTGGTCCGCGAACGCGGCCTCTTTGAAGCAGGCCGGTATCATGATCGGCGAGTCGTATCCTGCGCCGATCGTCGATCATCAAGCAGCGCGCAAACGCGCATTGCAGAGATATGATAACCTGAGGGTCGGCAAGTGATGGGCTTACAACTCGGAGCTTCTTAAGCTCATGCTCGCCGTGCAAAGCACGTGATCGCCGAAGGATTTAAGCCGTAAAATCGGCAAGCGCTGGAAATGCTCAAGTGGACCCTTGAAACCGTTTCGTAAGCTAGTTGAACCGGGGACCTGTACTCCTCGCGATTTATTGGTAATTTCCATTAACGGTGAGAGTCCTTCACCGTATTATACACTTGGTCTGTATTGCGTAGGGAGCGGG
>Ga0164243_10010933_pt1 | contig 12994 bp, 10 predicted proteins | sample OricompcompostOP_FD_108781 | JGI IMG/M metagenome (GOLD analysis project Ga0164243, IMG submission 108781) | Organic Plus compost microbial communities from Emeryville, California, USA - Original compost - Organic plus compost (OP) | ecosystem: Engineered > Solid waste > Mixed feedstock >... | reverse complement strand
TGCCAGTGACAGCACGCTGTCCTGGTGGACCGTCGCGATGCTGGTGTGCGGCACTCTCAGAAATCCGTTCACCGCGAACACCGCCATGCTGATGCCGCCCAGCCGTTCAATGCCGGTGAAGAAACAGCCGCGCAGGCGCCCCGGTCCTTTCAGTCGATAAAGCCGTTGCATCACATAAATGAGGCCATAGGTGGCGGCGATGAATTGAAAGGGGAAAAATGCCTCGTTGGTATTCGCCACGCCGAAAACCAGCCCCGCCAGCAGCGCGTAACGCCCGGTAAACCTGATCCGGCCGGTCGCTACGCAGGCGATGCCCAGCACGAATTCCGGCAGGTGCCCGAAAAACGTGGCGAAGATAACCAGATCATGCTGATCGAAGACATCCTGAAGTCGGTAAATGGCCAGATAACTGACCGCCAGCAGCGCGACCAATCCCAGCCCGCGATAGCGTTCAATGACCCAATACAGCAAGGGAAACAACACGTAGAGCTGCACGATCAGGCTGTAGAACCACCAGGGACCGTTCAAGGCGAACAATTTGCCGGGAATGAAATTCTGTACGAAGAATAGAAAGGGCATCATGTCCTTCAGTACCAGCGGGTCCAGCTCCCGCAACCACAGCAGGTAAAAGGCGAAAGCCAGCAACAGGGACAGCCAGATTTTCGCAATCCTTGCAGCAAGGAAACGACCCATGCCCGTTTTACGGGCGCCATAGCCACTGGCCAGGCCGACGCCGCTGATAAAGATAAATACCTGAACGCCGTAATGGCCGAAAAAGTCGAAGGTCGTATTGATCAGTTCGGAGGGAAAGGCCCAGTAATGGAGAATCAGGCTCTCCGTGCTGGCCTCGCTGAAGCCCATCTCGTTGAAACCGGTATTCGGCTCAACCCAATGGAAGAAGTTGTGCCCGACGATCATGAAGATGGCGAGGCCTTTCAAAAACAGCGTGAACTCTTTCGTCCAGCGAATTCCTTGATCAGCTCTCAAGACGACGACCTTGTTCTTTTCTCTATTATGTTGCCGATTGCTTATCCCATACCGGCGCCGAACCCGTTACCCGCGGGCCATGAGCCTTATAGCGGAACACGGCCGACGGGTCAAAGCGGCTTTCCAGCTTTTCGACGAACGTCATTGTTCGCGCCATAACCCGTGACCGCCTCGATTCGTCGCCACGATCCGCAATGCGGTTCGAAAGACCTGGACGACCACCCGCGCGAGTCGGAGCGCGCAGGTTTCCCGTTGGCGCCGCTCACCGCAGGGCCTCGGCCGCTGCGCGCCGCATTTCTTCGATGCCGCGGTTGGCCAGCGCATCGGCCATTTCGTTTTCGCGATGGCCGCTGTGGCCGCGCACCCAATGCCAATGCACCACGTGGCGCTGCCGCTGTTCGTCCAGCTGCTGCCACAGGTCGGCATTCTTCACCGGCTCCCTGGCAGCGGTGCGCCAGCCGCGTTTCTTCCATTGCGCCAGCCATTCGGTGATGCCGCGCCGCACGTATTCGGAATCGGTGGTCAGGGTCACCTCGCAGGGCTCCTTCAGCGCCGCCAGCGCTTCGATCGCCGCGCGCAGCTCCATGCGATTGTTGGTGGTCAGCGCCTCGCCGCCGTGCAGTCCCTTTTCGCGGCCGTTGAAGCGCAACAGCGCGCCCCAACCGCCCGGCCCCGGATTGCCCTTGCAGGCGCCGTCGGTAAAGATTTCGACTTTTTTCATCACTGTCTTTTCATGGAACGCTGGCCGACGCTGGCGCTGGGCTTGGCCAGGGGCGACAGCACCGCGGCCGGGTTGGCCCAGCGCGGCTTGAGCGGAATGAAGGTCGAGACCTGCTTGAGCGCGGTGATCAGGTAGATACCGCCGCCCGGCAGACGCCGCGACCACTGATTGTCCATCTTGCCGCCGGCGGCGGCGCGGCACAGGCGCGCGCCGTCGATGGGCAGCGCGTGAAACCCGAAATCCACCTGGTCGGTTTCGAAGCCGAGCAGTTGCAGCCAGTCATCGACACGGGCCGCGGACAGCAGGTGATTATGCCAGATACTGTTGCGGCGCCAGTGCCCGAACACCATGCGAGCCCCGAACAGCGACCACGGATTGAAGCCCACCAGCAGCACCCGGCCGTGCGGCACGATCACCCGCTGCAATTCCCGCAGCAGGGCGTGGGGGTTGGCGGCGAACTCCAGCACATGGTGCACGATCACCACATCGAGGCTGTCGCTCTCGAAGGGCAGCTCGTGGTAATTGCATTGCACGAAATTGGCGGCACCGGCCAGGGGCGCGGGGCCGGCCTTGTAACAGCGCTGTACCCGACAGTCCCGATACAGGTCGAGCTGGTTGTCGATGCTGAGCTGCAACAGGTGATAACCGAAGCAGTCGGTCAGCGCGCGGCTGAGCAGGCGCTGCTCGATGGTCAGCACCGCGCGGCCGAGATCCGCCTGGTACCATTGATGCAGCGCCGGCGCCAGCGTCTCGATCTGCGGCTCACGTTTCCATGCTTGCATTCGAAAAATCCCGCTGCTGGGTTTACGTCGGGGCCATTGATCGCGTTCAAGACACGGGGACGAGGCGTTATAGTACCCGCTCCGGGCGCTACACAGAACCGGCGATCGTCTCAAGGATTGCATCATGCTCAACATCCGACCGATTCCCGCCTTCACCGACAACTACATCTGGTGCCTCGACGACGGCCGGCACGCGTACCTGGTCGACCCGGGCGACGCCGAGCCCGCCCTGGCCTTCCTGGAACGACACCGGCTGACGCTGGCCGGTCTTCTGATCACCCATCACCACCTCGACCATATCGGCGGCATCGCCGGGCTGCGGCAGCATTTTCCGGACATCACCGTGTACGGGCCGCGCAATCCGGCCATCGCCGGCATCGACCACGCGCTGGGCGAAGGCGATACCCTCGCCGTGCTGGGCTCGCACTGGCGGGTGCTGGCGGTGCCGGGCCACACGCTCGACCATATCGCCTACTTCTGCGCCGACCATCAGCCGCCGCTGCTGTTGTGCGGCGACACTCTGTTCGCCGCCGGCTGCGGCCGCCTGTTCGAGGGCAGCGCCGCGCAGATGTACGCCAGCCTGCAACGGCTGGCGCAGCTGCCCGATATCACCGAGCTGTATTGCGCCCACGAATACACGCTGTCGAATCTGCGGTTCGCGCGCGCGGCGGAGCCGGACAACCGCGCCGTGCAACGCCGCTTCGAAGCGGTGTCGCGCATGCGCGATCGCGCCGAAATCACCCTGCCCTCCAGCATCGGCCTGGAACGCCAGACCAATCCGTTCCTGCGCTGCGACACGCCCGAACTACAGCGGGCGGCGCGTGGCCACGACGCCGCCGACACTTCTCCCGAACAGGTTTTCGCCGCCCTGCGCCGTTGGAAAGATCACTTCTGAGTCGGCCAATGGTCGATTTTGAGAACCCCGTTCTTTGACGAACGCCGTCGAAATCCATAGACTTTGCAAAATTTTTCGACGCGATAATTGTGATTTTTTCATTTTTCTTTTTGGGAAGCGGCGTAACCGATGCGATTTTTCCGCTCGAACTACAAGAAAAAGCGACTTAAATTCAATGGCTTGGGGCAACCTCTTTATATTGTGGTTGCACTAGCGCTCTCAGCCTGCACCAGTCTCAAGGACACCGCCCAGCGCGAACACCCCACCGACCAACCGACAGCCTCCACCCAGACCCAGCACAGCGGCTCCCGCGCCCGCAAACCGATCCTCGACCCCGAGGACAACAGCGACGACGAAGACGACAACCCGTCCTACGCCGATGAGAACCGCACCGTCTGGCACGCCATCCGCGCCAACTACCAGCTGAACCAACCGGACAACCCGGCCATCGACCAGGAAGTGAAGTGGTACCGGTCCAACCCGAGTTTTCTCTACCGCGCCACCGAACGCTCCAGCCGCTACCTGCACTATGTGTATTCGGCCATCCAGCAACGCAACATGCCCGCCGAACTGGCCCTGCTGCCGCTGGTTGAAAGCGCCTACGATCCGTTCGCCTATTCCAGAAGCGGCGCCGCCGGGCTGTGGCAGTTCGTGCCGGCGACCGGCAGCAACTTCGGGCTGAAGCGCAACTGGTGGTACGACGGGCGCAAGGACGTGGTGGCCTCCACCGACGCGGCGCTGACCTATCTGCAATATCTGCACGACCAGTTCAACGGCGACTGGCTGCTGGCGATCGCCGCCTACAATTTCGGCGAGGGCAGTATCCAGCGCGCCGTCGAGGCCAACCGCCGGCGCGGCAAGCCGACCGATTTCTGGAGCCTGGAACTGCGCCAGGAAACCCGCACCTACGTGCCGCGCCTGCTGGCGCTGGCGAAGGTGGTCAAGGCTCCGCACAACTATGGCGTCAACCTGTACGCCGTGCCCGATCGCGCCTACTTCGCCACGGTCGAAACCCACGGGCAGCTGGACCTGGCCAAGGCTGCGAGCCTGGCCCGGGTCGACGTCGACGAGGTCTATCGCCTGAATCCCGGCTTCAACCACTGGGCCACCGACCCGAGCGGCCCGCAGCGGCTGCTGCTGCCGGTGGACGCGGTGGAACGGTTCTCCGAGCAACTGGCCACGCTGCCGGCCGAGGAGCGGGTGAAGTGGACCCGCTACGAGGTGAAAAAAGGCGATACGCTGGTCGGCATCGCGCGCCGCTTCAAGCTCGACGTGGGCACGCTGGCCACCGCCAACCGGCTGACCGCCAACACGCTCAAACCCGGCCAGTCGCTGCTGTTGCCCGAGGGCGGCCCGAGCGCCGAGCGCCAGACCGCCGCCGCCGGCCAGACGCCGCTGGGCAGCCGCCAGGTGTTCCATACCGTGCAGTCGGGTGAGAATCCGCGGCGCATCGCCCAGCGTTACGGGGTGAGCGTGCAGGACCTGATGCGCTGGAACGGCATGGGCCCGAACGATGTGGTCAAGCTCGGCCAGAAGATGAGCGTATGGACCACGGCCAAGGTCGACAACGCCACCGAGCAGCCACCGGCCAACGCCATCATCCAGGATGGTTCGCACAAGGTCGGCTACACGGTGCGCAACGGCGATTCGCTGCACGCCATCGCCTCCCGGTTCAACATCCAGGTCGAGGACATCGTGCGCTGGAACCAGGTCAACCCGCGCGCCCTGTTGCAACCCGGCCAACGCCTGACGCTGTTCGTGGACAGCAACGTGGCCGATACCCGGCGCTGATTTTTCTCCTTCCCTTGCCCGCGCGGCGCTGCGAAGCGCCGCGCCACGGCCGGCAACCGACACTTTCACCTGATCTGTCGCGCCCGTGGCGACGAATGTCGCGGCATCCACGCCGGCGCGCGCAGACGCCGGTTTTTCCCGGCGATCGGTCTGTTCAGAGCCGGGCGAAATTGATAACGTAGCCCGCGTTTCAATCATCAGGTCGATTCATGCACTGGTATCGTTTGCCCACCCTATGACCGGTTATTTTCTCAGGCGCCTGCTGCTGGTCATCCCGACGTTTATCGGCATTACGCTGCTGGTGTTCGCCATCACGCGCGTGGTGCCGGGCGGGCCGATCGAACGCATGATGACCCAGGCCGCCTTTGCCCAGGGCGACAAGGGCGGCGGCACTTCCCGGAGCCACTCCGGCAACACCCTCTCCGAACAGCAGCTGGAACAACTCAAGGCCTACTACGGTTTCGACAAGCCGGTGCTGACCAGCTACGGCAGCTGGTTGTGGCGGGTGCTCCACCTCGACCTCGGCAATTCCACGCGTTATCACGATCCGGTCTGGGAGCTGGTCAAGGAGCGCTTTCCCATTTCGATTTTCTACGGGCTCGCCACGCTGCTGCTGACCTATCTGATCTGCATTCCGCTGGGCGTGGCCAAGGCGATCCGGCACGGCGAGGTGTTCGACAACGTCACCTCGATCCTCGTCTTCATCGGCTACGCGGTGCCCGGCTACATCGTCGGCATCGCGCTGCTGACGTTTTTCGCCTCCTACCTCGACTGGTTTCCGCTGGGCGGATTCGTCGGCGACGACTTCGAGAACTATTCCCTGCCCGGCAAGATCGCCGACGTGATCTACCACGCGACGCTGCCGTTGATCGCCTATCTCGCCGGCGCCTTCGCGGTCACCTCGCTGCTGATGAAAAACGCGCTGATGGACAACCTCGCCTCGGACTATCTGCGCACCGCGGTCGCCAAGGGCCGCAGCTTCCGCAGCGCGGTGTGGCGCCACGCGCTGCGCAACAGCCTGATCCCGATCGCCACCTCCTTCGGCAGCAATATCTCGCTGGTGCTGGCCGGCTCGTTCCTGATCGAAATCATCTTCAACATCGACGGCATGGGCCTGCTCGGCTACGAATCGCTGGTGGAACGCGACTATCCGGTGGTCATGGGCACCCTGGTGATCAGTTCGCTGCTGTTCCTGGTGGGCAACATCCTGTCCGATCTGTGCGTGGCGCTGGTCGACCCGCGCGTGCGTTTCGGCGAATGATCATGTTCGGATTGCGCGTCAACCCCGTCACCCGCCGCCGCTGGTCGCGCTTTCGCAGCCTGCGCCGCGGCTACTGGTCGGCGCTGCTGCTGGGCGCGCTGATCGCCCTGAGCCTGGTGGCGGAACTGCTGATCAACAACCGCGCGCTGATCGTGCACTACCAGGATCACTGGTATTTCCCCACCTACGCCGATGTGATGCCCGGCACCACCTTCGGCCAGGACTACGCCTATGAAACCGATTACAAGGCGCTGCGCCGGCAGTTCGCGGCCGAGGGCGGCGGCAACTGGGTGCTGATGCCGCCGATTCCCTACAGCCCGTTCGAGACCGACCTGCGCGCCGACCAGTTTCCACCGCTGCCGCCGTCGCTCGAAGGCCGCCACCTGCTCGGCACCGACACCACCGGCCGCGACATCCTGGCGCGGCTGGTCTACGGCTTTCGCACCGCCATCGGTTTTTCGCTGCTGCTGCTGGTACTGGAATACGGCATCGGCGTCGGCATCGGCTGCCTGATGGGCTTCTGGGGCGGCGGCTTCGATCTCGGCTTCCAGCGCATCATCGAGGTCTGGTCGAACATCCCGACGCTGTACGTGATCATGATCGTCGCCTCGATCGTGCCGCCGGGGTTCTGGACGCTGCTGCTGATCATGGCCGCCTTCGGCTGGACCAGCATGACCTGGTACATGCGCACCGCCACCTACAAGGAAAAGGCCCGCGACTACGTGATGGCGGCGCGCGCCATCGGCGCCGGCGGCGGCCGCATCGTGCTGCGCCACATTCTGCCCAATACCGTGTCCACGGTGGTCACGTTCATTCCCTTTTCCATCGCCGCCGGCATCGCCGCGCTGTCGGCGCTGGACTATCTCGGCTTCGGCCTGCCGCCGCCGACGCCGAGCTGGGGCGAACTGCTGAAACAGGGCACCGACAACCTCGAATCGCTGTGGATCGTGAGCAGCGTGGTGGTGGCGATGACGCTGGTGCTGACGCTGGTGACGTTCATCGGCGAGGCGATCCGCGAGGCGTTCGATCCCAAGGTGCAGATCCACTATGAATAATCGCGCGCTGGGCCGCCTGCTCGGATGGATGCTCGGCGCGGCCGCGATCCTGATCGTCGGCCTGCACGGGGCGCAGGCGCAGCCGCCGCAGCTGCCGGCCGACCTGCACTGGCAGACCAACGACAGCGACCCCATCTTCGCCGACCCCGCCGCCCAGCGCGGCGGCCGCTTTCGCAGCTTCATGCAGAGTTTTCCGCCGACGCTGCGGCTGGTCGGGCCGGATGCCAACAGCGGCTTCGTCAGCTATCTGCGCCAGAACAACCTGGCGCTGGTGAACATGCATCCGGACACGCTCAACCCGATCCCGGAACTGGCCACCCACTGGGCGTTCGATCCGGACGGCAAAACCGTATACTTCAAGCTCGACCCGGAGGCGCGCTGGTCCGACGGCGTGCCGGTCACCGCCGACGATTACCTGTTCACGCTGGAATTCATGCGCTCGAAATACATCGTGGCGCCCTGGTACAACAACTACTACACGGAAATCATCACCGGCGTGGTCAAATACGACGACCACACCATCGCCGTGCGCGAAGCCAGCGCCAAGCCGCCCAATGAATTGTTGTTCGATGTCGCGATCAGCCCGACGCCGCGCCACTTCCACAAACTCGACGAACACTGGGTGGAGGATTACAACTGGCGCATCGAACCCAACACCGGCCCCTACGCCATCGACAGCATCCGCAAGGGCAAATACGTCGAGTTCAAACGCAAGGCCGACTGGTGGGGCAACGACAAGAAATATTTCAGATACCGTTTCAACCCGGATTACATCCGCATCAAGGTGATCCGCGACCTGAACATCGCCTACAACTATTTCAGCAAGGGCGAACTGGACAGTTTCCCGCTGGTGATGCCGCGCCTGTGGTATCAGAAGGCGCAGGGTTCGCCCTACGAGCACGGTTACATCGGCAAGATCAAGTTCTACAACGACGTGCCGCAGCCGGTGCTGGGCATGTTTTTGAACGAGGACGACCCGATCCTGGCCGATCGCAATGTGCGCTACGCCCTCGCCCACGCCATGAATTTCGACAAGGTGCTGACAACCGTGCTGCGCGGCGATTACGAGCGCAAGCAGACGCAGAACGAGGGCTACGGCGACTACACCAACCGCACCATCCGCGCCCGCCCCTTCGATCTGCAAAAGGCCGACGAATACCTGAACAAGGCCGGCTGGACCCGGCGCGGCCCGGACGGCATCCGCGTCAAGGACGGCCAGCGCCTGTCGCTGCGCATCAGCTACAGCAGCGACGATCACACGCCGCGGCTGGTGGTGCTGAAGGAAGAGGCGCGCAAGGCCGGCATCGAACTGAACCTGCAACTGCTCGACGCCACCGCCGCCTACAAACAGGTGATGGAGAAAAAACACCAGATCGCCTGGATGGGCTGGCAGGGCGGCGGCATCGCCCCCACCTACTGGGAGTTCTATCATTCGGTGAACGCACACAAGCCGCAGACCAACAACATCACCAACACCGACAACAAGGCGATGGATGAAAAAATCATCGCCTATCGCGACGCCACCGACAAAGCCACGCGCGTGCGCCTGGCGCACGAACTGGAACAGATGGTTTTTGATGACGGCGCCTACATCCCGAGCTACAAGATTCCCTATACCCGCGAGGGCTTCTGGCGCTGGCTGAAAATGCCGCCGCAACACGCCACCCGCAGCTCCGATCTGGTATTCGATCCGATGGGTGCCACCGGCGGCCTGTTCTGGATCGACGAAGAGGAGAAAAGCCGGGTGCAAAAAGCGCGCATCACCGGCGAGAGCTTCGAGCCCATCAACATCGTCGACGAACGCTGGCGGGTGCGGCCATGAGCCTGCTGCGCGTCGATCATCTCGAGGTCAGCGTCGCCGTCGGCAACGGCCGCGGCGCCGGCGCGCGGTATCCGGTGCTGCAGGACGTGTCGTTCGAGATGCAGCCCGGCGAAACCCTGGGACTGGTCGGCGAATCCGGCTCCGGCAAAAGCCTGACCGCGCTGTCGATCCTGCGCCTGCTGCCGCAGCCGGCGGTGCGGCTGGAGCGCGGCGCGATCCACTTCGACGGCCGCGACCTGACGCAGCTGCCGATCGACGCCATGCGCGCGCTGCGCGGCAACCGCATCGCGATGATCTTCCAGGACCCGATGACGGCGCTCAACCCGGTGCAGACCATCGGCCGCCAGATCGAGGAAGTGATGCTGCTGCACCGGCCGCAGTGGTCGGCGCAGAAACGTCGCCAGCGCACGCTGGAATTGCTCGAACGCGTGCACATGCCGGCGCCGGCGGAACGGCTGAAAGCGTATCCGCACCAGTTGTCCGGCGGCATGCGCCAGCGCGTCACCATCGCCATGGCGCTGGCCTGCGAACCCGCCCTGCTGATCGCCGACGAACCCACCACGGCGCTGGATGTCACCGTGCAGGCGCAGGTGCTGGGGCTGATCGCGCAATTGCAGCGCGAGCTGGGCATGGCGGTGCTGCTGATCACCCACGACCTCGGCGTGATCGCCCAGACCTGCCGCAACGTGGCGGTGATGTACGCCGGGCGCATCGTCGAACACGCCAGCACCCGCGCCCTGTTCGCCGCGCCCGCGCACCCTTACACCCGCGGCCTGCTGGCCTCGCTGCCGGCGCTGGCGGACGCGCCGCAACAACCGCTGCCGGCCATACCCGGCCAGGTGCCGGAGCTGGGCAGACGCCCGTCGGGCTGCGCCTTCGCCAACCGCTGCGGCTATCGCACCGATATCTGCGCGCAGTTGCCGGCCCTCGATCCGGTCGGCGAATACCATCGCGCCGCCTGTTTCCATTCGGACCTGTTCATTTCCAAAGACGGCGCGCCATGACCGAGCCTTTGCTGAGCGTGCGCAACCTGCGCAAATATTTCGTGCAACGCAGCGGCCTGCTGAAGCAGCACAAGCAATTCCTGCACGCCGTCGATGGCGTCAGCTTCGACCTGTACCCGGGCGAAACGCTGGGGCTGGTGGGAGAATCCGGCTGCGGCAAATCGACGCTGGGCAAAACCCTGCTGCGCTTGCACGAACCCGATGCCGGCGAAATCCGGTTCGACGGCCAGGATGTGCGCGCACTGGGCCGCAACGCGCTGCGGCGCATGCGGCGGCGCATGCAGATCATTTTCCAGGACCCGTACGATTCGCTGAACAGCCGCCATACCATCGGTGACATCATCGAAGAGCCGCTGCTGGTGCATGGCCTGGGCGATGCGGCCGAACGCCGCGCCCGGGTGGCGTCGCTGCTCGAACAGGTGGGTTTGCCGCTGGACAGCATCGACCGCTATCCCCACGAATTCTCCGGCGGCCAGCGCCAGCGCGTGGGCATCGCCCGCGCCATCGCCCTCAACCCCGATTTCGTGGTGTGCGACGAACCGGTGTCGGCGCTCGACGTGTCGGTGCAGGCGCAGATCGTCAACCTGCTGCTGGCGCTGCGCGCGTCGATGAACCTGTCGCTGTTGTTCATCTCCCACGACCTGTCGGTGGTGCGCCATCTCAGCGATCGCGTGGCGGTGATGTACCTGGGTGAAATCGTCGAGCTGGCGCCGGCGGCGTCGATCTACCGCGAGGCGAAACATCCGTACACGCGTTATCTGATCGCCTCCATTCCGAAACCACAGGTTGCCGACGCGGAGCCGGACAACACCGTCGGCCGCGGCAACGGCGGCGAACTGCCCAGCCCGCTCGACCCGCCCTCCGGCTGTCGCTTCCACACACGCTGCCCGACCGCCCAGGAACGCTGCCGCGCGCAGGCGCCGACGCTGGAAGTGATCGGCAGCGACAACCACCAGGTGGCCTGCCACTTCTGGGACCGCTGAATCCGAAAGGCCATGTCCGATACCTGTTTTCACAGCGCCACCGGCGTTTTCCAGCTGGAGCGCCGCCCGCCCACGCCCAACCAGCCGCTCAGGGCCTGGGACGCCGCCGATGAATACCTGCTGGAGCGCGCGGCCGAATTCGCGCCGGGCCGGAGCCTGGTGATCAACGACAGTTTCGGCGCGCTGGCGGTGGCGCTGGGTGAACGGCCGGTGGAGAGCTGGAGCGACTCGTACACGGCGCATCTGGCGCTGGCGGACAACCTGATGCGCAACAGCGCGGCGCCTGACCGCGTCACACCGCTGCCGGCCACGGAACGCCCCGCCGGCCGTTACGATCTGGTGCTGTGGCGCCTGCCCAGGAACACCGCCCTGCTGCGGCAACAGGTGGCGTGGCTGCAGCGCTGCGTCGACGAGCGCAGCATCGTGCTGGCCGGCGGCATGATCAAACACCTGCCGGAACAGGCCGTGGACCTGCTGCGGCAACTCGGCGCGGTGGAGATTCAACTCGCGCAGAAAAAGGCGCGCCTGTTTCGCGTCACGCCCGACCCGACACTGCCGCCGCCCCCGCCGCCGGCGGAAAAACCGCTGCGCATCGCCGACCACGATCTGCTGCTGACCGGCGATGCCAATGTCTTTTCCCGGGACAAATTCGATATCGGCGCGCGCTTTTTCCTCGAACAGTTTCCGCGCCTGCCGCGAGCCGGCCGCATCGCCGATCTGGGCTGCGGCAACGGCGTGCTCGGCATCGTCGCGCAGCGCAGTCAACCGGATGCGCAGCTGGTTTTTTTCGACGAATCCTATCAGGCGGTGGCGGCGGCGCGGAGCAATTATCACAACGCGATCAAGACCTCCGCAGCCGCCGCGCAGTTCATCGTGGACGACTGCCTGAGCCATTACCAGGGCGAAGCCTTCGACCTGATTCTGTGCAATCCGCCCTTCCACCAGAACCACGTGGTGGGCGATCAGATCGCATGGCGGATGCTGGTGCAGAGCGCGCGCCATTTGCGGCCCCATGGCCAGCTGTGGATCGTGGGCAATCGCCATCTGCAATACCACATCAAACTGAAACGGGTATTCGGCCATTGTCTGCTGGTCGCCGGAAATCCGAAATTCGTGGTACTGGCGGCGCGCAAAACGGGCGGAAATCCGCCGAAAGATTGACCGACAAAAGCGCCTTGAGCGAATATCGGGCAACCGGCGCCGCCACAAAACAACAATCGCCGCAAAAGCGATTTGATACGGACACCCCGAAGGAATACGACAACGCCGCCACGCACCGCTGTTGCGTGGCCGACCACACAGCCGCGAGGTCGGGACAGGATACAAAATTATAAATTCAGTCAAGGAATGACGACCGTGGAAAATATCGACGAACTCAAAACCAACATCTGCGGCAAACCCCGTTACCGACTGCGCAACGGCAACCTGTTCGTATCGGCCGGCGGTTTTCATTTTCTCGATTACCTGGACCCGACGGCGGACATCTCCCCGGAAGTGGACCCGTCGCATCTCACCGCCGAAGAAAAAAGCTACATCGAAAAAGCGCTGCAATCCAACGGCGAAAGATTCAACCATCAAATCGACATCGTAAAAAAATACCTGCCGGTCTGCCGCTCCCGTTTCCTCGACGTCGGCTGTGGCGGCGGCCTGTTCCTGTCGAAGATCAAACAGCTGGGCGGAATCGCCGTCGGCG